>Ga0105047_10003125_pt1 | contig 29319 bp, 18 predicted proteins | sample MAT04_FD_78384 | JGI IMG/M metagenome (GOLD analysis project Ga0105047, IMG submission 78384) | Freshwater microbial communities from Lake Fryxell liftoff mats and glacier meltwater in Antarctica - MAT-04 (megahit assembly) | ecosystem: Environmental > Aquatic > Freshwater > Ice > Liftoff... | reverse complement strand
GAAGCCGTCGGGCAGCGCGCCCGCGTCGATCGTCCAGTGCGCGTCGCTCGGCGCGTCCGCGACCAGCCGGGCCGAGTACTCGACGCCGTGATAGGCCGGGGGCAACGCGGTGGTGAGCACCGCCAGCGGTCCGCCGCGCACGACGAGCGAGCGCCGGGCGACGCCGATGTTGTTCACCTCGGAGAGCTCGACCACCATGTCGTCGGGATCGACGATCGCGCCGATCCAGTACTCGCCGGCGCGCAGATCGGACGGGAGCGTGACCTGTACGGTGGCGGTCACGGCGCGGAGCAGCGGGATGGCCACGTTGCCCGAGGCGAGCGCAGCGTCGCTGGCGGTCGGCGCGCGGTTGCCCGAGAGCACCACGCGGTAGCCGACGCTGCCGTCGATGTTGCCGGCGTTCTCGAGGCCGACGTGCACCGTCACCATCGCGCCGGGCGCGACGATCGCGGGCGCCGTCGGCACCACCGAGGACACGGTGAAGTCCGGGCCGCGCGCGGCCACCAGGACCTCGTTCGTCGTGAACGCGAGGTTGTTCGTCTCGGACGGCTCGACCAGCGTGTTCTGCGAGTCGACCTCCAGCGCGAGGCGATAGCGGCCTGGCATCACCGAGAGCGGCAGGCTGATCTGCAGCGCGTCCGAGCGGCTGTCGTACGGCCCGAGCGTGATCGGCGCCGACTCGAAGATCGGGTTGTTGGGGACCCGATCGTTGCGCCCCATCAGGTGCACTCGATAGGTGAACGGCCCGATCGGCTCGCCGTGATACGACGAGTAGCTCACGGTCACGGGGAAGGGCACGCCCTGGTACACGCGGCCGATGCCGCTGACGCGCGCCTCTATGCCGTTGGCGAACACGTCTTCGCCCGCGTCCTGGAGCGCGATGTACACGTTGCCGACCGCCGTCGCGTAGTCGTTCTGGCCGCAGCTCGGGGTGCAGGGGAGGAACGCCTCGCCGCGGGCGCCCGTCTCGTCCATGAAGCCGGAGCTCGCGTCGAACCGCTCACCCCCGCCGCCGTTGTCCGGTCCGTAGTGGATCTCGAAGCGGCCCGCCGCGCCCTCGAAGAGGTGGATCTGGAAGTTCAGCTGCGCCCGACCGCTTGGGTTGCAGCAGCGGTCGACGTTGCTCCACTGGATGATGAAGACGCGGCTCGGTGCCGTGCCCTCGAGGTACGTGGTGGCCGTCGGGTTGATCAGGTCGTCCCAGAACGGCGCGATCACGCCGTAGGGGCCGCCCTGGAAGTTGCTGCTCGGGAACGTATCGTTACCGAGCGAGCGCGCGTCGTGGCTGAACGAGAGGTAGCCGTTCGTTCCAACCGAAACTTCCGTGTAGTCGGTCTCGTAGAACTTGAACGGAAACGGGATCGTGACGAACTGCGCGTCGTCGTCGCGGCTCTGGAACGGGATGCTCGGGCCGCCGGTCCGCTCGACGTACGCCTCGGCGCGCGTGCTGAGGAAGTAGAGGCTGGGGCCGACGACGGTTCCGCTGTCGGCACCACCGACGCCGCCATCGAACCCGCGCTGGGCGGACGCGGCGAAGGGGGCGATCACCACCGCGGCGAGCGCGAGCATCGGCCAGACCCGACGGCGGCGAGCGACGAGCGCGAGCCCGAACACGAGCGCCGCAGTCAGCAGACCGCCGCTGTCCGGGGTCGTCGCGCAGCCGCAGCCGGTGGACGGATTGATGGGCTCGGGCTCGACCGGCGCGCCGACGATCGCCATGCCAAAGGCACCGCGCGCCGAGCGACCCTGCGCGTCGGCCACCACCGCCACGAAGGCGAAGACGCCGGGCGCGGTCGGGGTGCCGGTGAGACGACCCGCCGGCGAGAGCGTGATCCCGGTCGGGAGCGCGCCGCTGACGAGGCCGAACGTGACGCTGGACGTGTCCGGCGGAGCCAGGACGCGGAGCTGAACGGTCTGGCCGCTCTCGTCGGTGTAGCCGGTCCCGACCTCTCCGGCCGGGAGGCCGGTGGTCACGAACTTGAGCTCGCCCGCGGCCGAGATCGAGACCACGAAGAGCGCGAGATCGAAGTTGCCCTTCGAGTCGGTGACGCGAAGCTCGACGGTGTACGAGCCCGCCCGCGCGGGGGTGCCGCGCACGGTGCCGTCCTCGAGCGCGAGACCCGGGGGCAGCTCGCCCGCGCCGAGCGCGAACATGTACGGGGGCTCGCCGCCAGCGACCGCGATGACCGCCTCGTAGCCCTCCCCCACGGCGCCATCGGGCAGCGCGCCATCGCCGAAACGAACGCCGACGGCGCCATCGAGCACGCGGAACGCGATGGGCCGCTCGACCGCATCGCCGCGCGCGTCTTCGACGCGGAAATTGATGACCCGGCTACCCGCGGCCGCCGTTCCGACGCCCGAAAGGGTCCCCGAGGAGGTGAGCGTGAAGCCGCCCGGCAGCTCGCCGTCGGCGCTCCAGATGTACGGCGCCACGCCGCCGACCGCGACGAGCGGGTACTCGTAGGGCTGGCCGACGTACGCGGCCGGGACCGCGCGGGTGAGGAGATCGAGCGCGACCTGGCCGGCGGACACGAGCAGCAAGAGCTCGCGGGTGTGCCAGGTACGGCCGTCGCTGACGCGGACGGTGAAGTGCGACGAGGCGTCGCCTTCGGGGGAACCGCTGATGCGGCCGCTCGGATCGAGCGTGAGGCCCGCCGGGAGCGTGCCGACGTCGATGGTCCAGCTCAGCGCGCCGAGGCCGCCGTTCGCGGCGAGGGTGACGTCGTACGGCACGCCCACGCTGCCCACCGGCAGGTTCTTGGTGAGGATCTCGAGCTGCGCCGGCTCGACCTCGATCACCTGATCGGCGCGGAGCACGTTGTTCGTCTCGACCAGCTCGTCGATCGTGTTGTCCGGATCCATCACGTACTCGACGGAGTACTGACCGCCGGGGACCGAGCTGGGGATGAAGAAGCGATCGACGCCGGTCGCGCTGGCGCCCTCGGTCAACGTGATCGTGCCGCGGCCGATCTCCACGCCGTCCTCGGAGGCCTGGCCTTCCTGGACGAGGCGGACGGCGTACGGACCGATGCCCGGCGCGTTGCCGGCGTTCTCGATCAAGCGCTGCAGCGTGAGGAGCTCACCCGACGCCGCGCTGGCCGGCGCGCTCGCCTCGATGGTGGTGAAGTCGGGGGCGGGATCGCGCACGATCACCGGCACCAGCTTGCGGCGGATGTTGTTGTTCTCCTGGTCCTCGACGATCGCGCTGTTCGAGTCGGCGATGATGCCCAGGTAGTACTGGCCGCGCACGAAATTGGCGGGGATCGTCGCGGTCTCGGTGACGTCGACGGCCTCGCCCGGCGCGAGCGTGATCGGGCCGCCGCGGAAGATCTCCGGATCGGTGACCGTGATGAGCTGGTTCACCGAGAGATGGAACGAGTAGAAGACGTTGCGCACGGTCTGCCCGCCGACGTTCTCGAGGCGCGTGGACACCGCGAACGTCCGCCCGCGGAACGCGAGGGTGTCGCTGTCGATCGCCTGCGCCGCCACGTCGGGCCCCGTCAGACGGACCGGATCCGTGCCGACCCAGACGTTGTTCGTCTCGTCGAGCTCGGCGATCACGTCGTTCGGATCGACCTCCAGGACGAGGAAATAGTTGCCGGGCGGCGCGATCGCCGGGACGTGCGCGGTGAAGATGGCGGAGACCTGCTCGCCGGCGCCGACCGCGGTGGTCCCGGTGCCGATGTCGAAGTCGGTCGCCGGGCTGAAGCGCTGATCGGTCGAGAGCCAGGCGCGGAACGGGACCGCCGGGAGCGACGATCCGATGCTGTCGATGACCGCGGTCAGCTCGACGTCCTCACCCGGTCCGGTGCGGGCGGGCGGCTCGATGAACGCCGGCTGGAGCTCGGGTCCGAGGATGAACTGCGTCGAGCCACCGATGTTGTTCGACTCGTCGACCTCGTCGAGGACGTCGTTCGGATCGACCACCAGGAGCAGCTGGTAGTAGGCGACCGGGAGGTTCGGGAAGGTCACGTTCGCGCGGATGCTGAACTCACCACCGGCGGGCACGTTGGCCGTGCCGCTGGCGAGCAGGGTGTCGCTCGCGTCGACCGCGCCGTCCTCGGACAGCACGATGCGCCAGGCGATGGCGGGCACGCGCGAGCTGGCGTTCAAGATCCGCCCCTCGACGACGCCCGCCTGGCCCGGCTGGCCCGAAGGGAGGGTGTCGATCACCGCGGCCAGATCCGCGCCGATCAACATGGTGCTGGAGGCCTCGACCAGGTTGTTCGACTCGGTGGCCTCGACGACCTGACCTTGCGAGTCGATGTGCGCCGCGACGACGTAGTTGCCGATCGCGAGCGCCGCCGGGATCACCGCGGTCAGCGTCGCGGTCACCGAGGCGCCCGGCGCGATCGCGCCCGAGAACCGGAGCCGCCCGAGGTTCGTGTCGCGCGCCGTGATGATCGGGCTCGAGAGGCCGATGTACACGTCGGCCGAGAAGCCACCGGCGGGCGTCGGCTGGAGGCCCGCGTTGATCGCCGTGACGGCGATCTGCGCCGACTGACCGGGGAGCCCGCCCGCGAGCGCGACGACCTTGCCGGTGAGCTCGGCGGTGTTGGGGCGGCCGATCTCGATGACCTGGTTCGTGAGCGCGGAGAGGGTGGTCGATCCGCAGCGCGACGGCGGGATCGCGCAAGCCGTGCCCGCGATCCACGTGGGCCCGCTGGCCGACTGGATCCCGATGTAGCCCGCAAAGGCCTGGGTGTCGTTGCCCGCCGTGAACGGGCCGTACGCGAGGCGGATGTTGCCCGTGGCCTCCGAGAGCCGAACCTGGAAGCTGACGCGCGAGGACTGCGGGCCGCCACCGAAGAACGAGTGCCGGACGTTGCGCCACTCCACGACGAAGTCGCGATTGGGAGCCGCGCCCGTCACGGCGGTCCGCACTTCGGCCGCGGGGTTGTTGCCCGGCTGGATGAAGAGGTCGTCCCAGAAGGGGGCGATGACGCGCGAGGGCGGGTTCAGGCTCGGGATCGGGTTGTTGAACGGCGCCGAGATGAAGGAGCGCTCGCAGACGTTGTTGCCGTTGCAGAACTCGTCGAACTCGCAGCGGTTGCGTACGCAGGACTGCTGCAAGCTCAGGACGCCCTTGTCGCTGATCGCGACGTGGGTGAACGCTTCGCCGAAGTAGTTGAACGTGAAGCCGATGGGCACCATCGCCGCCTGCCCGAACTGGATGTTCGGCTGCACGGTGCCGTTGTTCAGCGCGACGAACTGCGCCGATCGCTGCGTCACCAGATACAGCGGGGCCTGCGCGGCAGCGATGCTGGGCGCGAAGAGCAGACCGAGCGTGAGGAGGGGGCGAAGCGACGTATTGTTCATTGATGATCTCGCGGTCCGAGCGCATGCGCGCACGTCCGTTGTCGGTCTACTGTCCTACTGGATTGGCCGGCGCAAGTGCGCAGTTTTTCAGAACGAAAAACAGACAAACCCGCTCAGGGCGTGATCACGAAAATGTGACGTTTCGGGGGGGCGTCGATCTCGAAAAACCGTGAGATCTGGTCCGCAGCGCGAGGCCAGTTCGAGGCACCGAGCGCCTCCACGAACACGTGCGCACCGCGCTTGCTCTTGCCCAGATAGACCGCCGGGAACTCGACCCGGTCATCGATCTCCAGCCGCGCATCGAGGCCGCACCACGACACCCGCACGGTCGGCACGTACGGCCCCAATACCCGGTGAAATCGTTGGGTTTGGGCGGCACGGAGCACCGTGCTCTGGCACTCGCCGGCGGTCCGTTTCCAACCGCCCGGCGACGCGGTCGAGGTCGTGACGCGCCACCCGGGGGGCGCCGCTGTCGCCAGCGCATCGAGCCCCGGCGCGCCGCTGCTCGTCGCCGCGCCGAGCGCCACCGCGGGCAGCACGACGTACCCGCCCTCGAGATCGGCCGACGCCAGGAGGCGCACCGCCTGCTGTCCCACCGTCGCGAGCGCCTCGCCGAGGATCGCCCACGGATCGGGCTCGCCGATGCGCTCTTCCAGGATCGACCAGCCGAGATCGACGTCGAAGAGCGCGCGGTGGGTCCCGCCCCGCTCGGTGATCGTCACGTCCTCCAGCCACACCTCCGCGAGCACCGAGCGCCGATCGCGCGGCTTCTTCGACTCGGCGGATCGCGCCTCGGCCTCGGCGTAGCCGCGGGCCCGGCGGATCGTCGCAGCGAGCACCAGATCGGCCTCGGGCGCGTCCTCGATCCGATCGACCAGAATGACCGACGCGAACACGCCCGCCTTCACCAGGTGGCGGGCCAGGAGCTCGGCCAGGGTCCGCTCGGCCGTGCCTTGCAGGTGCGAGAGATCGGTCGTCCGATACGCGATGCCGCCGTACACGAAGATCGGCTCGTCGGAGTCGCGATCGGTCCCCTCGCGCGCGTCGACGAACGGGACCACCACGAGCGACCGCGCATGGATCGGCGTCTTTCGCTGCGCGACCTTCTCCAGATCGTACGGGATCGTCGCGGTACGGCAGCCCGCGAGGGTCAGCGCGACCGCGATCGACGCGCGTCTCATGGCGCCGGCCGGCGGCGAAAGAGCAGCACCGCGAGCGCGATCGTCGCGGCCCACGCGGGCAGGTCGCCGATGGTCTGGTAGATGGTGCTCCGGTCGTCCTCGATCAGCGGGACCGAGCCGACGATGACCTCCTCGGTCCACTGGCCGCTGCGCTGGGTGATGCGCCCGACCGGATCGACGAGCGCGGAGATACCGGTGTTCGTCGCGCGAATCAGCGCGCGGCGGGTCTCGATCGAGCGGAAGGTGGCGAGCGCGAGGTGCTCGATCGGCTCGTCGCTGTCGCCGTACCAGGAGTCGTTGGTGACGTTCACGAGCACATCCGACGGCCCGCCTTCGCTCCACAGACGCCGCACGAATCGCGGCAGGATGTCCTCGTAGCAGATCATCGGGAGGAACTTGGTGCCGTCGCGCGCGACCAGCGGTTTCGTGCTGGTGCCCCGCGTGAACGTCGAGGCCATCGGCAGCCACTTCTTCACGATCGGGAACACGTCCGAGAGCGGGATCGCCTCGCCGAACACCAGCAGCTCGATCTTGTCGAAGCTGCCCAGCACCTGCCCCGTCGAGGAGGTGATGACCGCGCTGTTGTACGCGCGGCGCTCGCCGTCGGGCGCGGTGTCGGTGAGCAGCGCGCCGAAGATCATCGGGCGGCCCATCTGTCCGAGCGGGCTCCGCGAGAGGTCCTTGGTGCGCTTGTCGAGCCAGCGGTTGTAGGCGGTCTCGGGCCACACCAGCAGCTCGATCGAAGGATCCTTCTCGATCGCGCGCCTGCTCATGTCGATGTGCTTCTGGAGGAACGCGTCGGCGCGGGCGTGCTTGTCCTTGGCGCCGAGGTTGGTCTGGATCATCGCGACCTTGATCTTGCGCGCGGCCGCGATGTCGTCGTCGAGCGAGGCCGCGCGGATCGCGCCGAACGCCAGGCAGGCGACCAGCACGCCGGCCGGGATCAGGACGCGGCGGCGGGCGATCGGGCGCTGATCCTTCTTCGCGCGCACGAGCTCGAACACGGCGCCGTTCACCAGCACCACCAGCGCGCTGACGCCGACGATCCCGAACAGCTCGGCGATCTGCGTGACCCACGTGACCTTGAACTGCGAGGCGCCCAGGTAATACGGAAAGATCTGCGGATAGAGCAGCTCGTGCGCGGTGAGCGCCAGCGGGAGCGACCACACCGGCGCGATCCCGCGATCGCGCTCGAGCCTCCTCACCGCGGCGAGCACCAGGCCGACGCCGAGCCCGTGCTGGAGGCAGAGCAGCGTGAGCCCGAGGCCGGAGAGGAACGGCCCCAGGCCAGCGAACTCACCGAGCATCCCGCCGACCCAGTAAAAGCCACCGAAGCTCATCACCGTGCCGAACAGCGTGCCGAGCAGCAGCGCGCGCCGGGGCGTGACGTCGCGGATCGCCCAGAGCGCAGGGACGAAGCAGATCCAGGCGAGGTAGTGCTGGCCGTAGCCGACGAAGCCGACGAAGTAGAGGACGCCCGAGAGCGCGGCGAGTGCGAAGCTCACCGGATCGTAACGACGTCGTTGGGTTGGAGCGCGATGTTGTCCTTGAGCGAGGTGCCCGACACCAGCGGATCGAGCTCGACCGAGTAGCGCAGGAACTCGGTGCCTTTCTGGCGCACGATGACCGCGCAGCCTTCGGCGAGCGGCGTCTGACCGCCGGAGAGCGCGATCGCCTGCAGCATGTACATCTCGCCCTTGTAGCTGAACGCGGCGGGCTGGCGGACCTCGCCCTGCAGATAGATGCGCTTCTCGGAGAACGAGGTCATCGAGATCGAGACCACCGGGTCGCGCAGAAACGCCTTGAGAGCGTCGGTCAGCTTGGCCTGGAGCTGGCGAACCGTGAGGCCCGCGGCCGCCACGTCGTTCACCAGGGGCAGCGTGATCTGACCATCGGGGCGGACGGTGACGCTGCGGGTCATCTGCAGGTTCTGGTAGACCTCGATGGCGATCGCGTCACCTTGGCTGACGACGTAGCCGCCCTCCTCCGGTTTCACCGCCAAAAAGGCCTCTCGCTCACTCGCAGGAATGAGCGGGCAGACGGAAGCGCATGCTGCCTGCGCGATCCCCGCGAGGCACACCAAGAGAAGCCGAGCGCGCACGACTTCCCCCTACCCCAGCTCAGGCGAGCTGTCCACGGCGGCTTCTCCAGCACAGCGCAGGTGATTTGGCGCTCTTTCCAAGCTACGTTCCGCCGGCCCTTGCTCGAAGGTTAGCCGTTGCAGACGCGCACCCTCATGACCATCGCCGTCCTGAACGGCAACGAGGCCGGCAAGGTGCTGCGATCGAGCCGGACCCGGCTCTCCATCGGCGCCAGCGACGACAACGATCTGGTCCTGCGCGACATCGACGTCGCCCCGTTCCACTTCACCGTGATCATCGAAGGCGACAGCTGGCGGGCCGAGCCCGTCTCGTCGTCCGCACAGATCGTCGTGGATCGCCGCTGGGCCCACCCGGGCACCCGCAAGAAGGGCGCGATGGTCTACGCCGCGGGGACCGAGCTCCTGCTGTATCCGGGCGATCTCGACGACGCGATCATCCTGCGCGAGCTCAAGACGCGGAAGACCGGCGAGCACGTGAAGCCGATCTTCGACAAACCGCCCGAGAAGCGCTCGAGCATCCAGCCGCCCGCGCCGCCCAGCCGCCGATCGCTGCCCGCGCTGCCGCCGCTCGAGGACGCGGCCTCGGATGCCCGCACCGAGACCCTGAGCCAGGCGACGCGCGCCGGGCGGGGGCCGGGCACGCCGCCGGTGTCGAAGGTCGTCGATCCCTTGCTGCTCTCCTCGATGCCGACCATCGGAGACGCGCCGATCAAGGAGATCCTGGCCGGGCGCGGGCGGATCGATCCGCAGGTGACCCTGATCTCCGACCATCCGCGCCCCTCGGTCAGCGCGTGGGATCGCGCCTCGCGCGGCCGCCCGTCGATGGCGCCCGAGGTGCTGGGGGTGCCCGAATCGCAGATGATGCCCGGCGCGCAGAAGAGCGTGGTGGACGCGGTGCCGGTGACCGACGATCCGCCGACGGTCCGCGCCGGCGATCGACCGAATCGCTGGGGCGACGCCCGCCGCGCCTCCAGCCCGCCCCCGCGCGCGAGCATCCCCCCGAACCCGCCCAGCAACGCGTGGAACCGACCGAGCCGCCCTGCCCCGCAGGTCGAGGCCTCGGCCAGCGCGCGCGCGATCGTCCCCTACGGCGGCCCGGAGCTGTCGATCGCCGCGCTGGAGAGCCGCAGCCTGGATCCGGCGCTGGCGGTGCTGCGCGATCCGGACGGCGCGCTGGCGACGGCGATCCGCCTCTTCGTCACCCGGCTGCTCGATCTCGAGCGCAGCCACGGCTACCGCGCCTACATGCTGACCAGCGCCGAGCCGCTGACCGGCAAGACGACCGTCGCGCTGAACCTCGCGTTCGCGCTGGCCGAGGACAGCAAGCGGCGGATCGCGCTGATCGAGGCCGACTTCCGCAACCCGCGGATCGGCGAGATCCTCGATCTACCGCCGGAGCTGGGCTTGCTCGGTGTGCTCGAGGGGCGGCTCTCGGTCGCGCAGGCGAGCGTGCGCGTCGCCGATCGCAACCTGGTGGTGTTCCCGTCGGGCGGGAAGCACAACAGCCCGGCCGAGGTGCTGGCTTCGCCGCGCTTCAAGACGGTGATCCAGGAGCTCGCGCAGAGCGTCGACGTCGCTATCATCGACGCTCCGCCGGTGAAGCCGACCGCCGACGCGAACCTGTTGCTGCCGCTCGTGGACGGCGCGATGCTGGTCGTCCTGAACGGGGAGACGCGCGGCGGATGGATCGAGCAGGCGGTGGATCAGCTGGGGGTCGAGCGCGTGCTCGGGGCGATCTACAACAACCTCGACAAGAACGCGCTGAAGGCCTTGGCGCCGGCGCGCCGCGACAGGCTGGCCTCGATCCGGGGCCGCCCATAGCTTTCGTCCGCGGGCAAAGGCCTCAGCGGACCGAGTGATCGCGCACAAGCCACGCGAGCACCACCCCGGTCACCGCCAGCGCGGTCCAGGGCCCGACCAGCTTCGCCTCCAGCTCGGGATAAGCAGGCGCGAGCGTCGCGATGACCGCCCAGCGCAACGCGAAAGCCGCGAACCCCGCCGCCGCCGCCGACAGCGCCACCTGGGGCCACGCCCACCGCGCACGTCGCGCGAGGACCGCGGCGCCGAGCGGCGCCCACAAACATGCCCACCACCCCATTGTTGCGTCGCCTTCCCCTCGCTGCTAACGCGACCACGGTCGGTCGGTCATGGCAAGAACGCTCCTCGTCCTCGTCTTCGCCACCATCGGGACCGCCTGGACCCCCGCAGCCCCTGCGCTCGGCCAGACCGCGACCAGCTCGGAAGCGCTGACGCTCCCGCAGCTCGTGCAGCTCGCGCTCAAGCAGAACCGGCTGATCAAGATCGACGAGGCGCGCGTGAAGGAAGCCGAGGCGCTGGTCGGCTTCGCGGCCGCGCAAGCGTACCCGCAGTTCGGCGGGCGACTGCTGTTCGGCGGCCCGGTGAGCGAGGCGAAGACCACCGTCATCAACGACGTCAGCACGCTCACCGACGCTTCATACGAAGGCGACTTCAACTTCGGCGATCTCGGCGTGACGCTGCGGATGCAGGCGACCGGCTTCGTCCCCATCTTCACGTTCGGCAAGCTCTCCACCGCGCGCGCCGCCGCCGAGGCCGTGGTGCGCGCCGCCGAGGAGAACGTGCACGTCACCGAGGGCGTGGTCGCGGTGAACGTGCACCGCGCCTACTGGGCCTATCAGCTCACCGACAAGTTCCTCGGCTCGCTCTCGGACGGCGACAAGATCCTCGCCGACGTGATCAAGAAGGTCGAAGACCTGCTCGCGGCGGAGTCCGATCAGGTCACCGAGAACGATCGACTGCGCCTGCTGCACGCGCGCGCGACGCTGCAGGTCCGCAGGCACGAGGCCAAGGACGCGCGGGACATCGCGCTCACCGCGCTCAAGCTGCTGGTCAGCCGGCCGATGGGCCAGCCGCTCGACGTGGCCAGCGGCGACATCGAAGAGCTGCCGCCCGCAGCGCCACCGATCGCGCAGGTGATCGACGACGCGGTGCGCTTCCGCCCCGAGCTGCGCGCGCTGTCGCGAGTGGTCGACGCGCAGGAGCAGTTCGTCAGCTTCCGCCGCCGCGCGCTCTTCCCCGACCTGTTCATCGGGGCGTTTCTCGAGACGGCCATCACCACCAACGCGACGGATCACACCAACCCGTTCGTGTACGATCGATTCAACTTCTTCGAGGCCGGTGTGGCCCTTGGTATCCAGTTCCAGCTCGACGTGTTCAACAAGGTCGCGCAGATCGATCAGGCGCAGGCCGAGCTCGAGACGCGCATCGCGCAGACCGCCGCGGCGGCCGAGGGCGTCGAGCTCGAGGTCCGCAAGATTCACATCGAGGTCACCGGAAACTACGAAAAAATGGAGCCGGCTTTGAAGGCGTACAAGGCGGGGCGGTCGTGGCTCACCGCGGCCGCGCTCGCTTACGACATCGGCACGGGCGACGCCGGCGAGCTGATCGACGCGTTCCTCGCGAGCGCCACCGCCGAGGCCGATCTGCGGCGCACGCAGTACGAGATCCAGCTGGGGCGCGTCGATCTGTCCCGCGCGAGCGGAACCCTGCTCATCCCGCAGGGACAGAAATGAAGGACGCCGGCCCGGCCGACGTCTCTGGAGAGCGATGATTTCGAGAACCTTCATCCCGACCGTGATCCTGGGCCTGGCCCTGAGCTCGACGGCCTTCGCCGCCCCCCCGACCAAGACCGCCACCGTCGCGGCCGCCGGGAAGCCCGCGGGTCCGAGCCCGGGCCCGTGGCTCCACGAGACCGTCGAGCGCGCCAAGAAGCTGGCCGAGCGCAAGGTCGCGCCCGGGACGCCCGCCGAGACCACCTGGCAAAAAGAGGTCAAGGACGCGATCGACGACGTCGTCGACTGGCCGGAGATGACGCAAAAGGCGCTCGGCAAGGGCTGGGAGGAGCGCACGCCGAAGGAGCGCGAGGAGTTCTCGAAGCTCCTGCGCACGATGGTCGAGGCGTCGTACCAGTCAAAACTGAAGCTGGTGACGACCGATCAGGGCAAGACGGCGAACAAGGTCACCCTCACCTGGGACAAGGAAGTGATGACCGGCAACACCGGCACGGCGCGCGCCACGGTGAAGGAGGGGAAGGCGTCGTACACGCTCGACTTTGCGCTCAAGCACGACGGCAAGCGCTGGCGCGTCTGGGACGTCTCGATCGACGAGGTGAGCACCGTGCGGACCTACCGCACCAGCTTCACCAAGATCATCGCGGACAAAGGCTTCCCGGCGCTCATCGACCGCATGAAGAAGAAGGTCGACGAAGTGAAGAACGGCAAGGGCGTCATCACTCCTTAGGGCAGCCCTGCTGCAATCTTGCTCTCGCGCGCTTGTGATACTCGTTGCCGCTGCGGGTCATCTTTGTGATCTGGCGCCAGCGATCGCACGCGTCGGGCTGACCGCGCTGCGCTGCGAGCTCCGCTTCCTTGGCCCACTTCTCGGCGAGCTGCTCGAGCTTCGCGAGGCCCTGCTGGATCTTGGTGCTCGCCGGGTTGAGCTTCAGGCCCGAGTCCCACTGCGTGAACGCGACGTCGTAGCGCTCCTGCTCGAAGGCCCCGGCGCCGCGCTCGGCGAACGCGTCGGCGATGGTGTGCTCGAGATCCGCCACCAGGAAGGACTTCACCGTCGGCGGCATCACCTCCGCCTCGAGGCGCTGGAGCTCCAGCATCTGCGCCCACGCGACCGACGGATCGTTGGTCACCTCGTTGCGCACGCGTTCGTACTTCTTCTGGATCTTCAGCAGGCTGGTGGAGAGGCCCTTGGCCACGCTCTTCCCGCGGGCTTTCTTGGCCGCGAGGTCGGCGCGCTTCACCGCGCCGCTCAGATCGCCGTCGGCGTACGACTGCACGATCCGCTGGAGCGTGCGATCCGGCCACATCTTGCTGATCTCCTCGCTCTTCGACACCGGCGGCGCGCTCGGTGATGGCGACGCCGAGGGCGAGGCGGTGGGCACTCCGTCGCCCGCGGTCTGCGGGGGCGGCGGCTCGTCGCAGGGCACCGGCGTCATCGCCTTGGCCCGCATGTCCGTCTCCAGCTCCTCCAGCACGCGGCGCGCATCCGCGTTCTCGCGATCGACCGCCAGCACGTCGCAGAGGCGGCGCTGCGCCGAGGGCCACGTCTTTTCGCGCTTGAGCTCGATGTCGACGCGATCGAGCTCGCGCTTCACCGCGGCCGGCTTCAGCTCGGTGATGCGCGCCTCGGCCTGCTTGCCCTGCGGCGTGTCGACCGGGACCGCCGCGTAGACCTCGAGCGCGCGCATCAGCTTCCCTTCCGCGCGCAGCCCGTCGCCCTCGGCCAGCACCTTGGCGGCCTTCTCGGTGACGTCGGCGCGGCGGCGGAGCGCCTTGGCCTCGGCGTTGATCGGATCGCGCGTCAGCAGCTCGGCGATCACCGCGCGCATCTCCACGAACTGCCCGGCGGCCTCCAGCTCCTGCGCGCGCGTGAGGTAGGCCGTGACGAAGCCTTCGAAGTCGAACGTCGGATCGATCTCCGGCAGCGCGGTCGGCATCCCGTTCATGTCGCGCGGGCCGTAGGGAGAGGTCGCGGTCTTCACGCCCAGCCGCACGACCTTGCCGGCCGGGGTGGCGGTGGCCGCCGGCGTCGCGCTCGGGGTCGGGCTGGCGGCCACGGCGGTCGCGCTCGGGGTCGGGGTCGCGCTGGGGATCGCCGTCGCGCTCGCCGAGGGCGTCGCGCTGGGGATCGCCGTCGCGCTCGCCGAAGGGGTCGCGCTGGGCGCGGCGGTCGCGCTGGGCGCGGCGGTCGCGCTGGGCGCGGCGGTCGCGCTCGGCGTCGGGCTCGGATCTGCGCTGGCGAGCGGGTCGAGCGGATCGAGCGGCGGCGTCGGGATCGTCCCGCGCGGCGGCGGGAGGCCCGGCAGCGCCCAGCGACCGGTGCGGTGACCGACCAGCGCGATCGCGACCGCGCCCACCGCCACCAGGCCCAAGGCGGCCATGATCATCCCGTTTTTCCGCGTACCGCGCGACGTGGCGGTGCCCGCCTTGGCCATCCGGCTCGGCTCGAGCGGGCCCACGCGGCTCGGGATCTCGGACGAGAGCTCGACGCGGAAGTCGACGCTCCCGAACTTGAGCCGATCCCCGTTCGTGAGCTCGGCGCGGTCGACGCGCGTCTCGTTGACGAAGGTGCCGTTGCTCGAGCCGAGGTCGGTGACCGTCGCCGAGTCCGCGGTCAAGACGATGGTGGCGTGCTGGCGCGACACCGATCCGTCGAGGATCGGGACCGCGCACTCGTCGAGCCGACCGACGATGCTCTCGCCGAACCCGAGCGGAAATCGACGCCCCGCGACCGGCTTGGTCTGCCCCACCACCACCAGGCGCGCGGGCCCATCGGCGGCCGATTGACCGGTCTCCGGGGGGTACGCGCGCATGCCGACCGTATCCGGCGTGCCCGCGACCGACGGCTCCTCGCGCGGGCGCTTCGCTTCCCGGCTCGCCGGCTTGAGCCGCACCTCGTAGCCGCCGACCTGTACGACGTCGCCGTCGAGCATCAGCGCCCGCTGGTTCACCTTCTTGCCGTTGAGCTTGATGCCGTTGACGCTGCCGAGATCCTCGGCCCACGGCTGATCGTCGATCATCCGGAACGCGGCGTGGCGGCGCGAGACCTTGCGGTCGTCCACGCGGATGTCACAGGAATCGTCGCGCCCCAGCACGCTGGCGGCCTCGGTGAGCGGGAACTCGCGCACGTCGCCGTTGGGGGCGCGGACGATGACGAAGACCTGGCCGGTCAGGGGCGACCTCTACCGTCAGACCGAGAAGATCGACATGTCGACCTCGAGGCCCCGGTCGTTGAGCTCCTCGAGGAATCGCGGTCGATGCCCGGTCGCCTTGAACGTGCCGCTGATGAGGCCGTTGCCATCGACGCCTTCGACCTCGAACACGAAGACGGGCTCGACCACCACGCCTTCGGCGTCGGCTCGAACCTCGGACATCTCGGTGATACGGCGCGATCCATCGGCGAAGCGGTGCTCCACCAGTACCAACGGAAAGGCGCGCGCAATGATCTGTCGGGCGCGGTCGGTGGCGCCGTTTGCGCCCGCCATCTCGTGGGCCAGGCGGTCCACGGCGTGCTCGGCGCTGGATCCTGCGTAACAGGCCACCGATCCCTCGAGCGGACCGGCGATCGCGCTCACCACGCTGGCGATCTTGTCGCCGGTGAGGTGGCCGATGATGGCGCGATCCGGCTGCAGCGCGATCGCGTGCTGGATCAGCCGATCGAGGCCCATCGTGGCGCTCGGCTCGAGCGCGATGGCGTGCGTCTGGAGCACGTGCACCTCGACACCCGACTCAATCGTCACCACGCGCTCGTCGACCGGAACGATCGACGCGATCGCGTTCAGCGTCGCCGAAGCGCCGACGCCCGGGCCGACCACCAGGAGCGCACCGCGGCGGTAGCGCACCGAGTACTCGATCAGCCGCTGCATCGTGTCCGAGAGCGTGCCCTGCTGCGCCAGCGCATCGAGCGTGAACGCCTCGCGCGTGGTCTTGCGGAGCGACAGCGTCGGTCCGCGGAACGACAGCGGCGGCAGCGAAGCGACGAGGCGCGCGCCGTCGCGCATACGCACGTCGACCAGCGGCCCATCGACCGTGGCGCCCGCCAGGAGCGCGAGCCGGCGGATCAAGGCCACCACTTCGCCTTCCGAGCCGAAGCGGCGCTCGGTCGCGCCCAGCTGACCTTCGCGCTCGGCGAGGATCTCTCCTGCCGGGCTGACGACGATCTCGAGGACGGTCTCGTCCTCGAACAGCTCGCGGATCTGCTCGACATCGATCGCGGCGGCGACGCCGGCGGTCACGAGCTGATCGGTGGTGTCATCGCCCGAGACGAGGCCAGCGCTGCGCCAGCGATCGATCATCCGGCGCGCGGCCTGCTCGGCGTCCGCCTGACGCTCGTGCAGATGCGCGATCGAGACTCCGCGCAGGCCGAGGTCCTCGATCAACGTGAGCTGGATCTTGTCCACGAGCGCCGTGCGCGACAGCGGCGAGGGCGCGGGTCCGGCCGACGCGTACATCGGAGCGTGCCCCATCGGGATGATCTGAGGCGGCGGCGGCGACGACTGCGACGCCACGCTCGGCGCGAGGCTCGCGGTGGTCAGGCTCTGCGCCGTGACGGGCTGCGGCGGCAGCGACGGAGGCGGCTCGGGCGCCTTTGCGACGACGGGCGAAGGCGTGTCCTCCTGCGCGTCGTCGAGCGGAGGCATCTCCTCTTTTTTCGGCTTTCCGGGCACCGGCTTGAGGCGCGCGGGGTTCGGACGCGACGCGCCCGTCGCGGTCGAAGCCGCTGCGGGAGCGGGCACTGGCGCCTTCTTTTCGGGCGCTTTTTTCTGCATCGGAACGACCTTGGGCGGCTCCGGCTCGGGCGGCTCCTCCGGCATGTCGTTGCCGAAGTCCATCTCGCCCATGCCGCCATTTTGCGGCTCGGACGCTTCACCACCCCCGAGATCGAGATCGAGCTCCGGCTCGGGCGGAGGCGTCGGCTCGGGCTTCTTGCTGCGACCCGTATTGGCGGGCGTCGCGCGCGCGGGCGCCGCCGTGCGCGCGGGCTCCCCGGGCGGCTCGGCCGTGCCTTCGAACTCTTGATCGAAGTTGTCGTCGATGAGGCCCGGCCCCACGGCCGCAGCACCACCGCCACCGCGCGCGGGCTCGGACGCTTCGTCGCCGGGCGCATCACCGAGATCGAGATCGGGCTCGGCGGCGGTCGCGCCGCGCTTCGCAGCTGCGGGCGGCGCGTCGAGCGCGCCGTTGGCCGACGAGAGCTGCAGCGTGAAGTCGCCGATGTAAATCTTGTCCGTCGACTTCACCACCTGCGGCGTCGTGATCTTCTTTCCGTTCACGTACGTGCCGTTGGTGGACTGCATGTCGATGATGATGAACTTCCCGTCCTTCAACACGATGCGACTGTGGCGCTTCGAGATGTTGCCCTTGGGCAGGACGATGTCGTTCCCCTGGACTCGACCGATAGTGATCTCGGTTTTGTCGAAATCCAGGCTCTTCGCCTGACCGCCCTTCTCGTTGATGGTGATCTGGAACATCGGGAATCCGGCGGCAGCATATCAGAGCGCCGACGACGCACAAGTTCTCGGACGGACGCCTATTTGAGTGGGGCCGGAACCAGGACGCCCGAGGCGTTCAAGCCGACCGAGCCCATGGAGCGCGAGCCGGGGAACGAGATGATCCATGCCTTACGTACAGATGAAAACACCACGTCCTCCGGCAGGGACGAGATGCCGTTGGCAGTGAAGCCGATCCCGATCTCCGCTCCGGGGAGGGCGGACTCGGCGATCGCGACCTCGGCGGTCGGGCAGCGGCGCTCGAGCGCGGTCCGCCAGCACCCGGGATCGGTCGCCGTGCAGCCGCTCGGGGCGCAGCGACCGCCGCAGACGTTCGCCGCCGCGAGGGCGCAGGTCGATCCGGGGCACTCGGCGTCGCTCGAGCAGGCCCGGATCGGAACGACGTCGGCGACGCAAGTAGCGGTGTCGACGACCGTAAGATCGGCCACGATCCCGCGGCTGGCGTGGGCGTTGTAGAGCCCGTTGGTCGAGGTGGCGATGATCCGCTCGAGGATCGCCGTGCCCGGCCCGGTGTCGAGCACCAGCTCCGGGCTCGCGCCGTAGGCCTCGGCGTGCACCACGTACGGCCCGGCGCAGTCCGCCACGATGTCCGCCAGGCGGCCGGCATCGAGCTCGACCTCGATCGCGCCGGCCGAGGACGTGCGCACGGTGCCCTCGCCGAACGGCGCGACGCTGGCGGTGCAGACCGTCTGCAGCGCGCCGCCCACGTAGACGCGATCGCCGTTCTGGATGTCGGCGATCCCGCGCGCGCCAACGCTCCAGGTGATCGAGGCGCGGATCGGTCCCAAGGTGCTGGTGCGGGTCAGCGCTGCGGTCGGATCGCTGGCGAAAGCGCCGCGAAACACCGCGCGAACGCGCTCGATCGCCGGGTCGATCACCGCGACGCTCTCGCACACGTACGGATCGATCGCGACGGGCTGCGAGTCGCTCAGCGCCTCGCAGACGACCGGCGTGATCTCCGGGCAGCCGGTGATCTCCACACCAGCGACCGCGCCGTACGCGACGCGGAGCGGGCGGATCGACTGGGTCGGCCAGCGGAGCGGGCGCCCGATCAGGAACGCGCCGCCGCCGTCGGCGTACGCGACGTACACGGCCGGAGCCAGCCCATCGGATCCGCGATCGGCGGTGGTGAAGAGATCGAGGCCGGTGAGCGACTGCTTGGTGGTCGGGAAGGCGGCGATCCGCCCCGCCGCGCCGGCCACGGCGATGTTTCGCAGCGAGACCTCGCCCGGCTGATCGACGGGCGTGGAGTACGGCGAGATCAGCGCGCGCGACGTCGCGACGAGAGCTCCCGCGACCGCATCGAGCACCACCAGCGCCGGGCGATCGAGCCGCAGCGCCACCGCGCCAGACTCGCCCGCGTCGACGACCGCGCTGGTCGGTCCGCCGACGTCGATGGTGCGCACGCTGCCGAGGCGCTTGTCGGCGTCGATCGCCACGAGCGTGATCGCGTTCGATTGGGCGGCCGAGACCAGCACGCCCGCAGGCGCCGAGGTGCGGATGGCGAGCGTACGCGGCGACGCAGCGACGGTCGCCGAGCTCGTGAACTGCGCGTCCAGAGTGCTCGACACGGTCATCGTGAGGAGCCGGCTGCCGAGCGCGAGATCATCGACCGCCAGGAGCAGCGTGTCCGGTCCGTTTCCACCGTCCACCAGCACGTCGAGATCGACCACCACGCCGCGCGAGACGACGTCGCCGGCGAGGCCCATCGGATCGGCGACGGTCCGCAGATCGATCGCGCCGAGCGTGCCGTAGGTCTGATCGATGGTGATTGAGGACGCGTAGACGCCCTTCTTGATGCTGAAGACGTGCAGCTTGGCGTCCACCGGCGAGAGCGCGTAGAGGCGCGACGCCGAGACGCTGGCGGTCGCGACGCGCGTCGGGTACGTCGGCGCGGGCAAAACAAGCGGGAAAAACAGGTTCGGCGCGCGGGTGTAGATGAAGCGGTTGTCGACGACCGCCTTGTCGGCGACTACGTTCGTGAACTTCGCGAGCTGGATGATGCTGACGCCGCCGGCCTCGGGGTCGGCGATGAAGATGTCGCCGCGCGCGTCGAGCGGGGCCGCCGGATCGTTGCTCCACTGCACGTGGGCGAGGCCGCTGGGCCGCACCACCAGGCCGGTCTCGAGGACCGCGTCGGCCGAGCAGCCCGCGACGAGCGCGAGCGCGAGCGCTGACAGCCTCACTGGACCTCCTCGGTGCCGTCATCGGAGAGCGCGCGACCGACGCGCGCGACGACCCGATGCTTGCGCGGATCGGGGTCGCCGAGATCGAGGACCGCGAGCGTGCTGTTGGCGAAGTTGGGGACAAAGGCCAGCGTGCGGCCGTCGACCTGCGCGCGCGCCGCTTCGGGGAGGATCAAGATCTGTCCGGGGCTGGCGATCAGGCGCTGCGTGCTGCCGAGGAGGTGCGGCTCGATCACGTGGACCAGCACCGGGACGTCGGTCGTTGCGTCGAGGACGAAGATGCGATCGGAGCGGATGTCGGCGACGTAGAGCAGGCGCTGGAAAGCGGCGTTCGGGGTCGAGCGTTCGAGGAGCGCGAGGCCGCCCAGCTCTTCACCGACCTCGGTGAGAGAGATGAGGCGGTTGTCGGGCAGCGAGATCACGGCGATCGCCGAGTTGAAGATGGTCGCGCCGCGGCCGGTGATGCTCGATCGCTGGCGGAGTCGAACCGAGGCGTACGCGCGGGTCCCGCCGGCGCTGGCCACCACGCCGCGCGTCCCGTCGACGCCGCTGACGCGGCCGACCGAGATGTCGTTCTGGCGGAGCAGCGTGAGGCCGTTCGACGAGGTGCGGACGACGCCGAAGCGCGAGACGACCGCCTGATCCTCGACTCCATCGGCCGACGACGCGAGGATCTCGTCCGTGCCGGGGATGACGGCGAACCCCGTCGTGCCACCGAGCCCGGCCACCAGGACGTTGCGCGTGGCGGTCGCGGTGAGCGTGCCGTTCTGCTCGGCGGTGAGGTTCCCGTCGACGACGGCCGGATCGATCAGGCCGATCGTGCCGAACCCGATGTCGCCTCCGCCGAGCGATCCGCTGAGGAACTGCAGGTTGCCGACCACCACGGTGCCGCGCGGGCCGCCGCTCGGCACGAACGCGAGCGCGAAGGGGTCCTCGGCGATGATGTCGACGGCCAGCGCGTTCACGTCGATGGTGCGGGCCGGCGTGCAGTCGGTGCCGAGCACGCGCCCCTGGACGACGCCGTTGCTGCAGTCGAGCGCGCCACCGCTAAAGCGGGCGCGGGTGACGCGGTTGGCGCGGCGCGAGGCGACGTAGACCTCGGACTCGTTGCCGCGCGGAACGACCAGGATCTGGCCGCCGAACTGGGAGATCTTGATCTGTGATCGGCCGGTCGGCGGCAGCTCGCGCGCGATCGCCGGGTCACCCGCAGTGGACGGGGCCAGCGCCGCGAGGCCCGGGAGCGACAGCGCCATGACGGATCCGGCGTTGTAGCGCTGATCGAAGTTCGAACTGACGATCAGCAGGTGCGCGCCATCGACCGCGACCGAGACCGGGAAGTGGAGCTGGTCGCTCGGCGGGGGGAAGCCGGGCAGGTCCTCCGCGCACCCCGCGGCGAGGGCGAAAAGAGCGAGCGCGGCCCGGCGCATGATGGGGACGGCCATGTCGGCGGTGCGGCGGGTAGCATGTGCTCTTACGCCCGGTCAACGCGGGATCATCAAGGGAACGTCCACGGGTCGCCACACGTTGTGGCTGCTGGACCCGTCGTGGTTCGATCTTAGAGGAGAGCAACGATGAAGATACCGGCCAATCTCCCTCGCCGCATTCTCGGGCGCATCGCGCGCCACCCCGTCGCGCTGGTGACGACCTTCTCGATGGGCCTCAAGACGCACAAGGAATATCGCCGCTACACCAAGGGCGAGATCGACGCGAAGGAGCTGCGCGCGCGGGTCGGCCAGCACGCCGGATCGATCGGCGGCAGCATGCTCGGCGCGAGCGCGGGCGCGGTGGTCGGATCGGTGGTCCCTGTGGTCGGGACGATCATCGGCGGCTTCGCCGGCGGCCTCCTCGGCGAGAAAGGCGGATCGAAGCTCGGACGCGAGGTCGTCGAGCGGGTCGATTCCATCTTGACCTGAACATCTGATCAGTCATAGCTTGGCGGCATGAGCTTCGCCCCCGAGCGACGCGGCCTGCGCGTGGTCGACAACCCACCGTCGCCGTACCTCGCGACGACCATCGACTGGCTGGGCGAGCCCCCCGAGCACCAGCTCGAGGTCTACGAGGATCGCTCGAAGTCGATCCTCTCGAAGAACGACAGCCCGGACATCTCGTTCACGTGGAGCGCGAACCCGTATCGCGGCTGCTATCACGGCTGCGCGTACTGCTACGCGCGGCCGACCCATCAGTACCTCGACTTCCAGGCGGGCACCGACTTCGAGCGCAAGCTGGTGATCAAGCGCGACGCCCCGAAGCTGCTGCGCGAGGCGTTCGACAAGCCGAGCTGGAAGGGCGAGCTGGTGGTCTTCTCCGGCGTCACCGACTGCTATCAGCCGCTCGAAGCGACGTACGGACTGACGCGGGCGTGCCTGGAGATCTGCCGCGACTACAAGAACCCGGTCTTCATCATCACCAAGTCGACGCTCATCGAGCGGGACATCGACCTCCTGCGCGAGCTCCCGGACGTGCACGTGCGGGTGTCGGTGCCGTTCATGGATCCCGACGTCGCGCGGGCGATGGAGCCCTACGTGCCCAAGCCCTCGCGGCGCATCGAAGTGATCGCGCGGCTGGCGGAGGCCGGGATCTCGGTGGGCGTGAACCTCGCGCCGCTGATCCCGGGCCTCGGTGACGTCGACGCGCCGGCGATCCTGGAGGCGGCGCATCGCGCCGGCGCGCGCACGTACGGCCTGGCGATGCTGCGATTGCCGGGGCCGGTGGAGGAGGTGTTCGAGACGCGACTGAAGATGTTGCTCCCGCTCAGGGCCGAGCGGGTCCTCCATCAGATCGAAGCGTGTCGAGGAGGCGCGCGGTACGACCCGCGATTCGGCGCGCGCATGCAGGGGACCGGACCGCGCTGGGCGGCGATCCAGACGATGGTGGAGCAGGCGGCGCGGCGCCTCGGCTACGACGAGCACACCGAGGCAGGGGACGAGGAGACCGCGTCGCCCTTTCGGCGGCCCGGCAAAAACGGAGATCAGCTCACGTTGTTCTAGACTCGGATGCCGAGGGGGACGCCGGTGCTCCGGCAGTCGCCGCTGCCGAACGAGGTCAGCGGGATGTCGAGGAGCGAGGCGATCTCCATGTGCAGATCCGACAGCGGCCGCCGCGCGGCGGGCACGATCTCCTGGCCGAACCGGAGATCCGCACCCGCGCCGCACAGCAGCATCGGCAGGTTCTCCGAGAGGTGCAGGTTGCCGTCGGACATGTCCGATCCGTACATCACCAGCGTCTCGTCGAGGAGGTTCGCGACCCGCAGCTTCTCCAGGAGATCGGCGAGCAGCCCGATCTGCACGCGGTTCATCTGCGTCAGGCGATCGGCCAGCCCCTGATCGTTGTGGTGGTGGGCGCAGCCGTGGTGGCCGCTGCCCGCGCCGAGCGCCTCGTTGAAGTCCATCATCTCCGAGACGCCGGGGCCGTACATGATCGTGGCCACGTTGGTGAGCCCGCACTGCATGGCCAGCACGATGAGCTGATGCATGATCTGGAAGCGCAAAACGTAGTTTCGATTCGGCGCCGTGAAGTCTTGCGTCGGCACCGGGAGGTTCGGCGTGCACGTGAACCCGCCCTGCATGAGGCTGGTCTCCACCTCGCGCACCGTCTCCATGTATGAGATCAGAACCGGGCGATAGGACGCGGAGAGGCGGCTCGACATCCGGGTCGCGTCGCGGTGGAGGGCGTCGAGCACCGAGCGCTTGCGGGCGTGCAGATACGCGATCTGCGCGGCGCTCCCTTCCTGGCCGCCGAAGAGCTTCGCGAAGAGCTGCGCGGGGTCGGGGATGGGCGAGCGAAACTTGTCGGCCGCCTGCCAGGAAATGCGGTTCAGATAGTCGTTGGAATAACCGGGGTGATCGTTGAGCGGATGGACGTGATAGTAGATGCCGCCGACTTCGAGCGAGCGAATCGAGCTCGCGTGGCGCTCGGCGACGAACTGATCGAGCGTCTTTCCGCAGCGCGCGACGCCCGGATCGCCGAGGATCATCGGCTCACAAGACAAAAATCCGGCGCAGTTTTGCCAGTGCGGATCGTGGCCGGGAACTCCGTTGAACATCTTGCGAACGACCATCGTGTTCGCGCGGAGATTGCGGGTCACGAGCGGCTCGAGCGCGCCGGTCCAGCTCCAGCTCCCGTCCGCCCCGTCGGGCATGTACGCGCCGTTCGGAACGTAGGCCCCGATGAAGCGGCGCCGGGTCGGCATCGCCTGCGCGCGCGCGCTCCTGCCCTCGAACAAGGGCAGCGCGAGCGAGAGGCCCATCCACTTGAGCGCGGTTCGTCTGGAGGTCTTCACTGGGACACCTCGGTCAGCTCGATGCCCTTCATGAGTGCCTCGATCGCCATGTCTCGCAGCGTGCCCTTCGAGCTCAGGCCCGAAGCCACGCATTGCTCGCCGTCCTGGACGCCGCGGTTCAGCGCGAAGGTGAGGAGCTTGTTGCCGACGCAGGCCTTGAACTCGGTCGAGGACTCGATCGCGCGCGCGAGCTCGAAGGGGTCGTGCACCTGCCGTCCGTTGAGCTCGAGCTCGGTCTCGATCGGCGCGCCGCTCGCGTACGTCGTCCGCCACAGCCCCTGCGGATCGTACTTTTCGAGGGCCAGGCCGATCGGGTCGATGTCGCCGTGGCAGGTCGGGCAGCGGGTGGCGGCGTTTCGATGGATCGCCATCTGCTGCGGCAGCGGGAGCGAGGGATCGATGTGGCCGAACGACATGTTGATCTCTTCGAGCGTCGCCGGATCGAGCCGTGGGAGGGTCCGGCAGAGGAGCCGCGTGAGCACCCACAGGCCGCGGTGAATCGGGCGGCGGAACTCGGAACCTGCGCCGGTGCGCGTCAGGAACACGCCCTGCGACAGGAGGCCGCCGCGCTGATCGGTCACCACACGGCCCGAGCCGCCGGGGGCGGGGGTGGGCAGCCCGTAGTGGGCCGCGAGCGGCGGGTCGACGACGGTGAAGCCGGGGCTGAGCAGGCCCTCCGGACCGAGGCCGTCGCTGAACACGCCGGAGAACACGCCCCTCGCCTCGCTGCGCATCGACTCCGCGAGCGGGCCGGGCGCGAGATCGCGATACGCGAGCCACTGGCCGCCGAAGTCGGTGGCGAAGCGATCGACGTCGCGAGCGAGGATGCGGGTGACCTCGGCGCGGATCTCCGCGTCGGTGCGCAGGCCCCCGCTCTGGGCCAGCGCCCAGAGCGCGTCGTCGGGGAGAGACGCGCGCGTGAACAGGCCGAGGCGCGCGGCGATCCCGTAGCTCTTCTCGTCAGTGCTCAGGCCATCGGGAACGAGCTCGGGCTTGAAGACGAAGTTGGGCGAGAGCAGCACCGCGGCGAGCATGCCCTTCAGCGCTTCGTCGACCGGCTCGCTGAACCCGGCCTCCGCAGCGCCGGCGAGCGCGGTCCGATAGAGCGCCTCGTAGTCCTGGATCTCCTCGGGCCGGATCGGGCGACGAAACGCGCGGCTCGCCAGCTTGGTGACGAGCGGCAGGGCGCAGTTGCGCCAGGTCCACGCCGCTTTGCGGGGCGTCGGCACGAACGCGATCGCAGCGGAGAACGCGGTGCTGTCGTACTCCGGGCCCGCCTTTCGATTCACCACGAACTCGAGGAGATCGCCGCGGGTCAGCGCGAGGTGCTGCTCGAAGCTGATCTGCGCGCCGTTGGCGAGATCTTGCGAGAACACCGCGGCACCGTTGTGGCGGATCGTGACGAGCACGCCGTCTCCGCCGTTGGGATCAGCGTCCGCGAACACGCCCGTCAGCGTCGCCGTTCCCGTCACCGGGCTGGTCCAGCGCCGCACCGGATCGACCGTCGAGCCCGGGTGCGTGCCCTCGCGCCACAAGAGCGCGGTCTCGTCGGGCTCTTTGCGCCACAGCGACCGGGCGTTGTCGAAGACCATCGGCGCCCCGCTCGAGTCGAGGTACGTCCAGCACTCGCGGCCCTGCGTGTCGGCGAAGTCGTCGCGCGCCGAGTACGAGGGCTTCGAGGTGCACAGCGGCATCTCCTCCGGCGTGACCGCCGGGCAGTGCGCGGTGACGCTCGGCGTCGCGAGGATGATCGACGCGAGGGCCTCGGCGGTGTCGAGCTGCACCTCGAGCGCCTGCTGATCGATGCGCGTCTCGCTCATCGTGTCGAAGCCGTACACCTCGGCGACCGGGGTCCAGCGCGAGAACAAGGCCTCGTCGACCGGCGCGCCGAGGAGCTCGGAGACCATGTTGCGGTACTCGTGGTTGCTCAGCCGGAGCAGCTTCGGCACCGCGACCGCCGTGGGCGCGCACGCCGGGGGCCCCGCGTCAGCGGCAGGCCCCACGACCGAGGCATCCGCCTGTGGCGCGATGGAGCCGTCGCCGGACGGCGAGACCGCCGCGTCAGTGTGGGTCGGATCCCCGACCGCCCCGGGGGGTGAGCCGATGGCGCCCTGACATGCGCTCGACAGGACGACGAGCGTCCAGAACACGACAAGGCGGCGCATGGAAGCACCCTATCCGTTCTGGCCGGGGCTTGGCTCTACGATCACGCGAGGAGCCTCGGAAACTCGAGATCACTGCTCCACGATGAGGGCGTACCCGATGCACATCTCGTCGCGGGAGTCTTCGCCCCACCGGACGTCGCGGGAAGCCGCCTTGGCGCCGTTCACGATCGGCTGGTTCGCGTCGCTGTTGTCGAAGTGGCACTCGAGGAACAGCCGATCGGCGCCCATCGTGAAAGGGACCGGCTCCTCGAAGAAGTAGGAGCTCTGCCACGAGAAGTCCCAGCGCGGGATGTCGAGCATGCACTGGGCGCCCTCCCCGGCGCGGCGGATCTCCAGGCGGCCGCTCTTGCCGAGCTGGTGCATGTGCATGCCGACGCCGAGGATCTGCACCTGATCCTCGCCGATCCAGGGGGCGAGGATGTTGCGGGCGGGCGCGGGATCGAACTCGTACTGGTGCATCACGTCGGTCGCATCGCGCGGGATCAGCATGCCGCCGCCCATCGACCAGTCGAAGAAGTTCCAGAACGGCAGGATCAGCGCGCGCCGCCGCACCTCGGAATCGACCTTGAACGCGAGCGTGGATCGATCGGACCCGCGCGCGGAGTCGGTATTGAAGTGCATCTCGGCGACGATCACCGAGCCCGGCTCGACCAGGATGCCGGCGCCCCCCGGGAGCTCCAGCCCGTGGCTGCCGGGCGCCCACGAGCCGAGCAGCGTGGTGCCCGTCGCAAAAACACCGCCGTAACAAGCGTAGCCGGGCACGCCGTCGGCCGACTGCTTGGCGCGGAACGCCTGCGCCTGCGCCGGGCCGATCGCGTAGATGTTGGCGTGGTGCACGATCGCGGCGTTGCTCGGCAGCAGGTTGAAGCCGGTGACGTACTTGTCCGCGACCTCCGGCCACTCGAGCACGAAGCAGCGATAGTCATCGGCGCCGTGCGGCGTGTACTCGCCCTCGACCGGGAGACGCTGATCGATGCGCGTGAGGCCGGGATCCGAGGGCGGGAGGGCCGCCGGCTCGTCGCGCGGATCGCCCTCGGGGCCGCCGACGCGGACCCACTCGAGTATGGTGTCGCGCTGCGCGTCGGTGAGCGAGCGGTCGTTCGAGAAGGACTCGCACGATCGATCGGCGTGCCACGGCGGCATGCGCCGCTCCTCGACTGCGAGGCCGATCGGCACGCGCACCGGGGCCACCTCGGCGTAGGTGCCGAGCGGGAACGGGCCGATCGCGCCCGCGCCGTGGCAGCTCACGCACTTGGCGTCGAAGATCGGCTTGGTATCTCGGTAATACGTGACGGCCGGGCCCGCGGCGGCGTCCGGGGCCGCAGCGTCGGGCGCCGCTCCGACGCCGCCGTCGCTGGGCGTTGCGGGCGGCGGAGTGGCCGGTCCTTCGGCGCTGCATGCGCTCGCGAGGGCTACCGCGAGGACCGCGCGTCTCATCGCGTCTTCTCGGTGCGATGGATGCGCCCGAGCTCGACGTAGCCGCGAAAAGAGTCGCCGAGGGTGGCGCGCTCGGCGTCGGTGATCGGTCGAACCGGGACCGCGGGACGTCCGATCAGCAGCATGCCAAGCGGATACTTCTTGTTCGGCGGGATGAGGCTGCCCGCGCCGACGATGGTCCACTGCGGGATGACGGCGTTGTCCATCACGATCGAGCCCATGCCGATCAGGCAGTCATCTGCGATCTGACAGCCGTGCAGGATCACCAGGTGGCCGACGGTGACGCGCGATCCGACCACCAGCTCGGAGATGCCGGTGGTGCTGTGGCCGACGGTGCCGTCCTGGATGCTGGTGTCCTCGCCGATCGTGATCGGGCCGACGTCACCGCGCAGAGAGACGCTCGGCCACACGGTGGTTCGCGCGCCGAGGCGCACGCGGCCGATCACCGTCGCGGCGGGGTGGACGAAGGCTTCTTCGTGGACGTCGGGCCAATCGCCTCCGAAGGACTGCAGCATGTCGACGTTTCTAGCACCCGCGTCGCTGCGCAGCATCCGCCGTGCGCCCTGCGGTCGTCGCGCCTCAGGCATCGCCTCAACCGCGGCCTGCGCGCCAGCGTTCGCCGATCAGGGTGACGCGCGAGATGTCGCTCGCCATCGGGTGCGGATCTTGTGTCGGGAGCGAGGCCCCCTCCATCGCGGCGTAGGTCGAGTCCCACGGCATGACGATCGCGATGTTCTCCCCGATCGCGCCCAGCTTGGGGAGAATCGCCATGATCGGCCGGGCGCGCGCCGCATCGAGCGCGGCGTCCACGGTCGCGAAGCTCGACATCTCGGTGAGGCTCACCAGCGTCGGCGGCGGCAGGAAGATCGAGCCCGCCTCGTGCCGCTCGAGCGCGGCGCGCGGGGAGAGCCACTCGCTCTCGGTCGTCTCGTGCGCATCGAAAGAAGCGGTCTGATCGCTCGGCGCGCGCGTCAAAAAGAAGTGCGTGTCGAAGCGGCGGGTCTCGCGCGACGGCGTGATCCAGTGCGCCCACGGAACCAGCGCGTCCAGATCGAGGACCAGATCTTCTTGCTCGATGAGCTGGGCGAACGGCGGCGTGCCCTTCCGCGCCGCTTCGATCCGCGCGAGCGCCGCGGCGTCGAGAGGCTTGCCGTCGCGGCGCCGCGCGAGCAGCACGCCGGCCTCCTCGTGCACCTCGCGGATGGCCGCGACGTAGAGGCCGAGCGGCACCTCGTCGTTGCGCACCCGACCCGGCGTCTGGGCCAGCCCACCGAGCGTCTTCGGCAGGTCGCACGCCACCACCCGCGGGCCGAGCTGGGCGTCCGCAGGATCCACCTTCCCGCCCGGAAACACGTGCGCGCCCCCCATGAAACCGCTCGATCCATGGCGCTTCACGAGGAAGACCTCGAGGCCACCCGCGGCTTCCCGGAGGAGCAACACCGTGGCCGCGTCGCGTGTGGGCACCAGGGGCTCGGTCATCAGGAGGTGTCTAGTAGCTCTGCACAGTGAAGTTGAAGGGTTGAGGCCGCCGATCCATCTCGCCTGGCTGCGTTGCGCCGCCTCGACAGACGCAGAGTATGCCGTCGGACG
>Ga0105047_10003124_pt1 | contig 29322 bp, 26 predicted proteins | sample MAT04_FD_78384 | JGI IMG/M metagenome (GOLD analysis project Ga0105047, IMG submission 78384) | Freshwater microbial communities from Lake Fryxell liftoff mats and glacier meltwater in Antarctica - MAT-04 (megahit assembly) | ecosystem: Environmental > Aquatic > Freshwater > Ice > Liftoff... | reverse complement strand
GGGGCGTCCATGCCCAGCCAGGGCCCCGCGAGCCCGGGCACGACCAGTCTCCAGCGTGGCCCGTCGTCGGTGTCCCGACACTCGAGTCGTCCGGATGCACCAGCAACCTTGGGTGCGACCCAGCGACGCGTCGGCTGTCCGGGGACATCCAGCAGCACCAGCGGGGCGGGCACGCCCTTGACCAGCAGGCCCTGTCGCATGACCGACAGGGCCGTCGTCGGCACGACACCGAACCCTCGCGCTGTGCCGCCCTCCAGGACCAGCTCTGCGTCCGTGGCCGGCCCGCTGGGTGGCGGGTTGCCGGGTCCCCGCTTGACACCACTGACGACGTCCACGACGGTGCCATCGGTCGCGGTCGGTCCCGAGATGGCGAAATGGGCCGCCACATCAGCGCCGGGCGCCAGCCACGCCGGCAGCCCAGCCTGGCTGCCGACCGACGGGCTCTGCGCGTAGGGCATCGATGCCCCCGGCACCAGCAACTGCAGGACCGCGGCGATGACCTCCCGGACGGGTCGTGCGCCGTTGAGCTGGACACGCACCAGGACACGGCCACTGCCCGCCCGCGGGAACCGCGCATCCACGCGGCCGATGCCCGGGATCGGCCCCATGCGGCCCGTCCAGCCGGCGGCCGGGGAGCGCCACGCAGCGACCTCGATCCGGACGCGGCGGGCGCGCGTGGTCGCCACCGCGTCACGCCCGAAGTTGGTCAGGGCGGCGATGTCGGGCGCATCGACATGCACGCTGCGGACCATCGACGGGATGACGCGCGTCGTGCCCGTGCCACTCGACCAGCGCACCCGATGCGAGATATCGGCCGCGGACACACGCCGCCGTTCTGGCACTCCGGCCTGCTGCTCGATGACCACGAGCCAGGGACGCGCCGGACGGGACTCCTGGAATGCCGCGACCTCCCGTCGGAGGCGCGCTGTCACCCGGTCAGCGATGCGCACCAGATCCTCCGAACCATCACGCCAGGGAGGCCAGCGTGCAGCGTGCCTATGATACCGGCCACTGACTCGCTGACCCCGCCCATCTCAGCCCCGAGGTATCCATGGCCATCCGGCGCTTCTTCCGAGATCACAACGATGGTGATACAGCTGCACCCGCGGCCCAGGCCGCCGCTGCGGCCAGCGTGACGGCCGACCCGAATGCGGTGGACACCGACACAGTCAGGCGCATCGCGGCCCAGCTGGACGCGCTGCCCATGGAGCAGCGCAAGTTCATCGGTGGCTTCGCCTACGTTCTGGGTCGGGCGGCCCAGGCGGACCTGGACATCAGTGACGCGGAGGTGGGCTTCATGGAGCGCACGCTCATCGACGTCGCAGGTCTGAGCGAGGCACAGGCCGTGCTGGTGGTCCAGATCGCACGCAGCCAGGCCGAGCTCCAGGGTGCCACAGAGGACTACCTCGTCACCCGCGAGTTCGCGGCATCCGCTTCCCGCGAGGACCGAGAGAAGCTCCTCCGGCTGGCCTTCTCCGTGGGTGCCGTGGATGACACCATCACCTCCGAGGAGTCGGCAGAGATCAACGCGATCGGCAAGGAGCTGGGCTTCGCACCGACCGACATCGACACCATGCGCATGGAGTTCGCGGACAAGCTGTCGGTCATCCAGGAGATGCGTCGGCTGCAGACTGGCTGACGCGGACCCTGTCATGTCACGCGGCGACGTGGCATCATCTCGCTGGTCAGGGGACCCGCGACCAGGGGCCCGGACCTGAGGGAGGGAGACGCTGCTGTCGCAGATCCGTCGAGTCGAGTCACCTGCTCGCTCCTCGCAGCCTCCGCCGACGTCAGGGCCGAGCGGGCTCGGTCGCACCGTCGTCCTGAGCGACGGACGCACGCTGGGCTTCGATGACCTGGGAGACCCCGACGGTCCCGTGGTGTTTTACCTCCACGGCTTCGGCAGCTCACGCGTCGTGCGCCACCCGGACGACCACCTGCCGGGTGAGTTGGGCATCCGTCTCATCGCGGCCGACCGACCCGGCATCGGATTGTCCACGGGGGCACCTGGCCGACGCCTGCTGGACTGGCCGGCGGACGTGGAGCAGCTCGCAGATCGCCTGGGCATCGAGCACTTCTCGGTGCTCGGCTGGTCCGGCGGTGGGCCCTACGCCCTCGCCTGTGGCTGGACCCTGCCGGACCGGGTGGATCGCATCGGCCTCATCAGCGCTGCGGCCCCGTTGACCCCGGGCGCGGACTACATGCTCCGACGCCATCGTGTCGCGTCGCGTGCGGCGGACAACGCGCCGTGGATGATCCGCATCGCCATGTGGCAGTGGTCGCGTGGCCAGCGCGCCGATCCCGAGCGTCATCTGGACAAGGCCATCGAGGGCATGATCGACGCTGACAAGCTGGTCCTCGAGGATCCCCGGCTGCGCCAGATGATGATCGCCAACGCGGATGAGCTGTACCGCCAGGGCGGGCGCGGCCTGTATGACGAGGCGCTCATCATGGCCCGACCGTGGGGGTTCCCCATCGCGGGGGTGCAGTCGCCGGTGCGCCTGTGGCACGGGGAGCTGGACACGACCGTGCCCATCGGCATGGCGCGCTACCTTGCGGCCACGCTGCCCAACGCGGATGCCACGTTCTACCCCGCCGAGGCGCACCACCTGGTGTACGACCGGTGGCGGGAGATCCTCACCGACTTCGCGGGCGTGGTCGCGGCCCCGACCTGAGCCGCGTCGGCCGCCCCTGAGCCGCGTCGGCCGCCCCTGAGCCGCGTCAGCCGCCCCCTGAGCCTCGTCAGGCGCCCGGGGGCCGGTGGCGCGCCATCCACGCAGCTGCCTGGGTGCGGCGTTGCAGGTCCAGCTTGGACAGGATGGAGCTGACGTAGTTCTTGACGGTCTTGTCCGACAGGAACACCTCGGCCGCGATCTCCCGGTTGGTCTTGCCCTCCGCGACCAGCAGCAGGATGCGCCGCTCCTGGCTTGTCAGGCGTGCGAGCTCATCGTCATCGTCCTCGCTGGCCATGCGCCGCACGCGGTCGAGCACCTTGCCGGTGACCGCCGGGTCGAGCAGCGACCCACCATCGCCGACCGTTTCGAGCGCCTTGACCAGATCCCGCAGGCGCGTCTCCTTGAGCAGGTAGCCACTGGCGCCCGCGACGATGGCGGACAGCACCGCCTCCTCGTCGGGATAGCTGGTGAGCATCACGACCCGGGTGGCCGGACGGTCGGCGCGGATGTCCCGGCAGGCCTCGACGCCGGAGCCATCCGGTAGCCGCACATCCATCACCACGAGGTCGGGCTGGAAACGTGCGGCAGCTGTGATGGCCTCACCAACCGTGCCTGCCTGCGCGACCACCTGGAAGTTGTCGCGGCGGTCAAGAGCGGACGCGATGCCTTCGCGGACCACCTCATGGTCATCCACGACCAGCACGGTCCAGGGCGTCGCACGCCCGGGTGTCGTGGGTTCGTTGCCCGGATCCTGTCCGTCGTTCACGCCTCGGACCTCCTGTGTAGGGTACCGACACCGGGGATGCGCAAGGTGACGGTGGTGCCTGTGTCGGCGGCGCTGAGTACCTCCAGCGTGCCACCCAGGGACACCGCCCGGGAGCGCATGTTGCCGATGCCCTGATGGCCGGGGCGTGCGGCGATGGTGGCGTCGAAGCCGTGCCCGTCATCCGCGACCCGCAATTCCAGACCTGCCGCAGTCACGTTGACGACCACGTAGACGCGGTCGGCTGCAGAGTACCGGGCTGCGTTACTGAGCGCCTCACGCGCGATCTGGAGCACGTGACGACAGTCCGTGGGATCGAGCGCGGGTCGATCGTGCACCTGGACGTCGATGGCCATCGTGGTGCTCCGGGCGAGCTCCGCGGCCAATCGCCGCAGCCCGTCGCCCAGGTCCACGTGCTCCACGTCGTCCGTGCGGAGGCCGAAGATGAAGCCCCGGATCTCCCGGATGGCGTCGTGGATGCCATCGATGGCTCGGTCGATGCGTGCCTCGCCCCCGGCGCGGTCGACGGCGATCAGCTCTGGCAGGTCCTCCAGGGACAGGCCCACGGCGTAGAGCGATTGGATGATGCCGTCATGCAGGTCACGGCCGATGCGCTCACGCTCCTGGAGCAGCGCCAGCCGGCCGAGACCGTCGTGCAGGCGGGCGGTGTGGATGGCCATCGCGGCCTGGCGCGCGAACGTCTCCACCAGACGCTGGTCGGCCATGCTGAAGCGCGGCGCGCCGATCTTGTCAGTGAGGTAGAGGTTGCCCACGGGTCGCCCGGCGAGTACCACAGGCACGCCCAGGAAGGAGTGCATCGGCGGGTGACCGGCCGGGAACCCCGAGCGCCGCGGGTCGGTCATCACGTCGTCGATGCGCATGCTGTGTTGCTCGGTGATGAGCAGGCCCAGGATGCCGTGCCCCTGGGGGAGGGGACCGACGAGCCGACGCGTCGGCTCGTCCATGCCGCTGGTGATGAAGCGGGCGATGCGCCGATCAGGCCCCACGATCCCCAGTGCCGCGTACCGGGCGCCCACCAGTGGCAGCAGCCGGTCGGCGATGACCTGGAGCACGCCTTCCAGCGAGACCTCGCCGGCGATGGCGGCGGATGCAGCGTCGAGCGCCTCCAGCGCGTCGACCGGCAGGCCGGTATCAAGGTCATGGTCGATCATCTGGTGCAAGCCTACCCTGCCCAGGACCGGCTCGGACGTGCTGGATGGCCCACCCCGAAGGGCCGGATGGCCGTAGTCCGGGCACGTGCGCGAGGACCAGCATGCGGCGCATGGATACCAAAGACGCAGCCCCGCTCCTGTCCACGATGCCCCGCAGGACCATCCTCCGGGGCGCCGCCTTTACCACCGTCGGCCTCGTCGCGGGGACCGTGGCATCCGCCTGTGCCGGCACGCGTGCCGGTTGGACGCCGAGACCCGGCACATCCGCACCGGTCGCCCTCGCGGCAGCGAGTGCCTCGCCCGCAGCCACCATGGCCATGGAGCCCGCCGCCTCTGCGGCTGCCAGCGCCATGCCCAGCATGGATGACGAGGCCGAGGCGGTCGTCAAGCGCTTCCTCGATGGTGAGTGGCAGCAGGTGCCGGGCTATGGCAACCAGCTGCTCCAGCCGACCATCGATGGCGACACCAAGGTCTTCGACATGACCATCAGTCCCATCGTGCACATGCTGAACGCCTCGCTGGACCCCATCGACGCCCTCGGCTTCAATGGCACCTGGCCGGGCCCGCAACTGCGGGTCACGGAGGGCGACAAGGTCCGAGCCGTGTTCGCCAACCACCTCGATGAGTCCACCGGCATCCACTTCCATGGGCAGGAGCTGCCCAATGGCATGGACGGCGTGCCATTCTTCACCCAGGCGCCCATCAAGCCCGGCGAGTCGTTCACGTACGAGTTCACCGCGAAGCCATCCGGCTCCCACATGTACCACTCGCACCACAACGCCACCGACCAGGTGGGGCGGGGCCTGCTGGGTGCGTTCATCGTCGACCCGCTCGATCCGGCGGAGGGCTACGACGTCAAGTACGGGGCGACCCAGGACATCGTCTGGATCAGCAACGACGCGTTCGGTGGCTTCACCATCAATGGCCGTCAGTTCCCGGCCACAGCGCCTATCGTCGCGAAGCAGGGCGAGCAGATCGTCATCCGCTTCATGAACGAGGGCGTGATGATGCATCCCTGGCACCTGCATGGCATGCCGATGCGGGTGGTGGCACGTGATGGCTACCCGCTGGGTACGGCCGCGTTCACGGCAGACACGCTGGGCGTCAACCCGGGTGAGCGTTGGGACGTGGTCATCGACTGCCGCAACCTGGGAGCGTGGGCGTTCCACTGCCACGTCCTGCCGCACGCCGAAGGTCCCCACGGCATGTACGGCATGGTGACCGCGCTCATCGTCCAGTCGTGACATGAGCACCATCGTGCTCGCCACTGACCTCACGGACACCTCGGCCCTGGCCGTTGTCCGGGGCGTGGACCTGGCACGTCGATTGGGCGCCCGGTTGCTCATCGTCCATGTCCTGGATCTGGGCCGACTGTCCGGCCTGGGCCGCCACGAGCGAATCGACCAGGCACGCGCGGAGCGAGAGCCGGTGTTGATGGAGCTGGTCCGGACCATCCGGACCCAGGGTGTCGACGCGGAGTTCCTGCTCTGGACCGGGGCCGCCTCCGACGGCATCACTGAGGCGGCTTCTTCCGAGTCGGCCGAGTTCATCGTGGTCGGGACCCGCGGCCGACGGGGCGCCGAGCGGATGCTCCTCGGATCCGTCTCCGACCGCCTCATCCGGACCAGTCGGGTGCCGGTCCTGGTGGTGCCAGCGGACCTCGTGGCTGCCTGACGGTCGCCATGGGCCCGCGCCGCGCGTGCCATGTGGCAGGATGCGCGGGTGACGACCGAGAGTCCCGATGACGTGACGCCGCCGCGCCCTGCTCCTGCGACCGCGCCAGCCCCCGCGCAGCAGGCGCCCCCGACCCCGATCCTCCATGGCGTGCCGGACCTCCCGGGTGACCTCGGGGAAACGCCGGGGACCGGCATCAGCGCGGCTGAGGCGGCTGCCCGCGCAGCTCGAGGCCTGGGCAACGATGCCCGTATCGCCACTGGTCGGACGTACGCCGAGATCCTGCGCGACAACGTCCTCCAGCCGGTCAACATCCTGCTGGGCATCATCTGCGTGGTCCTGGCTGCCCTCGGCCTGTTCGGGGACGCGGCCGTGACCATCGTGCTGGTGCTGGTCAACATCGTGGTCGGCCTGTTCCAGGAGGTACGAGCCAAGCGCAGCCTCGACCGCCTGTCCGTGCTGACACGGCCCACCTCGACCGTCATCCGTGATGGCGAGGAGCTGACCCTCGACCCCAGCGGGGTGGTCCTGGGCGACCTGGTCGTGGTCCGTCGAGGCGACCAGTTGCTGCTGGATGGCAAGGTGTCGTGGGGCACGTTCCAGGCTGACGAGTCGCTGCTCACCGGCGAGTCGGACCGCATCCCCAAGCCGCTCGGTGCCGAGGTGCTGTCGGGCAGCTTCTGCGTGGATGGCGAGGCACGATATGTGGCCACGCGGGTGGGCGCCGGGACCTTTGCCAACCAGCTGACCGCCGGCGCACGTGCCTTCCGTGCCGACCGTACGCCGCTCCAGCAAGACGTGGCGCGCGTCCTGCGAGGCATGAGCCTGTTGGTGCTCGTCGCGGCGGTACCCGTCCTGTTTCGCCTGTACGAGCAGTTCGGCACGCTGCCGGCTGTCGAGACTGCGCGGGCGGCCGCCGTGCTCGTGGCACTCATCCCGCAGGGCCTGGTGGTCATGATCACCGTGACCTATGCCATGGCCATCGTGCGCCTGGCGGGCCAGAAGGCACTCATCCAGCGCTCCAACGCGGTCGAGTCCATGAGCCGTGTGAGCGTCCTGTGCCTGGACAAGACGGGCACCCTGACCACGCCCGAGATCGAGGTCGCCGAGGTCCATGCCCTGACCGACGACGCGGAGCTCGCGCGCTGGCTGGGCTCCTTTGTGGCTTCCACGACACTCCAGAACCGCTCGTCCGATGCCATCCGCGAGCGATACCCCGAGGGCACGGCGCTCTCGGTCGTAGAGGAAGTGCCCTTCTCGTCGGAATTGCGCTGGAGCGGCATCCGAGTCGCCGACGGCGAGCTGGCGGGTTCCCTGGTCCTGGGCGCGCCGGAGGTGCTCGGGCCGAACCTGGCTGCCGTGCCAAGCGGCCACGGAGCCATGGACCAGCTGGTCCACGAGAAGGCGGAGCAGGGACTGCGCGTGGTGCTGTTCGCGTGCACGCGGGGCACGACGACGGCCCTGCTGGAAGGGGATGTGGCCCAGTTGCCATCGGACCTGGAACCCATGGGCGTGCTCGTGCTCCAGGAGCGGATCCGACCTGATGCGCGCGCCACGCTGGCGCGCTTCGCTGATGCCGGCGTGACCCTCAAGCTCATCTCGGGCGACAACCCGATCACCGTCGCGGCGTTGGCCCGGCAGGTCGGCCTGAGCCTGGATGGCGAGGCTATCTCCGGTCTGGAGCTGGCGCAGATGGATGACGCCCAGCTCGCCGAGGCGGTCCGGACCCGATCGGTGTTCGGGCGGGTGCCGCCGTCACTCAAGGCTCGTCTGGTCGGCAGCCTGCGCGAGAGTGGGGAGTGGGTCGCGATGGTCGGCGACGGCGTGAATGACATCCTGTCCCTGAAGCAGGCACAGCTGGGCATCTCGATGCAGAGCGGCAGCCAAGCGACGCGTGCGGTGGCGGACATCGTGCTGTTGGACGATTCCTTCTCGGCGCTCCCCGAAGCCGTGCTCGAGGGCCAGCGGATCATCTCCGGGATGCACGACAGCCTGGCGGTCTTCCTGACCCGCGTGCTGTACATGACGCTGGCCATCCTGGGCGCCGCCCTGCTGGGTCTGCCGATGCCCGTGGACCCCAAGCTCAACACGGTGGTGGCGTTGCTCACCGTGGGCATCCCGGCGCTGTTCCTGGCGTTCTGGGCTCGACCCAAGCGCTCCTCGCTCGACGCGCTGCGCCAGATCCTGCGGCTGGTCGGGCCGCCTGCGGTGGCGCTGGTCATCCTCGGCCTGCCGCTCTACTGGTGGGCCGACCCGGCCACGGATGTCGACCGGGCGCGGACGCTGTTCACCACCTTTGCAGTGTTCTGCGGGTTGGCACTGCTGGTCCTGCTCCACCCACCCGTCCGGCTCGCTCCCGAAGACGGTGACGAGCGTCTTCCGGACCGCCGGCCGACGTTCCTGGCCGTGGCCATGCTGGCCGCCTTCGGGTTGTTCTTCGTCATCCCGCCCGTGCGCGACTTCTTCGAATTGACACCCCTGGCTGTGTCAGATGTGGCCGTCACGGGTGTCCTGGCCGTCATGTGGGTCGGGCTGGTGGTCGTGCTCTGGCACACCCGGATGTACGACCGCGTGATGAGCGCGGTGCACCACCTTCGCGGCCGCATCGGCGATCAGCCAGCCGCCTGAGCCACAGGGGACCCGGCGACCCGGAGCGCCCGCTCGACGTCCGCGACTCCGGCCAGGACACCCTCTCGCAGGCGATCGAGTCCGGCGTTCACCTCGCGGGACATGGTGCCCATCGAGGTAAGCTGCGTCTTGAGCGCCCGTATCGCATCCATCTGGCCCCGGACAGCGATGAGCGCCGCACCGATGGCGGCGGTGTCTACCTCCAGCTCGCGCTCCGCAAGAGTGGCGATGCCGTGCAGCCGGGCCAACCGAACGGCCGCGTCCAGGATCGCCGCATCGGGAGCCTCCGGATCGATGACGCAGTAAACGTCCCCCAGTCGCACGTCGAACGGCGCGATACCCGATGGCGCGTGATTGGGCGTGAACACGACGAGGCCCACCTGCGCCGCGCGATTGCGCTTGGCCTCCGCCAACTCGTCCCGCATCTGTTTGCCGGAGATGGCACGGTCCTTGCACTCGATGACGACCCGCAGGTCGGCACCGCGTGTCAGCGCCGGGTCGATGGTCAGCAGGAAGTCACCCTTGCGGGACCGGATGATGTCGCCGGTCTCCTCGCCGGTGCGGTCGACCGCGTCGCCGGTTCCCCGGCAGACGTCCCCCAGCAGCGTGCCGACGAGGTCCTCGAAGTCGGCGCCCTTGGCGGATGACTTGGCACGCTCGCCGGCCCGCGCCGCGCCGGCGGCCTCGATGGCCGAGAGCCGCTCGTTGAGGCGCGTGAAACCGTCGCTGACCTCGGTCCGGAACTGGTGCAGCGGCGACCCGAGCCGAGTGGGATCGAGGAGTTGCGCCAGCCGGGAGGCATCGCCATCGAAGTAGCTGCCCAGCATCGTGCGCATCCGCCCCATCGCCGAGTCACGCTTGGTCTCGTCGAACAGGTCAGTGACGAACGTGCGCAACTGTCCCCGGTCGCCCAGGAACCGCTCCAGGGTACGTGGCAATCGCCCATCACCGTCCGCGAAGTTCTGGCGCAGCACGCCATCCAGGGCCGTGGCTGCACGCTCGCTCGAGGCCTCTGCCTGGCGCACGAGGCCCTCGAACTCCCTGCGCACGACGTCCACGTCCAGCGACACGCCCGCATCCTGGAGGGCCGTGAGGCCGATGCGCAGGGCGCGATCGAGGAGCCCCGGCCGATCCTCCTCGGGTCGCTCCGCGACGAACCGCGCGAGGTGGGCGTCCACGAGCGTGACCCGCTCGATGAAGATCCGATCACCGTCGACCCGGACGGTCGCAAGTGCCCGGTCAGGTGTGGGGAGAGGGAGGAGGCGGACAGGTTCCATGCCCACAGCTTCGACCCCTCGCGTGACAGCTAGGCTGTCACTCCATGCGCATCCGCGGCGACATCGCGGTGATGCGTGCCGGGGGGTGGGCCGCGTCCGAGCGCGCCACCTGGCGTTTGCCCGTCGGCGCCCACGGGTCGCGCACGCCGCCACCTCCGGCGACCACCACGGCGACCAGGAAGCTGAGCATGAGCAGGACACCGCGGCGTTGCATGACCGCACCACCGTATCCCTCCGGGTGGTCTGCCGTCCAGCGGGACCATCAGGTCCCCGGGGTGGCTACCCTGAGGGGATGCGCATCATCCTCGCCCACGGGGCCTCTGGCTCCGCCGCCTCCATGCGACCCCAGGTCGACGGCCTCCTCGCCCGCGGCATCGAGGCCGCCGCCATCGATCTGCCCGTGCGCAAGGCCGAGAGCGCCGTCGAGGCCTATCGGACGGCGGCCGGTCTCGCTACGGACGAGCCGCCGGCGTCGGTCATCGGCGGTCAGTCATACGGCGGTCGGGTGGCGAGCTTGCTCGCGGCACTCCCCGGGGCGCCCATCCACGGCCTGGTACTCCTGAGCTATCCGCTGCACCGTCCTGGCGAGCCGGCGTGGGATACGCGCACGCTCCACTGGCCCGCCATCACGGTGCCGGTGCTGCTGTTGTCGGGCGGATCCGATCCCTTCGCACGCGTCGACCTGCTGCGGCGTGCGGTGGCGGAACGTCTGCCGAGCGCGTCGCTGGTCACGTACCCCGGGCTTGGGCATACCCTGAAGCCGGTGCTCGAGGATGCCCTCGATCGCGTCGCCGAGTTCGTCAGGACCTGCTGAGGTCGCCATCCAGGGACAGTGTCCCGCCGATGGGCACGACGCGCACGATGGTCTCGGGTGCCGCCGCCGCCGCCAATCGCGCGAACTCATGAGGTGGGTCGACGCGTGTCTCGGGTCGGACGCGTGCCAGCCCGATGGGGTGGAGCGTGCCCCAGTGGATGGGCACTGCGATCCGGGGACGGATGAGACGCACCGCCTGGGCCGCGCCAAGTGGGTCCAGATGCTCCGATGATCGGGCTCGTGGGCCCCATCCCCAGACCGGGATGAGTGCGAGCTCGACCCCCCTATCGAACGCGGCCATGCCCTCGAACAGGGCGGTGTCGCCGGCGAAGTAGACCATCCGGGCGCCCTGCACGATATAGCCGACGCAGAGCTCGGTCGGGCCGATGGGTGGCCCAAAGCCCCGGTGGAGCGCACGGGTGGCCTCGATGGCCAGCCCGACGACCCTGATGTCGTCCCCGGGCACGACCTCGACGACCTGCCGGAAACCACGCGCCCGGAGGCGCGCGCCCATGCCTAGCGGCACCACGAGCGGCACCCCCTGGCCGAGCAGCCGCAGTGATCCGTAGTCCAGGTGGTCCCAGTGCGAGTGCGAGATGAGCACCACGTCCACCCGACGCCACGCGTCGGGGTCGACCGGCGCCCCAGCCCGCACTAGAGGACCTACGCGGCGGCGCAGGATGGGGTCGGTGAGCACGCGCACGCCACCGATGTCGATGAGCACCGTGGAATGACCCAGGTAGGACATCGAGAGGGACAGCGGCAGGGGGCCGGAGGATGGGTCCACGCCGACCGAGTATCGGGCATCGGGACGCACGCGACCGGCGGTCACGTAGACCGCCGGTCGGGATGCGCTGGTCCGGGTCGTCGGGACGACGCGGACCTGGGTCAGTGGACGCCCAGGGTCAGTGGATGCGCAGGGTCCGGGTCTGCGACTGATGGCCGCCCCGTGCGTCGGTGCCAAGGGCCACGATACGCAGGGCGCCGGCCTTGCCCTTCGACTTCAGCTCGACGGTGGCCACGTACGCGGCGCCGACTCGCTTGGTGGTCACGATCCGATCTGCGTGGCCGGGCTGGCTGATCCGGACGCGCGGCGCCGACTTCAGCGGCTCCGTGCTGAAGACCCGGATACGGATGCGCTGCCCACGACCCGGGGTGGCGTCGGAGGTCTCGATGCGGAAGGCGCCCACGCGGATGGTGCGCATGATGCGCACCGTGCCGGCCGCCGTCCTCGCAGTGACGACCGCGTGGTACGTCCCCGCCTTGACGGAGCGACCCTTCTGGTCGCGACCCGCCCAGATCCAGGCATGTTTGCCCTTGCTCAGGAACCTGCCATCGATGTGGGTCGCCACGGAACGGCCCGCGCTGTCCCGGATGACCCAGGTCACACGCGCCTTGCGCAGCAGCGTGAAGCCGACCCGGGTCGACTGGGCCAGCTTGTCCCTGTCCGCGGAGAAGATGGTCCGCCGCGACTGGCTGGGTGCCTTGAGGGTGGTGAGCACCAGCGTGTTCACCGAGCGGGAGCTGCCCTTGTTGCCTGCCTTGTCGCGGGGCGTGAGGGTCACCCGGTAGTTGCCGTCAGCGACGACCTTGCCGGCGTTGTTGTGGCCATTCCAGGTGATGCTGCCGCGGCCTTTGGCGACGGTCCGTGAATACGCCCGGACGAGGGTGTCCTTGCGATCGCGCACCTCCACCCGGACCGTGGCCCGCTCACTGAGCGTGGTGCGCAGCCGGATGCTCTCACCGGACCGGTCACCGTTGGGGCTGAACCGGAGTGCTGTCCCAGCTGCGAGACCCGTACCACTGCCGTTGAGCTTGAGCACTGGTGCCCTGGTATCGGGTGCGGGTGGCGTGGGACCGCCGCCGCCCGCGTCACCGGCGCCCGACCGGAAGTCGGTGGCCGTCATGGCAAGGTCGCCAGTGAGGGACCGAAAGTGGCCTTCCCTGGGGTGGGGGTCCATGTGGATACGCGCCCAGCCGGTGCGCCTGGAGTCGCGGTAGTAGTCACGCACGCCTACGAAGCCGTCGTAGCGCCCGTCGGAGTTGGGGCTCTTGAAGATCTCGTCCATGGTCCGGTCGCCGTTCATGAGGGCACGAGGGAAGTCGATCTTCTGATCCATGCCGTAGGCGAATACGGCGCGGGCACCGATATCCAGGAACCCGGACGCGAAGTTATCGACGCGCTTGGTGGCGATGTCCTTGTCCCACTCGGGACCCATGTACTCCTCGCCATTGCCCGAGGCGTAGCACAGGTGCACCAGCAGCACGACCGCGTTCTTCGCGAGCTGGACCCGCTTGCGCAACTTGTCCGCGCCGTAGTAGGCGGTGCTGTACCCGGATGCGCCCTCGCGAGGGTTCAGTCCGAAACCATTCTTGGTGTCTTCCTGGAAGGGGCCATTGGGGCTCGGCCAACCGTTGCCATGGCCCATGTAGACCACGAGGCTGGCGCCCTGGATGGCGTCCAGGACGTTCTCCCACGTTGCCCGGGGGTGGAACACCTTGCGCACCCGCATGCCGGCGGCATCGGCATCTCTGGCGAGTGCCGCGGAATCGGCCAGGTTGCTGTTGGTCATCCCCGCGGACGGGCCGACGATGAACACCGCGAGTGGCGCGGACGAGCTGTCAGCTGCGACCGGTACGGCACCGATGGACGCCTGTGCGCTGACCACCATGATCACGCCCAGAAGCGTCCCCACGACACGCGCCACCGCCGAACGGCGCGGCCTGGTTGTGGCGGCCAGCGTCCCGCTGGCGGCGAACTGCCGGTCCTGTTCCGTGGACGCCCACTGGGCGCCTCTGGTCTGTGCGGGCAATAGGTTGCCTCCCTTCTGCCGGAACGTCGCGCTGGGGCGCGACGACGGTAGGTGAGCCGCCCGACCAGGAGGAGCGATGAAGGTGCGAGGTGCGCGCGGGCAGGAGCATGCCGACAACCAGGCTCCACGCGCGGGACGGATGCCGCCGAGGACATCACGAACGCATGCGGAGGCACATCACGGATGCCCCGACCTGGCCGTCGACGAGATCGGCCGCTGGGGCGGCTGCCATGCGTCAGACCCCCTCCGGGTCCAGCGCATCGATCCCTGGTCGAGCGGCGATATTCGGTTGGTGTTGCCTTCTCTCCCGGCACGGATATGCCGGCTCCGCGGTGAGGATACCCGGTGATCGCGGCCGTGTCACCCCCCGACAACGCCCGATGGACGCGGGCGCCACCTCGGCCTCGGCCCCGGCGACGTACCCTATCGTCCATGTCGATGACCTTGACCCCCTCGTCCGCGACCGTGCGCGCAGCGCCAAAGGTGCTGCTCCACGACCATCTCGACGGCGGCCTGCGGCCCCAGACGATCATCGACCTCGCGCACGAGACGGGCTATGACGGACTGCCCACGGACGACCCGCTGCGGCTGGCCGACTGGTTCTACCAGGGCAAGCCGGACAGCAGCCTCGAGCTGTACCTGGAGGCCTTCGCTCACACGGTGGGCGTGATGCAGACCCCTGCGGCCATCGAGCGCGTCGCCGCGGAGTGCGCTGAGGACCTCGCGGCGGATGGTGTCGTGTACGCGGAGGTGCGCTACGCCCCAGAGCTGTCAACGCAGCGGGGCCTGGACCTGGACGCCGTGATGGCGGCCTGGTTGCGTGGATTCCGGGTCGGAGCCGCTGCCGCCGCCGCGGCCGGTCGGCCCATCACCATCCGGGCCATCGTGACCGCGATGCGCCAGTTCGCGCGCTCCGTGGAGATCGCGGAGCTGGCCGTGCGCTACCGCGACGAGGGCGTCGTCGGCTTCGATATCGCGGGGCCAGAGGCGGGCTTCCCGCCGAGTCGCCACCTCGACGCGTTCCAGCTCATCCATCGGGCCGACTTTCACGTCACCATCCATGCTGGCGAAGCGTTCGGTCTGCCATCCATCTGGGAGGCACTCCAGTGGTGTGGGGCGGAGCGCCTGGGTCACGGCGTGCGCATCGTGGATGACATCGAGGTGGGCGCGGACGGGCGGTACACACTGGGCCGTCTCGCTGCGTACATCCGGGATCGGCGGGTGCCACTGGAGATGTGCCCCACGTCCAACGTTCATACCGGCGCTGTCACGTCCATCGCCGAGCACCCGGTCGACCTGTTGCGGCGGCTGCGCTTTCGGGTCACGGTCAATACCGACAACCGCCTGATGAGCGGCGTCACCCTCAGCTCCGAGATGGAGCTCCTGGCCGGCACCTTTGGCTTTGGCCTGGACGAGCTGGAGTGGCTCACGCTGAACGCCATGAAGAGTTCGTTCCTGTCCTTCGATGAGCGACTGCGCCTCATCAACGGCACCATCAAGCCCGGTTACGCGCGCCTGATGGCCGACGCCACGGCGCTCTCACCAACGCTCGTCTGACCTCAGGCGGCCATCGCCAGCTCGCGTCCGGCCGCGACGCGCTCGCGCTGCACCGGCACCGGCACGACCACGACGTCCACCTGGGTGCTGCACTCCGGGCAGACCACGGAACCGGCCGCGAACGCCTGCGGCGAGATGCTGACCTCATGGTCACACCAAGGACAATCGAACCCGTTCATGCCTGACCTCCGTGGTGCCGCCAGCGGCAGCTGATAGATGCAGGTTCAGGGTCGGTCGTGCCACCTCAGGTGTCACGACCTGGCATATCCATCCGGACATCCCGTGCCGACGTATCAGGTGCCAAGGCCCCATGATGTCGGCGTCGTCCCAGCCCGGAGATCAGCATGCATCCTGACCACGTCCCAGCCGCCCACGTGGCCCCCCAGCCGGGGACCGGACCTGTCGCCCCGCGTCGCCGTCGTGGGATGGTCCGGATGGGCGCCATTGCCGGCCTGGTCGCGCTGGTGTTCTCCGCTGGGATCGTGGTCGGCCAGGTGCGTCCGGCCGATCAGGGCATCGCCGCGGGCGCCGACCCGTCACCGGTTGCCAGTCACCAGCCGGGTGGCCCAGGCAGCGTCGTGCCCGACGGCGCACCGGAGGATTTCGGGGTCTTCTGGGAGGCGCTCAGGGTGGTCCAGGACAAGTTCGTCGATCCCAGCAAGCTATCTGACGAGAACCTCACCTGGGGCGCCATCCGGGGCATGGTCGACGCCCTTGGCGATACCGGCCACACGACGTTCCTCACGCCAGCCGAGGTCCAGGCGCAGTCGGAGCAGCTCAGCGGCCGGATCAGCGGCATCGGCATCATGGTCGACACCCGCGCCGGCACGCCCCTCATCATCTCGGTCTTCGATGGGTCGCCAGCGGACGAGGCCGGGCTCCGGGCGGGCGACCTCATCACCAGCGTGGATGGTCAGCCGACGCAACGGCTGACCGTGGATGAGGTCATCAAGCTGGTGCGCGGCCCAGCCGGTACGTCGGTGACCCTCGGCATCCTCCACCGGGATGGGACCTCGGCAGAGGTGCCCATCGTGCGCGCCGAGATCGACGTGCCCCAGGCGTCGTGGGCCTTCGTGCCCGGCACCAAGGTGGCGGACATCCGGCTGGCCCAGTTCTCACAGGGCGCCGGGGACGCGCTGCGTGCATCCCTGGCCCAAGCCATCGTCCAGGGTGCCACCGGCGTCGTCCTCGACCTGCGCGGCAATCCGGGCGGACTGGTGGACGAGGCGGTGGATATCGCGGGCATGTTCCTGCCCCAGGGCACGACCGTCTACGGACAGCAGGACCGATCGGGCGTCGAACCTCCCGTGACGACCACGGACACCCCCATCGCGCCCGACCTGCCGGTCGTGGTGCTGGTGGACTACGGCAGCGCCAGCTCGTCCGAGATCCTGGCCGCGGCGCTCCAGGACAGCGGTCGGGCGCAAGTCCTGGGCCAGAAGACCTTTGGCACTGGCACGGTGCTCAGTCTCATGCCCCTGTCGGATGGGTCGGCCATCCTGCTGGGTGTCATCGAATGGCTGACGCCCAAGGGCGAGGGCATCTTCGATGTCGGGATCACGCCAGATGTCCTGATCGCATTGCCGGCAGATGGCACGGTCACGGAACCCAGCGACCTGGAGGACCTGACCCGCAAGCAGTTCCGGAAGTCGACCGACACCCAACTCCGCCGCGCGGTCCGGGCCCTGACGACAACGCTGCCGCCCGCGACCCAGACGCCCGCGCCCCAGACGCCCGCGACCTCGCCGGCACCCTGACGACTGCGCCGGGCAGGCTGATGCGGCGTCGTCGGGCGCGCCCCATCAACTCAGATCAGGACGACCGGCACGAGTCGCTCCTCGACGCCCCGGATGACCGTGAGCTCCACCGAGCCGCCCGCCGTGGCGAGGACATCGGCCAGCTCGTCGGCGTCCGGGACCGGGATGCCTGCAGCCGCCACGATGAGGTCGCCGACCGCGATGCCGGCCCGTGACGCGTTGCCGTCAGGGTCCACATCGCGGACCAGCAGGCCGTCGTGTTCGGGGAGTCCGACCGCGCTGCGCATCCGACGCGCCGCCCAGGACGGCGCGATGCCGATGCCCAGCCGGGGAGCGACGGGCGCCTCGCCCTGCGCCAGCGCCGTGACTCGGGTACGCAACGCGGCGTCCGTCGGCAACGCCAGGTAGAGGCCACCTTCGAGCCGGTTCGTGTTCAGTCCCACCAGCTGTCCGGCCCCATCGACGAGCGCGCTGCCCGAGCTGCCGCGGGCCATTGGCGCGGTGTGCTCGACAGAACCCGCGATGCGCCGTCCACGGGGACCCCGAAAGGGCCTCGCGACGCTCGATACGAGCCCGAACGTCACTCGCGGACCGGTCTCGGTGCCAGTGATCGCGAAGACGGGCGCGCCGATGGCGAGAGGTTCGCCCTCGGCCCATGCAAGGGCGGGGCTGTCACCCGTATCGAGCGTCAGGACCGCGATATCGCCGTCCCCGTCGACGCCAGCCACCGTCGCCTCGGCCAGTCGCCCGTCGGCGAATCGGGCACGCACTGGGCCGCGGTGCACGTTGTGGGCGTTCGTGAGCACCTGTCCGGGGCCGACGACGACGCCATTGGCGCCCCGCCATCCATCCAGGCGCACGACGCTCGGTGCGGCGGTTGCAGCGACGCTCGCGACGGTCGCCGCCAGCTCATCCATCCATCGTCTCATCGGTCGTCTCCTTGTGACTTGCAGGTTGCAAGTTACCACAGTTCAGAGCGGCCGCGCCTGGGGAGGATCCGCCGGCAGGCGCAAGGGAGTGGGAGCCACCATGCACCCCAGCAGCGGAGCCACCCGACCGGTGGGCGGCTACCATCCATCGCATGGCCACGACGTCGCCGCTCCACAGTGCGCTCGACCGGGTGGGGGACCGTTGGTCGCTGCTGCTGGTGGAGGCCCTGCTGGACGGCGAGCGTCGATTCGGCGAGCTGGCTGACCGGGTGCCGGGCATCGCGCCGAACATCCTGACCGACCGACTGCGGCGCCTGGAGCGTGCCGGGGTCGTGATCGCAGAGCCGTATTCCCATAAGCCGCTGCGCGTGCGCTATCGACTGACCGTCGACGGCCAGGAGCTGGCCGGGGTCCTGCGCCTCCTGGCATCGTGGGGCTCCGTCCACGCGTCACCGACCGACGAGGAGACAGGTCCAGGTGGTCAGCCGGCCCGTCATGAGGCTTGTGGCACCCCGGTCGATGCGCGCTGGTATTGCCCGACCTGCGCCCGGGTCACCACGGATGAGGAAGTCTCCGAGCTGCGCTACCTGTGAGCTACCATCTCGCCCGCCGGCCCCTGCGAGCACCCGTACCAGGGTTGCGAGTCCGGACCTGGAACCAGACACAGAAGGGATGCCATCGATGAAGGTCCTGCTCGTCGGCGTGGGCACGGTGGGGGAGGCGATCGCCAAGCTCAGCCGCGGGCGGCCGTGGCTGGAGCAGATGGTCCTCGCCGACTACGACCTTGACCGAGCACGACGAGTGCAGGCGCAGGTGGGCGATGCGAGAAGCCACCCCGCGGAGCGTATCGATGCCTCGGATGCCGGCGCCGTGGAGGCGCTGGCGCGCGCCTATGGCGTGGACCTGGTCATGAATGCCGTGGACCCGCGCTTCCTGATGCCCGTCTTCCGGGGTGCTCTCGCGGCCGATGTCGACTACATGGACATGGCCGTCAGCCTGTCCGAGCCACACCCCACCGATCCCTTCCACCTGCCCGGTGTCAAGCTGGGCGACCGCCAGTTCGAGTTGGCGTCGGAGTGGGAGCGCAAGGGACGTCTGGCCCTCGTCGGCGTGGGCATGGATCCGGGCCTCTCGGAGGTGTTCGCGGCGCACGCCCAGAAGCACCTGTTCGACGAGATCCATGAGGTCAACGTCCGGGACGGCGGCGACCTGCGCATCGAGGACTATGGGTTCGCGACCGTGTTCTCCATCTGGACCACCATCGAGGAGTGCCTCAACCCGCCCATCGTGTGGGAAAAGGGGAGCGGCTTCCGCACCCTGACGCCGTTCGCGGAGCCGGAGCGGTTCATCTTCCCCGAGGGTATCGGCCCCGTGGAGTGCGTCCACGTGGAGCACGAGGAGGTCACCCTCGTGCCGCGCTGGCTCAAGCCCACCAGTGTGACGTTCAAGTACGCCCTGGGTGACGAGTTCATCGGGGTGCTCAAGACGCTCCATAGCATCGGCCTGGACCGCAACGACGCGATCAAGGTGAAGGGCATGGATGTCGTGCCGCGCGACGTGGTGGCGGCGCTGGTGCCCGATCCGGCGACGCTCGGCGAGCACATGCGGGGTCGCGCCGTCGTGGGGTCCTGGGTCACGGGGCTCAAGGACGGCAGGCCGCGCGAGGTCTACCTGTACCAGATGTGCGATGCCCAGGAGACGATGCGCAAGTTCGGGCTGCAGCCGGTGGCCTGGCAGACGGGTTTCAACCCGGTGGTCGCAATGGAACTCCTGGCCGAGGGTGTCTGGCAGGGTGCCGGGGTGCTGGGATCGGAAGCATTCGATCCCGACCCGTACCTGGCCATCCTGGACCGCGACGGCATCCACCACGACATGATGGAGATCGAGCCCGGCCGAGCCACGGCCTAGTTCGCGGCGACCTCGACCACCTGATAGTGGATATCGTTGCCGGGCGTCCGGATGACGACCGCATCGCCTGCACGGTGGCCCAGGAGCGCCTTGCCAACGGGTGATACGTCCGAGATCCGGCCCTTGGCCGGATCGGCCTCGGCGGAGCCCACGATGAACAGCGTCACGCGCTCACCCTCCGCGTCCACGATGACGCGCGAACCGAGCGAGATGCTCGTCGCGTCGACGGTCTGGATGACGACCGCATTCTTGATCATCGTCTCGAGGTCCTTGATGCGGCCCTCCAGGAACGACTGCTCGTTGCGGGCGGCTTCGTAGTCCGCGTTCTCGCGCAGGTCACCCAGCTCCCGGGCGCTCTTGACGCGCAGGATCACTTCCGGCCGCTTGACCGTGGTCAGCTCCAGGAGCTCCGCCACGAGAGCCTTCAGTCCGGCCGAGGTGACCATCGTCGGCGCGATCCGGGACGGCGAGACGAGCACATTGCGGCCCTTGGCGCTGCGGGTCGAAGCGGCGCGGGTGGGACTGGCTCGGCGGGTCGCCGTCTTGGCCACGGCGTGCTTGGGCTTGGGAGCCACACCGGGTGCCTCGCCCTCGCCCAGCTGGGCGCCGGTGATCCCGGTGCGCTTGGCGTCACCCGTCGCGGAACTCATGTTCGCCCACGGCAGGAGCGGCCCGAAGCCCGCCAGGATGGCCGCAACGGCCGGGTCGCAGTCCTCGGCCACCGCGTTCGAGAGTCCGTCCTCGTACTCCTCTGGCGCGGTCGTCTCGGCCCACCAGATACGCAGTTTCGCGACGTCCCGCAGGGTCCACAACCAATGGCCGCCGGGATGCGGCTTGCGATCGCCAAGGGGGGTGTGGATGAGTGACGACACGCGCGCCGCGAGGGACTTGGTGGTCCGGCCCACGTAGACCACGGTCTGCTGTGGGATCCAGAACGAGTTCAGCCGCGCAGCGAGCGCGGACGCGGTCGGCCTCTCGCCGTCAAGCATCAGTCCGGGCACGCGCTCCAGCCAGTCGCGGACGGCCACGATGTCGATGGGCGCCTCGTCGGTTCTGGCGGCCACCTCCACGAGGAAGATCCCGGGAGACCGGCTGGGGAGAGCCTGGTCCCAGACGATGGGTCCATCGGGAAGCAGGTCGAGGGAACGGATGAGGGCAACGGCAGACCGGGGTGACGACATGGCGCAAGCGTGACACACGCGGAGGTGTGGCGTCGGAACGCAGCGCGCTGGGCGTGACAGGGAGGCCCGCCGTGGGGTAGCCTTGGCGGCCGATCCCACGGCGACCGGGGCAGCCGTGCCGAATCTACGGAGGAGCTGTCCGGTCATGTCTGTGATCCCGGTGTCCGGGTCAGCGCGCGACGTCCTGACCCGCGAGGAGGCGTCGGAACGACATCTGCGGGTCCGCGATGTGCACTACGACCTGGCGTTCGACCTCGTCGCCGGCTCGTCCCAGTATTCGGGCCACGCCGCCATCACCTTCGAGGTCCTGCCGGGCGACACCCCCATCTGGCTCGACGCCACGGGCGGTGAGCCATTCGTGACCCTGGATGGCCGACCGCTCCGTGGCGCCGTCGAGGGCCACCGGATCATGCTGCCCGCGGACCTGCCGCCTGGCCCGGTGCTGGTGGAGGTCGACTACCGGAACGCCTACGACCAGACCGGTGACGGGTTCCATCGGTTCGTCGACCCCGAGGACGACACCGAGTACGTCTACTCCAACTTCCAGCCGTTCGATGCGCACCGCCTGTTCCCGTGCTTCGACCAGCCGGATATCAAGGGCACCTACCAGGTGACCGTGGACGCGCCTGGCGACTGGGCCGTGGTCAGCGCGTCCCGGGCCGTTGTGGAACGACTGCCGGACGGCCGGCAGCGTCATCGTTTCGAGCGCACTCCACGCTTCAGCACCTATCTGCTGGCGCTCATCGCGGGTCACTGGCACGCCGTGCATGAGGAGCGGGACGGTCTCGCCCTCGGCCTGTATGCACGGCGTTCCATGGCCCGACTCGTGGAACGAGAGGCGGCCGAGCTGTTCGAAGTCACCCGTCAGGGGTTCCACTTCTATGCGGACCTGTTCGACCGGGCCTACCCCTTCGACAAGTACGACCAGCTGTTCGTGCCCGAGTTCAATGCGGGTGCCATGGAGAACGTGGGTGCCGTCACCTTCCATGACAGCTTCCTGTTCCGCGATGCACCGACGGAGCCGCAACGCCTGACTCGTGCTGAGGTCGTGCTCCACGAGCTTGCCCACATGTGGTTCGGTGACCTGGTCACGATGCGCTGGTGGGACGACCTGTGGCTGAACGAGTCGTTCGCGACCTACCTGTCATTCCTGGCGCTGGACGAGGCGACCCGCTTTGACGCCGCCTGGCGGCGCTTCAACGGGGTGCTCAAGCCGCTCGCCTACCGGGACGACCAGCTGGTGACCACGCATCCCATCGCGTCCGACGTCGCGGATACCGACGAGGCCGAGCTGGGGTTCGACGGCATCACGTACGAGAAGGGCGCCTCGGTGCTCAAGCAGCTCGTGGCGACCATCGGCCGGGAGCCGTTCCGGGATGGGGTGCGCGCGTATTTCCAGCGCCACGCCTGGGACAACGCGACGCTGTCCGACTTCCTGGACGCCCTTGCCTCCGCCGCCGGGCGACCGCTCGAAGGATGGGCGAGGGTCTGGTTGAGCACCGCATCGGTCAATACCATCGCGGCAGACTGGACCGTGACGGATGGGGTCATCGAGCGCCTGACCCTGCGCCAGACGGCACCCGCCGATCACCCCACGCTTCGGCCCCACGCCCTGACCCTGGCACTCGTCCGCGAGACCCCGGCAGGTCTGGCCATCACAGCCGTGGCGACCTCCATCGAGGGAGCCGTTGCCGATGTCTCCGGCGCCCGTGGGCTGCCGGCGCCCGTGTTCGTGTTCCCCAACCATGGTGACCACGACTACGCCAAGGTCATCCTCGATCCCGTATCCATGGCCTTCGCGCGTGACCGTCTCGCGCAGATCGACGACCCGATGTTGCGCCAGCTGGCCTGGTCGGCGCTGTGGGACATGGTCCGGGATGCCCGACTGCGCTCCACGGAGTACCTCGCCATGGTCCGGGAGCAGGCGCCCCTGGAACGTGATGTGGCACTCCTGGACTCGATCCTGGAGCACGCGGTCGGCGCCCTCCGGCGCTATCTGCCCGAGCACGTGCGTGCCCGCGAGAGCCACACACTCGTGACCACGGCGCTGGCTGCCTTGCGGTCCGGCAGCGCGGAAGATGATCGGCGTCTGTGGCTGAGGCTCGCCATCGCCGCCGCCGCCGCACCCGATGACATTGTCCAGCTGCTGGACATCGCCGATGGGCTGACGCCCGGAGCGGACCTGCCCATCGACCAGGAGATGCGCTGGCAGCTTGCGGTCCGCCAGACGGCGCTGGGTCTGCCGGGGGCCGCCGATCGCGTCCAGATCGAGACGGCGCGGGACCGGTCCGACCGGGGCCAGCGGGAACGGATCCGGGCCAGTGTCGCGCCGCCCGATGCAGCGGTGAAGGCAGACGCCTGGGCACGCATCCATGGGGGCGGCTACGGATCGGACTACCTCACCCGGGCCGCACTCTCGGGCTTCCAGTGGCACCACCAGCGGGACCTGCTGCTGCCCTACCGCGAGCCGTTCTTCGACGAGGTCCGGCAGGTGTACCGCGACCGGGACCTGGGCTATGCCCGCTCATACCTGGGTGCCTTGTTCCCGTCGGCGTGGGCGGAACCGGCGGTGCTGGAGCGTGCCCGACAGCTGCTCCTGGACCTGGGCCCCGATGAGGTCCAGCTGCGGCGTCACCTGCTGGAGACGTGCGACGACATGGAGCGCACCATCCGGGTGCGCGCCTTCGCCGCAACCGCCGCCACGACGTGAAAGGCGGGAGGCTGTCGCCTCCCGCCCCGGTGATCCCCGTCGCGGCCCCCAGGCCGCTCTGGTGATGCTGCGGACTACTTGTACTGGGCCTCGATGAGCATCGAGCAACCGTCGGTCTCGTCGGCCTCCTGGAAGCCCTGTCCGACCTGGAGGGACGGCTGGAAGATGAGGTGCTTGTTGCCACCCGAGTTGCAGCGCAGGACGCTGGTCGACGTGGACTTGAAGGCGAGGACCTCACCCTTCTTGACCGGGATGCTCACGTTGAAGGTCTCGACCTTGTAGTTCAGGATGTTGTCCGGCTGGCCGTCGAAGTGGATGACCGGACCCTTGCGCATGACCTTGGCCATGGTGCCGTCCTTGATCTTGGCGATGTAGACGGTCAGCTGGCCGGACTCGCCGGCGATGAGCCGGATCTTGGCGATGGTGCCGTCCTTGGGCGCCTTGGGCGACTCGCGGTCGAGTGCCTGGGTCATGACCCGGGTGCACGACTGACCCGCTGTCGGCTCGCAATCGTGGGCTGGCCCAGCGTTCGACGGCTGGACGTTGGACGTCAGCTTGGCGCCGAAGCGCACCGGGGACGCTGCGCTCGCAGCTGACGCGCTGACTGCGAGGAGCAGGATCGTGAACGTGGCTGCGGCCACGCGGGACAGCTTGTGTCCGGACATCGGAACCTCCTTGGTGTCTGGATGGACCGCTGCGTTGCCGCCCGGTCGCTCGGTTGACGCACCCGCCGGCCATCCGGCCCGGGAGATCCCCTGGCCGCTGCCCGCCGGCTCCTGCCGGCCTGGTGCGTTCGACTCCGTCACATTGGGCGTCGCAGGCCGCGTTGAGATGCGGCTGATGCCGTGTTCCAGGGAGGGACACTGGTCGCGCTCGGAGCGCGACGCATGGACCGCGGTACTACGTCCTATGTCGCGGCACGGGCGATCGAGCGGGTCGCTGACCCGCCCATGGGTCAGCGGGCGGCGGACCTGCTACGGCTGCCGGTGCCGGCACCACTGGGGCGCGGCCGTCCGCTGCGTGCGGGGGCTGCACCACGCGCGGCGCGCGGCGGGGCCACGGCTCGGGGATCGAGTTCGAAGCCGCGCACCTGCCGCAGCGGCAGGTCCTTCTTGAGCAGCCGGTTGATGGACTTGAGTTGATCCTCTTCCTCGAGCGACACGAGGGAGATGGCGTGCCCGGTCATCCCTGCTCGGCCCGTGCGCCCGATGCGGTGGACATAGTCCTGGGCGTGATACGGGAGCTCGAAGTTGACGACTTGCGGTAGGCCTTCGATGTCCAGTCCGCGGGCAGCCACATCCGTGGCGACCAGTACCCGGACGTCGCCCGACTTGAACTGCTCGAGCGCCTTCTCGCGGTCGTTCTGGCTGCGGTCACCGTGGATGGCCGTCGAGTCGACGCCGACACGGTCGAGCCACGAGGCCAGCCGCGCGGCCATGTGCTTGGTGCGCGTGAACACGAGCACCTGACGCAGGTCACGACTGCGCACCAGGTGGGCCAGAAGCTCCCGCTTCTGGTCGGCGTCCACGAGGTACACCACCTGCTCCACCGATTCGGCGGAGGACACCTTGGGCTCGATGTCGACCTGCTGCGGGTCGGTCAGCAGGGTGCGTGCCAATGCCCGCACCTCTGGATCGAAGGTGGCACTGAACAGCAGGTTCTGGCGCTTGGCGGGGACGAGCGCGATGATCTTGCGGATGTCCTCGATGAAGCCCATGTCCAGCATCCGGTCGGCCTCGTCCAGGACGAGCACCTCCACCTGGCTGAGGTTCACGGTGCGGCTGTTGGCATGGTCGAGCAACCGACCTGGGGTGGCGACCAGGATCTCGACGCCGCCCAGCAGCGCCTTCTCCTGGGGACCCATGGGCACGCCACCGTAGACCACGGTGGTCCGCAGGGGCAGGTGCCGGCCGTATGCCTTGAAGCTGCGCTCGACCTGGACCGCCAGCTCACGCGTGGGGGTGACCACGAGACAGCGGACCGGGTGACGAGCAGGCGAGAAGCTGCTGTTGGAATGGGCCTTCAGCCGTTCCAGGATGGGCAGCGCGAACGCGGCGGTCTTGCCGGTGCCGGTCTGGGCGCGACCCATGAGATCGTGTCCGGCGAGCACGATCGGGATCGACTGCTCCTGGACCGGGGTGGGGGTGGTGTAGCCCTCGTCATGGACGGCACGCAGGAGCTCGGGGCTGAGCCCCAGATCGTCAAAAGACAAGGTAGACGCTCCGATTTCGCATCGATCCACCCGTTGGGGCTCGGTCCAGGATCGTCGCGGATGCTTCTGGGCGCGCCATGTGGCGCTGGCGCCGGCCGAGAGGCGCCGAACAGCGGGTTCGCTGGACAGAGTCTACGCGCTCAGGCGGCTTCCGCGTGCGGACGCAGTCGGAATGCAGGACCGGCACCCAAGCGTTCTGCTGGCGCGCCGTAGCGCAGGATGAGGGCTGTGACCGTGGAGGCGCGCGCAGCACCATCCAGTGGCTCCGCCAGGTAGCTGCCACTGACATCGCCGATGGCGACCCGGCAGTGCGGGTCGGCCATCAGGTTGAGGGCCCAGTCGGTGCGCCAGTCGGAAGCCGCGACCAGCAGCGTGCCGTCCAGCTCCTCGATGAAGCCCACGGGCGTGCCGCGCATCCGCCCGGTACGTCGGCCGCGCGCCTCGATGACCGCGACCTTGCCCCAGGCGGCGAGCTCGGCGGCCATCGGGTCGAGTTCCGTCACGCGGTCCGGGCTCGATCCGGGGCTGCTGCGGGGATCGACTTACCGATGGCGATCGCCTCGTCCAGCCGGGCGCGCTCGGCGGCGTGATCCAGGGGTCGGCGATGCAGCGCGAGCGATGGTGCGCTGGCGTTGAGGCACAGGACCGCAGCAGCATGGGGATCGACGCGTCCGGTCATCGGCACATGGTGCCACCGACCGCCGGAACAGCCGGTCGGCGTGGTCGCTGGTTGGCCTCGCGATCCGATCGGCAGGGCCGGTGCTCGCTCGGCCGATGGCGTTCACTCGCTGACGTGGGCCAGCGCCCGGCTTTCACAGGTCCAGGGTGGCGTCGTCTGCCGCACGATCGATCACCCCATGCTCGATGCGTCGGTCAGGAGTGCGCCGGACCACACGTCAGACCACCTCAGCCGACGGATGTGCATCGGATGGCCGGCCTGTAGGTCAAGCTCGGTCCAGATCGGCTGCCGACCAACGCACCGGTCACGGGGTGAACACGGGCCGGCGTAGCGCGGTCCGGGCAGCCCTGAGGGCACCGTGGGCGGTTCGATCGCTCGAATGCCGCGCGCTCCGTCGGGCTAGTTGGCTGCGGCCCGGACCTGGGCGGTGGCGCGCGTGCTCAATAGACGGGTGTTGCCGCAGATGTGGCAGGTCGCGACCTGACCCGTGGCATCGATATCCATCATCGTCGGGCAGCCATTGGTGGAACAGAACAGGAAACGGCTGACGGCGGCTCGCCGAAGTCGTCGCTGGGCGACGGCTCGCTGGCCGAGCCCCGCCGGGGTATTGAGGGAACGTGTAAGCATGTCCGGATCTTCCTGGGACCCGCGCGATACGAAACGCTGCGGGTCACCGTTGTGTGGTCGTTCGCCGCTCGACGATCGAATGGGAGAGCGGAGCGGCGACGAGTTGTTGTCTGGCGTTCGCTACGGCGCGGGAGCTGAGTCTTCCGATGCTCGGACCAGCGCTCGACTGCGATCTACCAGCGACGACTATAGCAGACGCGCGCCAAGCCGCCGATCGGTACGTTCGGCCGGCCCGGCAGCGGGACGGTCAACGCGGCCGGGCGGCTGCGGGACCGTCAGCGGCGGCCGGACCGCGCGGCGGCTTCGACGGCGACGAGGGACACGAACAAGCCCAGGGCGAGGGTCGCGGCGCGCCGAAACCGGCTGTGCGGTCCGGGCCGGCTGATGACCGACTGGACCGGCGGCCAGGCTCGAGGCTGGCGAGGCAGCTGGGTGATGGTCGCTCGGGGCGTGGGCGTGGGCGTGGGCGTGGGCGTGGGCGCTGACGCAATGACGGGGGGCATCGTCGGTCTGGCTGGCCGGACCCATGCGCGAGGGACCTCACAGGTGGTGACCGTGACACCCGCGAACGGCACTCGCGGCTCGCCCCACGGCGCACTGATGGTGCTCGACTGCGTCCTGGCGCCCGTGCGCGGCAGTGGTGCCGCGGCACCACCATCGACCGGGATGGCGACCACCCGCGAGCCGGATGGCCGCAACGCGGTCGTGTCGCCACGATAGGGGCCGTTGGGCAGTCTGCGGAGTACCGACTCCGGCAGGGTGTGCGCCCCCGGCCACCAGGAAACCGGCGAGGCGGGGGCCACGGCCAGCAGCATGGAAGCCCACGCCAGGACTCGGATCACGTCTGCCCTCCCCGTGGCTCCAACATCTAGTGGAGCGCGGTACCGGCAAAGTACTACATCTTGTGCCTGGAGGCAACACGGATCGGTACTCTTGCCACTCCGCCCGAGACGTGGGTGGGCGTAGCATGCGGCCCATGACGGACACGGCGCGATCCGATGGCTGATTCGATCCCCCTGCGGTGGACGGGCGACGCCCACGCTGACGCCCTCATCTCGCACGACGCGGTCGCGATGCTCATCGGCTTCGCCCTCGACCAACAGGTGACCGTCCAGAAGGCCTTCAGCGGGCCCCTGGAGCTCGAGCAGCGGATCGGCACGCTCTCGCCGCGCTTCATCGCAGCGATCGACCCAGACTCGCTGGCGGCCACCTTCGCCGATCGGCCCGCGCTGCACCGATTCCCGGCCGCCATGGCAAAGCGGGTCCAGGACCTGTGTGCGGTGCTCTCGACGACCTACGACGGAGACCCGACCCGGATGTGGTCGGCTGGCGAGGATGCCAACACCGTCCGCGGTCGGCTGCTGGCACTGCCGGGCATCGGCGAGATGCAGGCGACGACGATCGTGGCCGTGTTGGTGCAGCGGCTGGGCGTGGAGCTGGCCGGCTGGCAGGCGCTCATGCCCGACCATGCCACCCTCGGTGATGTCGACTCGCCAGAGGCGCTGGCTGCGTATCAGGCGGGCAAGCGGGCTCGCAAGTCGGCATCGCGAGTGGGGACTGGCTGCCGTACCTGACAGGCCCTGACGGACTGGCTCAGATCTCGGGCCGGGGTGTGCCGCGCGGCGGGTGGAAGTTGACGATCACGGTCCAGGGTCGACCCGCCGGCTGGTTGGTCACGAGGTCGAATGCACCTGGGTACTTCGCCCGCAATGCCACCCGCAGGCCGGCGAATGTGCGATCGAACAGCGCCTCGTCGGCGATGCCGCGGGCGTATTCTGCGAGCTCCTCTCGCGGGCGGAATCGGGCTCGCACATGGATGGCCTCATAGCCATCCGCGTCCCACGCGATCCGGATCGTCCCATCTGCCTCGATCAGCACCCGACCCATGCTACGGCAGCCGATCCGGGGCCGGGCAGACCCGGCAAAGATCAGGAACCGATCCCATT
>Ga0105047_10003123_pt1 | contig 29340 bp, 24 predicted proteins | sample MAT04_FD_78384 | JGI IMG/M metagenome (GOLD analysis project Ga0105047, IMG submission 78384) | Freshwater microbial communities from Lake Fryxell liftoff mats and glacier meltwater in Antarctica - MAT-04 (megahit assembly) | ecosystem: Environmental > Aquatic > Freshwater > Ice > Liftoff... | reverse complement strand
GGCAACGTACAATTTTAGGCAGGCAAAGCAACGGGGCGGCGGAACGTTTGATCAACCTCAACGGACAAAGAGCATGTCTGCCTGACGAAATAAACAGGCGATCCCTCTGGCGAGTTTTCAATCATCGTGTGAAGGGCTTACTCGTCCCCCATCCAATATTCGAAAGTACCGAATGTTATGATATATTCCATCTACTTCCTCACCGAGGCCGAGGCTTCCTTGAAACGGCTGTCGCCTGATGTATCCCGACGCATTGTTCGAAAAATTGAGCGACTCCGCGACAACCTTGCCGGCGACGTTAAGCGACTGAAGGAGTTCAAAGCCAACTACCGACTTCGCGTGGTTGATTGGCGTGTGTTGTTCGAGATCGACGCAGGCAAAGTTATTGTGCACGATGTCAATCATCGGTCTCAGGCCTATGAATAATTGGTGATATACCCATGTCCAAAACAAATTACGATGTGTTGGTACGTAACGGGAAGGAACGGTTACTCGTCATTCCCGAAAAAGATTACGAACAGTTGCGTGAGAGGCTGGAAGATGTGGCAGACTTCCGCGCGATCGAGCTTTCGAAAAAACGGAATGCGGTTCGATGCAAGAGCGCTCGTGAGTCATGAGATTTCCTTTCACGCGACGTCTGAATTCGTCATGAATTATGACCTGCTGTCATATGCTGCGTCGGCTACGTACAGACCGGAAGATACTCCAGGACTCATCGGGTTTTTGAACGGAGACTCTCTGGCAATTGGTCCTGAGCTTGGCGTCCATCCTGTTAATAATAGTGGTCCTTTGTCTCCAGGAGATTATACTTATTCTGTCAGTATGCTTGCGTTGAGCAATACATATCAGACCGCGACCACGCAAGGCATTTTTCATTTAAGCTATAGCTTCTCGGAACCTGTTTCCTTCGCGCGGGGTGTCCTTCAATCGACTCCAATACTTCCTGATTCCCCCGGTGCGTTTTTGGCCGCCCCCTCCGGCGCCTGGTTCGACCCTCCCGCCACCTCCGGGTTTGACTTCGCCATGACCGGCGCATCCCTCTTCACCGACATCCTCGGCTTCCCCACCGGCATCGACGCCGACGGGGCATTCGAAGTTTGGGTGGGAGCGCTGTCCCTCGGCACGTTCAACGTCGGCGACGGCGTGAACTTCGTTGATCTGGTGGGCAATGGCGTGTCATCGTTCCGCATCACCGGCATCAACCCTGCCGTCGATGGCGGCGATCCGCTGGCGTTCCCGATTCAACTGGCGTTCGACACAGCTACCGCTGATTTCACGATGACGCCCATTGAGGCGATACCCGAACCGGCAAGCCTTTCGTTGCTGGGCATAGGCGCGATCGGCCTGCTACGTCGACGTCGCGATTAGGGAAGGCAAGGGCCGAGAATCGGCCGATTGCGCGCTTGGCAACTCGCCTGTGATGCTCGCCCCCTCCATCCGCCAACTCTACGCCGAGGAAATTCTTCGCGGGATTAAGACTTTGGAGTATCGCAGTCGCAAGACCAGCATCGTAGGGCAGTGGTTTTACATTTACGCGGCGAGGAAGATTCCCGAGCAGGCGGATAGGCTCCCTTCGTGGTCCACGATGTTAGCGATTCATGGTTGAGTTCAAAGGCGCGTTTCAGTGGGCGTGACGCCAGTCGGGATCGGCGATTACACTGCCGGCCATGTCCCTCAACAACCAGCTCGCCGACATCTTTTCTGCCATCGCATCCATCCTGGAAATCAAAGGGGAGAATCGGTTCAAGGCCATCGCGATGGGGAAGGTGTCGCGCATTCTTGGGGATATGACGTTTGATGTTCGCGAGGCGGTCGAGAAGGGGACTATCAAAGACATCGAAGGCATCGGGGAATCGTCGCGGAAGATTATTGAGGAATTTGTGCGGACGGGGCGGAGCAACGATTACGAGGAGGTCTCCGCGAGCGTGCCGCCGGGGCTGCTGGAACTGCTGCGAATCCCCGGGTTGGGGCCGAAGACGATTGCGTTGTTCTGGAAGGAGCGCGGGGTGACGTCGCTCGCGGAATTGGTGACGGCCATCGACAAGGGGACGCTGGCGGGGCTGAAGGGCGTGGGGGAGAAGAAGATCGAGCAGATCAAGCAGGGGATCGCGATGCTGTCGCAGGCATCGACGCGGCGGGGGTTGGTGGATGCGCTGCCGATCGCCGAGGCGCTGGCGATGCGGTTGCGAAAATTGCCGGAGGTGGGGCAGGTGGAGATAGCGGGCAGCCTTCGTCGCCGGCGGGAGACGATTGGGGATGTCGATCTGATCTGCGCGATCAAAAAGTCTGACGATGGCGAAGCTGTGTCGAAGGCATTTGTCACCTTCCCGGAAGTACAACGCGTGCTCGGTCAGGGCACGACCAAGGCCAGCGTGGTAACGGCAGGGGGGTTGCAGGTCGATCTGCGCATCGTCCCGCCGGACAATTTTGGGGCGGCGTTGCTCTATTTTACCGGATCAAAGGAACACAACGTGCGCCTGCGTGGCCGAGCGCAGGACAAGGGGATGACGCTCAACGAATGGGGCCTGTATAAGCTGACCGACTACGACGGAGCGGACGAACAATCGCGGGCAAAAAAGGAGACGGGCAGACCGCCGGGTGTGAAGGCGGTCGCGTCGGGAAGTGAGGAGGATGTGTACGCAGCCCTGGGGCTGGCGTGGGTCGCGCCGGAGTTACGCGAGGATCGCGGGGAGGTCGAACTGGCAGCGACGGGGAAGTTGCCGAAGCTCATCGAGCTGTCGGATATTCGTGGGGATTTGCATAATCACACGACAGCATCGGACGGCGTGAACACAATCGAGCAGATGGCTGAGGCAGCCATGGAGCTGGGGTACAAGTTTCTCGGCATCACCGATCATTCAAAGAGCCAGGTGATTGCACGCGGGCTGGATGAATCGCGATTGATGAAGCATGTGGAGGCGATCCATAAGGTCGGGTTGAAACTGAAAGGCATCACGCTGCTGGCTGGTTGCGAGGTGGATATTCTGGCGGATGGCCGGCTTGATTTTGACGATGCGATATTGAAGGAGCTGGACATCGTGGTGGCGTCGCCACACATCGCGCTGCGACAGGACGAGAGCAAGGCGACGGACCGGATCGTGCGGGCGATTGAGAATCCGTATGTGAATATCATCGGGCATCCGACGGGTCGTCTAATCAATCAAAGGGAAGGCTTGCCGTTGAACTGGACGCGCGTGTTGGGCGCAGCAGCCAGCACGGGGACGGCGTTGGAAATCAACGCTGGTTGGCCACGGTTGGATTTGAGCGATATCCACGCGCGGGGGGCGTTGCAGAATGGGGTGATGCTGTCGATCAATACCGATGCACATGCGGTGGAGCAGTTTGCGCAGATGACCCTGGGGATAGGTGTCGCGCGACGCGCGGGTGCCGAGGCAGGGCGGGTGATCAACTGCATGACGATGGAGGCGTTGCGGAAGTTTTTGAAGAAAAAACGACCGTGACGTAGGCGGGGGATACGGTAGAATCGCGCGGGATGTCGATTGGTTTCATCTCACAATTCAGACGGGCATTGGCTTTAGGGACGGTTGCGTCGTGGCTGGGCGTGGCCGGGCCGTGCGCGGTGATTGCGGTCGCTGCGCAGGTGATCCATGCGGCAGCGCCCGCATCCAAGGATGCAGCCGCGATCAGCGCGGGCCTGGCGCTGCTGAAGGGTGGACGGTTGGTCGAGGCGCAGCAGGCGTATGCAGCCATCACAGAAAAATATCCACAAAACGGTGAAGGGTGGCACGGGTTGGCGGTGACGGAGTTGCTGCTGGACAACGACGCGGCCGCACTACGGGCGATGGACGAAATGCAACGGCTGGTTAAGGAAAAGAATCACGCGCAGGTTTTCAACGCGTCGATCGTACGTCTTGCCGGCGACCTGCCGGCGCAGGCGTTAAGTGATCTGGCAGCGTATGTGAAGGCGCATCCCGACGTGCTGGACGAACCGATGCAGAACCTGATGGGTTATGCGATCAGCCAGGCTGAGATTGACGAGGACATTCCGCTGGCAAAACTCGACGCCGCCCGGCGCGTCTATGTCAGTCAGGACGAGGCGCTGAATGCGACGCGTCCGGGAATGAAGCGCTGGGGAGCCACGTGGCTGAGCGTTGAGGAGGCCGATCGCAACCTGAAGATTTATGATCAGGCTGAAACAAAAATACGCGCGCTCATGGACGAGATAGCAACGTTGGAGCGGCAGGGGGTCGAAGCCCGCCGCGTTGTTGCGCGGGCGACAGCTGCCGCGAAGGCGAATCGGAAAAAGTCGAGGGAGCTGACCGAGGCAAGGCAGCGTTCCGACTTGCTGCAGACGAACCTGCGCGTCAAGCAGACGGACCTGGCGCGCGTGCGTTCAGAGCAACCGGCCCCGCCCTTCGATGAAGCAATCCATCCCATCGCCCCGGATGATCTGACGCCCCTTGTGCTGGCCACGGGGCAGGTGTTTTTGCGATCCGCATCTGATGTGGAAGACAGCGCAGAAGTGCCAGCCGAAACGACCGCACCGACCGAGCGCCCGCGCGTCGGGGTGGGGCATGATCGACCGGCGTCGACACGCGTTTTGACCGCAGCGTTTCCGATCTCGGCCAACCTTTTCCTGGCTGCGGACAGCATGTTGCAGGGAGCGACGTCGCTTCAGATCAAAGGGCAGCAGCAGCACAATTCGCGATTGACGATTGTTCGTCGCGATGCGAAGTCGGGCTTGGCGTTGCTGCGCGTTTCGGGCAACGGTCAGGCGTATTTGAATCTCGCGGAGAAATGTGTTGAAGGGGAAGTGCAATGCATCGGTTTCCCCACCGACAGTATCTTCGATCCCACAGCCGAGCCGATTTCTGGAAAGGCCACGCTGGCTGGCGAAAAGCTGACGATCGTGACCGAGCGCCCAGTTGGTGCGGTCGGCGGGCCGGTGATTGTGAAGGGGAGAGTGATTGGACTGATCGTTCGCATCAGCAAGTCAGATGCGCGACAGGTGGAAGCCATCCCGGTCGAAGCACTGCGTGCGTTCCTCGGTGACGACAAGCCCGCCGTCGCGGGCGTCCCCCCTGACATCGCGTCGGCGGTGGTGCGCATCGGTCCGCCGGAATAGGCGCGGCAGGGTTATTCCAGTGTTTACAAATGAACTTCAGCCGCCTGCTCATTCATCGGGCAGCGTGTTTGAGATACAAGCCAGACAGGGTGTGACGCTCGCAATCGGAAGTCCGAAGTCGACCCAGAGTTTTCATCCCCGAGCCATCACTGCACATCAGCGACTCTTCGACACGCCGCGCAGATATCTCGCCATCACCAGGTCCTGTGCGTCCCAGGGCGATTTGCCATCCTCCGGCGTGCGTTGCCGCCACTTGCCGTCGGGTTGCAGTTCCCATCCGCGACCCTGGTCGTTGAGGAGGGTGTCGAGAAATTCCTGCAGACGCTCGCGCAGTGCGGGGTCTTCGATGGGCGTGATTGCTTCCACGCGATAATCGAGATTACGCACCATCCAGTCCGCCGAGCCGATGTAATATTCGCTGTCGCCGTCATTCTGAAAATAGTAGATGCGACTGTGTTCCAGGAATCGTCCCAGCACGCAGACAACGCGGATGTTCTCGCTGAGGCCCGGCACGCCCGGCCTCAGGCAGCAGAATCCGCGTACGATGAGGTCGATCTTCACGCCCGCCTGTGACGCCTCGTACAGCAGATTGATGATCTTCACATCCTGCAGGGCATTCATCTTCGCGACAATACGCGCAGGTTTGCCGGCCTGGGCCAGGTCTATCTCACGCCGGATTTTCTGCATAAACCGATCGCGCATGTTGACGGGCGCGACCAGCAGTTTGCGATAATCCCGCTTGAACGACCGTCCCGTGAGATAATGAAACAGCTCGATCACGTCGCCGGTGATGGCAGAGTTGCAAGTGAACAAACCGAGGTCGGTATACAAAGCGGCAGTCTTGGAATTGTAGTTGCCGGTGCCGACGTGACAGTACGTGCGCAGGCCGTCGGGTTCATCCCGGACAACCATCGTGAGCTTGGTGTGCGTCTTCAATCCGACGAGTCCGTACACCACGTGCACGCCGGCTTTTTCCAATTTCATCGCAAGTTCGACGTTGCGCTGCTCATCGAAACGCGCCTTGAGTTCAACCAGCACGGCCACCTGCTTGCCCATCTCGGCGGCGCGGATGAGGGCGGGCACGAACGCCGAATCGCTGCTCGTGCGATAAAGCGTCATCTTGATCGCGAGCACCTTCGGATCGGCGACGGCAGCTTTCACGAAGCGCTCGACGCTTTGACCGAAACATTCATAGGGATGATGCACCAGCAGATCACCCTGACGGATGACACCAAACATATCGACATCGTCATCGCGCAGTCGAAGCGGCGTGAGCGGTATCCAGGACTTGAACTTCAGATGAGGCAGATCGAGATTGCTGATGGCAAAGAAATCATCCATGTCGACTGGCCCGCGGATGGTGTAGACATCCTGACGTTCGACATCGAGGCCTTCGATGATGAACTCGCGCATGGCTGGGCTCATCGCTTCGGGCAGCTCCAGGCGCACCACCTTCGCCAGCCTGCGTCGGCGTAGTTCAGCTTCGACCAGCGCCAGCAAATCGTCGGTGTCGTCCTCGTCCATCTCGATATCCGCATTACGCGTGACGCGGAACGCATTCCACTCCACCACCTGTAGACCGGGGAAGAGCAACGACAGATTTCCCCCGATGACCTGCTCCAGCGGAACAAACTTGAACTTCGTCGGCAACGGAATCCACCGCGGAAGGTTTTCCGGAACCTTGATCCGTACAAACCCCGGCGCCGCGTGTCCCGGCTGATGCAGCATCACGCCCAGCGACTTGCTCAGGTTCGATATAAATGGAAACGGATGCCCCTGATCCACCGCCAGCGGAGTCAGGATCGGGAAGACCTGCTTATGAAAAAACTGATCGACGATCCCTTTTTCAATATCGTCCAGCTTGTCATACGCAACGATGGACACGCCCTCTTTTTGAAGTGCCGGCTCGAGATCGTCCAGCCAGACGGTTGCGTGCGCTTCGATCATCGGGCGGGCATATTGATGGATGATGTCGAGCTGTTCCTTGACGGTCAGCCCATCCACAGACAGTTCTTTGACGTCGCCGGTAAGTTGACGCTGCAGCGCGCCGACGCGCTTCATAAAAAACTCATCGAGGTTGCTGGAGAAAATCGCGTGAAACTTCACGCGCTCCAGCAGCGGAAGGGTCGCGTCCTTGGCCAATTCCAGGACGCGCTGGTTAAAATCCAGCCAGCTGGCCTCACGATTGAGATACAGATCGCGGGCCTCGAGCGACTTGGTGGGTGCAATAGGGTCGACAGTAGCTTGCATATGGCTTCCGATTATCGCCTGAAACGGGACGTTCAATCAACGCATTAGCGCAATCTGAAGAAGCTGCGTCGACGCTCGATGCTTCTACAGTCTTACCGCGGGGGCGCACCAACCCACAAGATACCACCGCGGCTCAAATAGAAAGCGCCGCGGCCTGGATGCTTCCGGGGACGCGGCGCTTGGATTAATTTCACAATGAAGATCCTGACGTTCTACCGCTTGCGACGGTCGCGTCGGGCTTTGCGTTTCTTGCTGCCGATCTTGCGACGGCGCCTGGGCTTAGCCATTCGAGCTGCTCCTTTCCTTGTCACGAAACTTGGCCGTGCAGTGTAGCCAAGCGCATCGGGTTGTCCAGACAGTTTGCCAGTGTGCGCCGCCAAACCTACTGAATCTTTAGCTCGCCTTGGCCAGGCAAGCTCTCACATGGTCCAGGCTTTTGGCGAGATTCTTCGCCTTCTCGTCCTTTGTCTCACCAGAGATGGAGCACTCGTAGGCCATATAGTTTTTGAATCCGACTGCCTTCAGCGCCTTGAAGCCTGCGACGAAGTCGATGTCGCCGGTGCCTGGTTCCATGCGGGTGTTGTCGGCCAGGTGCACTGCGCCGATGTGCGGGCCTACTTCCTTGAAGGCGGCGGGGGTGTTGGTTTCTTCGATGTGCATGTGGAAAAAATCCGAAAGGATCATCAGCCCCTTGGCATCGGCTTTTTTGATCAGTCGGACTGAGTCAGTCTGCTTACGGAGATAGTGCATCTCATAGCGATTCAGCGCCTCAAGAAAAACCTGCACCTTATTTTCGACGGCCCACGCACCCAGTTCGCGCAACATCGCTGCACACAATTCGTCTTCAATCTCCAAGGGCGTTTTGAATGGCGAAAGGTCAGGCACGACCGGCCCGCCGAAGATCGGTACCACAATCTGCCCCAACGCGCCTACCTGCCCGCAGAACTTGAGGATATCGCGGGCAGCATCGATCGACTGGCGACGTTTTTTGATGTCGGGATTCAAAAACTCAAACGAGCCGTCCCACTGCCCGTTATAGGAGTTTCCACACACGGTGGAGATGGGCAGTGTGCCGATCATGTCGTCGGCCTGCTGTTTCATCGTTTCGATCTTGGTTGCGCTCAGTTCGATGGCGTCGGCACCATGATCCTTCGCCCATTTGGCCTTGTCCTTATTCGTTTCGACGGGAATCAACGTGTTTTGCAGGGCAATCTTCATCGGTGTCCTTGGGTAAGTTACGGGCGAAAACAGTAGCGGGCAGGTGTCCGTAGAGCAACTTCCGTCATGCGATATCGGAGCGTCGAGGTCAGGGCGTCACCTTGTTAAAACTGGCCTCGCTGTCATAATCCGCCCCACACTTTTACGAAGGACTCTCCATGAACATCGGATTTGTCGGCGTGGGCGGGGTGGCTCAGCCGCATCTGCAGAACCTCAGCAAAATGCCCAACGTGAAGATTTCAGCCGTCTGTGATCTGCAGGAGGATCGGGCCAAGAAGGTCGCTGAGACGTATGGCGCGACTGCATTCACCGATTACAAAAAGATGATCCGCAAGGGCGCGCTGGATGCAGTGTATGTGTGCGTGATACCTGCTGCCCACGCGAATATTGAGATGGACCTGGCCAAAGCTGGTCTGCCGATGTACGTCGAAAAGCCGGTTCATCTCGACCTGAACAAATGTCGGAAGGTGATTGACCAGATCGCTGCCAAAAGCGTTATTAATGCGGTGGGATATCACTGGCGATATACCGCTGCCTCACAGGCGGTGCATGCGTTTCTTCAGGGTCGCAAAGCGATGATGGTGCAGGCCTACTGGTATGGCGGGTTTCCGCAGGTGGGGTGGTGGCGGAAAATGGGGTTGTCGGGTGGGCAGCTTGTTGAACAGACAACGCATCTGGTCGACATGGCGCGCTATCTCGCGGGAGAAGTGCACACCGTGTACGCGACCGCCAACACCGGGACGATGACTGAATGGGAGGGTTACGATATTCACGACACGTCCGTCGTCACGCTGCAATTCGACAGCGGGGCGATTGGGCAGATCACCAGCGGATGCATCTCGGACGATCCCAAAGGCGGACATAAAACCGACATCAGCATCATGGGTAAAAACTGGTTGGCCTGGACCAACGCCGGTCAGGCGACGCTGAGCGAAGCGGGTCAGGAAAATCGCAGTGTTGATTCAGGTCAAAGCTGGGCCGAGCAATTGGGCAACGGCGACGCGGCCTTCGTCAAGGCAGTGCAGACGAGGGAGCAGTCCCACATCCTCAGCAGCTACGCCAGTGGGGCGCAGACGCTGGCGATCACGCTGACGGGCAACAAGGCGATCGCAACACACAAAGAGCAAAAAGTCCCACGACTGTTGTGACCGCCGCCCGCTCACCTGTTGAACGGGCGTCACCGGCTCCCCGTCTGTGACGGGGCACACATCTGCGCGGCTCACTCCATGCCGACTTTTACACGGTAAGCGGTTCAGCAGCTTCACAGTTTTCATTTGTTACGAAACTTATAGTATCAATTCGCACGCTTCCGATAGGGTCTTTATACTTCGTATGAACATGCAAGACCGTAAGACAACTGCGTCCGGATTTACCGCTGGCCTGCCCGGCCTCACCGACAGCATCGCTGGCGAACTGGCGGACGTGGAGACGCTCTTCGAGGCCGAGCTGGCGTCAGACCTGTCTTCGGTCAACACGCTGGTCCGGCACGTCAATCGCTTTCGTGGAAAGATGCTTCGCCCCTGCCTCGTGCTGCTGAGTGCGAAGGCGTCGGGCGAACTGACGCGCACGCACATCACGCTGGCCACCGTCGTTGAGATGGTGCACATGGCCACCCTCGTGCATGACGACGTGTTGGACGAGGCCGAACTTCGTCGCAAAGGCGCGACAATCAACCACCTGCGCGGGAATGAAGCTGCTGTGCTTCTGGGGGATTATCTGATCAGCCACAGCTATCACCTCTGTTCGGGGCTTGACTCACAGCTTGCCTCCCGCGCGATCGCCCGTGCGACCAATCGCGTGTGCGAAGGCGAATTGCTGCAGCTGCACAATCGCAATAACTTTGATCTGGATGAAGCAACCTACATCGAGATCATCACCCGCAAAACTGCCAGCCTGTGCGCCACATGCTGCGCGCTGGGCGCATCTTTCGCAGGGGCGAGCGAGCGCGTGACTGCGAGTCTCGAAACGTACGGCCTGTCACTTGGTATCGCATTCCAAATCCAGGACGACATCCTCGACATCGCCGGCGATGCAGCCACAGTTGGCAAAACCCTGGGCATCGATATCGACAAGGGCAAGCTCACGCTCCCGCTGATCCATTTCCTGCGCACGGCCCCCCGCGAGCATCGGTCGCTGCTCCGGGCGCTCCTGGTCAGCAAGGAACCCGACCGAGGCGAAAAGATTCGCAACCTGATCGTCCCCAGCGGATCTATCGACTTCGCCAGAGATCGCGCGAATCAACTCGTCGACCGCGCTCGCGCATCCCTGCGAAACCTCCCCGATTCGGAAGCGCGCAACGTGCTTGACGCGATGGCGCAATTCGTCGTCACCCGCGCGGTTTGATAACGGGCAACGAATGAGGTGGACGGCAGAGTCGCCGACAGCGCGAAGGTCATCTGGCTCTACCAATATCACTACGTTTAAAAAGGCATCTCTGCGCTCCTAGCGCTGCTGCGATGAACCTTTCTCCGAACCCGCCGCACGACCACCGCTATTCCCTCCCGGCTTGTTCTTCCCATATCATCGCAGCACCTGCGAAAGGGTTGGATTACATGGTGCGTTGGATTGTGATGAGTGCGATAGCGTTGTGGATGATTGCACTGGGATGCGTGCTGCTCCCGGGAGCACAAACGTCTTCTGATGCCAAAGGCGAGGCGCGCACGGACGCGGATGTGGTTTTACCTTCGACCCGTGCGACTGACTCTGGCGGGCTCCCTTTTCGTTCGGTATGCATGCAGATTCAGCGCCTTGATTGGATCGATAAATACTGTGAATCCATGGACGAGATCGCAGCCATCGGCGCGGACACCGTGCTGCTGGTGGTCGATACACGACAGGAAAACGGCAAGAGCTCTCGCATTTACCTCGACCTGCGCATGACGCCCACTGTCAGCCAGATGGACACGCTCATTCGCCACGCCAAGTCGATTGGTCTGCGCGTCATCGTCATGCCCGTCGTCCTTCTGGATAAGCCACGTGGCAACGAATGGCGCGGCAACATGGAGCCGGATTCCTGGGACGAATGGTTCGACAGCTATCGCGAGATGATCTCGCACTTTGCCTATATCTGCGAAGGCAATGGCGTGGACATGCTGGTCATCGGATCGGAACTTGTCAGCTCCACTCGCAAGCGCCCGGACTCCTGGCGCGACATCATCGCAACCGTACGCGGAATCTATAAGGGAAAGCTCACGTACTCATCGAATTGGGACGTGTATGCGGACGTGCCTTTCTGGGATGCGCTCGATCTGGTCGGGATGAACAGCTATTGGATGTTCGGCAAGCAGTCGACGAACGAACAGCCCACAGTCGACCAGATCAAACATCGCTGGGGGGAAATCCAGAGCAGCCTGATCCCGTTTATCGAAAAAACCGGCAAGCCGCTTTTCTTTACTGAGGTCGGCTGGTGCAGCATGGCGAACATGGCCTACGAACCGTGGGACTACACCAAGACGTCGCCGGGCATCGACCTGGATCTGCAGAAACGACTGTACGAGGGATTCTTCCAAAGCTGGCAGAATCAAAGCGCGCTGGCAGGTTACAGCATCTGGCAATGGCCCCCAGGTGAAGGCGGCGAGGACGATCGCGGGTATACGCCGGAAGGAAAGCCGGCGATGGGGGTGCTGAAGGAATGGTTGGGCAAACCGCGGTGGCAGGTGAAGTGAGATTGTGTATCGAGCGCGCGTTATGCCTCGGTCGGCGCAACTGGACTTGCAATAATCTGGAATCAGATTTGCGTGCAAATCGGTTGATTGTGCGAGACTTGCAATAGACGTTGCGCGCCGCGGTCACCTCCAGTGCAACTGCGTCGAGGAGTGGTGACGCACCTATTGTCAGATGCACGTTTAGCGACCATTCAAAGAATCGTGCTTTGCATGCGCGGCCTCATTGTCCGAAGCGGGCGGCAAGCGGTCAGCACCTCGAAAGACACGATTCTTCGAACCGTCGCTAAACTTGAGTTGCCGCGCCTTCTTAAACATCTGCTAATCCCGCAGGCGCCCAGGGAACCGTCCAAAAAACACCACCGTGCAAAAACGCGCCCGACGAAACGAAGCCAATTTTGCTTGCAAGCCTGCTGCCAAAAAGGCTTTACAACCAAGGCAACCCAACCGACGGATTCAGGGAGTTTCATCACCTACCGCGCAGCGAAAATGTTCCACGTGGAACATTTTCAGTCGTGGAACACCCTTCGCCAATTGTCGACGGAGGAGAACTTACTTTTTCTGCCCGGGCTGGACGGGGATTTCTCCAAACTGTTGCTCGTAACGCTTTACGAGTTGGCCCAGCGACATTGCCAGACGCTTGGCGTTGGGATAGCTCATGATCACGCGATCCGTGACCTTGAACAACAGCGACGCCTGTTGGTTCGGTTGCTGGTTGGGGTTGGGCATGTTGAAGCCCAGATCAAGCACAACCTCCTCGGCGGCGGTGTGGATGCGGTAGGCGTTGCTGTACAGCGTACGGAGGTCGCGCTCATCGAGCATGACTTGTACGTTCTGTGGGTTTTGACCTTCTTGGATTTCGTCTGCCATGTTCGATTCCTTCAAATTAGAACTTCGTCAACGTGCAGTCTTACAGAACTGCCCGCCCCGTTTGGGATAACTATTGTGCGACAAACATACGCCGGTGACAATACCTGCATGCCGAATATGTCCATCGTGGAAAGTCTGCGCGCCCTTCTCCCTGCAGACGGAGTTCTGGTCGACCCTGCGGAGCTGTTTGTCTATGAGAGCGACGGGTTCACCATTGCCAAGGCGCGACCGGCAGCGGTGGTGTTTCCGAGATCAACGGAGGACGTCGTTGCAATTGTGAAGCTGCTGAGCGACCGGAACGTGCAGATTGTTCCACGTGGATCAGGCACAGGCCTGGCCGGTGGGTGTGTCGCGTTTGACGACGGCGTGATCGTGTCGACCGCGCGAATGACGCGGATCTTCAGCATCGATCTGCCCAACCGCGTGGCCCATGTCGAAGCGGGCGTACGCAACACACAACTGACTGATGCGGTGTCACTTTTACCCGGTGGGGGCGCGTTTCACTTCGCACCCGATCCATCCAGCCAGCGTGCCAGCACCATCGGCGGGAACGCAGCCACCAATGCAGGCGGGATACACACGCTGAAGGACTTCGTCTCATCGAACCATGTACTGGGATTGGAGATGGTGCTGCCTGACGGCACGGTCGCACAAGTCGGTGCTGCCAACGGGTGCTACGAAAGCGGACCGTTTGATCTGCCGGGTTTAATCTGTGGCAGCGAAGGAACGCTCGGAATCATCACGCGGCTGTGGGTGCGCCTCGTGCCCAAGGCGACAGCGTTTCGTACGATCGTGGGAATATTCACCAGCCAGTCGGATGCGTGCAACGTTGTCTCCGAAACCATCGCGACCGGCATCCTCCCCGCGGCCATGGAGATGCTCGATGGTCGCATGGTGCAGGTGATCGAAGACGCCTTCCATTTCGGCTTTCCCAAAAACGCAGCTGCCCTCATCCTTACCGAGATCGACGGGATCGATGAACTGCTCGACGGATACATGCATGACATTGTTAGCATATGCAACCGACACAACGCCTTCAGTGTCAGCACGTCCAACGACCCTGCCACGCGGGCAAAGTTGTGGAAGGCGCGCAAGAGCGCATTCGGCGCGATCGGTCGGATCAGCCCAAGCTACTGCACCCAGGACGCGTGCGTCCCACGGTCGATGCTGGCAAGTGTGCTTCAGAAAATCGGGGAGATCGGGGAGCAATACGGGCTGGACATCAACAACGTCTTCCATGCCGGCGACGGAAATGTCCATCCGATCTTCCTTTATGACGAGCGAAATGAAACGCAAGTACAGAATGTACTCCGCGCCTGCGAGGACGTGCTTGAATACTGCATCGACGTCGGCGGAACGCTCACGGGCGAGCATGGCGTTGGGGTGGAGAAGCTGCACATCATGCCTCACCTTTTTGATAAAGCGACCATGAAGCAGTTTCAATTTGTAAAGGATGCGTTCGACCCCGACGAGCGCATCAACGCCGGCAAATTGATCCCATCAGACAAATTGCATGTGGAACTTTTGAAGCCAGGTCGGAAAGTCCCGCAGTGAAATCGAGAGGCGGCTGAAAGTCGTTGAACGGACACATGTCGGATGTTGCCGATACGTAAGCGGCTGGCGATCTCACGCGAAGGATGCCAGCGACGCTTTAACTCACTGCTATGAACGCGCCATCCAGATCCACCAACCCCACGCGATGAGATGACCCGCGACAATGCCCCAAAACACGCCTTGAAATGACAGTTTTCGCGTCTTGTGCCTGAACACCCGCTGCGCTACCAACCCGCCCGGCCATCCTCCGAGCAGGTCGATCAGATGCAAGGATCGCTCGGGAACGCGTCGCGCTCCGCGCATCGAACTGCGCTTGTCGAGTCCATACGCCGCGAAGGAGATGACACTTGCGATCGCGTAGACCAATCCGATCAATTCCACAGGATCAGCCCCGGTTCAAACGGCGTGGACATGTCCTTGTTACCGGGCAGAACGCGCACCGCAAATCCGTGCCGCCCGCTGGTGGTGCAATGGAACTTGCCACTGAATACCTGCCGGCCCGGCGCCATCTCCCTGAGGTAGGTCATGGGAAGCGCGACGGGATTCTCGATCTTCCCCACTGCGTTGATCGGCCCGGCAAACAGTTGCACGGCCAATGCATTGGCGGGCAGCTCCGGGACGTCAATCCATGCTTCAACATTGAACGAATCACCAACTTTGTAGTGGCCGTTGCCCGAGGCAGTCACGCCCACAATCTTGATCTGTCCCCATTGTTGCCGCAGCGCATCCTTCGCGTGGGCAAGCTCGATCGCCCGCTTGAAACCATCGGCGTACAGGTCCTGCCCGCGCGCGTGGGCGGGGACATAAAACTGCTCGGCATAATTCTGCACCATGCGGTTGGTGTTGAAAAACGGCGCGAGCTTCCGCATGCAGTTCTTCATGCGACCAACCCACGCGCGCGGGATGTTGTCGATCGTACGATCATAGAACAGCGGGACGATCTGCTTTTCCAACAGGTCGTACAGCGCCTGGCTTTCGATCTGATCCTGCGTATTGGGATCCGCGTACTGTTCGCCGCGCCCGATCGCCCACCCGACGTCGGCGGAGTAGCCTTCCACCCACCATCCGTCCAGTATCGAACAGTTCAACACACCGTTGGCCGCGGCCTTCATCCCGCTGGTGCCGCTGGCTTCATATGGCCGGCGTGGCGTGTTCAGCCAGACATCCACTCCTTGCACGAGGTATCGCGCGACGTTCATGTCATAATTTTCGATGAACACCATCCGCCGGCGCACCTCGGGGTTGCGTGCAAACTGGACGATGGCACGGATCAATTCCTTGCCCTCGTTGTCAGCAGGATGCGCCTTGCCCGCGAAGATGAACTGGATGGGACGCTTTGTGTCCTCCAGCAACTTTTTCAACCGGTCCGCATCGCGCATCAGCAACGCACCGCGCTTGTACGTCGCAAATCGCCGCGCAAAGCCAATCGTCAGCGCCTCCGGATCAAGCACCTGATCCGCAGCCGCGATGTCATCGTACGACGCCCTGCGACGCGTGAGTTGCTCACGCAGAGTCTGTCGTGCCCATCCGACCAGTCGCTCGCGCGATCGCTCGTGCGCCCGCCAGAGCTCCTCATCGGGGATCTGCGCCACGCCTTCCCACACGCTGCCGTCCGTCGGGTCGCTCTTCCACTTTTCGCTGAGATATCGATCCAGCACATAGCTCAGGTCCGGGGCGAGCCAGGTGCGCACATGAATCCCATTGGTGACATGCCTGATCGGCACTTCGGCCGGCGGAACGTTCGGCCAGAGGTTGTGCCACATTTTTCGCGATACATCACCGTGCAGTTCGCTCACGCCGTTGTATGCATCTGCCAGGCGAATCGCGAGCACTGCCATCGAAAAACCCTGTCGCTTGTTCGTCACATCCTCACGCCCCAGCGCCAGGAAGCCCTCGTCGTCCAGTTTCAACGACGGGATAAAACTCTTGAAATATCGCAGAATCAATTCAGGCGGAAACATGTCGATGCCCGCCGGCACGGGCGTGTGCGTGGTGAAGACGTTGCTGCTCATCACTGCCTGCCGCGCTTCGTCGAACGTCATGGGGGAGTTTTCGAGCAGGACACGAATGCGCTCCAGCGCGAGAAACGCTGCGTGCCCTTCATTCATATGCCAGACGGTCGGGACGATGTTCATCGCCTCCATCGCGCGCACGCCACCGATCCCCAGCACGATCTCCTGCTTGATGCGCATTTCGGTTCCCCCGCCATACAGACGCGCGGTGATGTCGCGATCGGCCGGCGAGTTTTCGGGGAGATTGGTATCCATCAGGTAAAGCGGAATGCGCCCGATGTTCGCCCGCCACACATAACAAAACACAGCATTTTCGGGCAGATCGACACGCACGCGCACGGGCGTGCCGTCGGTGAACTTCATCTGTTTGATAGCGAGGTTGTAGAAATCCAGCTCTGGATATTCCTCCTGCTGCCATCCGTCGGCAGACAAGTACTGCTGGAAATATCCGTTGCGATAAAGCAGCCCCACACCCGCCAGCGGCAGACCGATCTCAGATGCGCTTTTGAGATGATCACCCGCCAGAATGCCAAGACCACCCGAGTAAATCGGGAGCGATTCGTGCAGCCCAAACTCCGCCGAGAAATACGCGACCTGCAACTTCGCATGATCCGCATGATGCGACTGGTACCAGCCCTTTTCCGCGAGATGTTCCTTGAACGCTTCGTGCACGCGATGCAAGTGCGCGCGGTATCCGTCGTCCGCAGCCATCGCCTGCAACGTGGCCTGCGGGACGAGGCCCAGCAATTTCACGGGATTGTGATGTACATCCTCCCACAACTTGCGATCCAGCCGGCGAAACAGCTCCACCGCGTCGGCCTGCCAAACCCACCACAGATTGCCCGCCAGGTCGACCAGCGGTTGCAGAGCTTCAGGAATATCCGGGAAAACCTGGAAGGTGCGAATGCCCGGTACGCTTGCGTCAGTGGCCATGTTCTTTTGCCTTTGGTCAGATGCCCATCAATCCAGAGCGTTTGCTGTGAGCATTGTGCCGAAGCGTGCACCCCCGGCAAGGGCAGAGGGGGAGTGCTCCCGCAAGTTCGAGCCATCATGGCATTATCGAGGGAAAGGCGCTGTCTGAAAACGCAGCCCCCCACGTTTAGCCGCGGGGCTTGCCCCGCGCTTCGAAAAGCTTGGAGCAAGCCCCACAGCGAAACTTTGCTAATCAGCCTTTTGGGTCAGGGTCAGGCGTTCAAGTTCATTTCGCAAACGCCCCACGCAGACCTTCGGCAGCAAACTCGACGGCAGCCTTGGCGTCGGGGACGACCGCGCCCAGGCCGAAGAACTCGTGCATCTGCGCGTCAAAGTTGCGATAGCGCACTTTCACGCCCGCACCCTTGAGCTTATCTGCATAGAGCCGTCCGTCGTCGCGCAGCGGGTCGGTCTCGGCGGTGATGATCGTCGCCGGTGGAAGCCCCGCGAGGGACTTGGCTTTCATCGGCGCGGCATATGGATTCATCGCATCTTCAGCAATCGAGTTCGCATAATGCCCGCGAAACCACACCATCATCGCCGCATTCAGAGGCTTGGCCATAGCGTGGGTGCGATGCGATTCGGTGTTAAAATCCAGCTCGGTCACGGGATATACAAGCACCTGATAAATCGGCATCTGCCCACCCTTGTCCTTGGCCATCAGGCACGCAACTGTCGCGAGGTTTCCGCCTGCGCTCTCACCCACGACGGCGATCCGACTCGCATCCCCATTCACTTCACCAGCGTTTGCGAATGCCCATTGCGTGGCTGCGTATGCGTCATCCGCGGCGGCGGGAAACTTGGCTTCCGGCGCCTTTCGATACTCCACAGAAATGACAACCGCTTTGGCGGCGTTGGCCAGTGCCCGGGCGGAGGAGTCATAGGTATCGATGGTGGCGATTACCCATCCACCCCCATGGAAGTAGACAATGATCGGAAACGGTCCGTCACCGGCCGGGGTGTAAACGCGCACAGGCAACGCACCGGCGGGGCCGGGGATCGTACGATCGTCAACCTTCTTCACTGGCTCCGGATCGGTGGTCTTGCCCTCCTTCTGCAGCACGACCTTCGCAGCGTCGCCGACGCCCGGCTGCTTTCTCGCTTCATCCGGGCTAAGTGTTTCGATCGGCTCGCCGCCGAGCGTGGCAAGATTCGTCAGAACTGTTTGCGAATCCCGACTCGAAGGCATCGACGAAGTCATTGATTTCTTCTTCATCGGCTCCGGCGAATGGCTCTTACATCCAAGGCTTGGCAACGCCACCGACATTAATAAAGCGATTAGGACAGTTGGAAAGAACCCGTGATAAGAATCAGACGAAAACATGGCGAACTCCTGAGAAAAACGAGGGTGGGTGAGATGACACAAAAACAATCGCAGGGACGACCTGTTCGCTTACGGACGAATGAGATGCACAGGCTTCTGATCGATCTTCACGCGAAACAACGCGTACGGTTGTTTGCGGAGATCATTTCCTTCATGAAAGGACGCCTGACGATTGAGCTGATTGGCAGTCACATACAGATAACCGTTGGCAGCGACGCTTAAGGTGTCAGGCCAGATCAAACGCGGGTCTTGAACGACCGTCGACATCGCACCGGCCGCCGATCGCTTTTTGATGGCATTGTGCTCGTAATCGGTGAGATAAAGATTGCCCGCTGCATCCGATTCCAGACCGTCGGAGGCGAAGTCGCGTGGGCCGGCATTTTCGACGGTGCTCCCACAGCCGATCCAGCGCATCGACCACCACGCTCTGCACCGAGACAAACGAGGCAGCGGCAGCGTCGGGCTGGAGCTTGTTGACCGACAGGTTTGGATATGGAACGATCTGGTCGCCCTTCACCTCGGCGACGGTGTATTCGACCGGATCACCCCAGCGCGGAAAGTTGACAAAAATCCGCCCACTTTTGCTCACCGTCACACCCGTAGGCATCGGTCCGGTGAATAAAGCGACGGGTTCCAGCTGGCCCACCTGCGGAAGCTGCAGGTCGGCTGTTCGGACAATCGCCTTGTCTTCAAGCTGGCCCATCAAACCGGGCGTGTCATCCTTCGACGCACACCCACTTAACAAGACTCCTATTAATACTATCGCTGCAATGCAGTTGCGAAGGGGATTGGGGCTCTTGATTTCGCTCATCGTTAAAATCCGTGAGCAAGGAGTTGCAAAAGTTGTGCCGACTACCAGCGGTAAGGTCCTGAAGGGGCATCACGTGCCCCGCTCACAGAATGTCGCGGGGCACCGCCAAAGTGCCTGAGGTTGGCCGCCGACTTCACGATAGACTTTGTGCATAGATCGGCATCAACCCACATCCGCAGCTACAATCACGCATTCTCATGATCTATCTGGACAACAATGCGACCACCCGACCCGACCCTGCCGTCGTGCAGGCGATGTTGCCTTACCTCACCGAGCACTATGGCAACCCGTCAAGCGTCCATCGCATGGGCCAGCGAAGTCGGCAGGCGATTGATGTTGCGCGCGGGCAGGTCGCCCAACTGATCGGCGCTGCCGAGAGCGAGTTGCTCCTCACTGCAGGCGGAACCGAATCCATCAACACGGCCTTACGTGGGCTTTACGCACAAAGGTCGCCACGTAAGCGCATCGTCACATCGACGGTCGAGCACTCGGCCACGCGCGAGTTATGCCAGCAGTTGGCGCGCGAAGGTGCGGAGATCATCGAGATCGAGGTTGATCGTGATGGGTTGATCGACATGGCAGCGCTCGAGCAATCCATCGCCGACGACGTTGCATGCGTCACGCTGATGTGGGCCAACAACGAGACGGGTGTGTTGTTCCCCGTCGAGGCAGTCGCGCAATTATGCAGGCAAAAGCGCGTGCCCTTCCATTGTGACGGGACGCAAGCGGTGGGGAAGGTGCCGGTGGACATGACGGCTATGGGTTTGGATGCGATGAGTCTGGCGTCGCATAAGTTCCACGGGCCTAAAGGCGTGGGGGCGCTGTTCGTCCGTCGGGGGTTGAGACTACGACCCCTGATGATCGGCGGCCCGCAGGAGCGTGGGCGACGCGGCGGAACGGAAAATGTGCCGGGGATCGTCGGAATGGGCGCAGCGGCGGAGATCGCAAAAGCATCGCTTGCTGGGATGGCGAACATTGCACGTTTGCGCGATACGTTGGAGGCGGGCATCCTTGAATCGATCGACCAAACTTCCGTGAATGGCTCACGCGGGCAGCGGCTCGCCAACACCACGAACATCAGCTTCGCCGCCTTGGAAGCCGAGGCTATATTGCTCTTGCTTAGCGAGCGCGATATCTGCGCCAGTGCCGGTGCAGCGTGCAGCAGTGGAAGCTTGGAACCATCGCACGTCATCCGAGCGATGGGCATCCCGGACCGCGTGGCGCATGGCGCGGTTCGCTTCAGTCTGTCACGATTCACGACCCAAGAAGAGATTGCGCAGACATTGGCGGTGATGCCGAAGGTCATCGCGCGACTGCGAGAGGTGCTGCCAGTGTGATGACGTGATCGAAACTGAACCGCCGTCGCTTATGGGGACGTGACGGCGTTCGCCTGTTCGGCGAGGACTCGCTTCAGCACTTTGCCCGTGGGCGAACGGGGCAGATCGGTCACGATATGGATCTCACGCGGGGTCTTCCACGGAGGCATACCCTGTTGTCGACAGAAATCCCGAAGAATGTCCTGTGTGACCGACGCGTTTTCCTTCAAGATCACAAACGCCACCACGACCTCGCCACGGCTCTCGTCTTTCTTCCCGACGACGGCCGCCTCCCCGACGGAAGGGTGCCGGGCAAGCGTTTCCTCGATCTCCCTTGGATATGCCTTTTCGCCGGCGACGATGATCATCTCCTTTTTGCGACCTGTGATGTAAAGAAATCCTTCGTCGTCGATCATGCCAAGGTCACCCGTCTTAAAAAATTTGTCCGCAGACATGACCTCGGCCGTGACGTCAGGGCGATTGTGGTAGCCCTTCATGATCATGGGCCCGCGCAGCCAGACTTCCCCAATCTGTCCCTGCACGACTGCATGTCCCTGGTCATCCACAACCCGCACCTCTGCCGACGGGATCGGACGACCAACGCTTCCGGGCTTGCGATGTTCGGGGACGTTGAATGCGATCGGGCCGATCGTTTCAGTCAGACCATAACCCTCCAACAACGGCTTGTTGAAGCGTGCCTCGAATGCCTCGCGAATGGCGCCCGGCAGAGGCTCGCCGCCAGACAACGCTGCATAGACTTGCGAGAAGTCCCCCGGCGAAGCATCCTTTAGTCGCAGGAGCGCCCCGTACATACTCGGCACAGCAACCAGTATCGACAGCGCATGCTCACGAATAGCCTTGATAGTGGCGACCGGACTGAAACGCGCGATGTAGACGGTTTTTGATCCCAGTCGCACCGGCGCGAGCAGCGTCGCCAGCAGTCCCGTTGAATGAAACAGGGGGACGATGCCGAGAAAGCTATGTGACTGTTTCAGCTGTGCGTGTTCGATCGATAGCTCGACATCCGAATGCAGATTGCCATACGAAAGCGTCACACCCTTGGGCAGGTTGCTCGTACCACTGGTGTAAAGGAGAACGGCTCGATCGTCAGGCGAAGGATTCGGAAGTTTTGGCACAATCGCAGGTGGGGTGGGGGGGAGCGTGGTGATGTCTATGATCTTCAGTGTCAGACCTTTCACGCGCTCAGCCAGTTGCGGGATCGTGACAATCGTGTCGATCCCACTATCCTGCACAATATGGGCGACCTCTTTCTCTCCCAGGAGAAAGTTGATGGGCACAGCCGTCTTGCCCGCCAATAGCGTCGCATAAAAGCTCGCGACGAAGCCGGCGCTGGACGGCAACAGAATACCGACGGTCGGGCGGGTAGTTTGCTGGGCGAGATATTGCCCGAGCGCCGCGCTGAGCCCGGCAAGCTGACGCCATGTATACTGACCCCGGTCGTCGACAATCGCGACATCGTCTCCTTTGCGGTCAGCGTGGTGGAACAGGTGCTCGATGATCATGGGGTCCTCGCTTTAGATGGATGGATTGTGACAATTTAACGGAAGGTGCACGGATGCGACAGCTTGCGATTCTATGCCTGATGCTTCTCCTGACAGGCTGCACGGAAAATCAACCCGCCGCCAACATCGGACAGGGATACCACGCGCTGGAGGGCGGGCAGTATGACGAAGCGCGCGTGACAGCAGACGCGTATCTCGATAAGTCGCCGCGCGGGGCGGAGGCCGCCAGCGCGCTGTATTTGAAGGGGCGCTCGTTTGAGCAGCGTCCCAAGCTTAATCGCGACGAAGCAGCGCGCGATTGGGATAAGGCGTCGGCCAGTTACAACGAGGCTGCCAAACTCAACCCGCCTGAGCCGCTTCGGTCGTACATTTATTCCAGCCAGGCGAACGTTGCATTTTTGCGGGAGGATTTTTTGACCGCAGTGGAACAGTGGACTTCCTCGTATGCTGGCATGGACAAGGATTACGTTCGCGGGTGGGTTTTATATCGCATCGGGCTCTGTCAGCAACGGCTCGGGCGACTCGACCAGGCCGACCACAATTTTGCGATCGTCATGCAGCAGTATCCCAACACCGAGCCCGCCAAGCTCGCAAGTGAACATCGCGGGGCACGATCGTTCTATGTGCAGGTTGGTGCCTTCTCGTCACCCGCCAATGCGGAGAAGGCTTTGAACGAACTCCGCGCCCTCGGTGTGACAGGCACGCGCTTCATCGACGGGTCTATGCACGTCGCGCGGGCCGGTCCATATCCCACCTGGCAGGCCGCCCGGACGGTCAAGCAGAAGCTGGCAGACAAATATCCGAAGGCGATCATTCAACCGTAGTCGGAACTGCCGTGTATGTCTTCCTTGGTAGGGTGGTGCAACCCATCACTCGGCGCTCGTCGCCTCGTCAATATTTTCAAGTGCATCCTGGTCCTCTGCGTCTGGCTCGGCCTCTTGGGTGGTGTGTGTATGCAACCCATCGTTCTTCATCACCTCTCGCAGGAGGACTGTTGCGAATGATCCGGGTGGCAGCGTGAATGCGATCGTGATGTGCGCGCCGTGCTCGTCGACCCCGGCAGCCAGTTCGACATTTTTTGGTTGCACCCTCAATGCTCGGCGTGCACCCTTTACCTTCAGTCGTCCCGGTACGCGGAAGTTCTCGAGCGACAGATGCGATCCGGAAAACACCGCCTGCTCGATGTTAAGCGGCTCGCCCGTCGGAAGGCTCATGCGGTATCCAGCCAGCGGGCCTGTCGGACTGATCTCGAATGCGGTAACGCGCGGCTGCTCGACCATTGCATCCGTAACGGGGAAGCACGCGCCATTTTCGTGCTTGATTGCCCAATCGCCGTCCATCACCTGGTCAATCTGTGCCAGGCGCTTTGACAATACTTCATTAAACAATCGCGACTGCAATGCTGTCACCCACAGGCGCCGAAGCTTTTCGTCGATGGACAACACTGCCGACCCGACCTTGCGCGTCTTGATCAGCCGCGCGAGCACCCGCCGCTCCATCCCTCCTCGCCTGGGCCACAGGCGCATCGCGTCATCGCGCTTCCCCGCATCAAATGCCTCACGCGCCGCGCGGGTTTTGGGATCATCCAGCTTCTTATCCGGCGACCCCAACAGCAGCTTCAGAAGTCCTTCAAAATCGCCGCGCACAAGGGCGGCCCCCAGTTGATCGTTGTTGCCACGCATACCAAATCGCTGCTCGCCAAAATAATTTGGGATTCCGCGTCTTTGCAGCGTCTCCAGCAATGGTTCGATCTTGACGACATCGGTCGGATTGACATCCCGAATCTTGACCGCAAAACGATTGCCTGCCAGGTGCCCCAGCCGAAGTTTATTCACGTGACGGGCCGCCCATTGCACCGTCACCCCATACACCTTGGCATTCATGACGGCTTCTTCGGTCGTGCCCCATATCGACAGAACCTGCTGCGTGACCGCCCGCGCGTCCTTCATCCCGGCAAAGCCGATGTCGCGCGTGGATACGTTCAACGCCTGCGCGAGGCGGTCGATGGCCTCGAAGGTGGTGATTCCGACCTTCTGTATCTCGCAAAAGACGTGCTCTCCCTGCCCGCTCGGTTCGTATAGAGGGACTTCCTGGACAAAGAAGTCAGCCGCACGTTGCTTGATCGATCCGCCGATGCCGGGGAAGTCGCCAGTGAAATAGGGCAGGGACATATGAGGCATCGTAAGCGATTTACGATGGCCGGGCGAACGTGCTGGCGGCGCGGGCGCGACGTTCGGCCCGCTGGAGGAGAAGCGACGCAAAAAGGCTCATCGCCACGGACACAGCAAAGAGCCACACTCCCACGCGCAGGTCGATCTTCGACCCGCCGGGCAAACCCTTGATTGCCAGGACCAGCATCGCCAGCACCAGCACATCCAACATGCTGAACTTCCCCCCATGATGCGCCAGTGCAAGCGATAGCCCGCTCGATCGACCCTGAGATACCCGAGCGGTGGCCAGGCCCATCAACGCTAGTTTGATCGACGGAAAACAGACACTGAATGCAAATAATAGAATCGCAATGGGCGCATCCCCCTTGTTAAACAATCGTGCTATTCCTTCAAGCAGGGAGTAGGTCGATGGCCGAGTCGCATCAGGTTGCAGCAGTTTGATCCACGTATCAAACTTACCAAACGCCGGCTGGATCGTCATCGCCGGTGACGTCAAGCCCGCGCCCAGAAGCATCGCCGCCATAAGCAGTAAAGCGTGGATGTGGATGAGCGACTGTTTCATCGCTTGCTGACCAGATCGACAAGATCGGGAAGGGCAATCCGCGCGTCAATCGCCTGCACTTCAACGCGCGCGATCGCTGACCCGGACGGGCCGGTCAGCACATTGACGCCCGGCAACAGCGTGTCGGGATGAATCTCAATGGAACCGGCCTGATCGTCCTTGGTCAGATCGCTGTCGCTGATATTTAGCTGAACGACCGTGCCCGCGTCGACATGCACAATGGGCATGCGGATGGCGGACTCGAGATCGATCTTGCGCGTCTTGACGAGGTCGAACACATCCGCGCTAAGCAGGTCCCATTTGGCAATCAGCGTGTCGGTGCGTTTGTCGGATGCGTAGATCGTGTTGTCTTTCCAGATGAGTGAGAAATGAATGTCCGGTCCCGATCCACCCGTGTCCCAGGGTTCGCCGTCCAGCCGCTTGGGCAATAGCTCGATGAGCCGAATCCAGAGGTAATAATCGTGTCCCACAAGTATGGTGGCTGGCACCGTCGCAGGCAGTGTTTGTGCGTTGGACGGTAAGCTGCGGAGATCGCGCTGGATGAGATAGTACGTTCCCGTGGCAGCGCCGATCACGACGCCCAGAAGCACGACTGGCCAGATGTAAGTGAGCAGTTTTCGCAAATCTATTGCATCCTAAATGAGAGACTGCTCACGGCGATTACAGTTCGTGCCCCGTGTCGACGAGGTTCACGTCAACAGAAAGCCGCTCTCGGGTCTAATCCTCAATTTTCGGATCGGTCGAAATCTGCTTGCCCACCCTGGCTGCTGATTGGGAAGGACTGCCCGTCCCCTTGATCGCCAGCATGCGTTCAAGCGCCACCGTCGCCCACCGCCTGGTGTGCGCGTCAACTTTAATCTCATTGACGACCACGCCTTGCACCAGATTTTCCAAAACCCAGCACACGTGCGGCAGATCAATTCGATACATCGTCGTGCACAGACACTGGCAATCACTGAGCACCACGATTTTTTGATCCGGATGCTCGCGGGCCAAACGGTTGATCAGATGGACTTCTGTTCCAACGCACCACTGTGTGCCGGGTGGGGCTGACTCGATTTGCTTGACGATGTACGCAGTGCTGCCCACGAGGTCGGCTTTTTGAACGACATCCCAGCGGCATTCAGGATGGACGATCACCTTGATCTCCGGATATTTTTCGCGCGCCTGGTCCACATGTTCAGGACGAAACAGCTGGTGGACGGAGCAATGACCTTTCCACAGGATGAAGTCCGCATCGCGCACCTGGTCGGCAGTGTTGCCACCGAGGTCCTTGGTGGGATCCCAGAGGATCATGCTGTCGAGCGGATATCCCATCGCATAGGCGGTGTTGCGACCGAGATGCTGGTCGGGGAAAAAGAGAATCTTGACCTTTGAGCGTCCTGCCGGTGAAACGCCGCCAGCAGCTTCGTTAGCCCCGCCAGCCAGCGCCCACTGCAGGACGTCGCGGCAATTTGACGAGGTGCAGACTGCGCCGTGATGCTCGCCCACAAAGGCCTTGATGGCTGCGGACGAGTTCATGTAGGTGACGGGGACGACGGTTTGATCGGGGCAGGTTTCGCGTAATTGTTCCCAGCATTCCAAGGTCTGGTCGAGATTTGCCATGTCGGCCATGGAGCAACCAGCACCCAAGTCGGGGAGGATGACGCGCACGGACTCGGCAGTGAGGATGTCCGCGCTTTCGGCCATGAAATGCACGCCACAGAACACGACATATTCTGCTCCGCGCTGGTCGGCCGCGCGACGGGACAGTTCAAAGCTGTCGCCGGTGAAGTCGGCAAAATCGATCACGGCATCCTGTTGATAGTGATGACCAAGAATCACCAGTCTGGATCCGAGAGATTCCTTGGCCGACGAGATGCGCAGGCGCAGCTCCGGGTCGGACAGCTCTCGATAAATGGGGGGCAACCCCGGTTGCCAAACTTTCAACATGCCCGGATTTTATCCCAACGTCGCACGCATTTCACCTTTGCCAAAAAAAAGGGGGGTGGTTATTATACGGTCGAGGTAGAGTCGAGCCACCGCGAGCAAGCCGCGGTGGCTTGTATGTTTTATAGCAGCGAGAAGTCGGCAGCCGGCAGCCTGCGTGAAAGGTCGTGAGTCTTGCGTGGGCAGGCGTTACGACGAAGGCTTTGGAAAAAGAGCCTAAGTGGCCACTGCTTCGTTCCATCTTCCGACTGCCGACTGAAGACTGATACAAGGAGCTCGTCATGCAGATTGTCAGTGCAGAAGAAAAAGTCGCGCTTGAGAATAAGCGGGAAGAGCTATTCAAGGCGCAGTTGGACGTGCAGGATCGCATCCGCAAGGCAGCTGCGTTGGGTGATTTGTCCGAGAATGCCGAATATCACTTCGCCAAGGAAGAGAACCGCAACATCCAGCGGGATCTGGCGACGCTGGAGATGAAGCTCAAGCATCTGCAGGTGGTCAACATCGACGACGTTCCGGAAAATGTCGTCTACCTGGGACACACGGTAAAACTGCTTGATCTCGACGACGACAGCGAACAACTGGTGAAACTGGTCGGCGAAGCACAGACGCCCGACCCCAACAGCGACATCCTGCCCGTCTCGGCCTCCAGCCCGATGGGCGAAGCGCTGATGAAGGCCCATGTCGGTGATAAGGTAAAAGTAAAAGCCCCGCGCGGGACGATGGAGTTTAAGATAATTGAGATTGTTCAGTAGGCGTGGAAGTTGGGCGACGTAGGTGGTAGGTCGGCTTGCCCCGTATGGTCCAGTGTCGATTATTGAGGGTCGATGGTGGTTGGTGAGCGTCGATAAGCGACATTCAACGTTCGACACTTAACGATCAACGCCCGACCCCGACACCCGACATCCATCAGTTCGCCACCTTAGCTCAGTTGGTAGAGCAGCGGTTTTGTAAACCGCAGGTCGTCGGTTCGAGCCCGACAGGTGGCTGTTAGACTTGCGCCCGTTCTTACGCAGTCCTACTCCCCGCAATTGCAGAGCTCACTTATACGCCACCGCAGCACTGGATGGTCCCGCAAGGTGGATCACCTCGAAGCGTTTGAATCCGACTTCGCCGCACCACTTGCGGAAGTCGGCGCCGGTGTAATCGAATGCGTCACCGAACTCGATGAGCATGTTAAGGGACATCAGCAGGCCTTGGACGTTTTCCCGGCGGGCGTCATCAATGAGAGCTTCGATCGCGACCAGCGCACCGCCGGGCGGGAGGGCGTTGTAGGCGGCGCGGATCAGGTGCATTTTTTTCTCCAGATTCCAGTCGTGAAGAATCATCCCCATCGTGATGATGTCGGCCTTGGGAAGCGCATCTTTGAAAAAATCGCCCGATGCCGCGCTGACGCGGTTCTGTAAACCGGCCGCAGCGATCTGCTTTTTTGCGATGGATTCGACGGGCGGGAGGTCAAAGCTCGTGCACTTCAGATGCGGATGTCTCTTGGCAACTTCTATGCTCAGCAGGCCAGTCGCGCCGCCGACGTCGCAAAGCGTTTTGAACTTTGAGAAATCGAACTTGTCAGCAAACGCCTCAAAATTTATCCGCGACAGGCCGGTCATGGCGCCCATGAATTGTTCCAGCTTGGACAGGTCGGCATAGAGCGCTTCAAAAATCCCCTTTCCTCCATTTTTGGTTTCGTTCTGGGGTTTGCCCGTGCGCAGGCCTTCGGGAAGGTCATTCCAGAATTTGAACAATCGCGAATTGAGCATGGTCAGGATGCCTCCGATGTACCGTGGGCTGGCTTCATCGAGGAACAGCAAACCTTCTGGAGTGTTGAAGTAATGGGCGTTCGCGACGTCACCATCTCGCGCGAGAAACTTCATGGCCACGAGGGCATCAAAAAAATCGGCGATGCCGCGCGGGTGGAGCTGTAGTTCGGCCCCCAGTTCTGCACCCGTGACGCGCCGCCCCCCTAGTGGTCGCTGACTGCCGAAATTGCGGGTGATCCGTTGGTTTTGCCGATCCTTCTTATGGGCATATCGCCCACTCGATCAAGGAGGATCGGCATGAAGAAGTATATCGTCCGACTCGACGC
>Ga0105047_10003121_pt1 | contig 29348 bp, 26 predicted proteins | sample MAT04_FD_78384 | JGI IMG/M metagenome (GOLD analysis project Ga0105047, IMG submission 78384) | Freshwater microbial communities from Lake Fryxell liftoff mats and glacier meltwater in Antarctica - MAT-04 (megahit assembly) | ecosystem: Environmental > Aquatic > Freshwater > Ice > Liftoff... | reverse complement strand
CGAATAGAAAGAGCTCAATCTGCGATTAATGCTTTGGGTGAAAGAAAACAGGGCAAAGAACTTATCCTTGATGCAACGGTTTTGGACCAGATGGCCGAAGCAATCATGGAAAAGTATGAAGTCTTCGGACTTTTACAGTTTCAAGTTACTGAACAAGTGCAAGAACGACACCTGCGCAAGTACAAAGATCGGCCTGCCGAAACTCGGATTGAGCGACAAATGTTAATTACAACTACAAAAGATGAAGTTGCCATTCAAAAAGCCATACGACGCCTGGGATGGCGTGTCTACGGCACGAATGCTCCCAAGGATGAGCTTACTATTGAGCAAGCCGTGCTTGCTTATCGTGAAGAAGATCTTGTCGAGCACTGTTTCGGCCGATTGAAAGGCAAACCGTTGAGTTTGACGCCTATGTATCTGCAGGATGATCAGCGTGCAACTGGTTTGACCCGCTTGCTCTCGATTGGATTACGGGTCTTAACCTTATTGGAGCATGTAGCCCGATGTCACCTGGCAGAAAAAGACGAAAAGTTGAGCGGTTTATATGCTGGCAATCCAACTCGCGCCACAAATCGACCAACCACCGAAGTGATGTTGCAAGCATTTAAGGACATTTTCCTGAATTTTATTACGGTTGGCGGCCAAACCTATCGCCATGTCTCGCCGCTTTCCAACCTGCAGCAGAGAATTCTTGCCCTGCTCGACCTTCCAGATAGTATTTATACAAATCTCGCCACAGATTCCGAAAATCCAACTTGAATTTGAGCGAACCGACAGTTGGAATGCCTTATTTTGCGCAAAGAGCCATCAAATCTTTAATACTCGGTTTTAAAATCACCGAACCGACAGATATTGTGATAACATAAATTTATTAGACGTTTTTACATACTTTCCCCCCGTATCTTACTGGCTATCATCCGAATTTTCTAAAACTGTCACATAAAAGATTGGGAAGATATGGGGTCAAATAAACCAAAATCTTGCAGACATCCCTTACAACTTAATGTGGGTTGGGCATTAGATAAAAGAGGTATTCTCATGAGCAAAGCCATCGAATACGCCCACCACCCAATGAACTTATCTTGGGTGAAATCCTTTTTTGGTTCAAGGGTTCAGGTATTCTGGGTAATTGTATTGCTCATGCTTCAGAACGTAGTCGTATACCAGAATCATTATTTCCATGATGTAGGTTTTCCATGGGATTTTCCCCAGGGTTATTATGCATTTACCGCTTTTTGGACAACTCTTGCCAGTCAGGGTTTTTTTCCTGCATGGGTTCCCTTTCATTCTATGGGAATGCCTTTTGACTTAATCTTACAAACCGGTTCGCATTACCCACCTTTGTGGATATTTCCTCTGTTGCGAATTGAATATTCGCTTCATGCGGCGGTTGTTTTTCAATGCTTGCATGTTTTGTTTGGAGCATTGGGTATGTTTGCCTTTTTACAGGTTTCCATCCCAAATAGCCGGTACCGGTTGTTTTATGCTTTTTTTGGCGCATTTGTTTTCCAATTTTTTGGCGGTTTCTATTCAAATGCACAGCATGTGGATATTATTCGCGCGTATGCCATGGTCCCCTGGTTGTTTTATTTTTTTTGGCTATCCGAATCCGGAAAACCCAAAGTCAGCCCAAGGCATTTTTTTATTCCAGGGATAATTCTATTCTTTATGACCGGCGCCTATCCGGGAAACATAATTTCTGGTCTGGTGGTTGTAGGTCTGTTTTGTTTGCTTCAAATGATCTTTTTCTGGCAGCAGGGTAGCTCATTCAAGGATATTTTTCGATTGGCCGGCTTTATTTTTTTGATGGCCGGCCTGGGATTGGCAGCATCTTTTTTTCATCTTGCGCCGGCCTGGTTATTTAAAGATTACCTGGTGCGCAGCGCGGAAGCCGGTAATTTTGGTGGAATGGCCAAATTGGGAATACAGCATCTACCAGCCTTATTTCTGGTGAATGACGTTATATCGGGTGATACATCAATGTCAATGACATCCACCTATATTACGTTGCCCGCGCTGATTTTGTTAAGTTTTCTGCCAATGCGCGAAATTAAGCAGCAGTGGGTGAATGCCGGGATATTAGCCTTCACTGTTTTGATGGTGGCGGGTTCAGATTCTTTTTTTTGGTTTGTGCTTGCAAAATTATTTTCTCCAATGCGGTTATCCCGTTTTCCATCGAGCGATTATCGCATTTTTATTGCTATCATGCTAATTTATTTTGCCTGCCTTGGTCTGAAAACCATTCTGGAAGGCGATGTCACCCGTAAAAGTCTTGTTGTGCGCTGTATGCTAATCTTTTTTTGGTTTTTTCAAGGTATTTATGTCAGTTATCCGGTTTTACGTAGCGCGCCAGTTTATCAGGCTACAGTCATTTGCCTGCTCACTTTGGCTTGTCTGGCCTTTTTTGTTATTTATAAGGAAAAATATTTCTGGACAATTGCTTTTCTTATAATGGCAAGTTTACTGCTTACTACAGTGGATGCCATTAGAGTTCTGCCCCAAATGGGTCTGACTTTGATCCGTTATAGTACCTGGCAAGAACCAGCTATCAGTACCATTTACGATTTAGTGGGCGTTCCTTTGAAAGACAATAACCATTTATTGGCCTATGAAATTTTAGCCATGATGCCAGAGCGAAGGCCAGAAAGAATTATTGTCCCCGAGCCGAGAAACAGCTTTACATATTATCAAGGATTTGTTACTGGAAAATATATCCTCAATACCTTCAAAGCTCCCAACTTATTGCAAATTGCCGTAACGGTTCTGGACACCCCCTTCTACGAAAAATACATGCTTGATAAATGGATGCCTGTATTTATCGAGCAGCCTAAATCTTTCGTTTCCGATACAAATTTTTCCGTCCCGTTTGATGCGTTTCGCACGGCAACTAGAGAAGCAAGCGATGCCAACTTAAGCACAGTCCGCCAGACACATTATGGAATTAATGAGATTGAATATAATCTTTCTCTCAGCAAGTCTTTGATAATGATCGAGAATGAGATTTATTTTCCGGGTTGGACTGCCACACTAATTTCTGACCAAGGCATTACCCAGGAGATACAGGCTTTTTCCGTTAATGGTGTTTTCCGAGCATGGCAATTGCCAGCAGGTAATTACAAAATGACGGCGCGGTTTGAAATGCCCAACCAGAAACTTTATAGCGGGATCAGTATCGTTGCTTTGCTATTGTGGGTTTTTGCAGTTTCAGGTTATGCACGAAGTCGGAAGCTTCAAGCCTATCTGAATGGAGATACACATCATCCCAGCATGCTATCATGAACTACCGCTGCCAGGGGTGCAGGTGAGCAATCTCCACTTAATCGGGTGAATCTCGTCGAGAAGCGTCACCATTTAGTTGGAGATTGACGTACCCAAAAGCGGGCATGGTATCGCGGAGAGCACACTCCTCCAGATGTGGCCTAATTTGGTATACTCATTCGCGGAATTATTGAAGCATGGATCGATTTGAGATCAGCTTTTGTCATTCATTTGGTTGAAGCCGGAGCAAGAACGCGCGTCCTTGAGATTAATTTCGAAGCCGAAAGCCCCGAGCCTGGAAGAGTGAAGGTATATGTTAAAAAATACTTCGTTTTCAATTATTGTTCCTGTTTACTATAATGAATTAAACCTGCCTGACAGCATTCCCCAGCTTTTGAAGCTGGCAGAGAAATTTCCCGCTTACCGGCTGGAACTGGTCTTTGTGGATGATGGCTCCGGCGACCGCTCGCTGGATGTATTGCTCGAATACCAGGAAAAATATCCTCAAACGATCAAAGTGGTCAAGCTGACCCGCAATTTTGGCTCCATGGCTGCCATCCAGGCCGGGCTCACTGTGGCAACGGGGGACTGTGTGGGCATGATTTCGGCCGACCTGCAAGATCCCCCTGAACTTTTCGAAGAGATGCTTGGTTACTGGGAAAAAGGCAGCAAGGCCATCTTTGCTGTGCGCCAGGACCGCGATGATTCCTATTCGCAGACCTTTTTTTCAAACAGCTATTATGCTTTGATCCGCAGGTTTGCGATTAAGGATTACCCGACCGGGGGTTTTGACTTTTTCCTGGTTGACCGGCAGGTGGTGGTAGAGGTCAACCGCATCCAGGAAAAAAACACAAACCTGATGACGCTGATCTATTGGCTGGGGTTCAAGCCGGTCATGCTTCCTTATACGCGCCGGAAGCGCACCAAGGGCAAGTCGCGTTGGACGCTGGCCAAAAAGGTGAAGTTATTTGTGGATACCTTTGTCGGGTTTTCGTTTTTCCCGATCCGGTTTCTCTCGATCCTGGGTTTTTTTGTGGCGATCATTTCATTTCTCTATGGAAGCTTTATCCTTTTTTACTGGTTTGTGTATGGCATCAAGGTGCAGGGCTGGGTGCCAACCATGCTGATCATGACCTTTACGGCTGGCATCCAAATGTCAATGTTGGGCGTCCTGGGCGAGTACCTGTGGCGGACGCTGGATGAGGTGCGACGCAGACCACAATATGTTATCGATGAAATCTATGCGGAGCGGGCAACAGAAAAACTGGATGAGCCCTGTCCGCAGCAGGAGAAAGCATGAAACATTTTTTTGCCCACCCGAATGCGTTGGTGGAAACTGAAAAGATTGGGAAGAATACGCGCATCTGGGCTTTTGCGCATGTGCTGCCTGGTGCGGTGATCGGGGAAGATTGCAACCTGTGCGACCAGATTTTTTTAGAAAACGATGTGGTGGTCGGGGACCGGGTAACGATCAAGTGCGGCGTACAGTTGTGGGATGGCATTACCCTGGAAGATGATGTCTTTGTGGGCCCCAACGCCACCTTTACCAACGATCCCTTCCCGCGCAGCAAGCAGTATCCTGAAGCCTTTAAACGAACGATCATCCGTAAAGGCGCCTCGATTGGCGCGAACGCCACGATCCTGCCGGGGTTGACGGTTGGGCAATATGCGCTGGTGGGGGCCGGGGCGGTGGTGACAAAGGATGTGCCGCCCTTTGCGATCGTGGTAGGCAATCCAGCGCAGATCAGCGGGTATGTGCAGTCCGGTGGAAAAAACAGCCTGGCAAAATTCAAACAAGCTGACAAAGTCGTCAAACCAGCGGATTTGCTGGAAATCAAAGGTGCGCGCTTGGTCAACTTGCCGATCGTGGCAGATTTGCGCGGCAGCTTGTCTTTTGCCGAATATGAAAGCACGCTGCCGTTTGTTCCAAAGCGCTATTTTTTGGTCTATGATGTGCCCAGCAAGGAAATTCGTGGGGAGCACGCTCATCGGGAGTGTCACCAATTCCTGGTATGCATCAAGGGCAACTGCTCGGTGGTGGTGGATGATGGCCGAAACCGGGCTGAGGTTTTATTGGACGGTCCGCAGCTTGGACTGCATGTGCCACCGATGGTGTGGGCGACCGAGTATAAGTATTCAGCCAACGCAGTCTTGCTGGTGCTGGCTTCGGAAGTATACAGGGCCGAAGATTACATCCGTGAATATGATCTGTTTCTGAGTGAGGCAGCAGCGAAATGAACCAACCAATTCCCTTTCTTAATATGAGGAGTCCTTACCGGGAACTGAAGGAAGAACTCGACAGCGCCTACCAACGCGTGATGGAATCGGGCTGGTATATTTTGGGACAGGAAGTGAAAGCCTTTGAGCAGAAGTTCGCCAGTTATTGCCAGGCAAAGGAATGTGTAGGGGTTGGCAATGGGTTAGAAGCGCTGCACCTGATCCTGCGCGCTTACGGGATTGGCGCAGGAGATGAGGTCATCGTGCCTTCCAATACTTATATCGCCACCTGGCTGGCGGTTTCATACGCGGGCGCAACGCCCATCCCGGTCGAACCGGACGCGCAGACTTATAACTTGGACCCGGCGCGGGTGGAAGCCGCCATCAGCCCGAGAACCCGCGCCATCTTGCCGGTGCATCTATATGGACAGCCGGCGGATATGGGGCCGCTGATGCAGGTGGCCGAAAGAAATGGGTTGAAGGTGATCGAGGACGCGGCGCAGGCTCAGGGAGCGCGCTATCAGGGGAGGCTGTGCGGCAGCCTGGGGGATGCTGCCGGGTTTAGCTTTTACCCAGGGAAGAACCTGGGCGCGCAGGGCGACGCCGGCGCGGTGCTAAGCAATGACCCTGAACTGGCTGAGCGGGTGCGGGTGCTGCGCAATTATGGCTCGCGCGTCAAATATTATAATGAAGTGAAGGGCTATAATTCGCGCCTGGATGAGATGGAAGCGGCTTTCCTGCAGGTGAAACTGCTGCACCTGGATGAGTGGAATGGGCGGCGCAGGAAGATCGCCGCTTTTTACCTGGAAGCGCTGGCCGGTCTGCCCGGGCTGGAGCTGCCACAAGTTCCCACGTGGACGGAGCCGAACTGGCATATCTTCGCGACGCTGCATCCCAGGCGGGAAGATATGCAAAAGGCCTTGAAGGCTAAAGGGATTGATACGCTGATCCACTATCCTGTGCCGCCGCATCTATCCGGCGCTTATGCAGAATTAGGCTATAAGAAGGGCGACTTTCCGATTGCGGAGAAAATTGCCGACTGTGAGTTGAGCCTTCCGATGGGTCCGCACCTGGCAATGGAAGATGCCGAGGCTGTGGCGGAGGTAGTGCGCGCTTTTTGTGCCGGTTGAATTAGCTGATATTGAAATACCCTGATCGTGACAGGAACTGCAATTCCCGATTGCGCCGCATGCGCTTAGTTTGAGTGGTTTTTGGCTTTACCTGTATGACTACCTATCGCTGGGGGCTGGCCAGTTTGTTATGAACTTTATTCTGAGGCACAGCCAGCCTTTCTCCGGCAGGGTGGATGTCGGGCTGTCGGTCCTGACCTTGGCTGGCATTCTGTTCAAGCTTGTGCGCGCAACACCGGGTTCGGTCTTGCTGCGATGCGCCTGGACTATGCTGTTGGCCTATGCAGGCAGCGCGCTTGCGATTTATCTTTTGCCATAATCCACTGGGTTTAACATTGGGTCATAGGCATCCCTTTATAATAGGTGGCTTTGGGCCTGTTTGTGGCAGCCGGGATGAAGGGGAAAATGCGCTGGAGACCCAGTGGATTCAGGCAGTTGGCTGTGATACTACTGCTGGTAGTTTGTCTATCCAGGCTGGCCGGCCTGACCATGTTGGAACGCTCTTTACTGCGCAGGGATGCCTCGCTGGGATCCATCCCTGTCTCGTCTGGGTGAGTTCGCCGGACAAAATGCGGATAAGGCGATATTTATCGCCGGGGATTGGGGCGTGGCAACCCAGATGATCTGTTTTACGGGTGGCAAACCCGAGGTGGTGTATGAGACGGACCACAGCTCGGGCGATGTGCGTGGGCTTTTGGGCACGATCCTTAATAGCCATGACAAGCTGGTCTACCTGGTTTTCCCAAGGTTTATCGTTTTTACGCAACCTGAAACCAGGGCGTTAATTGAGGATGGCCTGCGGGAAGGCATGGCGCCTTATTGGGAGCAGCAGCCTGTGGAAAAACAGGTTGAAGATTTAAAGGCAGTGATTGTGTTTAAATTCAAGAAAATTCGCTAGACGGTATTGTGCCCGCATAAGCGAGTGCTTACTATTTTAATAGTAGAGTTCTGTAGGTTCGCTCAAATTCAAGTTGAATTTTCAGAATAAATGGCGAGGTTCGTATAAATACTATCCGGTAGGCTGCCCAGTCTTGCGCGTGATTTAGTCAGTGGTCTGCTTCTGATAAGATGTGAACCAACCATTCGGTCAACATTTTCCCTGGGCTTACTCCCTGTCAATTGCCATGTGGCGTAAAATGCTCATCAAGCAATTCAGGTAGTCCCATGCGTTCCGCTGATACTGCCAAAACAGGTATATCATCTACGCGTTCTGTGATTGTGATTGGTTGTTCTCTCATGCAGATAGCTTACTGCATTTTCATTATCAAGTCAAAATATGAGCGAACCTAAAGGTGTAACATTAAAATAAAAAATGTTCATCCAGGTTATTTATTAAATATTTTTCTGGCGGTCTGTAATGCGGGTAATATTTTCCTGCCATCCGTGCAGGGTGTTAGAAATTTTTGGAAAAGCATCTGGAGTCAGAATGCTGTTTCCATTTCTGGAATCCGGTCGATTCCTGCTCCGGAGAAAAACTCCACGATCTATATAACTGGCAAAAAAGGTGGAGTAAATGTTTTTATTTACGGTCCGGGTTATATTAATAGAATCTTTTATAGCGATCAATCGCTGAAAACAGTCCTTGGACCAAAGCCAGATAATGTCACCACACATTATTTGATTTGGAAGCTTAGTGAGGATGGAACGGTAATTGAAACACAAAGAAAAAATTGAAGAAAACCTGTTCAGGTTGTTTTTTACCTTCTTTGCGCAGGTGAGTGAAAAAATATTCGTTCAGGGGCGTACGGACCAGGTAACTGAATATTCCATCAGGTCATCGGAAACCTGAATGCGCGGTGTTTCGGCGAGCCATTGACCATTAAGTCCAAGCTCCCTGGCAGTCATTTCGAAGTGGCACATGGCGATGCCCATATCCAGGCGTTGAATATCCACAATACCCAAAAATCGGTTCAGGCTGCCTTCGCGGTAGCCTTTGGTGCGCTGAAGGTAGAAGTGCCAGACGCTGCCGTCTTTGAGCACACGCCAGGGCTGCTTATTGGAAGCGGACGGTCCGATGCGCAGCATTTCGAGCGGGATGGTGTAATCACCGGCATTCTGTTGGCTGAGTGGTTTTTCAAAGCTTCCATTAAAGAATAATGTTTCCCAGGGCAGGCGTTGGTCCGCTTTGATCTGTCTCCGCAGCAGACCGTTGCGCGCCTGCTGGATATCGATGATCGTGCCGATAGAAGTCACTGCCGGAATGATGGCTTCGTCATTGGCGCTGATTTTTTTTGCAAAGCTGCTACGGGTGAAGCTGCCACCCAGCCAGCAGGTGCCTAGCTCGATGGATGTAGCATACAGGATGATCTGTTCCATCTGATAGCCGTAATCCTCCAGGTTTTTTGCATGATTTCCGGCAGTCCCCACGATGAAGCCGGTGGCACCCTGAATGAATCCATAGGTGCCCAGGTCTTTGAGAGCGCTGCGGTCGTTTTCATCAGCGGCTACCAGGTGAAAATCAGCCAGCCCGCCAAACGGCCCTGCGGGGAGCGAATTAATACACGAGATTAGTCCCCGGCGTTTTTCGAGCGGGATTGGTTCCTCCAGATATTTCCTGCACGAAAAACGCTGACGAATACACTCCACAACAGATTTTTCTAATAGCATTTAATCCATCCGTTTTCTTGATATTTTTTATTGCAGATCATCATTTTACATCCATTTTTGTAGCATCCCATCTTTTATCAGCCATACCTCTGTGGCAAAGCGCTCGATAAAGTAGCGGTCATGCACAACCGCCAGGATTGTAATCCGCACCCAACAGAGCCATGTCAATTAAGTCACGCAGAACGCGCGGCTTAATAAGTTGCAGCCCGATCCCGCCGATGAGCAGCATTCCCAGGCCCAGGACATGCAGGGTTTGTGGTTTCAGATAAGTGGATAAAAGCATCCAGTATTCGCGGAGGGATTTCAAGAAGGTGGGTTTTTCCTAGATTTTATGCATCCGCCAGGGAGGCACGCAGCGTAAAAACCATAAAAATCACCCCGGCTATTATCAGCAGGCTGCCCAGAACTGCGAAAATAATCAATAAAACCGTACCTGCGCCTTTGATCTCGGCTTGTTCGGGATGTTCGGGTAGGTAAACCACAGTCACTCTGTCATTGACTGCATATTCTGGCGGTATTGACCATGTGCTGGATACGAAAGTGACCGGGCGGTTGTTCTTGGTCTGAAACTGGACCACAGGCGCGTATGTGGTGCCGTCGTTGCTGGTGTGCTCAGCCAGTTCGATCACTGTCCCCTGAGTTTCAACTCCGTTTTTCGATAACTGGTATTGTTCGTACAATTGTAGGGCCGAGAAACTCAGAAACGCCATGCCAATTGCCAGCATAAAGACCGGTACAAAAAACCTGGAGTTGAAAAAATTTGTCATGCTGCATCCTGTTTATACAACAAGCCCCAACATTTGCAGGTTAAATGCTGGGGCTGATGGTTTTTTATGATTGTAACTTTGGTTGAAGCGCTTAACTTGCAGGCGCGATGTATGCCAGGATCGCAATAAAGTGAGCCAATGCCCCCAGAATGACAAAAATGTGCCAGACTTCGTGGAAGCCAAATTTGCCGGGCACGAAGTTGAAGATCTTGGTGGCGTAAACCACTGCTCCCAGTGTATAGATAATGCCGCCAATGCCCAACCATATCAGTGCACCAGTAGGTATCCTGGTTAACATTTCGTTCAGTGCAAGGATCGCCAGCCAGCCCATGACGAGATAAACTCCGGCAGATACCCAGCGGGGGGCCCTGATAATAAAGATTTTGACGCCGATTCCGATCAGGGCAAATGACCACACCAGGGCTAGCATACCCCATTTCCAGTAACCGGTGAACATGTTGTAGCAGATGGGAGTATAAGAGCCAGCGATGAGCAGGTAAATTGCTGAATGGTCAAATTTTCGCAAAACCTCCAGCACTTCTGGCCTGGCTTTCACCATGTGATATGTGGCGCTGGCTGCAAACAATAAAATGACACTTATGCCGTAAATCGCTAATGAGATCTCTTTTCCGGTACTACCTCTCCCGATATACAGAAGCGCAATAAGGCCTGCTATTCCAGCGATAGCAGTGATTAAATGTGTCAAGCCATTGACTGGTTCGCGTAGGTTTTTGAACATTTTATTCATCTTTCTGATAGCGCCGGTACTTGCCGCGCGGCGCTAATCGTGATTTTACTTTGTGAATGGATCGCTGGCTTTATCGAGAGCGCTAACTTGCTCCTCGGTTAATCGCCAGCCGGTGGCCCCGGCGTTCATTTCAGCCTGCCGGGAGGTTTTGGCCCCGGGGATGGGCAGGGTGCCTTTGCAAATGCACCAGTTTAGCGCGACTTGTGATGCGGATTTCCCACCCCAATCCTGACCGATACCTGTCAGGAGCTTGATCAGAGGCTGGATTTCTTTCAAGATACTGGCGTATTTCCCGGCGCGCATGCCAGGAGGGGGGTTCTCCGGGTTGTATTTGCCACTCAACAAACCCATCGCCAGGGGAGAATATGCGATCAGGCGAATGTTTAATTCCTGGCAGCGCGCAAGCAGACCGTTCTTTTCCACTTTGCGGTTTAATAAATGATATTCGACTTGATTCGATGCCAGCGGAATCTCGTATTTTGAGAGGACCGTGTAGGCACGCTGCATTTGATTTTTATCGTAATTAGAGACACCAACCGCTTTAGCCAACCCCAATCGGTGCGCTCCTGCCAACCCTTCGGCAAACCTTTCAATCGGAACAAGTGGAGTAGGCATGTGAATCTGATACAGGTCAACGTGGTCGAGTTGAAGCCTTTCCAGGCTGGCACGCAGGGCGCGTGTTACGCTGCCTTTTGTAAGGCGCCAGGGGAGTGGAAAGAATTTTGTAGCTACAATCACAGGGGTTTCTGTGTTCTTTATGAATTGGCCCAGCAACCGTTCAGAACGGCCGTTGCCGTACACTTCGGCTGTATCCACAAAAGTAATGCCGTTTTCCAGCGAAATCTGAAAACCGGCCTCAATATCTGCGTCACTATAACCCTTTCCATAATTCCAAACGATGCGATCGCCCCACGCCCATGCCCCCAAACCAAGCTCGATTTGATGCAAAAACTGAATCGATTCATTTAATTCTACGGCCATGTACCTGGTTCTCCTTGATTGTAAACAATTTTATCATATCCTCAAATGAAAATTATCACATGCTTGCAAGATTATATACTACACAGTATACTGAGTACTGTTTGGTATATGATCAATTTTAACGAACATCCCAACGCGGTGCGTATACTCGAAGATGGCTGGCTTCTTTTTCAACAAAAAGGCTATCTGGGTGTTTCAATTGACGAGATTTGTCAGCGCTGCGGGGTTACCAAGCCCACTCTTTATTATTACTTTCACAACAAGGAAAATCTGTTTGTGGAAGTATTACTGCGCCGCTTAAAGGGCTTTCGGGCGGTAATTGAGCAGGACGGTGACCTGCAAGAAAGGCTTGAACGCATCGCTGTCGTGATGTTTGATAGTTTCAAGACGGATTATTCTTATTTGGTACGCGATTTGGAGCATATAAAACATGCCGAGAACGTTGAGCGCATTCAGGATGCCTTCGCTGCCGAGCTTTTCGTTCCTATCTCCAGGATGATGCAAACAGCGATTGAGTACGGGCAGGTGAGCGGTGACGGCAGGTTTAGAGCACATTTATTTATGGGGATTATTGAAAGTTACATTGCCCGCGCGGAGGAGTACGGTATGGATAATGCAACTCTAGCGAAGCAATTGGTTGCTTTTTTTCTTAAGGGTGCAATATAACCCAGCGGAGGCTATATGTCAGAATTAATGCGAGTCTATGTGGAGATCGGCTTCAACATTGTTTATTTGATCGTGGTCTGGACGATGACCATTACCATGTCGATGCGCATGGGGTCGGTTTCAAGTGAAAACCGTAAAATAGCCAGCATGTTCCGCTGGGGATTTGTTCTTCTGGCTTTTGGTGATACAGGGCATGTTGGATTTCGTGTAGCCGCTTATGCTTTGGGTGGTTTAGAGAAAAATAGCCTATTGGTGGGGTTGGGTGCGCTGGCAACCGCCATTACGGTAACATTTTTTTACGTTGTTATGCTTTACATCTGGCGCTTGCGATATAACCGCAAGTTTGGCCCGTTTGAATACTTGCTGCTGGCGAGTGTGCCTGTGCGCTTGATTGTGATGGCCTTTCCGCAAAACGATTGGGGGAACAGTGTGCCGCCAATCTTCTGGGGACCGTTCCGCAATTTATTCCTGGTCATTCTAGGGGTTGGCGTACTTTACCTATACCTGCGTGATTCTATCCCGAATAAGGATCGTTTATTTCGTTGGATGGCGTATTGTATTTTCTTTTCCTTTTTATTCTATACGCCGGTTATTTTGTTTGCGCGTGACATCCCGGTGTTTGGTATGCTAATGATCCCAAAAACCATAATGTATGTTGCCATCCAATTCCTGGCTTACCGGGGGTTGTGGCCAGAAAAAAAGGTCAACCCCGCTGCTATGCAAGCGGCTTAAAAGCAAATAATTTGCAAATTGCTCCGGGTTAGCATCCCAGAGCAATTTTTTAATCATCCTGGTATTCAGGATGCCTGGAAATGAATTTTCCCAGGTTTTTATTTGCTGTGGCTTGCACTCTTTTTTGAACAAAGGGTGCCCAGGCCAGCATGGTGCCTGTGGTGCCCAGGGCCTGATGAGCCCAACGCCAGAAATTAAACCGATCCAGGTGTTGGATGATCTTTCCTTCTGAAAATTGAAATTCTGCATCAATAATGTTGATGACTTTTCTACCAGTTGCGCTGAATGTGTAAGTGGCTTCCCAGTGGGCCTTACCAGTTGAACCCCGGGTTTCAATATTATTAAATGTGATGGTGAGGTCCTTGCCAGATTCACACAGCATGTGCCACATGGCCTTTGGCGCCTTGCCATTAAGCTTGAATACGGGGTTAGAAAATGCCACATCCACACTGTAGCAAGCGTGCATACCTGCATAATCACGTCTGGCAAAGCTGGAATAAAATTGTTCGATTATTTTTTTGTTGGTGTCTGGCTCATTTTCCATGTTTCCTTCAAAGTTGTGCCCTGTTGAAAAGCTTACTCACTATACAGGGTTTTAAACTTCAAAACAAGAGCAAGTTTGTGTGAATTGATTTTCATAATTTAAGCCGCAAAACTTACAAACCCGTGTAAAATCTACAAACAAATTTATATTGAACTGAGCGATCTCCAGCGATCTCACTGCGTGGTGAGGGGTTGGCGCTCTCTTAGTTCTGAGAGGCTCCCTTGAACTATAATGAACCCATGACCGAACGGGGTGGTTCTGAAACACCCGCACAGTTGGCTGAGCGCTTGAAATTGCCCTTTGGAGATGATCTGCGGCTTTTGACGCGCGCCCTGACTCACCGTTCTTATGTAAATGAACACCAGGATGTTGTGACAGATAATGAACGGCTCGAGTTTTTGGGGGATGCCGTTCTTGATTTTGTGGTTGGTTCCTGGGTTTACAATCACTTTCTCGAAATGGCCGAAGGTGAAATGACCCGTATGCGCTCAGCGCTCGTGCGCACAGAAACTTTGGCCGAATTCTCCAGGCAGTTAAACTTGGGACAGGCCATGCGCTTGGGGCGTGGCGAATTGCAGGGTGGGGGCCGCGATCGGGATGTTTTGTTGTGCGCCACCTTTGAGGCGCTTGTAGGTGCGATTTACCAATCTCGGGGTCTGGAGGCGGCTAAAGAATTTGTGATGCCGCTATTGGAACCGATGGCTGAAATTATTCATACACAGATGAACACCATCGATCCAAAATCGAGATTGCAGGAACTTACCCAGTCCAGGGGCTGGGGTATTCCAAAATATATCACTGCCCAGGCGGATGGACCTGAGCATGCCAAGATTTTTGAGATCGAGGTCCATGTTCAGGATAAATGCCTGGGCAAAGGCAGCGGGACATCCAAGCAAACCGCTCAACAAGTCGCCGCGCAGCAGGCGCTGGAATATGTAGAACAGCTGGATAATGAACTGGATGAATCTGAAAACCTAAAAAATAGATAATTCTGAAGAATCAGTTAATGTGCCAACTGTTGGCGGGCTTTGATCTAAATATTTTCAAGAAAGAATCTAACATACCATGCCTTTACGTTTAAAATCTCTTGCGCTTCACGGCTATAAAACTTTTGCATCTCGCACGCATTTTGAATTTGCTGAAGGCATCACAGCCATTGTGGGACCGAATGGCTCGGGAAAATCCAATTTTGCTGATTCTCTGCGCTGGGTATTGGGCGAACAGTCTCATATTCTGCTGCGCGCAAAAAAAACCGAAGATATGATATTCTCGGGCTCCGAACATCGCCCGCGTTCGGGTTTTGCAGATGTGACAATCACGTTTGATAATTCCGATGGGTGGCTGCCGGTGGATTTTTCAGAGGTGGCTGTTACACGCCGCGCCTACCGGGATGGGCATAATGAATATTTGTTAAATGGTCAAACTGTGCGCTTGAAGGATATTAATGAATTACTGGCACAGTCGGGCCTATCTGAACGAACTTATACTATTCTGGGCCAGGGTATGGTGGATGCATCTCTTGCTCTCAAAGCGGATGAACGCCGCAGGCTTTTTGAAGAAGCAGCGGGCATCGGGTTGTACCGCTCCCGCCGCGAAGAATCGTTGCGGCGGTTGGAAAATACACAACGCAACCTTGAGCGGGTACTGGATATTCTGGCCGAGCTCGAACCTCGCTTGCGAGGGCTTGAACGCCAGGCCAAACGGGCACAGGATTACTTGCAAATCCAGGCCGATTTGAAGCAGGTTCTGCGCGAGTGGTATGGGTATCATTGGCACCGCTCACAGAAAGAGCTGGCTGATTCTCAGATCACAGCCCGCCTGCAGGAACAAAAACTGACTGAAGCCCGCCAGGTTTATCATGACCTGACCAACGGTTTCGGCATTTCGCGGGCGCGTTTATCGGATCTGCGCTCTCGTTTAAATGATTGGCACAGGCAATCATCTGGTTTGCATCAGCAGAGCGAGTCGATCTATCGCGCGTTGGCCGTGTTGGAAGAACGCCGCCGGTCGCTTACCGAAAGTCTCTCCAGTGCAGTTTCTGAGCAGCAGCGGCTGGTGGATGAAGAACGCAGCGCCAAAGAGCGAGCCGAAGAAGCCCGCCTGGAATATGAGCGTATTCAGGCTGAGGCGCAGGATGCCCAATCCCAGGAAGCTACTTCCAAATCGGCCCTGAATGCCCGCAAACTTGAGCGCGCCGGGGTGGAGCAGAAACTTAATACTGCCCGTCAAAATCTCAATAACTTAAATTCGCGGCGGGCCAACCACCAGGCGCATTTGAACGAGCTTAAAACGCGTATAGAATCACAGCGTGAAAAACTGAAGGCGGTGGATATGGTGATTGCCACTGCCGATGAGACCTTTCGGTCGTCAGAGAAGAAACATTTCTCTGCGCAAAAGGTTCGCCAACAGGCTGAAACCGCTTTTCATCAAGCCGAGGCGAATTTAAATGCGGCCCGCCAAAAGCTTAACGAACTGGAAGCAACCCGGCGAACTCGTCAAGACGAACGTAACACTCGGGCGGGGGAGCAAACCCGGTTGCAGGCTCAATTGGATGTGCTCGATCAGGCAGAAAAATCACTTTCTGGGTATGCGGATGGAGCTCGCTTTCTGCTGGATGCTGCCCGCCAATCCAGGTTTAGCGGCTCCAGAGGACTTTTATCCACTGCGTTGGATGTTCCCGCGGCTTATGAGACTGCCATTGCGGCCGCGCTGGGGGATGCTTTCGATGTAGTGCTGGTGGAATCGGCGAATAACGTGGAGCAGGCTCTGGAACTGCTGGAAAAGGCCTCCGGCAGGGCGGTAATTCTTCCGCTGGATGGCTCTATTGGTAAGGATGCTGCAAAATTACCCGGCGGTGACGCAGTCATAGGGCTGGCATCTGGCCTGATTAAAACTGCGAAAGAACTACGCCCGGCGGTGGAACTTTTGCTGCGTAACACTGTGTTGGTTAAAGATCGCAGCAATGTACGCGAATTGCGCGCGCAATTCCCGCAGCTTTGTTTTGTTACTCTGGCGGGCGAGGTTTTTCGGCAGGACGGTCTGATCGCCGCTGGGCGCGAAGCGCGCACCGCAGCTTTGAGTCGGCCGCGCGAAAAGCGCGAACTCAGCGAGCGCCTGGAAAGGGCTGTAACTACGCTCAATGCGCTGATCGATACCCTGGCCGGGCTGGCGCGGGAAATATCCACCGCGCAAAAAGAGATAACCACCTGTGAAGAAGATGTGCGCCAGGCGCGTAAAGTATTGAATGAAGCCACAACCGGCGAGCAACAGGCTTCATTAGCATTTGAATCCGCGCGCCGGCAGCGGGATTTTCAATCTGGACAAAAGGAATCTCTTGCGAAAGAGGTTAACGCCTCTGAACGTGACCGCAGTGAGACCACCTTGATGCTGGAAGATGTTGAAGAAAAATTGACTGAGGCCCAGGATGCGATGCGCAAGATGAATGGGCAGATGGCGGAACTTTCACTCGATGAACTGAATTCACAGGTAACTTATTGGGGTGCAAGAGTCTCGGTTTCTGAACGGACCGTTAACGATGCCCGTGTTCGCCAAAATGACCGGCAGCAGGTGCTGGAGCGCATCCTCAGCCAAAAATCTCAGGCCAAACGCAGGGAAGATGAAGTCTCGGCTGCTTTAGTCCTGCTGGACGCTGAAAAGAGCAACAATCTGGTTCAGGAAAGAGATCTGCATGAACAGATCGAAGCCTTGCGAGTGCAGATTGACCCGGCTGAGAAGGATTTATCCGAAGCTGAAAAGCAAGAGGCTGATCTGCAAGAGCAGGAGATTCAAGCGCAGCGTTCGCTGTCCAATGTAGAGCGTTTTTATGCTCAGACTCAGATCGAACTAAACCGCAAACAAGAGGCGCTTGAAAACCTGAAACGACGGGTGGAAGAAGATTTTGGTCTGGTTCAATTTGAATATGATGCGCCGATTACAGGTGCAGTGCCGCTGCCCCTGGGCGATATGGTGGAGACGCTCCCCTATGTAACTGTCTTATCGCCAGACCTTGAAGATAGTTTGCAGCAGAAGCGCGCACAGATTCGGCGTATGGGTGCGGTGAATATGGAAGCTCAGCAAGAGTACGAATCGGTAAAAGACCGCTTTGAGTTTATGACCGCCCAGGTGGCAGACCTAAAGCAGGCCGAATCTGATTTGCGTGAAGTGATCACTGAACTGGATGAGCTGACCAAAAGGGAATTTTTCAAAACCTATGAGGCTGTAGCGATCGAATTCAAATCGATTTTCACACGCTTGTTTGGCGGCGGCTCTGCCCGTTTGGTTCTGACCGACCCGGACAACCTGACCGAAACAGGTATTGATATTGAAGCCAGGCTGCCTGGCAGGCGCGAACAAGGTATGGCCCTGCTTTCGGGCGGTGAAAGGTCGCTGACAGCAATCTCGTTGGTCTTTGCATTGCTTAAGGTTTCGCCCACACCGGTTTGCGTGATGGACGAAGTGGATGCCATGCTGGATGAAGCCAATGTGGTGCGTTTTCGCGATCTTTTGGCTGACCTCAGCAAATCCACCCAATTTATTGTGGTTACGCATAACCGCAATACGGTGCAGGTGGCGGATGTCATATACGGCATCACGATGGGACGTGATTCATCCAGCCAGCAAATTTCACTCAAGCTGGATGAAGTTAGTGATGAGATGTTGGGTACCCGGGGTTAGCGTTGGAATTTTGAATTGGTATATAAAACCCTGCTCCAACTAAACGGAGCAGGGTTTTTGTTTGCTGTAAATCAGGGCTATTTTATTGACCAGCGGGAAGATTGGGTTCGGTCGGGACGATTGTTTTCCAAAGATCGAAAATCTGAACGTCCGATGCATCACGCAGTTGCTTAAGGAAATCTGTAAGGATTATCTGTTTTTCCTGTGTGATTTGCTGGTCGTTCAACGGTCGTTCTTCACGACCAATCACCTGGATGATATGGAAACCATAATCAGACTGGATAGGTTCGCTAAGCTGGCCAATGGGAAGCGAGAAAGCGGCTTCTTCAAAAGGCGCAACCATTGCTCCCTTGCCAAACCAACCCAGATCTCCGCCTTTGTCTTTTGTGCCGGTGTCGAGAGACGTTTCTGCAGCTACTTTGGCAAAGTCATCACCATTTCGAAGGCGAGCCTGTACGGCAACGGCTTCTTCAATGGTTTTAACCAGGATGTGCCTGGCCCAGACTTGTTCCTGGGAAGTTTTCATGTCTTTTGTCAGTTCAGCCAGCAGTTTGTCGCGCAGCAGGCCGGTTTCAACCAGGTGACGGTAACCTGTTTCATCCAGCCCGGTCTCTTTTTGCAGGCCGTCAACGCGCTCTTTTAGCAGACCGTTATAGCCTTCCACTGTGATCGCGGTGGCGGTCGGTTCTGCGGCGGCAGTTGGGCCAGCAGTAGCAGTGGGTGCGCTGGTTGGGGTCGGTGTGGCATTCGGGTCGGGGGTTGATGATGCCGTCGGCCCTGCCGTGGGCGTGATGGTTACAACTGCCAGTTCGGTCGGGTTTAATGTCGGAGTTATGTATTCGGTTGCGGTTGGGGCAGTAGTCGGTGTACCGTTGGGATAATACCCAAAGCTATCCTGCATGGCCTTGTCCAACTCTTCTTTTGTTACTTCGATACCGCGTTTTTTAGTTTCCTGGCGCAGCAGGCGATCGTCAACCATCAGATCGATCACTTCTTGTCCTAACACATTGGTATCGCTGAGACGGTTCTGATCTTTTTGTAGGATCGGTCCAAAATTTGCATCTGTTAACGGATCCTGGACCCCGAACATTTGCGCATACTGAATGTATTGCATGTATCGGTTGATAGCCTGGACGCGTTGAACTTTTGCCTGAACCTGGAAATCACCTGCAGTGATCTTTTCGCCATTGACACTGGCAACGGTCCGGTAGGGAAGTAATACCGTATTGGTCAGGATGCCGTAGCCGACAATGGCAATCACCAATACGATAATAACAAGTGCGCTGATACGAATAATGCGATCTTGCCGACGGACGACTTCCAGGTGGGCAAGATGCTTTTTGTTGATATGTTTTTCGTTAGGCATAGGAGTCTCACACAATGGAACGGGACATGGAGAGCTTTCCCATGCCCCGGCTTGTGTTCTTAGTCTTCTCTGCCGCCGCCCACGTAGGGCAAAAGGGCAATGTTCCGGGCACGCTTGACTGAGCTGGCGAGCTCGCGCTGGTGTTTGGCGCAAGTGCCGGTCTGGCGGCGTGGGCGGATTTTTCCTTCTTCGGTCACATAGCGTTTGAGCATGTCAACCGCTTTGTAATCAATCTTCAGGTTTTTATCAGAGCAGAATGCGCAGATTTTGGGGCGAGAAAAATAACGGCGTTCGCCGCCCTGCCCACCATCGTCTCCGCCTCTTTCTCCACGATCACGATTGTAGTCCATAACTATCTCTCCACTTGCGGCCTAGATTCGCCGCAATCAAAACTTAAAATGGGAATTCATCTTCGTCGGTAGATGAGATTTCAGGTGTTTCGGAAGTATCTGCTGAATGGCTGCCTCCAGCTCCGGTTTCACGCCGGTCGCCGAGCATCATCATTTCATTGGCCACTACTTCCACGCTGCTGTGCTTGTTGCCTTCTTTGTCTTCCCAGCGGCGGGTTTGCAAGCGGCCTTCGATGTAAACCTGCTGACCTTTGGTAAGGTACTGCTTGCAGATTTCAGCCAGGTTTCCCCAGGCTACGATGTTAAACCATTCAGTTTCACTGTGCCGTTCGCCATCCACGGTATTCCAGGAACGGCTGGTTGCCACTGTGAAAGTTGTCACCGGGCGGCCCGAAGGTGTATAACGCATTTCGGGTTCACGGCCCAGGTGACCAATAATCATCACTTTGTTCAAGCCCCGGCTCATAATATCTCCTTGCACTTATCTCAAACTAAACCGACACAAACAGATTATTCAACTACTGTGAGCATTGAGCGGATCACAGATTCCTGGAAACGGATGTTGCGTTCCAGTTCTTTGGTTGCGGCAGGTGCCATGTTGAGATGCAGAAGGACATACTGACCTTCACGCGACTTGTTGATGTGATAAGCCATACGGCGACGGCCCCAAACATCCACCTTCTCGACACTACCGCCTGATTCAGAGACCCAACCGCTGACCTTCTCGACAACCGCCTTAAAAGCGTTCTCGTCCAGATCTGGGTGGATAATACAAACCAATTCATAATTACGCATAGGGAAAAACCTCCTTTCCTCGGGATTGCCACTGATTTCGCATCGTTGACACGCATCAGGGGCGGAAAGGGCCGTGCGAATGCACGACCGATTGAAAAGCGAAATTTATTATAGCTGATAATTGCTGATTGGGGAAGGCTACGAAATATTCGTTTTACAGCGTGTAACCAAATAAAAAACGGTTGTACATGCTGGATATTTATAACTAAATATTAGCGTACATAGATGGGGTTACTGAAAACCCAGCCGCGCAGCTTCCCTAAATACTGTCTATAAACTTCCACACGGTAAACCCCCGGCTCGTGGGTGATGTGCGAACACGTTTCGCGGTTTTTCCAGACATGCAAGGTTTTTCCATCTTTGAGCAGCCTGCATTCGGTTGCAAGTGGTAATTTTACATTGAGGGTTATGCCGCTGTTCGCGGAAATTTCATCTCCCATCCCGGCAGTTGCCTCCCGACCCTGTGCGGTAAAGTTGAAGCCATTTGTGGAACCGGGCAAATCGTAGGCGACAAAGCAGTGGCCCGCGGCAAAAGCATCATAGATCATCTTCCTATCATGTTCAATCGCGCCTGTTAGCGCAGAAGGGGTGATAAGGTGGTTGGTGATCCCGCGGAAGTGAAATTCATACGGGTAAACCTGGCGGTGTATCGGCCCGGCATGCACATTCAGAGCATGCGCATCCGCTCCGCCGAGTGCAACCACCTTTTTTCCGCTATTAAGCAATTCATCCCATTTCGTTAAATGCTGTGCAGGAGGCTGGTGGTTGAGGAAATGAGGGAAAAAAACATAAAACAAGATATGCAGCATGCTCTTGCCCTGAATTTTTAATTCGCTCAGGCTATTCCATAATTCAATTCCAGTGTAACCCTGGGCTTGCCAATCTTCCCATGAGATATCCACCTCTTTAATTGGTGGGCATTCAGGGTCAAAGAGGTGAGCAATAAATGAGAGTCCGCCCTGACGATTGACCGCATCAATCAGGGTTTGCGGGTCGGGCGCAAACCCGGCCAATTCCCGCTTGGCATTAAAAACCAGTAAATGGCTTTTTTGGGGCTGGCGAGCCTGATCGTGGATTTCTTCCCCAATCAGCATCAGTAAACGTTTCTTGCCTTCTTTGTAAAAACCCTCGGGACCCGTGACCAGGACATTATGGTCTGTAACGATTACGGCATCCAGATTAGCCTTAAGCGCCGCCGCGGCAATATCCCTATGCGAGCCAGTGCCATCGGAGTATGTAGTGTGCATGTGTACGCTAACGACCAGTTCTGCCATTTTGCCTCGTAATTGATTCCATATTCTCGCATCCAGCAGATTGCTTGATACACGGAATTTTGGATTATGTGTTAAACTGATGATGTAAGGGCCGATTGTACCTTTAATTGAAATTTTCGTTTACGAATTTCAAAAAAGCGAAGTATAATTGCCACGCTAAATTCGCAGGAGGCAGAAAGAAAAAGAATGAAAATATATCTTGAGATTGGTTTGATCATTACCTCGGTTGCACTGATTATTGGCGTAATTTTGCAATCCAAGGGCGCAGGCTTGGGCAATTTGACCGGCGCCGACACCGGCGGCGTATATACTGTCCGCCGTGGCATCGAACGCACGCTCTTTTACATTACAATCGGTTTGAGCGTGCTGTTTTTCATTTTGGCGATCCTTGCTATTTTCATCAAAAGCTGATCCGCTGTTTTAAATTATCGAGAGGCCGCTTCATCAGGTCTTGGCCAAAAGCTGGCTGAACCGGGGAGAGGCCTTTCTTTGTTTCTCTATGATAAAAAAATTACGCTGGCAAATCCTGGTAGTAGTAATCACTCTGGTGGTGGTGGCTGTTCTTTTGCTCACCCAGGAGCCCGGTCAACAGGTAACTGCTCCACAACCTGCAGAGGGTGGTATTTATACTGAAGGCCTGGTCGGTTCACTTGGCCGCCTGAATCCACTGCTTGACCAAAATAACCCCGCTGATCGTGATATCAATCGTTTACTTTTTAGCGGTTTGATTACATTTGATGCGCGTGGCCTGCCGCAGCCAGGTGTGGCTGATTCTTGGGGTGTTTCTCAGGATGGCACCATTTATAATTTTTCCATCCGCTCAAATGCATTCTGGCATGATGGGACCCCGGTTACCGTAGATGACATCACTTTTACGCTGGACCAGATCAAGAGTGACGCTTCCTTTTTCCCGGCAGATGTGCGTGCGATGTGGAAATCGGTCGAACTCAAGAAGCTGAACGATAAGACCATTCAATTTGTTATTCCTGAACCCTTCGCCCCATTTCTCGATTATCTAACCTTTGGTTTGCTCCCAAAACATATTTTGGACTCTACTACGTCCGATCAGCTTCCGGCTGCTGCCTTTAACCTGGCGCCCATTGGAACCGGCCCATATCGTTTTGAGCGATTGATCGTCGAAAACGGGCAAGTTACTGGCGTTGAGTTACGTGCATTCGACAAGTATTATGGCCGCAAAGCTTACATGGATCAAGTGATTTTTCGTTACTTCCCTACCGCAGTAGCCGCTTTGGATGCCTATCGGCAGGGACAGATTTTGGCGATTAGTCAGATTACTCCAGACATCCTGGCGCAGGCGTTGGCAGAGCCGACGTTGAATCTGTACACCGGTCGCCTGCCGGAACTGAGCCTGGTTCTGTTCAATCTGAATAATCCTGAAGTTCCATTTTTGGCAGATGCCAAACTGCGTCGCGCTTTGCTGATCGGGCTTAACCGCCAACAGATTGTAGATAAATTATTGGCGGGACAGGCCATTGTGGCCGACGGCCCGTTATTCCCCAGCACCTGGGCATATTATGAAAAAACGGAACACCTTGTGTACGATCCAACCAGCGCTATTAACTTGCTTAAGGGGTCGGAATATTTGATGCCTGCTTCTGGTGGCAATGTGCGTGCGGATAAAGATGGAAATTTGCTAGAATTTAGCTTTTTATATCCGGACGATGATCTGCATAAGGCAATTGCCCAGGTAATTCAGGCTAATTGGGCGGTTCTAGGTGTCAAAGTGAATCTGGAGGCCGTGGCTTACGATGCATTGGTGAGCGACCGTCTGTCGCCGCGTTCTTATCAGGCAGCCCTGGTTGACTTGAACCTGATGCGCAGCCCAGACCCGGATCCTTATCCTTTCTGGCACCAATCTGAAATTACTGGCGGTCAAAACTATAGCCAGTGGGATAACCGTACGGCCAGTGAATACATCGAACAGGCGCGAGTCAACCCGGATTTCTCCACACGGACGCGCTTGTATCGTAATTTTCAGGTAATTTTCGCTAAAGAATTGCCAGCCCTGCCGTTGTATTTCCCGGTGTACACGTATGGTGTCAGTCAGACGGTTTTGGGTGCTCAAATGCCCCCGCTTTTTGACACCAGCGACCGCTTTTTGACCATTGCCGATTGGTATTTAGTGACCCGTCGCGCGCCAGGCCAGGCAACCCAAGCAGCCCCATGACAAAGAATATGCAGGATTTGAATTTTTTGAACGAGGCTCTTCCACAGATGCAGGATTATTTGCTTTCGAAAGAGCTTTATTGGCCTTTAAGTGCTTCACTGCCCAGGTTGACACCCGGCGCAGCCTTAATTTCTTTAACACGCATAAAGGCAACCGCGCCGCTCGAAGCGGAAAAGTTGCAGCAAGTACTGGCAACGGTTCGCTTAAAGTGGCGTTCAGCCTGGAACAACAAAGTTGCCCGCGAAATATCCAATCGATACCGCCTGTGGGCAGACTATATAGCTGATTGCATAAACAACCCGGAACAGAATGTAGATGCTTACGCATCAGAGGTTCGCGGCAGAGTGATTTTGCAGCTGCTTATTTCTGAACAACCGAAATTTTCAGAAAAATCATCCCTTGCTGAAATGGATGGGCTGCTTAAAGCACGCTTGCATCCAGCCGATTTCTTGTGGGGTAGCGAACTGCAAGCAATCTTTCCAAAAAGTGATTACTGGTTTTTATACGGCAAACTATAATTTCAATTGTGGGAGTTTCAAAAATGACTGATCACCGCCAGGCAGCGCTCGAGTATGCACATGCGCATAAAGCTGATTTTTTAAATGACTTGAAAGAAGTTGTTGCAATTCCTTCGGTTTCAACTGACCTCCAGCATGTCCCTGATATGCAGAGAACCGCGGCATGGGTGGCGGATCGTCTTAGAAAGTTGGGGATTGAGAAGGTAGTTGTAATGCCTACGGATGGGCATCCTGTGGTCTATGCTGAATCGATGAATGTAACAGGCAGGCCAGTGGCGTTGATCTATGGGCATTATGATGTGCAGCCGGTGGACCCGATTGAATTATGGCATACCGGCCCGTTTGAACCAACTGAAATTGGTGAAAACCTTTACGGTCGCGGCGCATCAGATATGAAAGGCCAGGTTATGGCTACCCTGAGCGCCCTGGAAGCGATCGCCAAAACCGGTAAAATTCCTGTCAATTTAAAATTTTTAATCGAAGGCGAGGAAGAGATAGGTTCGCCTTCGCTTGCAAAATGGATTAATGAGAATAAAGACCTGTTAAAAGCGGATTTCTGCTTGAATCCTGATGCGGGTCTGATGGGGAAAGAATACCCGACTATTACTTATGGCTTGCGCGGTCTGGTTTATTTCGAATTACGGGTTTTCGGGCCAGACCACGATTTGCATTCAGGGATGGCGGGCGGCATCGTTCACAACCCGGCGCAGGCGCTGGCTGAGCTGATTGCTGCCATGCATGATCAAAACGGGAGCATAACGCTGCCGGGTTTCTATGATAAGGTGAGCGCGCTGACGCCAGAAGAGCATGCGGATTTTGTGCGTTTGCCAAACACAGATGCAGATTACCTGGCGATGACTGGCGTACCTGCACTATGGGGTGAATCTGAATTTCTTCCTGCGGAACGCACCGGTGCCAGACCTACCCTGGAAGTGAATGGAATGATTTCCGGCTTTACAGGCCAGGGACAAAAGACAGTTCTTCCGGCATGGGCGATGGCTAAAATCTCTTGCCGTCTGGTTCCAGGACAGGATCCAGACCAGGTTTATGAGCAGTTCAAAAATTTCCTGGTCGCCAGGGCTCCTGGGACGATTCGTTGGGAGTTGGATAAACTCTCTGGTGCGCCAGCTTCGATCTCTGATATCAAGCAGCCGGCCGTCAAGGCGCTTGAATCTGCACTCGAAACGGTGTGGGGCGTAAAGACGTTCTTCAAACGCGAGGGCGGTTCCATCCCTGTGGTTGGGCTGATGCAAACCATCCTTGGTATTGAATCTGTGCTGACCGGTTTTGGTCTGCCGGACGACAATTTACATGCTCCGAACGAAAAACTGCATTTGCCTACCTGGTATCGAGGGATAGACGCCCTTATAAATTTCTTTTTCAACCTTTAGCCAGTTCTCGCCTGGTAGATTTACATAAAAACGAGCAAGGATTAATGGTATGGAAGATCGAATTATCACTTACGGCGGACAAGCAGTGCTTGAAGGCGTGCTGATGCGCGGACAAAAGGCTCTCGCCATTGCCATGCGCGGCCCGGATGGGCAAATTGTTGTGCATACCGAGAAGCTTTCTGGTATTTACCAATCTTCGGTGGCAAAAATCCCGTTTCTTCGCGGTGTTATTTTGTTGTGGGATGCGCTGGGACTTGGAATGAAAGCACTCACGCTTTCTGCCAATGTTCAGACCGGTGAAGATGAAAAGTTGGAAGGGCCGTTGCTATGGGGCACACTGGCGTTTTCCATGCTGTTTGGGATCGGGCTGTTTTTCCTGGTGCCCTATGGTGTCGGGAAGCTAGGTCAATGGATGGGGTTGGATGTCTGGTCAGCTGCCGCGGTGGAAGGTATCTTTCGCCTCTTGCTGATTATGGGCTATATGTGGGCGGTTGGTCAGCTGCCGGATATTCGGCGTGTGTTTCAATATCACGGTGCAGAGCATAAGACGATCAATGCTTTTGAGGCTGGTGGCGAATTGACCCCTGAAAATGTGGCGAAATTCCCATTGGAACATCCTCGCTGTGGCACCTCGTTTTTGCTGACGCTGGCGGTACTTTCGATCCTGGCATTCAGCTTCCTGCACCAACTGCCCGTGATTTTTCAAATATTGGGCCGCATCCTGTTGATCCCGGTACTTGCCGGGGTGGCGCTGGAGTATATTCGCTGGATGGCCAACCATCTTAATATGCCCCTGGTAAAATGGCTGATTAAGCCTAATCTTGCGTTGCAGAAATTAACCACGCGTGAGCCAGATTTGACCATGCTTGAAGTTTCAATACGGTCTTTTAATGAAATGATGAGCATCGAAAAGGCGTAAAGGCCAGGCGTTTCTTCAACATAGAGCGAACCCTGACCATGAGGTGATGGTTCGCTTTACTATTAAGAACTTGATTACTTTAGCCCTCTGATAAAATCCAGAATCGGTTGCTCAAGCTTGACGGTATTGTCTGGCGCGAGGATATTCCCTGCAAGCACATGGTTTTCCTTGTTAACCTTCTCAGTGAGCGCCAGAATGGTTTTTTGTTTAGAACTGAACCGCGCAATCTGCTTTTCGGTTTCCCGTATGTTTGTTACAGAGTCTAGCTTAGAGTAAATAAACATGACCGGTTTTTTGATGGTTTCCAGTTTGGATTTGCGTACATATTTGACCAGTGCCATCATCTGGAAAAGCGCTTTTGTTGGGTACTTATGCGTCCAGTACATCGCATTTTCGGGGTTTTCAGGTTCCCAGCTGTATTCCGGACCGAGAATGGGCGGCACGAGTAGCTGAGCCCAGGGCAGTGTTAATAACTCTGATTGCGGGTCTTTGGGTCCATAATTTGGTGAAATCATGACATATGCAAGCACGCTACTATCGTATGGCTGCATTGCCAACCAGGTCGCCAGAGTTGCACCTGTGGAAACACCTATCACGATAACCTTATCCCCCAGCCGTTTGCCTATCTCCACCGCTTCTAAAGTATCGTTAAGCCAGTCATTGACTGAAGGCTCTGTCATCGCATATCCAGGGCGTCCATGCCCTGCCAGGCGCGTATAGAAGAGATTTGCATTCAGTTTGGCCGCGATGTCATCTGCCAGCGGGGAAGTCTCGTGCCTTGTTGCCGAATAGCCGTGCAGATAGACGATTGATAAATGGGTCTTTGTTTTATCAGGGTTGGCCCAGAAAATTTTCTTTTCCGTGTTGGGGGTGATGTCGGTAAATTTTGCTTCAGATTGCGCCAGGTATTGGTCGAGGTCGTCTGGCAAAGAAATATCTTTGATGTTTTTATTGACAACAATGGTTGGACCAACAAAAAATAAAACACTTAACCCTGAGAGGCCCGCCAGCAACAATAACCCTGCCTTATTTTTCATTATCTCCTCCTTATTGAACCCTCCAGTTAAGCATCAGGCAACTCACCACCGGTTTCTTTAGCATCGATTAATGCCCTACGGGTCTTGCGGTAGCCAATAACCGGTCCATCCCCTTGAATTAGAACCTCGCCAATATCCAGATCGGGGCGTTTGGGCTGTTCTGTGACCACCACCCATTTGTCTTGACGTTCAATGAACAGGTTCCCCAGGCTGCCTAACCAGCCGGTGATCTGCCGCAGTATGGGCAGCTTGACGGTGTGGTAATAGCGCAGGTACATCATCGTGTTTTCGTGATCAATTGGGGCAAAGGCAATGAAAACGCGAATATTATCACCGATCCAGTTGTGCCACAGGTTTGGGAACTGGAACTGGAGCTGCGCGTGCCGCGTGGGCTGCGGCATTTCGGCAGGTTTTTTGGGGGTCTGCCCGTTATCCATCTCGTTGTTTACCCATACTTCCAGCAGGCTGCCAGAACTGGTTTCAGTCAATGTATACTGTGGGCCGTTTACGATGGTGCGGTTGCCAGCGCCAATGGTGGTACGGTGCACAAAAGGCAGATGTACCACATCCAGTTGATTTTCTATAGCGCGCGAATAATGCGCGTGCCAATGGTCCCGCAGGGTGGCAAATACAAAGCGCTCATCCAGAGTATTAAAGTAGGGCAAGGGCGGATAGGTTTCACGCTCATGGCCCCACCATATATAAACCAGTCCGTGAGATTCGCGCGTGGGATAGGTTTTCACTTTCATCGCGCGCGGAGGAGCGGCGTTTTTGCCGTTGGCCGGGATCAGTGTGCAGGAGCCGGATGTATCGAACTCAAAACCGTGGAAGGGACACTGCACACAATCGGATTTGATCTCCCCCATACTCAAGGCCACCCCGCGATGGGGACAACGGTCTGCCATGACAGTTGCCTTGCCCTGCCCGTCGCGCCACGCCACCAACTTTTCTGCCATTCGTGTGACGCCTGTCAGTTTACCTTGTTTGATTTCATTTGATTCAAGAATCACGTACCACTGGTTACGGATCAAAGGTGCCTCTTTTGTTGTGAAAATTTTTATCATTATAAGGCTTATTCAAGATACAATTAAGAGATGAAAAATAAATCCATTTTTGGGGTGGGGATGGGCCTTCTCCTGGTGGCAGCAACGGTCACACTGTATTATTGGGGTAGACCCGCGCCGAT
>Ga0105047_10003120_pt1 | contig 29351 bp, 26 predicted proteins | sample MAT04_FD_78384 | JGI IMG/M metagenome (GOLD analysis project Ga0105047, IMG submission 78384) | Freshwater microbial communities from Lake Fryxell liftoff mats and glacier meltwater in Antarctica - MAT-04 (megahit assembly) | ecosystem: Environmental > Aquatic > Freshwater > Ice > Liftoff... | reverse complement strand
CAGCACGCCACGCCTTATCAACATGAACGCGTCGTGGGCGTACGCGGCGAAAGCGTCGGGGGCTGCGCCGAAGCGCGCGGTGTATGCGTCGACGAACGAGCGGGCCTCGCCCTCGGCGAGCGCGGCCGAGAACAGCGTGCCGAAGATGGCGCCCTGGAGGTAGCGCCCCGCGGTGCGAACGAGACGAACGTCGAAGCCCGCGCTGGGGATGAGGATCGTCGCGGGACGACGGGTGCTCGCGGCGGAGGTCGCAGTGATGCCTGCCGCAGCCAGCGCGGGAGCTATCAGCGCGATGCGGCTCTCGGTGTCCGCGATCACCACCGCGTCGAACGTGCGCGCGCCGAGCCGGGTGATGATGGGACCGAAGGTGGTGGTGCCGAGCTCGTACGACTCTGCACCGGCGTAGGCCGCGCCCGCGCGGGTCACGGCGCCTTCGATCGCGCTGCGCATCGCGGAGCCATAGCCGCCGACCGGGTGCAGCACCGCGATCTGCGTCGCGCCCCGCGCCCGGGCGGCGGCGATCAGCGCGTCGGCCTCCTCGGCGAGCGAGGGGAAGAGCTGAAACACCAGACGACTCGAGCTGCCCGAGGACACGGGCGTCAGCGTGATGAGCGGCACCCCGAGCGCTGCGGCGCGCTCCGCGGCGGCGCGGGCGGTGGGCCCCGTCAGCGGACCGATGATGGCGATCGCGGAGTGCACCGTGATGAGCTCTTCGACGGCGGCCGCCGCCCGCGCGGGGTCGCCGCCGTCATCGCGGAACACGAGCTGCGCGGCGTCCGGCATCGCAGGGCCATCGCTTGGCGTGCCCGCTGCGAGCATGAGGCCCTCGAGCGCGTGGCGTCCCACGTCGCGTCCTTCACCCGAGAGCGGCAGCACGGCGCCGATGACGCGGGGGTCGGCGCGCTCGAGGCGCGCGGTGCGTTCGAGCAGCGCGCGGGCCTCGTCGGGCAAGGCGACGCCACGGCTCTCGAGATCGGCTGCGACCGCGCGCACCGCGGCGACGTCGCCGTGCTCGTACGCGAGGTGCAGCGCGCGCACCCCGACCATCGACCACACCTCGCCGTCGCGAGGCAGGGTGTCGTACGCGCGAGGGACGTCGGCCTCGAGCAGCTCGCTCTCGACGGTGGTGTGCGCGCGCTCTCGGGCTTCGGCGCGCTCGGCCTCGTCGGTGCGCGTTCGAATCAGCTCGTCGAGCGCGATGAGGCTGGTCACGTGATCTTGGGTGGCGCGGCCTGCGGCGGCGAGGGTCTGAAGGAGCAGGTAGCTCTCTTCGGGATCGGTCGTGCGTCCCCGCAGTGGCGACAGCACCGCGATGGCCTCGTCGCTTCGGCCCGCGAGGTGCAGCGCGATGCCCTGCCAGAACTGACCTCGCTCCGCGATGACCGCGTCGTCGTTCGCGATGACCGGCTCGAGCACGGGCAGCGCCGCTTCGGGCGTGCCTGCGTCGATCAGCACCCGCGCCAGACCGAGCTGCGCGAGCGGCATCAGCGGGTCGCTCGGATGATCGCGAACGAAGCCCTCGTAGCCCGCGCGCGCTTCGTCCAAGTGCCCCGCGTCTGCGCTCGCGTCGGCCTGCCGGAGGTCGGCCTCGGCGACGGGATCGTCGGTGTGGATCGGCGGCAACGTCCCGACGTCGGAGGCGCCGCCACCGCGGGGGCAACCAAGCAACGCAAACGCAGCGACCATCGGGCCGAGCACCACGCGAGGGAGGCCGAAAGGGGAGCGTCGCGACATGTGTGTCTCGATGCCACCCATGTGGGGCGGACGCAACAAACCCGCGGTCGGGCTATCCTTGGACCCACGTGCGAGCCGCACGAGCCCGGGAGGTCCCATGAAGAAGATCCTGGTGGTGGAAGACGACGTGGTGAGCGCTCGGATGGTGAGCGACTACTTGGGCGCGCGCGGGTACGCAGCGAGCATCGCGCGCACCGGCGTGGAGGGCGTCGAGCGGTGCGCGAGCGAGGAGCCGGACCTGATGTTGGTGGACGTCGCGCTCCCCCTCAAGAACGGGTTCGAGGTGTGCTTCGACGTGAAGCGCACCGAGCACGGCCAGCGCATGCCGCTCTTGCTGATGAGCGCGGTCTACCGAGACACCGATCACGCTGAGGCGTACGCGGCGCGCGATCTGCGAGCGCAGGGCTACCTGTCCAAGCCCTTCGAGCTCGCCGAGCTGCTCACCCGCATCGAAGGCCTCATCGGCCCCGCCTGACACCCCGCCTGACGCGAGCGAAATCAGCCTTCGAGGACGCGGGTCGCCGGGACGCCGATCGCGGCAGCCAGGCGCGCGATGGTCTCGAGGGAGGGCGTGTGCCGTCCCGCTTCGACGCGCGCGATGTTGGGGCGGTGAATGCCGGTCCGGCGAGCGAGCTCGGCCTGGGTGAGCCCAGCGCTCAAGCGGAGGGTGCGGATGCGCGCGCCCAACATGGGCCCATCGATCTGCGCGAGGATCTCCGCAGCGGACAGCGAGCGACCCTCGATGGTCGGGGATCGCACGGAGCGGGTGAACGCCTCGCCTGCAGTGAGGGAGAGGACGCGCCCGCTCTCGAGATCGATGCGAGCGCTCACGGCGTCATCGGCGATCGTGATCGCCGTGATGTCGCTGAAGTCGTCCTCGAGCGCGACAGGGCGCTCGACGAGCGCACACGTGCCGTCCGCGAAGATCGCGAGCAGGGGGACCGCGCTGCGGGGCGCGCCGAGGTCGCCCGACGCCGTGACGCCGCGCGCGGCGCCCGCCGAGGTGATCGCACCGGCGGCCGTGCTTCCAGCGGCCGTCGTGCCCACAGCCGTGCTCCCACGCCATCGCCCCGCGGACGACGCGGTCCCTGGAGAGGACACGGTCCCTGGAGAGGACGTTCGAGCGACGGTCCGCGGCGAGACGGCGCGCGGCGAGACGGCGCGCGGCGAGACGGCGCGCGGAGAGACAGTGAGGTACTCGAAGCGGGTCGCGTGCAGCGCGGACGCGCGGCGCGCGATGGTCGCAGCGAGCCGCGGGACGTCGGCGTCGCCACGGGTGACCAGACCTCCACAGAGCTCCTCGATGAGATCTTCGATCTCCGAGAGCGAGCCTCCGTCGGCGGGGAGCACCACGACGGGGACGGCGCCGAGCGCGCGCGCCAAGCCCACGTGGGCGAGCAGCTCGTCGGCGTCGTAGTCGTCGGACACGGCGTCGATGATCGCGAGCGTCCGCGGCTCGATCGCTTCGGCGAAAGAATCCGGGCGAGCGACCTCGATCGCGAACCCGTGACGCTCGAGCTCCGAGCGCAGCCGACGTTCCAGCGACGCGCGATCGCTGAAGAGCCGAAGGGTGCCGAGCGGTGAAGCAGAGCGAGCCCGTGCGCCCGTCGACGCGAGCGAGCCGGCCGAGGTGATCCCGGCTGCTGTCGCAGAGGCCACACCGGCCGAGGTAGTAGACGCACCAGCGGAGAGCGTCGACACGACGCCTCGCTGTTGTCTCTGCCCCGCGGGGCTCCTGTCGTTGCTTGCCATGCGTTCGCCGCTTCCCATGCGTTCGCCTCGTCGATCCTACGTGTTGTGCCTGTCAGGGGTCCGTATTCGGAGGCTCGCTGTCAGGCTCCGTGATCGCGTCGGTCGTTGCCTCGGTCACCGTCGTCACCGTTCCAGCCTCGTTGTTCGCCGCTCTCGGCTCTCGGTTTGGCTGGACTGCTCGGTTGGTTGGACGGTGGTCTCTGTTTCGCTCGCTTCGTTCGTTCCGTTCGCCCTCGGTTCATCGAAGCGACGCCGATGGAGCCACAAGGAACGCCTCGCTGCAAGCCCCCCTCGGTAGCTTTTGTGTGCTCGGGTGCGCACGTGTCGATCATGCTTGCATCGCGCTCGATGATCCCTCCGCACGGCGCGTGCTGTTGCGGCGACGCTCGAGGCCCCACGAAAGGGAGATCATCGCGACGAAGAGCAGCGACGCGCCGAGCGCCCAGCCCACGTAGCCGAGCGCGCGCTGGATCGGGACGGTCGGCAGCCCGTACGCGATCTCGAGATGGACCGCGTAGAGCAGAAGGGAATGACGGCCGAGCAGCGCGAGCGCGCGCGCGGGTGCGGGCCCATTCGCCGCGAACGTGGCGAGCGCTCCCGCGATGGTCATCGCGACGGCGACGTTGAAAATGACGCGCACCATATTTCGTACGAGCTCGCCTGGCGCGAGCAAGAGCTGCGGGAGCGGGTTGGGTTCGAAGAAGGTCACGGCGATCAGTACCGCGACGATCATCACCCAGCGCGCGCGCAGCGGTGCGGGGAGCGCGAACGGCGCGGGCAGCGCTCGGCCAACCATCGCGCGTCCCATCGCAGCGCCCAAGAGCGCGTACGCGAGCCAAGGGAAGAGAGGGAAGCGCGCGCCCGTGGGGCCCGGGTAGGGCGTGAAGCGCGCCAAGTAGTCGAGCGTCCGGCGCAGCGGCTCCCCATCGATTCGGAGATCCAGCGCGCCGAGCGTAGGGGTGACGAGGGCGACCCCGATGGCGAGCACCACGAGCGTCGCGACCGGTCCGAGCAACGAGCTACCGCGCGTCGTCGCGGGCATTGCGAGGGCGAGCACCGCGAGGCAGGCGCCGATGCCTTGAAGGACATCGAGGCGCAGCACCAGCTCGAGCGCGCGGCGATCGCCCTCGAGCGCGATGAGCAGCGCGAGATAGAGCGTCAGCCCGAGGAGCGCGAATGTGGCTCGGACGGCGGGCGTGCGAAAGCGTGACGTCAGCCCCCCCAGCGCACCGAGCGAGGCATGCACGCACCCGAGCCCGAGCGCGCCAGCGATGACCCAACCCGCGTGAGGCCCGACCAGCCCCGCGCGGTCGATGCCGAACGAGAAGAGCTTCAGCGCATAGCCCAGCGTCGCAATCTGTCCCGCACGTCGCAGCGCGCCGATGGTGCTCTGCCTATCGTGCACCTCGGGCTCGGTGAGCCCGACCGCCACGCCGGCGAGTAAGAGGAAGAGAGGTGCGGCGAGGCCGCCCGTGATCCGAAGTACCCGGAACGCGACGCCGTCGCGCACCTCTGCGCCGAGCCAAGCGTCGGCGGTGTGCCACGCGATCATGAAGACCACGGCCGCCCCGCGCGCGGCGTCGACGACATGGGTGCGACGTGAGCGCGGTCGAACGGTCGAGCTAGCGCTCACGGATCCCCGCTCCGGACCGTCGTCCTTCCAGAGAGGAGGCATGGGATGCGCGCGGCACGGCGCGAAGGTAGCGCACGTGTCGGGCTGGAGTCGGGGCGTAGGATCGTCCGCGCCGACGCGCGCATCAGCGCATGTGCTTGCTGTCGCTCGGGGGGCCTGCTACCCCCGGCCCCTTCGCGCGCGCACCCTGCGTACGCGTCTCTGGTGCCCCCGCCTCGTTGCGTCTAGAGGTCCGAGATGTTCAAGTCGATCTGCATCTTCTCCGGTCACGCGAACCCGACGCTCGCCGAGCAGATCGCCGACTATCTCCAGCTGCCGGTCGGGCGCTGCAAGATCTCGAACTTCTCCGATGGCGAGGTGTTCACCGAGATCATGGAGAACGTGCGCGGCGTGGATGTCTACGTGGTGCAGCCGACCTGCGCGCCGGTGAACGACAACCTGATGGAGATGCTGGTCACGGTGGACGCGCTCAAGCGCGCCTCGGCCGGATCCATCACCGCAGTCATTCCTTATTACGGGTACGGGCGACAGGACCGGAAGGTCGCGCCCCGGACGCCGATCACCGCCAAGCTCGTCGCGGATCTGCTCACGACCTCGGGCGTCTCCCGGGTGGTCTCGATGGATCTACACGCAGGACAGATCCAGGGCTTCTTCAACGTGCCCTTCGATCACCTCTTCTCCATGCCGGTGTTCCTCGACTACCTGCGTCCTCGCTTCGGCGAAGGCGCGGTCTTCGTCTCCCCGGACGCGGGCGGCGTCGAGCGCGCGCGCGCCTACGCCAAGCGGATGAAGGGTGACCTCGCGATCATCGACAAGCGTCGAGCCCGCGCGAACCATTCCGAAGTGATGAACATCGTTGGTGAGGTCGAGGACCGCGACTGCATCATCGTCGACGACATGATCGACACGGCAGGCACCCTCACCAACGCGGCCGCTGCGCTCAAGGAGCGAGGCGCCAAGCGGGTCTTCGCGGTCGCGACGCATCCGGTGCTCTCGGGTCCCGCGGTGGAGCGCATCCACGAGAGCTGCCTCGAAGAGGTGGTCGTCACCGACACCATCCCCCTGCGCGACGACGCAAAGGCCTCGGGCAAGTTCGCCCAGCTCTCGGTGGCCCGCCTGCTTGGCGAAGCCATCAAGCGGATCCACAACAGCGATTCGGTCAGCTCGCTCTTCGTGTGAGCGTAGTGAGCGACGTTGGAGCAAAGACTTCGAGCCTCGATCCCGAGGTTCGCGATGACATGGAGAAGACACAGTGAATACGCAGACGCTAAAGGCTGAGGTCCGCACGCAACGCGGAAAGGGGCCGGCGCGGCAGCTCCGAATGAAGGGGCTGATCCCGGCGGTGTTCTATGGACCAGGCAAGGAGCCCACGATGCTGGCGGTCGCGCCGGCCGCGGTGGCTGCCGCCGTTCAGGGCGAGTACGGCCGCAACCAGCTCATCGAGCTCGATCTCGGCAGCACCAAGGAGCTCGCCATCGTCCGTGACATCGCCGTGGAGCCCGTGACCCGCGATCTTCGCCACGTGGACTTCTACTCGGTGGCCAAGGATCGTCCGATCAGCATGAACATCCCCGTCGTGACCATCGGTCGCGCGGTGGGCGTCCAGGCGGGCGGCATCTTGCACATCATCTACCGGACCCTCCCGGTGGTAGCCGAGCCCGACAAGGTCCCCGCCAAGATCGAGCTCGACATCACCAACCTGGGCTTGCACCAGTCGATCAAGGCTAAGGACATCCCGCTGCCCGCGGGTGTCGTGGCCGCCATCCCGCCCGAGCGCCCGGTCGTGGCCGTCGAGGCCAAGGAGCGCGAGGTCGAGGTCGAGGCTGATCCCGCCGCCGCCGCCGCTGCACCCGCGGCTGCTGGCAAGGCTGCCCCGGCTGGCAAGGCTGCCCCGGCTGCGAAGGCCGCCCCGGCTGCGAAGGCTGCCGCGCCTGCGGCGAAGAAGAAGTGAGCTGCCGCGGGCGCCTTCCTCGACCGTGAGGATTGCGCTGTGGCTTCGATGGCTCGGCCGGGCTGACGCTCGGCCGGGCCATCGCCGTTTCTGACCGTGGGTCGAGAGTGGGTCGAGAGGAGTCGAGTGATGTGGCTGGTGGTGGGTCTGGGAAATCCCGGCGCGGCGTACGCCAAGAACCGACACAACGTCGGCTTCATGGTGGTGGATAGGCTCGCCGCGCGCGCAAAGGCGCCGGACTTCAAGGACAAGTTCTCGGGTGCGTTCGCGCGCGCGAGCGTCGGGGGCGAGGACGTCGTCCTCTTGAAGCCAGTGACATACATGAACCTCTCGGGGACCTCGGTCCGTAGGGCGATGGACTTCTTCAAGATCCCCATCGAGAACGTGCTGGTCATCCACGACGAGATGGACCTCGCGTTCGGCGACGTGCGGGTGAAAGTCGGAGGCGGCGCCGCGGGACACAACGGGCTCAAGTCGATGACCCAGCACTGCACGGCGGAGTTCGTCCGGCTCCGGATTGGCGTCGGGCGTCCCCTGCATGGCCGCGCCGAAGACTGGGTGCTGGGCAACTTCGATGTTTCGGAGAGCGCGGAGCTAGCCGACGTGCTAGACGCCGCGGCCCTTGCGGCAGAAGCCGTGGTCCTTCGTGGCCCCGGCGCTGCCCAGAACAGCGTGAACACCAAGGCGAAAGCCAAGGCCTGAGCGCTCTTCGCATCGGTCCAGTGCGCGATGATCGCGACCCGGATCGACGCAGGCGGCGGTCCCGGGATGGTCCCAGGCCGCCAACCTCGCTCCTGCAGACCTCCACCCGAGCATCGACTCGACGGGAGCACGCGGGGGCCAGCGCTCGCACCATCTCCAAACGATGGAGGCGAGCCGTCCACGAGGAAGAGAGTCGAAATGCCCGAAGCCACCACCGAGCAGAAGCGCCACGCGCGCGAGTACGAGCTCGTTTACATCCTGAACCCGCAGGTCGATCCCGACGTCGCAGAGAAGATCTCGAACCGAATCGTCGAGATCGTCGCGCGCCTCGGCGGCAAGATCACCAAGGTCGATCACTGGGGCCGCCGCAAGCTGGCGTACGTGATCGGCAAGTTCACCCGCGGCGTGTTCGTGTGTGTCCGCATGGTCGGCTACAGCGATCTCGTCGCTGAGGTCGAGCGGAACCTGCGCAACGCCGACATGGTGATCCGCTTCCAGACCGTGCGCCGCGAGGGCACGTTCGAGCTGGACTCGCTGACCATCGACCCCGAGGAAGTGAAGTTCCAGCGTGTCGAAGCGGCGAGCCCCGAGGAAGAGGCAGAGCCCTCCTTCGAGGAGCGCCTCGGTCTGCTCCAGAAGCCCCGTGAGCGTGTCGAGGAAGACGACATGAGCCACATGGGCGGCAGTGAAGACGACGTGGTCCCCGGCTCCAAGGAGCCCGCTGCCGCTGAGCCCGCTGCCGCGGAGGCCGCGCCCGAGCCCGACGCAGGCGAGGGAACCCCGAGCGCGTGAGCGCCCACCCGTCCATCCAGACGACCCAAGAATTTAAAGGAACACCATGAACAAGCCCGACAGCAATCCCATGGACGACCGTGACGACGACCGCGATGGCGGTGGAGACCGTCGCCGCGGCAAGAAGCGCGCGCCTTCGTTCGCCGCGGATCCCGATTTCGTCTTCGACTACAAGGACGCCGGCACCCTGCGTCACTTCCTCACCGAGCGCGGCAAGATCGTGCCTCGCCGCATCAGCGGCCTGAACGCGACGCAGCAGCGCCGCCTCACCACCGCGATCAAGCTCGCGCGCAAGATCGCGCTCGTGCCCTACACCGCGACCAAGTAACCGCGACCAAGTGAAGGAAGGCTGATCACCATGGCAACGAGCATTCAGGTCGTTCTGAAGGACGACATCAACAACTTGGGCAAGAGCGGCGAACTCATCCGGGTCAAGCCCGGCTACGCCCGCAACTACCTGCTCCCCCGCGGCCTGGCGGCCGTGGCGACCCGCGGGAACATCGCGCAGGTCGAGCACGAGAAGAAGGTCGCCGTCATACGCGCGGCCAAGCTTCGTGGAGACGCGGAGAGCGTCGCCAAGCGCCTCAACGGCGTCGTGATCGACATCGAGGTCAAGGCGGGTGAAGAGGGTCGCCTCTTCGGTTCCGTCGGCACCAAGGACGTGGCCGAGGCGCTCGCCGCCAAGGGCCATGAGGTCGACCGCAAGTCGATCCAGCTGGCCGAGCCCATCAAGGTGGTCGGTGAGCACGCGGTCATCGTCAAGCTGGGCTACGACGTGACGGCGACCGTGAAGGTCATCGTCAAGCCGCTGTCCGCTTGAGCTAGTCCCCCTCGAGGGGAACACGAACGGAGGCGGTGCTGCTTACGCAGCATCGCCTTTTTTCTGGAGCCTCCGCCCCCAGACCCCGGCCGCATCGCGTACCGGCCTTCGGCCTGCGATGCGCTGCGCGCGGGGCCCCAGCGCCCGCGTGCGAATCTCGCGCGGTTCGACCTCGACCGCGCGCACACGAAAGGAGGCGGTGCTGCTTACGCAGCATCGCCTTCGTTCGTTGTGGCGGACGGTGCGTGGTGATCCGTTGGGTGCTACCGAGCACGCTCTCTTTTGCGTGATGAATCGACGATGACCAAACCTGGCGACCGCGTGCGCTTCGCGCCTTCTCCCACGGGCTTTCTCCACATCGGTGGGGTCCGGACCGCGCTCTACAACTGGCTCTGGGCCAAGCGCTCGGGCGGCACGTTCGTGCTCCGCATCGAGGACACCGATCGGGAGCGCAGCACCCAGGCGAGCGTGCAGGCCATCTACGACTCCATGAAGTGGTGCGGGATGGACTGGGACGAGGGGCCGCTGGTCGGCGGACCCAACGGTCCGTACTTCCAGACCGAGCGCCTCGAGCTTTACGCCGAGTTCACGAACAAGCTCATCGATAGAGGTGGCGCGTACCGTTGCTACGCCAGCAAAGAGGAGCTCGACGCCGAGCGCCTGCGCCAGAAAGAGGGCGGGAACAACTTCTTCAAGTACCCCGGCTGGTGGCGCGACAAGGGGCCCAAGGACTGGATCGAGGGCAAGCCCTACGTGGTGCGCCTCAAGGCGCCCAAGAGCGGCGTCACCGGATGGAACGACGTGGTGAAGGGCCGCATCGATGTCCCCAACGACGTGCAGCAGGACGTGGTCTTGGTGCGGAACGACGGAGTGCCGCTCTACAACTTCGGCGCGGTCATCGATGATCTCACGATGGGGATCACGCTCGTCGCGCGCGGCGATGATCACGTCGTGAACACGCCGCTGCAGATCATGCTCTACGAGGCGCTCGGGGCGACGGTCCCGAAGTTCGCCCACCTGCCCATGATCCACGGGCCCGACGGACAGAAGCTCAGCAAGCGTCACGCGGCGGTGAGCGTCACCGAGTGGCGCGACGCCGGCTACCTCGCCGACGCGGTGCTGAACTACCTGGTGCGCTTGGGCTGGTCGCATGGCGATCAGGAGGTCTTCAGTCGCGAAGAGCTCACCGAGCTCTTCGACTGGGAGCACTGCGGGAGCACGCCCGCGAAGTTCGATCTCAAGAAGTTCGCGTTCGTGCAGGCGAGTCATCTCCGCTCGCTGCCGGAGGCCGAGTTGGTCCCGCACGTGCGCCCCTTCTTGCCCGAGGACATCCGCGACGTACCGAGTGACGCGTCGCTCGCGCTCGCCATCGGTACCATCAAGCCGCGGGCGACGACCCTCATCGAAGCGGCACAGATGGTCGACTTCTACTTCCGCGAGCCGCCGACGGACGACGACAAGGCCGTGCAGAAGTTCTTGGTGCCCGACGCGGTGCCCCACCTCACCGCGCTGCGTGAGCACTTCGCCGCGCAGAGCGACTTCTCGCGCGCCGCGCTGGAGACCGCGACGATCGCGTGGCTCGAGAGCCGAAACCTCGAGCTCAAGCACATCGCGCAGCCCGCGCGCGTCGCCCTCACCGGCAAGAGCCAGAGCCCCGGGCTCTACGAGATGCTCGAAGTGCTCGGCAAAGAGCGCGCGCTGACTCGCTTCGATCGCGGCATCGCCCGCGCGGCCGGATGACCGCGAAGGCCACGCGACCGAAGGACGCGCCGCTCGCCCCGTGGGAGCGCGATCTCGCGCAGCTGCGCTGGGCGGGCGTGGTGCTCATCGTGGTGGGCGGTCTCGCCGCCGCGCTCGGTCGCGCGTACGACGTCCTGCCCGCGATGGTCTACGGCGGCGGCTTCGCGGTCATCGCGATCGGCCTGTTGCTGCTGCTCGCGCTCTTCCCCAAGACCCAGCCCTACGTCGCGTCGCTGCACCCTCGGGTCTTCTTCCTTCAGACCTGGCGTGAGCTCGACGAAGAGGCGGCCGCGTCGCGCGCCCAGCGCAAGGCCGACGGCAAGGGCTACGACTACCGGCCCGTCTTGGCGCTCTGCGTCGGCGCGACGTGTCTCTCGCTGATGGAGTACTTCGGTCAGGGCAACAACCTGATCGACTGGGTGGACGCGAACTACACCGACGACGAGATCTACGCGTACCACCACTGGCGCTTCTTCGAGCTCTCGGGGCACGCCTACTGGGCCATCTGGCGGGTGCTCGGGTACTTCTTGCTGCCGGTCATCGCGCTCAAGCTCAGCGGCCAGCGCATTCGCGACAATGGCCTCGAGACCAAGGGCTTCCTCGAGCACGCGTGGATCTATGCGCTCGGCTTCTACTGCGTGGTGATCTTGGTCGGCGCGGTGAGCTTCGAGGAGAGCTTCAGCAGCTACTACCCCTTCTACGATCGCGCGGGCCGGAGCTGGCTCGACTTCGGGATGTGGGAGCTGCTCTACGCCGCTCAGTTCTTCTCGTTGGAGTTCTTCTTCCGCGGCTGGTGGCTCCGCTCGATGCGCAGCGCGATGGGCAGCTACGCCATCTTCGCGATGGTGGTGCCCTACTGCATGATCCACTTCGGCAAGCCCTTCCCCGAGACCCTCGCGGCCATCGCGGCGGGCGTCTTTTTGGGCACCCTCGCGATGAAGACGCGCTCGATCTGGAGCGGCTTCCTCATCCACGTGAGCGTCGCCGTCTCCATGGATCTCGCGTCGCTCTTCCAAGGCGACAACCTGCCCACCGACTGGTTGCCGCCTGGTTGAGCTCAGTCCGGGATCTCGATCTCGGGCGCGCGCGGGGGCACCAGGAAGTACACGCTGCGCGCATCCAGCGGTGAGCCGTCGCCCGACACCGTGAGCCGCGCGTGGAAGAGCTGCGGACGATCGAGCGAAGGCGTCATGATGTTCCGCTGTGCCACGACGTCCCAGCAGACCTCGGTGCCGGGCGTCACGGCGGGGAACGTGTCCTGGATGCCGTCTCCGTCCGCGTCTTCGGTGCGGCTGTGGCCGCAGATGTCCGGGCGCGCGATGAGGTGATCCAAGAACGGGAGCGCATCCCCGTCGTCGCCCGCTTGGTCCATCGCGGTGATGGTGACCCGAAGTGGGACGCCCTCGACGATCTCGCTGATGGCCGACCGCACCGCCGGCACCACCGCCGCATCGAGCCCATCGAAGATCAACGGCTGTCCATGTCGATCCAGCGATCCGGAGCGGCGCACCACCTCGGTGAGCGCCATCCGCTCGGACGACGAGGTGCTGCCTGCCCAGATCCCGATGAGCGTGATACCTGCGTCGCGCAGCGCGATCGCCGCCTGGTCCACGGTCTCCGGGCCATCGCTGTTCTCGTCGGTGAACGCGACCAGGATGCGGATCGCGTCCGAGCGAAACGCCGGGCATCCGACGCCGCCCGCGATGCACGCGCCCTCGCTCCCCGGCGCGCGCAGCGGAGAGGCGACGCCCCAGAGCGCGCGGTACAGCCACTCCTCGGATCCCTCGACGCCGAAAGCCAGCGCGCTCGCGGTTCGCGCGGGGTCCGCCTGAAGCCCCATGACGTTCACGTACCCATCGAGGTACCAGCCGGCGCCAGTGAACGGGCTGGCGATGCATGAGGCAAGCGATGGGTCCTCGATGCAGGTGCGTCGCACCCCGCAGATCTCGCCGCGCTCGCACTGCGCGTCGCGGGTGCACGCGCGCGAGGAGCTGGCACACGTCAGCTCGCGCACCAGCGTCGAGGTCGCATCGCGGAGCGCGCCGATCTCACCGCCCATCGAGCCCGAGCGATCGAAGAGAAAGTACAGATCAGCGAGCTGAATCCGGGTGCGAAACGAGAGTGTGTCGGAGGCGGGGGAGGGCGGCGCCTCGTAGGGCACGACGAACACGAAGTCGCCGCGCGCTCGCGGGTTGTCGTCCACGCTCAGCGCGTCGGTGCCGGCGGCGACCTCGATCAGATCGCTGACTCCGTCCTCATCCGAGTCGGCGTTCGTCGAGGACGTGCGCCAGACGAACGCCTCGTCGTGATCCGACAGCCCGTCCCCGTCGCTGTCGGGATCGCGGAAGTCGAACACCCCATCGCCATCGCTGTCCACGGGCGGCGTGGCGATATCCGCGTCGCCCGCCTCGTCCCGATCGAGGCGTCCATCTGCGTCGCTGTCGAGATCCAGCGCGTCGGCGACGCCATCCCCGTCGGTATCGAGCCAACGTTCGTGTACATCCGCGATGGTGTCTCCGTCGGAGTCGAGGTCGCGGTCGTCCGGCGTGGCGATGTCCCCCCGATCCTCGCGCATCGTCGCGTCGCGCGGGGCTCGGTGTGGGTCGCATCCCCAGAGAAGGAGCGCGAGCGTGAACAGATAGAGCGACCGAGGATTCCCACCCATGTGCGGCATGGCGCGCGTTGTCGGGGTAGGTGGACCTCCATTGCGGGCCGGCCGTCAGCTACCCGGCGGCAACACCAACACGGGCGCGTGCCCATCTCGAATGACCCGCTCGGTCACGCTCCCGAGAAAGAAGCGGGTGAGCCCGCGGCGTCCTCGGCTGCCCATCACGATCAGGTCGGTGCCCGCGTGGTTCCCGTCGAGCACGAGCTGGGTCGCGGGATCACCGCGCCGTAGCTCCAGGGTCTCGAACTCGGGTCGCGCCTCGGACGCCGCGTTCAGCACCTGCGCCATCTCGCCCTGCAACACGCGCGTGGACTCGATGTCGGAGGGCGCATCGGGCGCGACATGGACGACACGAAGCGGCGCGTGCAGCGAGCGTGCGAGCGAGCGAGCGAGCCCGACCACTGCGTGCGCGCTCGGCGCGAGCTCGATCGCCGCGGTGATCGAGCGGACCAGCACGGCGCGCGTCAGCGCACCTTCGAAGGCGCGAGGTACGACCACCACTGGGGCGGGCGCGGTGCGAACGATCCGCTCTGCCACCGAGCCGAAGAGGACGTGCTCCAAGGCGGAGCCGCCCTGCGCGCCCACCACGACGAGGTCCGCTCCCACCTGCTTCACCACGGCCTGAACTGCGTTCTCCGGGGTCATGCGCAGCAAGTGGCGGCCGGTCACGGGATGACCTGCACCGGCCTGGGTCAGCGCCGTCTCGAGCTCGGTCTCCAGGGTCCCGGTGGTCACGACCTCCGCGAGGTACGCGCCCGCTGGGCCGACCAACACCGGCAGCACCCACCCGTGGACCAGGTGGAGCTCGGCGCCGAGGGTGGTCGCGAGGCGCCCCGCCCATTCCGTGGCGACGGCCGCCGAGCGAGAAAAGTCGGTAGCGACCACGATGCGTTGGATGGAATGGGGAGCCATGGCGTGCCTCTTTGTCGGGGGTGCGTGGTGGAGAGTCGGTGTCATCGGGCGGGGCCCAAGACGGGCGCCTCCAGGGTCCGGGAGTCTTCATCCGGAATCGCCAGCCGGACGAACAGCCGGCTGTGGTCGTTGCCAGGGGCAGTGGACGCTCGAACGACGATCACCACGTGGCGGTCTTCTCCGCCCTCGAGGGTCACTTCCCTCGCACCCAGCACCTCGGCCTCCGGCGCGTCCGTGGTGTAGGTGATGCTCACCTCGAGCCGCGCATCCGACGGATTCACCAGGTGCAGCTCGAACTGGTTGCGGGTGATCTCCCGCTCGCCTTCGCGTTCGAGGATGTAGGGACTCCCCGGCAAGCGGAGGAGCTGCGCGTGCACCGGTTCCCGGGAGCGGACCGCGGCGAAGGTGACGGCCGCGCCCAGCAATCCGAGCACGCCGTAGAATGCCAGTCGCGGCCGGAGCCAACGGCGCTTTTCGCCGCGAAGGCCGCGCAGCGAGTCGTAGCGAACCAGCCCGCGCGGCTGGTGTGTCTTGTCCATCACCTCGTCACACGCGTCGATGCACTGGGTGCATCCGATGCAGTCGATCTGCTGCCCATTGCGGATGTCGATGCCGGTCGGACACACGACCACGCATCGATTGCAGTCGATGCACGCACCGAGTCCCTCGCGTCGAACGCCCTTGCCCCGTGGCTCGCCGCGCGCTTCGTCGTAGCCCACGACCCACGAGTCGTCGTCAGCGAGGGTGGATTGTAGGCGGCCGTAGGGACACACGACGAGGCAGAGTTGCTCCCGAAAGAACGCGAAGTTGCCGTAGAAGACCAGGCCGACTGCGCTAGTCCACGCGAACGCCGCCGGGTGCGCGGCGGGGCCGTCGGAGATCATCGTGAAGAGCGACGGGACAGAGACGAAGTATGCGAGGAACACGTGCGCGACGAGCAAGGCCATCCCGACGAAGAGCGTGTGTTTCACGACCTTGCGCCATAGCTTGTCGAGACTCATGGGGGCCGCATCGCGGGCGAGGTGGGTGTTGCGGGGGCCTTCGAGGAGTCGCTCGATCGGTCGAAAAAGCCCCTCGAGAAATACGGTCTGCGGGCAGGCCCACGCACACCACGCCCGCCCCAACGTCGCGGCGAGTAGGAAGAGCCCGAAGAGGACCCCGCTGAGGAGGAAGAATGCCAGCCAGAAGTCCTGGGCGTTGAGGCTCGCCCCGAAGAGGTAGAAGCGCCTGGCCGGCACGTCGAGGAATACGGCGGGGTGGCCTTCGATGGGGATCCACGGCAGCGCCGCCCATATCCCCATCAGGAACAAGAAGCCAGCGTGTCGCGCTCGGGTAAACCGGCCCTTCACGTCCGCAGGGACGATGTGTGTCCGACTACCATCCTTGTTGAGCGAGGAGCGGCGATCGAAGACCTGAAGGCGCACCTTCTGGCGCTCGCCTGCACTCGGGCCGGGCGCCGCGCCGTCCGTCTCTGGCTCGGAGGGGGTCATTCGCGCTCGCTGAGCTCACCTTCGGGTGGCCGCCCTCCCGTCACTTCGGTGTTGCGGACAGACAGTACGTACGCGGTGACCGCCAGGAGCACGCGCGGAGGGAGTTGCTCGCCCCACGCGGGCATGCCGCGCGTGAGCACCCCGCCGCGAATGGTGACGAGCACCGTCATCGGAGCCCCCCCGTGGATCCATGCGGCATCCGTCAGGTTCGGCCCGACCAGTCCTTCGGCGCGCGAGCCGTGGCACACCACGCACTGCGCTTCGAAGGTGGAGCGCCCCGTTCGGACCACGGCAGGATCCGCGGAGGCGGCCTCGAGGAGCTCGGGTGTCGGCTCCGCGAAGTCCCCAGCCCGCGCCATCACCTCCGCCGCGTAGAGGGCGTTGGGGTTGGGGCTGATCTGGTAGGTCTCGTACCAGCCCCAGTAGATGCCCGCGGCCACGATCCCGCCAAAGAAGGTGATCAGCCACCAATTCGGGAGCTTGTTGTCGGCCTCGAGGATTCCGTCGTACTCGTGGAGGATCTCGCCCTGGATCGGGTCGACACGCTTGGACTCACTCATCGTGACCTCGGCGGGTGGGCTCGCCTTCGAGCGGGATGGCGGCGAGCGCGTCGAACCGCTCACGCTTTCCCGACATCAAATACACGATGACCAGGGCGAAGACGCAGAAAAACACGAGGATGGCGACGATGGGGCCCGCCATCGCGGGGCTGCGAGCGAAGAAGTCGGTGAGGAGGGCACGCATCTGATCACTCCGGGTGGGGAAGGGGCGCAAAGGTGGCGACGTCGGGGGTTCGATCGCGCTCCGGTACGAAAGGGCTCTCGTTCAAGCCGAGCCGGCGGAGGTATGCGACGAGCGCGATGAGCTCCGAGTCGGCTGCCAGATCGGGAACGTCGCTCCGCAGCTCAGCCGCGAGGCCCTCCGCTTGGGCCCGCGCGTCTTCCTCCGCGTGGAGAAAGTCGAGGTCGTCGTAGGGCACACCGAGGCTACCGAGAACCCGCATCTTGCCGGCCGTCCCGGCCAGATCGACGGTGTTCTCGGCCAGGTGGGCGTAGCTCGGCATGATGGAGCCCGGCGAGGTGTCGCGGGGATTGATCATGTGCCGCGCGTGCCAGCGGGGATCGGCGTTGCGGACGCCTTCGCGCGCCAGGTCTGGGCCGATCCGGCGTGAACCCCACTGAAACGGTCGATCCCAGATGGAGTCGTCCGGGGTCGACACGGCGCCGTAGCGCGCCGTCTCCCAGGTGAAGGGGCGGATCATCTGGGAGTGACAGGTGTAGCAACCCTCACTCACGTAGATGTCCCGGCCTTCCAGCTCGAGCGCCGTGTACGGCGCGTTGTCGGTGGTGGCGCGCTCGGCCTCGCCCACCACCACCGCAGGCAGGATCTCCGCGACGCCGCCGACCAACACCGCCAGGCCCGCCAGCGCGCTGAGGATGGCGCCGCGCCCCTCGAGGACGTGATGCCAGTTCTTAGCGCTCCCCGTCGCCGCGATGATGGCGCCGCCTGCGACGGCGATGATGACGGCGAGGCCCACCAGGAACGTCGCGCCGATCGTGGAGACGAAGAAGGACACGCCGAGGAGCGTCGCCACCACGAGGATGAGCGAGATGGGCGGCGTCAGCAGCACCTCGGACCAGGGCACGGGCTTCTCGACCCGCAGTCGCGTGACCCCAAGCGAGATGACGACGGGCACCGCGCCCCGAGCGGTCATCCACAGGTTCCACGCCATGGAGATGAAGCCGATGATGTACGCGGTGCCGCCCACCAGACGCATCCAGTACATCGGTCGGATGGCGTCCAGGGTCTCGAGGAAGCGAGGGTATACCAGGGTTCCGTCCTCGTGCTCCGCCTGGAACATCAGGCCCTGTTGGATCCCTGCGATGTACATCGCGGCCATGTAGAGGACGATGCCGAAGGTCCCGAGATAGAAGTGGTAGTTGGCCGCAGAGGTGGAGTGGAGCGGGCGTCCGTACAGGCGAGGGACGAGCCAATAGAACATCCCTGCGGCCATGAATCCGTTCCAGCCCAGTGCACCGCCGTGGACGTGCCCGATGATCCAGTCGGTGTAATGCGCGAGCGCGGAGACCGAGCGAATCGACAGAAGCGGCCCCTCGAAGGTCGCCATGCCGTAGAAGGTCACGGCCGCGGCGAAGAACTTCAGGACGGGATCGGTGCGGAGCTTGTCCCACGCACCCCGTAGGGTGAGCAGGCCATTGAGCATCCCTCCCCACGAGGGCGCCCAGAGCATGATGCTGAAGATCATACCGAGGGACTGGGCCCACTCCGGCAGAGCGGTGTTGAGCAGGTGGTGGGGGCCGGCCCAAATGTAGAGAAAGATCAGGGACCAGAAGTGGATGATCGACAGGCGGTAGCTGAATACCGGGCGATCGGCGGCCTTGGGAATGTAGTAGTACATGATCCCCAGCACCGGTGTAGTGAGGAAGAACGCGACGGCGTTGTGCCCGTACCACCACTGGACCAGTGCGTCCTGCACCCCGGCGAATACACCGTAGGAGTGGGTCCAGGAGGTGGGGATGGTCAGGTTGTTGACCACGTAGAGGAGCGCGATGGTGAGCGCGGTCGCGATATAGAACCAAATCGCGACGTAGAGGTGCTTCTCGTTTCGCTTCGCGATGGTGAGAAACAGGTTGATGGTGAAGAGGACCCAGATGACGGCGACGGCGATGTCGATGGGCCAGATGAGCTCGGCGTACTCCTTGGATTGGGTGAGTCCGAGCGGCAGGGTGATCGCGGCCGCGACGATGATCAGCTGCCATCCCCAGAAGTGGATGTTCGAGAGCGCGTCCGAGCCCATCCGGGTCTTGAGCAGGCGCTGGGTCGAGTGGTAGATGCCCGCGAAGATCATGTTGCCGACGAACGCGAAGATGACCGCGTTGGTGTGCAAGGGGCGCAGGCGCCCAAAGCTCAGGTGGGGATCGATGTTCGCGGGCCAGTAGGCCAACTGCAGCGCGATGAGCGCGCCGACGAGCATGCCCACGATTCCCCAGGCGACCGAGGCGAAGAGAAAGCGGCGGACGACGACATCGTCATAGGTGACTCGAACGGTCTCGAGAGGATCGTCACTCACGGTGTCTTGCACGGGGGTACTCATGGGTTGTGCGGGGCCGAGGGAGGGGCGGGCGGAGTTGGGGATTCGGGTGGGTCGTGCAGCGGCAGGAGCGCGAGGCGGTCCGCGTGATCGAAGGTCCGGGCACGCACCGTCCACACGAAGAGCCCGACCCCCGCCGCGGCGAGGAAGAGGCTGACGAAGGTGGTGAGGATCAGGACCTCCATGCGGGCTCCAGCGCGGGGAGAGGGCGGGTGTCCTGCGCGGGGCGCGACGTCGTGAGTGGGAAGGCAGCCAAGGCGCTGCCGATCACGGCCAGCGAACTCAGCGGCATGAGCACAGCGGCGAGCCACGGGTGCAGGTGCCCCGACGCGGCCCAGGCGATGGCCAGCGCGTTGTAGGCGAGCGCGAAGGCCACGTTGCGGCGAGTGACCCGGCGCAGGCGCTGGCCGACCTCGAGGAGCGTGCGCACCGCGGAGAGCCCGCTGCTGCCGCGCACCGTCTCGATCGACGTGAAGTGAAAGTCCGTGCGGGCGGGCAGGAACGGGCGATCGATCGCGGGCGTGCCCGACAGGAAGGCGGTCTCCGCCGCGAGCGCGTCGTTCAGCCCGTCTCCGACGAAGAGGGCGCATTCGGGGGCGCTCGTGCGGAGCCACGCGGCCTTGTCCTCGGGCCCGGCGCCCCCGATGCAGTGGGCGGCGTCGAGCCCCACCCGCTGGCCCATCGCGCGAACTCGGTCGTGGGCATCACCAGACAGAATGAACACGGGCTTGGCCACGCCGTGCGCGCCGGCAACGCGCAGCGCGGCGATCTCGAAGGCCGCGTCGTCACGCAGCTGCTCGTCGAACGAGAACGCGAAGAGAGGGAGTTCGTCGCGCGAGAACACGAGCGCGCCGTCGCGTGCTGGATGCGACGGGGCGGCAAACGCCGGGGCGCCCAGGCGGTAGATGTGCTCACCGACGCGGGCGCGAAGGCCGGCGCCGACGACCTCTTCGACGTCGATGTCGGCGCGCGCAGCGATGCGGGTCGTCCACGCACGGCGGAGCGCTTCGGCGCGCGGGTGGGTGCTCGCCATGGCCATGGCGCTCGCGACGCCGAGATCGTCGTCGGTGGCGCTGGCGAGTGGGCGCGCCTCGGCGAGCCTGAGGGCGCCCGTGGTCAGGGTCCCCGTCTTGTCGAACACGACCGCGTCGACCTCGGCGGCGCGCTCGAGCGCCCGAGCGCTCCGCACGAACACTCCCGCGCGGCGAAGCACCGTGCGCGCGAGCTCGTGCGCCAACGGGTTCGCTATCCCGAGGCCGCAGGGACAGGTGACGACCAGCACCGCCGTCGTCGCGAAGAGCGCCTGGTGCCACTCGCCTGCGGTGGCCCAGTAGGCGAACGTGAGGAGCGCCGACGTGAGCACGCCCGCGGCCCAGGTGCGCGCGACGCGGTCCCAGAACCCCGCGCCGTGTTCGGTGCTGGCGGGCGGTGGGCGCCGCACCAACGCCAGGAGCGAGGATTCGTCGAACGACGACGCCGCGCGCATGCGGGCCCCGCGCAGTCCTCGGAGGAACGCGCCCGCGGGGATCTCGGCGCCGCGCGAGAGATGACGCGGCAGGCTCTCGCCGTTGATCCAGTCGAGCGAGATCTCGGCGTCGTCACTCAGCAGGTGGGCCTCGACCGGGACCAGCTCCCCCGGCGCGATGCGGAGCTCGTCGTTCACGCAGAGCGCTTGGGCGGCAACCACCTCGATGACTCCGTCACGCACCCGCCGCGCAAAGAGCGCGGGCACCTCGCTCGCGGCCAAGAGCTGATGTCGTGCGTGTCCCAGCGAGCGGCGCTCGAGGGTGCGTCCGATCAGCATCAACGCGACGAAGACCGAGACGGTGTCGGCGTAGCGGGGCTCGCCCTCGAGCACGTACGAAGCCACGCAAGCGCTCGAAGCCAGCACGATCCCGAGCGCGATCGGGACATCGAGCGAGAGTACCCCGCGGCGCAGCGCGCCCCACGCGCCCCGCACGAAGGTCGGGGCGGCCAGCGCGACCGCCCCCGCAGCCAGCGCCAGGCTGACCGCACGCAAGACGCCGCGCAGCGGCTCCTCGCTCAGTCCCAGGTATTCGGCGATGGAGAACGACATCACGTTCATCGCCAGCGCGGTGGCGATCCCTGCGCGCAGGAGCAGGCCGCTCTCTTCCCTATCGATCGTCTTGTCGGCCGGGCCGAGCACGTAGCCGAAGGCTTCGAGGTCGAGCACGTACGCACGGAGATCGAAGCCCTCCGCGGTCCAGAGCGCGACGCGCCCCAGTCCCGGGTCGACCTCGATCCGTCGCCCGCCCGGGCGGCGTCGAAACGTCTCCTCGAGGAGCCAGGTGCATGCCGCACAGCGCAGGCCCTGGACGTCGAGCAGCACGTGACCCGTGGTGCCGAGCTTGGCCTCGATGCCGTCGAGCCACAGGTGTTCCCGCGGCGCGGGTGTGGCGACGGGTCCTCCGCTCCGCCCGCCCAGCGCGTAGTAGCGGCTCAGCCCGGCGCCATCGAGCAGCTGCGCGACGGTCTGGCATCCGACGCAGCAATAGCGGGCGTGTCCCGAGGGGAGTGGACTTGCACAGTGTTCGCAGGGCGCGGCCACCCCGGGGCCTGTGCATCGGGCGGACCATGCGGGTCGTCCGCACGAATGCCTCCAGCGATCGCGCAAGCGCGCAGATCCTGCGCCCCGAGTCGGTGCTCGACGCACGTGATGCACGCTCGCGCCAATCGTCGCAGCGGGGAACGCGCGGCATTCCGTACGGCACCGGCCTTGCTGATGCGCGCCTGGTGGAACTCTCCCTTCAAGCCGCGGTGAGCGCTCTTCTCTTGGGGGCGGGCACCGGTCTGCTCTCGAGCCTGCACTGCGTCGCGATGTGCGGGCCGCTGGTGGCCCTAGGGTGCGGACCGACGCAGCGGCCCGCGAGCCTCTGGCTGCTCGGCCGCGGGACGGCGTACGTTGGCGCCGGCGCGCTGAGCGCGGGCATGTCGGGCGCGCTCGGTTGGCTCGCGGGCGGCGGCGTCGTGGGCAGCGTCGTGTCGGTGCTCCTCGCGCTCCTGCTGCTGGGGACCGGCTACCGCTGGCTGCGTCCCTCACCCCTGGTCACGGTGGGCCGTGGGCCCTCCTCGATGTGGCTGGCTCGCGCGTCCGAGCGGGTTCGGCGAGGCGCGTTCAGCCCGGTGCTCCTCGGTGCGCTGTCGGTGGTCTTGCCCTGTGGCGCGCTCTGGTCCGCGCTCGCTGCCGCGATCGCCACAGGCCGACCGCTCCTCGGCGCGTTGGTGATGCTGGCCTTCGCCGTGGCCAGCTCACCTGCGCTCTATCTCTCCGGCGCCGTGGCCCGCACTCCCGATCCTTGGGTACGTCGCGGGATCGGCGTGCTGCTGTGTTTGGGCGCGGTGATCTCGCTAGCCCGGCCGCTGCTCGCTTACCGAGGCGCGTCGCCCGTTGCGTGCCACGAAGCGTCCTCGGTCTCGCCTTCGAGCGAGGTCGAGGTAGGGTCTGCGCCATGACCGAGAGCGTCGTCGACGAGATGATTCGCTACGTTCGCCTCGACGCCGAGGACCGTTCGCTGGTCCACGCGCTCCTGCCGGTGGTGGAGCCCCACTTCGAGTCCATCGCCGTCGATTTCTACGAGCGCATTCGGGAGCACGAGGAGGCGCACGCGGTCTTCATAGATGAGGCCCAGGTGAGGCGCCTGCATCGCTCGCTCATCGCGTGGTTCGGTGGGCTGTTCGGTGGCGACTACGGCAGCGAGCATTTCGCGCGAACCGCGCACGTGGGCTGGGTCCACGTCCGCATCGGGTTACCCCAGCGCTACATGCAGGCCGCGATGACCCTCATCCGGGCGCGCCTCGTCGAGGCGGTCCAGGCCGCGCTCGCTCCGGCGGAGGCTGGGCCCGCCGTTCGCGCCCTCGACAAGCTCGTCGATCTCGAGCTGGCCGTGATGGTCGATGCGTACCGCGATCACTACGTCCGGCGTCTCGAGACCCTCACGCGCGCGGAACTAGACACCCAGGCCAACACCATCGAGACCATGGAGCGGCGCTACGTGCGCGCGTTCGAGCGGGCTCACGTCCTGGTGATCGGCGTGGACGGCGCTGGCGGGATCGTCCTCTTCAACCGCGAGGCCGAGCGCGCGAGCGGCTGGGCGCTCGACGAGGTCGTGGGCCGCGCGCCTGGGACCGTCGTGGTCGAGCCTGAGTTCGTGCCGGTGTTGGAGCGCCACCTGGCGGAGGCCCGCCCGGACGAGGATCGCTTCTTCGATGCGGTGCTCTCCACGCGCGCGGGGCATAGGCGGACGGTGCGCTGGCAGCTCGCGCGCACCGAGGCGCGCGATGCCCCGACCGCGCACGATGTGCACTACTTCCTGATCGGGCACGACGTCACCGACGAGGTCGAGTTGGCCGAGCGCACCCGCCGAGCGGAGCGTCTGGCCGCGGTCGGCACGCTGGCGGCGGGGCTCGCACACGAGATCCGCAATCCGCTGAACGGCGCGCACCTTCACCTCACGCTGCTGGAGCGCGCGCTGGGGAGGGGTGATCCCTTGACCGCGGAGGACAAAGAGTCCCTCGGAATCGTGGGCGTCGAGATCCATCGTCTCGGCGATCTGGTGAACGACTTCCTCCAGTTCGCGCGCCCTCAGCGCTTCGAGCTGCTGCCCACAGCGCTCGGTGAGGTGGCGCGGCGGGCGCTCGGGCTCTTGGTGCCCGACGCGGAGCGCCGCGGCGTGACCACCGAGCTCGACGTGGCCAGCCAGGAGCTCGATGTGATGGGCGACGCCCAGCGGCTCGAGCAGGTCCTACTCAACTTGCTTCGAAACGCGATCGAAGCGCACGAGCGACCTGGCGGACACGTGGTGCTACGGCTCTACCGCACGCCGGCTTCGGTGGTCGCGGAGGTCGAGGACGACGGCCCTGGCCTGTACGATCCGCAGGCGCCCATCTTCGATGCGTTCTTCACCACCAAGGCCTCGGGCACCGGCCTGGGCCTCTCGATCGCTCACCGCATCGCAGAGGACCATGGCGGCTCGCTCGCGGTGCAGAGCGTCCCAGGCAAGACCGTGTTTCGTCTGGCGTTGCCCCGCCCGGAGACCTCGATCCTCGAGGTCTCCGGTAGGCGCACGCCCAAGGAGGTTCCATGACATCGAGCGCCGTGCGTCCCCACAAAGGGCGGGTGTTGGTGGTCGATGACGAGCCGAGCGCACGCAGCGGACTCGAGCGTCTGCTGACCGGGGAGGGCTATACGGCGAGCAGCGCGCCCGACGGCGCCACCGCGTTGGACTTGTCGCTCGAGGTGCCGCCGGACGTGGTGATCACGGACCTGCGCATGCCCGGCATGGACGGGCTCGCGCTCCTCGGTCATTTGCGCGAGCGCGACCCGCATCTGCCGGTGATCGTGGTGACGGCCTACGGCGAGGTCGCGTCTGCGGTGGCCGCGATGCGGGCTGGCGCCACCGACTACCTCACCAAGCCCGTCGACCTGGATGTCCTCGTGATGGCGCTCGAGCGCGCCACGGAGCGCCGCTCGCTAATCGTCGAGGCGGAGAACCTCCGCCGCCAGGTACGCGCCACATCCGGCGCGGGCATCGAGGACCTGATCGGCGTGAGCCCGCCGATGCAGGCCATCTACCGGACGGTGCGGCAGGTCGCGCCCGCGCGGGCGACCGTGCTCATCACCGGCGAGAGCGGCACCGGCAAGGGCGAGGTGGCGCGAGCGATTCATGCTTGTAGCCCGCGCGCCTCGGGCCCGTTCATCACCGTACAGTGCACTTCGCTCGCGGAGACGCTGCTCGAGAGTGAGCTCTTCGGACACGAGCGCGGCGCGTTCACGGGCGCGGAGCGTCGCCGCCTGGGTCGCTTCGAGGCGGCCTCGGGCGGCACGCTCTTTCTCGACGAGGTGGGCGAGATCCCTCCTTCGACGCAGGTGAAGCTGCTGCGGGTCCTGCAAGAGCGCGCCTTCGAGCGAGTGGGAGGCAACGAGGTGGTCAAGGTCGACGTCCGCGTCTTGGCCGCGACTAACAAGGACCTGGCGGCCGAGGTGCACGCGGGCCGCTTCCGTGAGGATCTCTACTATCGGCTCAACGTAATCCACATGCCGATGCCGCCGCTGCGGGTGCGCGGCGGCGATGTCCTGGTGCTCGCCCATCACTTCATCCGCCGCTTCGCGGAGGAGAACCGCAAGGACGTGCACGGCGTCACCGATGCGGCGCGCATGCGTCTCTTGGCCCACCGCTGGCCGGGCAACGTCCGCGAGCTGGAGAACGCGATCGAGCGGGCCGTGGTGCTCTGCCAGGAGACGCTCCTCGACGTGAGCGACCTCCCCGATGAAGTGCAAGCGAGCGCCTCGGCCGACGCGGTGGCGATCCCTGGCGCGACGATGGCCGAGATCGAGCGCCACGCCATCCTCGCGACCCTCGATGCGATGGGCGGATCGACAGCCCGGGCCGCCGAGATGCTCGGTATCTCGGTCCGCAAGATCCAATACCGCCTCAACGAGTACCGCCTGGCACGCGAGCGGAAGTAGCGCTCCGCGGGCATTCGCCGGCCAGGGCGATCAGTCCTTGCGAACGACCGTGGTGAGCACCGGGATCGGTGCGGTCCTCACCACGTGCTCGGCGATGCTGCCGAGGAGCAGCCGGCCGAGGCCGGAGCGCCCGTGGGTCCCCATCACGATGAGGTCGCTCCTCTCCCGCACGGCGAGCGCGAGGATGACCTCGAGGGGTGCGCCCTGGACGAGGTGGCCGCGCAGCGTTCGCCCGCTTCGGGACACCGCGGCGATCGTCTCGTCGAGCCGCGCTTGCAGAGCAGTGATCTGGGCGACTACGGCCTCGCCGCTGGGGACCACCGTCGCGTCGAAGATGGTCAAGACGTGCGGCGACCACACGTGCACCACGTCGATTGAGGCATCGAATCGCTCGGCCATCGAGACGGCGAGAACGAGAGCTGCCTCGGCGCTGGGCGAGAAGTCGATCGGGCACAGAATGCGAGTCACCTGAAACATGCGGCACTCCACGATGGGTTTTGGGGTCGGCAGATCACGAGCGCTCGCCGCGCACCCCCTGAGTCGAAAACCGAGCCTACCTACTGCAACCAGGTCACATCGCTCGAGAGGGTCGGGCCGCGCGGCCGCAGCATCTTCGACTCGTCGTGGGCACGGAACGGAAGAAAAAGCAGGCCTGGCTGATAGAGGTGCTCGAGCGACGGATCCACGACTGTCGTCTTCCAGTCGCTCGGCAGGCTGTGCACCAGGCGATTGGCCAAGAGCGTGCCGCCGGTCCCGGCGCCGAGGATGACGAGATGCTTCATGGGCCGAGCACCCGAGCAACGGGCGGGCCACGGCGTACGCCTCTGCTATCCGGTCGATCGCGTCCCGTGTGCGCTAGTCCTGCGCGGCGAGACGCAGTTCCTGCGCGGCGTGCCGTCGGACCGCCTTGCGTTGACGCCTTGCTGGCAGCGGCGTGGGGCTCGAGGTTCTGGCGCGCGGCGTGCGTAGCTGCGCACCCGAACGGAGCCCTTTCATGATCATCGCCTGCCCATCCTGTGGATCGAACAACCGAGTTCCTGCGGCCCGTATGCTCGAGGCGCCGCGCTGTGGTCGCTGCAAGACGGCGATGGTGCTCGATGCGCCCGTGCCGGTTGCGTCGGTCGCCGAGTTCGACGACTTGGTGAGCGGCTCGCCCGTGCCCGTCGTCGTGGACTTCTGGGCGGCGTGGTGTGGGCCGTGCCGGGTCGTGGCGCCGCAGCTCGAAGCGCTCGCGAAGGCGCGCAAAGGTAGGGTGCTGATCGCCAAGCTCGATGTCGACGCGGTGCCGGAGATCGCCAGCCGCTACCAGATCCGGAGCATCCCCACGTTCGTGCGCTTCGACGGCGGTCAGGAGCGCAAGCGGGCGAGCGGCGCGATGCAGGCCGAGCAGCTGGCGCAGGCGCTGGGCCTCGGATGAGGCTCGCGCTCACCGCACGGCGAGTGCAGTCCACGAGAGGACCGTCGCGCCGAGCACTTGGACGAAGACCGCGAGCCGGAACGAGGGCGACGGCTTCGAGGTGATCGCGAGCGCGAGCTTGGTCAGCGCGTTGGCGCTGAGGCAGACCAGCACGCCGGCCGCGGCCGCGTCGGTCGAGAGCGTGCCCGTCGCACCCAGCGCGGCGACCGACGCCGCCGACGCGTGCGCGTCCGCTAGTGCTGCGAGCCCTGCGCCGATCATCACGCCGGTCGCGCCGCTCGCGCGCTCCACGAACGTCGCGCCGATGCTCACCGTGGTGACGACGACGGCGAAGAGCAGCGCCCCGCGGATGTTCACGGCGCGCTCGAGCTCGCCGGCCTGCACCTGCGGCGTGCGCGCGGCACGGTACGCGAACCACCCCGCGCAGAGCAGCGCGACCCCGAATGCCGCGGCGAGCGGCAGCGCGAGGCGCTCGAGCACCGTCGGGCTCGCGGCGCCCACGAGGATCGCGACTTCGATGTAGGTGGCGACCGTGGAGGCCGCGGCGGACGCGGTGGCCGAGGGCGAGGCCGGCGGCTCGCGCGAGCGCTGCCCCATCGCGAGGATCGTTGCCGAGCTGGAGACGAAACCGGAGGCCAACCCGGCGAGCGGTGGCCCCCAACGAGGACCCAGCGCGCGCTGCGCGATGTGCGCCCCGAAGTGGATCGCGAGCACCAGCACGACGAGCCGCCACAGCGTGAAGGGCACGAGCACGCCCCACGGATCGACGGGCTCGCTCGGCAGCGCGGGGAGCACGACGATGGCGGCGCTCGCGACGATGAGCGCGTCCCGCAGCTCGGCCGGCGTCAGCATGTCGCGGACCATTGCGTGGATGCGCGATCGAAACGCGAGCAGGAACGCGGTGCTGAGCCCCAGCGAGAGCGCGATGGTGGTGTGGGTCATCGCGAGCGCGCCGAGCACATACGTGAGGACGAGCGCCACTTCGGAGGTCAGGCCGGGATCGAGGCGGGCATCGAGCGCGTAGGCGGCGAGGGCGAAGAGCGCCACGACCGCCCCGAAGCCGACGAGCGCGGCGGGGCCGAGGAGCGCGGCGACCGCGCCGAGGAGCGCGACCAAGGCGAAGGTCCGGATGCCCGCGGCACGACGCGCAGTGGGGTCGGCCGCGATGCGCTGCTCGCGCTCGGCCCCGATGACGAGCCCTATGACCAGCGCGATGCCGAGCTCCACCAGACCGGCCGAGGCGCCAGGCTCATTCACGGTGCACCGCGGTCGTTCGTTCGCATCGGAGGAGCCAACTATGCACGGTCTGCGCCGCCGTATGCGACCGAAGCCCGTGCACGCCGCCTTGCGCTCGCGTTGGCCGCGCGTACGTGCGTGGCATGTCCCTCGACGGATTTCGGCGTGCGCACAGCGACGCGTTCACCGGGTTCGACGCGGCCACCGCGACCCGGGTGTTCGCGACCATCGATCGGGTGGGCCGCGCGCTGCACTTCGACATGGTCGGGCTCGAGCACCTCCCGAAGGGCCCTGCGTTGCTCGTCGCGAACCACGCGTTCGGTTGGGACGCGGCGTTTCTCATGGCGGCCGTGTGGCGGGCCAAGGAGCAGCCGCTGTGGGCGCTCGGCGAGCACTTGTGGTGGCGGGTGCCGTTCCTACGTCGGGTGGCGGCGGCGTGCGGGACGGTGGACGGAACGCAGGAGAACATCGATCGCCTGCTCGAACGCGAGCAGTTCGTGCTCGTGCTCCCGGGTGGGCTGCGGGAGGCCGTGAAGCCCGCGACGCTCCGCTACCGGCTGCTGTGGGGTCACCGATTTGGCTTCGTCCGCGCCGCGATCCGACACGGCGCCTCGGTGGTGCCGGTCGCCTCGGTGGGGAGCGACGAGCTCTTCGACTTCATGGGGAATGCGTACGAGCGAGGTCGTCGGTGGACGGGCTACCGAATCCCGGTGCCCCTGCCGAGCCGGATCCTGCCTCTCCCGCACCTGACCTCACTCCGGTTCATCGTGGGGAAACCCATCCCCCCGCCAACCGCCGTCGAAGGCCCCGGGGAACACGAGGTGCTCGAGCGCTTTCGTCGAGAGATCGCGGGCGCGCTGCACGAGCTCATCGACAACGAGCTGGCGCGCCGCGCGGGGATCGAT
>Ga0105047_10003118_pt1 | contig 29358 bp, 38 predicted proteins | sample MAT04_FD_78384 | JGI IMG/M metagenome (GOLD analysis project Ga0105047, IMG submission 78384) | Freshwater microbial communities from Lake Fryxell liftoff mats and glacier meltwater in Antarctica - MAT-04 (megahit assembly) | ecosystem: Environmental > Aquatic > Freshwater > Ice > Liftoff... | reverse complement strand
TCCGCCATAGGAGGCGTCGCATAGTGGCCCATTGCGAGGGATTGCTAATCCCTTGTGCCGTAAGGCACGCGAGAGTTCAAATCTCTCCGCCTCCGCATTATTTTCTCTCTGCACTATGTGCAGGAAGAAAATAATAAGTGTGATGTTGAGATTCGAAGTTTATACCAGAGCCAAGCGTAATCACATGGCCATGGCAAATCCCACCTCCTCCGCCAAACTATAAAGTCTACCAGACCAAATTATAACGATATTATGAAATAGGACCGTCAGACACAAAGCTCTGCTTAACTCAAGTCCACTTTTGTAGTGATAAAATATGTATATGCAAAAAAAAGAACAGCCAATCATCTCGGTAGATGAATCAAGTTACAATAGTCAACTAAAAGAACTTTATGTCATTGACAAAGCTGGATTTCGACAATGGATGACCGAAGGACCCCTTAATGTTTTTAGCCAAGTAGTTAAAGGGTTGGACGTACCAATATATCCAAACGAAAAATCTCTAGCGAAAATCTTCAATTACATTAGCTCCGCCGTTATCACTATTGAAGATAAAAGGATGGGATTGTCACCCGTTACCCAGGAAAAAGCCATTCATCTACTTATTGATCTAATTCCTGCTCTTAGTGCGATGGCGGATGATATAAAAGGTGGAAAACCCAACGAATATTCAATAGGTGCAATGGGTTGGAAAGCTGAAGGCAAAGATTCTGGTAGTTGGTTTAGACAAATTGCCAGATACGACAGATCCGCAGACGAATACCCCGATAATGTAAAAACTGGAGAATTGGATTCGGCTAGGGGTCGCAATAAATTGGCTAGAATCAGTCTCATCGCAAGCCCACAACTCCTCCTATTATTAAACAAAATGGATAATAACCATCAAGATGAATTATTAAACCTCATCAAAAAAGGCGAAATTCCACCACAAATTATTTCAGATGAAGAGTTTTCTCGAGTAGAAGCATATAACGCCTGGATGAGAAACGATAAAAAAGACGTAGAACCTAAAAAACCAGCAAGAGCGACTTGGATAGACATGATCTACGACCAAATTGCCAACAAAAAGATAGATTATAGAAAGTTCAGCAAAAATATCGAAACTACTTATCATGACACTATCTTTATCGGTGACGATCATGATCGAACTCATCTATACAATATGGTTGATTTAACCAAAGAAACGGATGATCTTGATGATATTCCAGCAGCAAATTGGGAACAGGGCGGTGCGTTCAATCTTGCATAATTTCGAATTTTATTTATGTATTTATTGTTGGATCAGAACTGGTAAAATAGCTTATAACACCGATAAACAATACCCCGCCAATTATAAGTTTTTGTTTGACTAAATGCCAAAAATTTCATATGCTAACTCTTGATAAGTGATCATTTTAATACTATACAACTGCAATCGCTAAATTTTGGGAAGAATAATTATAAACAATATGGACATTCAAACAATCATAATTAATTTAATCGGACCTCTCGGAGGAGCAGGAATAGGAATATACCTTACACATTACTATAATAAAAAAATAGAAGTTTTAAAAAATGACGGGAATTATAATACAGAAGTTTCGAAAACTCATTGGGCACGATTTAGCGAAATTGAACTAATGGAACGTTCATTAGCTGGAAATAAATATCCTTCCGTTCTAATATTTATGAGGTATATTGTTGATCCTGAAAATACAAAACAATTCAATATTGATAATCCTCACCTTCAAAGTCTTAAAAGCCAAGAAGAAATAATGAAGTATGCAAAAACTAAATTAATAGAATTCTATTATGATGCATTTTTATATGCTTCTGATGACGTTTTAAAAAAAATTAAACAATTTATTGACAATCCTACCCAATCTAATTTTATGCAGACTGCAATATCAATTAGAAAAGATTTTCGGAAACCAGTAAAGACTCAAATCAATGAAACTGATTAAAATTCCCCACGCTTTTAAGCTGGGGAATTTTGAGGCATCTTTGCGAAATGGCAAAATGGCTGCGCGAGAGATGCAAGGCGCAAAACAGGCAATAAGAGATGGATTTGCACACGGTGGGATTACAATCTCACGTTTAGACGCTATCGTTGATAGACCATACTAAGTTTATTGCTGTTTAGGCGGCGACCCTTCTGTCATTGCTAAACAATCTCCAATATAGATAAATCACCGGCGCTGATAGTAGCGTTAAGATAATTAGAGCCTTAGCGGGACCCATAATGTCTGCAAGTCCGCCTAGGAAAACGCTCATAACGGCAAATCCAATGCTTCCTCCTAATGAGTTTAATGAACTCATTGTGGCTCGTTGATTATCAGTAAATTCGTTATGCATGAGCGTCTTTTCAGCAACCGAACTAACTCCATATAATACGGAAGGGATCGACAAAAAAAGTGGAGAAAATATATTTGGGATACCAAAAGCAATTAGACTCGTAATTTTTCCCAAAATACTGTCAAATAATAATATTTTAATCTCAGAATACTTTTTGATTATTTTGCCACTAAAGAAAAAACTGAGGGATGCACCAAAACTTGGGAGCATCCTAGATATTCCTATGGCCCAAATTGGCCAGACAGTCGCGACAAAAACTGAGGTGAATTCCCATTTAATTTCACTAATAGCATATCCCCAGATAGAAGCTAAACTTAATAGACGCAATTTTTTGTTAGTGACGAATAATCGGATAGCCTTCTTCAGATTGCTAAATATGTTAGTATCCTGATTCGAACGAACTCTTGGCTCAACAAATTTGTAGCTGATATATAAAATTACAAATTGAGATAGAACTGATAACCACAAGAGATACGTGAACGAAAAATTTGCAATAATCCCGCCGAGGAGCGCTGAGATTCCCATGGCAAGCTGCTCTGTAGAACTAACCCTACCTTGATATTCATGGAATTCTTTTTCCATATTATCGTCAGCTAAAGTATCGCGAAGAAAAGCGTCGTTATTTCCACTATAAAAAGCACGAGAGATTCCCTCAAAAATTGCTCCAACTATTAACCACCAATATGAAAAACCTAATGCATAAAAAATAAATGCAATAACGCGAGCCCATGATCCTAACACTATCGTATTCTTGCGTCCTATTCTGTCGGACCATATGCCAGTTGGCACTTCAAATATGGCAGAAGACAGCATAATAATGCCAAAAACAGAGGTGCCTAGGGCAAAAGACCCAGAAATTCTTGAAAAATAAATAATCGCAAGTGGTGTAAATAAGCTAAAGCCAATAAAAAAATTAAAAATGGAAAGTAGATGAACATTTTTGCGATGCATATCTGAATTATACGCTACACTAATCTCGAAACTTTTTAATTGTGCATTGTGTTTTGAGCGAGTACGAAGATGCTACTATCATCTTCTGGCGTTAATGGCGTTATATCAATTATTTCAAAATATTTACTATGAAACTCCCACGACCTTACGGTCGGGGTTTTAAGTAGGGAATTTATAAAACTGTATCAATTAGGATAATTCAACTCCATAAACCTGATCTATATCCCTAGGAATCACGCTCTTAGTTACCAATGGGTCGAACCGATTGTTGGTCGTACTATTACTCAAATCTCTTATAAATATTTCCGAAAGATAATAAGCATCATTTTTAAGCACTCTTTTAATTTCTGTAAAAATAGATGGCCATAACTGTGGGTTTAATGATGAAATAAAGGTTAATTCTGGAATTAGATCGAAAGATTCGGGTTAAGTGACATTTCGAGTTGGTTTTTGAAGCTGTTTTTGTCTCAGTATCGCCGCAATGATTTGGCGGCGCTGAAATAGAGATGTTCCCCGATGTTGATCAACTTTCCTTTGAATTTGAGCGTTCACACCACCTTCAATCCGATTGGACGTATTGGGTATACCTGGATACCTTAAATATTGAAAAAGATTTGGAAGAGCATTCTTTAAATGAGAGTAAGCGACGTGCAATCTTCCGTGAGTATAGTGCCATTTTCTTCTGCCCGTTGGAGTCGATTGATCCTGAAAAGTTTTCTCTTTCAGGAATGACATGTAGCACTGATACCAGCTTCGATAGTGGGATAACCAACCACGCAAATCATCTTTTGTTTTGACGCTCGTGACGTCGTTGACTAGGGTTTTAAACTCTATGGCTGCTCTTGTCTCTGGGTGCTTTGTGAGGAGAATATTGATTTGATGCATAACATGGAATTGACAGCGTTGAATGATAATACCAGGCCATCTCAGGCGTATTGCCCTAAGCATGCCCTTTTGACCATCACAAACGATGGCCTTGGGGAAAGAGCTAATGGTATTAAAAAACTGTAACCAGGTCGTGAAGTTTTCAGCATAAGTAAATAACCAGCTAACCACAGTATTGTCTGTTAATTGAACCACAAGTACGGTTGCAGAGTACTCTAGATAATATCCGTCGATGATCATTGCTTTTCCTCGGCAATCAATAGTCAAAGGAAGAATATCCCTCTCTCTGAATGGCTTGAACCAGCGATCAAGGGTACGGCGGTCAACCCGATATCTCACCCCAAAATCACTAAGTGTGAGTTTGCTTAAAATCCATTCTTGATACATATCTTGGCGATGTTTTTGAACTAAATCAACCCGTTTTCTGACTCCATTATCGTGACATTTGGGACACCTATATCTTTGGCTCCCACTTGGGTGTTTACCCCATTTTTGCATTGAAATACGGCACGCTGAACACTATTTTTTTTGATCATTTAAACCCCTCGAACATTAATATGTTAAGATTGTATCCTATTTATAAATTAAAATATCACTTTTTACCAACTCGAAATGTCACTTAACCCAAAAATTATGGGAAAAATTATACTTGTAAGACACGGCGAAACGAACAAGAATATTGGAAGAGTTTTGCATCACTCCAAAGATACCGAGAGCCTCAGCTCTAGCGGAATTGAACAAATCAACTTCGCAGCCGAAAAGCTCAAATCATATTCTCCTGATAGTATCTTCTCATCCAAAGAACAGAGAGCCAAAGATAGTTCGGCAATTATATCTAAAGTTTTGGGTCTTTCATTTACAACCATGGACGGACTTCAAGAGAGAAATTGGGGAATATATAGTGGCAAATCATGGGATGAAGTAGCTCAGGTCCTAGATAAAATGAATTTGGATAAACGCTACAACTACTCTCCTCCAGACGGAGAATCCTGGAAAATATTTGAAACCAGACTTATCAAAGCCATAACTACAATCACTACAATCAACCCTGATAAAACAACAATTCTAGTAACACACGGAGGAGCTATTAGAGCTTTAATGCCATTTTTGTTAAATTTACCAAAAGAAGAAAGTTTTAAATACGATCCCAGTAATGCATCGCTAACTATATTTAACTACAAAAATAACATATTTACCCCAGAAACAATCAACGATTGTTCTCATTTATCTCAAACTTAGAAGGTTCGAAATTGGTAAAATACATTATAATTTCGTTTACAGTACTCCGCACTTCGCTCGCCGCAGCCTAAAGAGCGAAAGAGGAATTTTATAAATAAACTATAAATCATCTCTTTGACTTGCATAAATCTCCCGCATTTGAGATAGTATTACCTATGGAACCGAATCAAATCTCAGCACAACCATCAACTACTACTTCGATAACTCCTTCTAATCCTCAGCCAATTGTCTCTTCTTTACCATCAGCTCACCCATCTAAACTACCAATTATTATTTTAAGTTTTCTACTTCTAGCTTCACTTGTTGGCCTTATTTATTTATATATGCAAATAAAAACTCTAAAAAACCAACTCGGGGTCGACCAACCTGCTTCAACAGCTACGCTCACAAACTCCAAATCCCTCGCCTTATCCCCTGACCCTTCCACCACAATAGATAAAACTGCAGATTGGAAAACATACACTAGTCCCCAGAAAACGACCATTCAATATCCTCCCGACTGGAAAATAGATACAAAGTATACAAAAGACATAAACGACGACACTGCAGAAGATAAATTTTTTAGCTTTACCCTATCCAAAGAACTACACAGCATTACCATCGCTTTTCCTGATGGATTTGGCCCTGGAATATGTATATTCAAAGATCAACCTGAGTTTGTCCAAGACCTCGAACCCAATCCAGTATCCGTAAAATGCGAGGGTGAATTTGTCGAAATCAAGGGAATCTCCTCTATACACAGACGTCTATCAGCGCCTCCAAAACCACTAGAAAATGGTACGCCTGCAGAATGGGGAATCTACACCAGAAACAGTAACGATAACTACATTACTCTTCCCCCCATAGCGTATAAAGTTCCCACTAACTATGATCAGAAAACACTTGCTACCATGGATCATATACTGGCCACATTTGAATCAGTAAAATAAGTTATAACTTCGTACTAATTTGATATTAAAAGGAATCGACACTGATTGGGCCGAGAAGGTCGAAAGTGCCAATGGCTTCATTGCCATCACGCCAGAATACAATCACGGCTACCCTGCCGTCCTCAAGAACGCGCTCGACTTGATCTACAAAGAATGGAATGGTAAACCAGTTGTCTTTGTCAGCTGTGGAGCAACTTCGTCAGGTCGTGATCGAGCTCCGTATGATCCCCCTCAAAGACGAAGCAAATATTCAAAATGTCTGGGCATCCTTTAACGAAGATGGATCTATTGTCAACAAACATGCCACATTTCAGCTAGGGACTGTCATCAGTGCTATCATTAAAGCATGTTCATCAAACTCTTAGTCGAATCGCTTGTTATTTTCCTCGCTCTTGACGCTGGCTGGATCACTCAGGTTGCCACGCCCTGGATGAAAAAGGCTGTCCCCCACCTGATGGCACCAAATCCCAACCTCCTCGCCGCCGTAGCCTTCTATCTCCTCTACCTCTCAGTCCTCCTTATTCTCTTTATCATGCCAGGACTTACTCACAAAGTCGGCTACCAAACACTCGCCTTCCAGACCTTTCTATTTGGCTTTACCGCCTACGCCACCTACGATCTCACCAATCTAGCAGTCATGAAAGGCTACCCCCTCTCCATGGCCCTGGCCGATATGTTCTGGGGTGGCTTACTCACTATGACTACGTCACTAATTATTTATAAATTAAACTCGTAAGGGATATTTATGAACAAAAAACTCGTTCTCGTTATCGTCCTCGTACTCGCACTTGCAGCCGGTGGCTACTATCTCAAAATGAAAAAGTCTCCCACTTCGATGGTTTTAGATAATCAAACTCCTACACAAACCAACAGTGAAGCCAGTGAATTTGCCAAAGCTATACAATCTGGCAATCCCTCCAAATGTACTATGGCCAAAGGCGATGACAATATGGAATATACAATTAAAGGCAAGCTAATGCTCATGAAAGCCAATACCACAGTCAAAGACGACGCGGGCAAGTCAACCACAATGCTGAGCAACATGATCAATGATGGACAGTACCTCTACATGTGGCAAGATGGTCAAAAACAAGGGACCAAAATGACCATTCCAACCGAAGAAGAAGCCAAGGAAATGTCAGACAAAGCCAAACAATATCAACAATCCTCACCAAAATTTGAAGATGAAGCAGATTACCAAGGTTACAAGGATCAAGGATATACTATCAACTGCGTTGCTGGCATCGTCGAGGACTCGGCATTTTTACCACCCAAAGACGTCAATTTTATCGACCCCACGGCGATGATGAAAGAGATCACCACTCCAGGTGGAAATGTCCAAATCAACATGGAAAAAATCAAGCAGTTACAAGAAAAATACAATGGCGTTAATGAGTAACGCCAATTAACTCTAGATACTGGGCGAGTGCCCGAGTCATCGAAAATTCGTTTTTGATCAGTGAGCGGGCATTCTGCATCATGTTTACCCAGGCTTCGGGGACTCCTTGTGCATTTTGTTCGTAATACATAGGCAAAATAGAATTGTTCAGTGTATCCATCATATTCTTGGTCAGCTCAACATCATCCAATGCCCATCCCACCTGATACATCTCAATCTCATCCACCCACCCATCACGTGTAGACATGGGTAGATTGCCATTGAGCGCTGCCTTCATCCCGCTCGTCCCACACGCCTCAAACCCTACCACGGGCGTATTGATCCACACGTCGCATCCAGCAGTCATCGCCCCAGACAGTTCCAGGTTGTAGTGTGGTAGATACACCGCGACGCCTTTTAGGTCGGACGAGAGTCGATATTGCAACTCTTCAAGCATTTCTTGACCATCAGTATCTGCTGGATGTGACAAACCAGCAAATACCACATGAATCGGCTTATTGGCATCTCGCGCCATTTCACCAAATTGTTTGAGCCGTTCAACCAGCGCCAGTGGCCGTTTGTAACGCACCATCCGTCGCGCCCAACCAAGCAGGAGTGTGGTATCTTCCCACACGGTACCAGTTTGTTGTTGGATAATATTGAGTAGTTTTCGCTTGTTTTCCCGGTGAGTACTCCACATCTCACCCTCCCCTATTTGATCCCAGGTAGGGATATGGATCCCATTGGTAATCGCAACCATTGGGTGATCACTCCAAATATCCCTGGCTTTTTTTGCATGAAGTTTAGACACCGCGTTGATCTTCCCCGCCACTCGCATCGCCAAAATAGTCATCGAAAAAGTCGATGATTGTTGCACTAGTCCCAAGTCAACTAGTTCTTTGACTGGGATTGCTATTTCCACGCTATATTTAGCCAATAGAAGTCCCACCAAATCATTACTAAAAACATCATTTCCAGCCGCCACCAAGGTGTGATTGGTAAACAAAACCCGCTCACGCACAAGCGATTTTGCAGCTACAAAATCCAGTGCATGTTCTTTCATTTCGTGATGAATAAGTTCGTATATAAGCAACGCAGAGTGCCCTTCGTTGAGATGGTAATACAACGGATGGTATCCAAGCGCCAGGAGTATCCGCAACCCCCCAATCCCCAAAACCATCTCCTGTTTAAATCTCGTTTCCTTGTCTGTTATATACAAGGTATCAGTAATATGTTGATCAGAATCGGTATTTTCGGGGATCTTAGTATCAAGCAAGTACAGCTTAATATTTTTTTGCTCCCACACCCATGCCCGCACTGCCACTTGTGTCTGGCCAATTGGGATCTCGATGCGTATTTCTTCGCCTTTGTCATTTTTTGCGAGTTTTAGCCCCACTTCCTCAGGAGTCTTGCCCTCGTGCAGATCCACCACTCTCCCTTCGGGCGAGAGTTCTTTGTGGACAAATCCTTCACTATAATACAAACCCACCGCCACAATTGGCGCGTCTTGATCTGCCGCTTCTTTTACGTAGTCACCTGCCAGCACCCCTAGTCCCCCAGCATAAATCGGCAGTTTGTCGGTGATCGCATACTCAGCACAAAAATAGGCGATAGGTCTTGTCATGTCTCTATCCTAACTCGGCTATACCATTTTTGGTACTGCTTGGCTGCATAGTCCCAAGAAAAATCCAATTCTAAACAGTTTTTCACAAGCGTTTTCCAGAGTGGTTTATTGCGGTACACCGTCATCGCTGTAATCACCACTCCGTAGAGTGCCCATGCATCCCGCTTGATAAAAGAAAATCCGTTGCCCTCACCACTTGGCGAAAAATCTTTCACAATATCATTGAGTCCTCCCGTTCGCCGTACGATGGGTACCGACCCATATCGCAAGGCTTCAAGTGCCACAATCCCACCTGGTTCAAACATACTAGGTAGTAGGACAGCGTCAGTGCCCGCAAAAAGTTTGTGGGGCATTTTAAAGTTTGGCAACAGATGCAGACCAATTTGCAACGGATAGCGTTCTTGCAACCTTGCGAGATCTTTTCGATAACGTTCATCTCCTCCACCAAGAATCACGATTTGCAAATCAGAATGTTCATCAAGTAAATGCGGTAGCGTTTCAATGATCAAATCAACCCCTTTTTGCTGCGCGAGTCTCCCCACATATCCCACCAAAAATACCTCTGGATCAACCGGTAAGTTAAACAACTTTTGCAACTCACGTTTATTATCTCCACGCCTAGTGCCAAAATTGGTGGCCGTAAAATGGCTCTTCAAAAGCGGGTCTCGCGAAGGGTCAAAAGTGGCCGTATCCAACCCATTCAAAATCCCCACCAAGCGTGTTTGACGTTTTTGCAAAGTCGTGGCTAGTCCCTCCCCATACTCTTCGGTGAGCACTTCCTTGGCGTGAGTAGGAGAAACGGTGCTAATTGCATCAGCATAAAGCACGCCTCGGAGTAATGCATTTTGTTTTTGCATGCCAGGCTCCATCAAACCCATGAGTTCATCCTTGCCATCATCGCGCTCATCTGTACTACAGTATTTAAAATCATAGTTACCTTGGTAGACAAAGTTATGAACAGTCAACACTATCTTGATCTCAGAAAATATTTTCTTGTACCGTGGAACTCGGCGCGCCAATTCTATCAAATACGCTGTATGCCAATCATTGCAATGAATAATATCCGGCCACCATTCCCCTTTTTCTTTTTGGAGGAGGAGCCATTCCAAACATCCTTTGCACAGCAACATAAATCGCACGTGATCGTCTTTATATCCAAAAACATTCGCCCTCAATTCGTAGTACTCTCGATTTTCTAAAAAGTAGGTCGTGACGTTTGTAGTAGATGAGTGTCGTTTGATATTACAAATCAAATCAGTATTCCCAGGATCATTACCTAGTGGGACTCGCAATCCTTCGTACTCCATTTCAAGTTTCCATTTTTTGCGCGTCTGTTCCATCGCCCCAAATTTTGGGGTAAAAATGCGCACGTCTTCACCCAATTTTTGGAGTGAATTAGGCAAAAAATAAGAAACTTGAGATAGTCCACCAACCGTGACAAACGGACCAACTTCTGCTGTAACAAATAATATGCGCATCAGCACATTGTACCTTACCGAGCCAGAGTTAACCCCCACACTTCCTTTACCCCACTTTTTTTCAGTATTTTTGCACATTCCCTCATCGTCGCACCCGTAGTCCATACATCATCCACCAAAATTACTCGTTTATGCTGTATGTAGTTTGCTGTCTGTTGTTTGCAAATTTGAAATGCTCCCTCCACATTATCCCTTCTCTCATCTTTTTTCAGTCCGTATTGAGGTTTTGTATCCCTCACTCTAGTCAACGTTACAAGGTTTGTAACCTTGTAATCTGCCGATACTAGCTTAGCTAGTATATCTGCCTGATTAAATCCACGGACTAATTCTTTTTTTCGCCACATTGGTACACTAGTTACCCCCTCTATCTTCAAATCTGGGAAAGTACACATATCATATAAAAAACTCATTATTTCCCAAGCGCTTTTATACTTTACTTTTTTCAAACAGCTCTGGACCATACCTCTGTACGGCAGTCCAATCAAAACTCTCTCTATCCCATAACTAGTTCTACACCTAGGGTGCACCCATCCGTCCAGACTAGGCTTCAAGCACATCGGGCAAATTTGCTCTGGTTCTCTCAATTTGCTCTGGCAAACTTTGCAAATATAACTACCCTCTCTCCCACACCCCACACATTTCTTTGGATATATCAGATCAATTAGGCTCATTATGCTATAATACTCCGTATTGGGGACGTCTTGCTTTGACGTATACTAGCTCCTTAACATCTGCATACCGACTTTGACGAGATGAGTCGTAAAACAGCGTCAAAAAACAACTGTCAATAAAATTTCGACAGCACTAAAGAATGGTTTCAGTAAGGCTTTGGCCGCGCTTGATTCCGTCTCCTTTGGTTCAGCCAATTTAGCATATTCTGCTTAATTGTTTCTGACGTCTAACTTTTTACTCGCTCATGGGAAAACTGTAGGCGGAAATATACATGAGCCGTAATCCCGATGTTGTCGATCGGGACCATATCAAAGACTACCCTCGTAAATATCTTGGTTTGGTAATTACCTAGTATTTAAGAGGTTAAAACAATAAATTTACCTATGTATGTAGATGGTGTTAAAGACGGTACGCGGACGAGAGTTCAATACTCTCCGTCTCCACTCTTCGCTCTCCAGGTTAAACCGTGTTCTTCACGGCTTTAGCCAGCTCTCGCTTGATGTCTCGTGCCTTGATATCCGCTCGTTTTTCCCACTCCCTCTTCCCTTTCCCCACTCCTATCTCACATTTCGCCCATCTCCCCTTAAAAAATAATTTCAGGGGGATCAGTGTCATATTTTTCCCTTCAATCTGTTTCTGAATTTTCAACATCTCGCTTCGCTTAAGAAGCAATTTTCGCGAGCGCTTGGCATCATATTCTTTGCCCGAATAATGACTATAGCGTGGAATATCAGCCCCTACCAAAAATAGTTCTCCTCCAATCAGTTTGGCGTATCCCTCGCGCAAGCTCCCCCGCTCTTCCCGTAGACTCTTTACTTCCGCGCCCGTAAGCACCACCCCCGTCACATAAGTGTCAGAAATAGCATACTCACTTTTTGCCCATTTATTCACTATCATAGGTGCATTATACCTGTAAATCTTTCGCTCGCGAATCAAGTTGCAAAAACAACGCAGGCGGGCAGCCGAGTTCTAGGTCGCGGATTCAGTAGAATCAGATAGACCGCTTTTGCGTTTGAGATGCGAGAGAAAGATTTAAGGGGTGTTAAGCTACAATCCAAACTCTTTCACCACATTATCAATCAAAACATACGCCTTATCATCCACCACAACCATATCACTCGCCTTCCCAAACTCTGTACTTGCGTATTGTGATTTATAATTTCCATTATCTCCAAACACTACTATTCTCTCTGCTCCAGCTTCAAGCACATAAATCAGACTCTCTGTTACCCAGACAGACACGGGGTTCAAGAATTTTTTTGTTTCACCCTTGGCTGGGAATCCTTCCATCGAAAAATTAATCGGAACCCCTCGACTATACCTCTCAATTTTCCCCGATTCAGTCAGGAGCCAAACATCACCCACTACTTTCATGTCTACCACTTTGGTTAAGTCTGGGGTGATTCCCGCAGCTAGCCATCTTCGTCTCGAACCAAACGAATCAGTCAAAACGGGATATTTCCAAATCTCACTTTGCTCTCTATCAAACACATATACATTTCCAGCAAACAACTCAACATAGTTAGGATCTTTCCAGAATTCATCTGGTTCAATTACTTTTTTGATCTCATTTTTCTTCCAAAATAGTTCTTGAACTCCTTGCTCATTTAAACCATAAACTTTTGAATCAGACACTGCAACATCAATCAAATCATGGCTCTCACTCAAACTAATTACTTGTCTAGAACGATCACTCAAATTCATCGATACTAATTTTGACTTATTACTATCTAAAAATATTAAATTACCCTTCCCATCACTCTTCATTTGCGTAGCTGTAAGTCCCTCAGATAGAATCGACAATTCTACTACCGTATTTAGTTTTATTTCACTTTTTTTAAATGCCTTTTTTTCCGATTGTTCGATCTCAATTAGTAGTTTTCTGGCCTTGTCTTTATATTCATTGCGAGCTTCACTACCTAGATAGCTCTCCACTTCATTTTTTGCTTGGGTAAGTAGGATCTTGGCTCTGTCTGGGTTTAGGTCGCCAACTGAAACCGTTTCACCGATCTTGGCTGTAATACTTGTCTTCAGACTATTAAATTTAATTTCCTCAATTTGCTTAACTCGTTGAACCATTCCCACCCCAATCATCAGAAAAAGTAGAAAAAATACGACTATACCAATCCACAAATTAATTTTCCTGGGGGTTTCACTTGCAGTTGAGATTCTAGGGCCATGTTTAATCATTTTGTCCCACCAAGGAGATATTTTTTCCAGGACTACCTTCTCCTCTGATTGGACAATCCCCACAACTACCGCTACACCAATTGGGTTTTCTCGCTTACGCACCATTGGGGTTATCATTTCAGCCGGATTTTCATCCTCTGTCACAACTTGCTTAAACTCACTAATTCCAATTTCTTTCACAAGCTCAGGGGTTGTAATCACAACCACATCTCTCTCCTCTAGTAGACCGCTCAACATCTCCCCTACTCCCCAATTTTTCTTTAGTTGTGCTAGCTTTCCATCTCTGGCAAGATACACCTCAATCTCACCTTGTCCATACATTAAGAGCTTGTTGTCAGTAACACTAGCAACCACTATTTGAACTTCAATTCCAGTTTTTGGTTCTCCTAGTATTAATTGAACTGATTTGTCGATATCAATACTCAAATACTTAGTCTCGATCTCAGAAATTATTTCTGTTCCAATTGTTGACAAATCTATCAGTGAGTCATCTTCCTCGCTTTTCAATTGTAGAACTACAAGGGTTTGACCACCTTCACTATGTAAAATTGACTGTGCTTGGGACCAAACTTTCTCGTTCGAGGATCCTACTATGTTTGTGGTGATTAACTTTGCCATAGCTAAAGAATAAATATTGAAAGGAGTAGCACAACGATTGCAAAAGCAAAGTTTAAAATTCCCAGGAGTCGAATCACAAAATCATCCCGCATTGTCACCGCTTTCGTCATTGCCGCCACCTGTCTCATCATGAGGAGTGCAAATACTGAATAAACAATCAGCAGAGTTACAATCAGGAATTTGACTATATCGAGAAATGTAATTGCTCCGATAATTCCAAGTGCATCCATATTATTTAACCCTTCCTTCTATTTTTTCCTGTTCTTCCAGATCAATCATTTGATTAATAATTTTTCCTACTCTGTCAGGATTTGGCACTGATATAAACTCAAATTGAGAAACTTCAGCAGCTGTTTGAATAAATACCGACCCGTATCCAAAAAATGTTTCAAACGATCCCGATGATTGAATATTTATGTCCTGGATCTCTTCTGTTTTGGCTGTAGAAATTTTCCTAAAGAAAATGTTTTGAAAGTCCACATCCACCACTCTCTCATCTGTCAGTAGGTAAATATTAAAGAACCAATTCATGAATTTGGCTAGCGAGTAACCAAACACAAACATATACCAGCCCAAAGTTATTACAAACTGAAAATTGGCAGGGAGTGAGGAGTAGGGTGGGAAGAAAATAAATACCGAGGGTAAAGTAAGCATCACAATCGCCATTACTATCCATTTCAAATTAACAATTGGATGCTGTCGCAAAAACAATACAACCGTTTCTTCATCATCCTGTGTTTCAAAATAGATACTATTGGGGAAAGAAATAAAACTAGTTAATAGGTTATCAGATCCCATCTTCCCTATCAATTTCTTGATTGCGGTCACCGACTCCGAAAACTTCGCTTTCGCTTTATATATCTCCGCCATGAGTATATGTTATCACAATCATTTCTTCTCAATATTAAACAGTCCCGACTTCACCGAAATTCTACCTGGACTTCTCAGGTTGAATGCTTTCTTAAAGTCAGCTCCAGATATAGTGGTACTACCTTTATTCGTTGAGAATGTTACATTTGCTGTCAGTCCATTATTTCCATAAGAAATACTCACTCCATTGACACTGGTAAATCCACCAATTCCCTTCATTTCTTCCTTGTTGTACGGATTCCCTCCCCAGCAAGTGGACTCCGGTGTTACTCGTCCACTATCACCCCCACCATTAAACAAGATATGCCACGCATTTAGCATATCAGCCATTTCCTCACTATTTAGCCAAGGATTGCTTCGTCCACAAGAGTCACCGCTACGTGTTTTATACCATGCCTTATAAAACCACGGACTTCCCGCCATTTTCTCATAAGCTTGTCCCGTCCAGCCCGATTGTCCTGTAGGGGTATCCCAAAATCCTGGCGTAGAATAACCATTTGCACTATAGGAAAGTTGATACCCTCCCGAAGTAGAGGCATACCAAGTCGAAAACGGAGATCCATTCGCATAAACTACTTTTCCGCGAGTTGCATTGACTGCTTCCTCCCATTTACCACCCTTTGGTTGTGGTTTAAAGACCTGACAAGCCTCAGTTGCACAAATCGTTCCACCTCGAGCCAAAGCATAGCTACGTGATGCAATCGCCTGTGCTTTTAGAGCTTCCATTCCACCTTCATCTCCCCAACTCCCAGGCATTTCATAAATCCGTTTAGCATAATCTTCCAGGGCAAAAGTGCCATACCCCTCAACTTTTATCTGAGCATCAGGATTATGGTCACGAATCTCAATACCTGATCCGTAGTAGGCTTTTAAAATTGTTTCATAGCTTTGTCCGTGTTTAGCTCTACCAAATGCCCCATACTGACTCATACCTTTAAAATGTGGGGCTCCAAATGAAAATACTGCAAAAGCTGGAGAAAATCCTGGGTTATAATCCGGGCGACTCGCAGGGTCATCAGCTAGAGGGACCTCTCCCACTGTCGCCTGGAAAGTACCAGATTTTTCTGACAAAATGGATTGTTGTTTTGCCGACAAAGTTGCAATTTTGCCTGATAATTCTGCTTGCCATTTCTTCGCTCCCGCTATTTCCTTTTCAAAGAATGCTTTCTGAGTATCTAGTTTCTGTTGTAATCCCGCCAATTTTACTTTATCCGTTTCAATTTTATTTTTGTCGCTTTCTAGTTTCAAAATATCAGTAGTAATTTCAACTATCAAATTTTTATCTTCATCCGCTACAACTAATTTGTAGGCAAGTCCTCTGGTAAGCTCTGCTGCAGTTGATGATGAAGTAAAGATCAAAAATGGCGAAAATAAACTAGTCTTCTTGTACAAATCTCTCACTTTTACGGCTAGGACTAAATACTGCAATTTAATTTTTTGATCTCTTTCTTTAATTCCCGTTTCAAGCGTATTGATTTTCAACTCAAAATCTTTGATTTGCGTTTGTATTCCATTGACTTGTTTGTTCAGTTTAGACACCTCTGATTCCAGTGGGGTAGTGGCTTTCACCGAAATTTCCATTTGATGCTGAAAATCATCAATCTGTTTTTGGATATCGCTCACTTCATCAGCATGTGCTATCTGGTGTGATACAATTAGACCCATCAATAACAGAAAAATTAAAACGCCATGAAAAAGTTTTTTCCAGATTGGAAGCATGCCTTCATCCTAACATACCTCGCATTACGTTCACTGATTATCCCCAAAAATATGTTCGCATTCGATCCAACTGGTGATTGTGGAGACAAAGCTATTGATACAGCGCTAGGTTGTTTGCCAGTCAGCACTACTGGCTTTACCTCTGCCCTGCTCACCTTTCTCGCCGGAACCGCCGGAGCTATTTCTCTTGTCATTATGCTTACCGCCACCATTCAGATTATGACCGGAGGTGACAACGCCGAGCAAGTCAAAAAAGGCAAAGAGTTATTTACTGGGGCTATTACTGGCCTCCTTTTCATTATCTTCTCGGTGTCTCTACTCAAAATTATTGCAGGTGATATCATTCAACTACCAGGATTTAAATAAAGATAATTATGGCAGAATTTGCTGACTACGATAAATTAAATAGTGATATTGGTTTAACTACTGGTAGTAGCCTTGGCAGTATTGTAAATAGCTTTCTCCCTACCATGCTTCAGCTCGCCGGCCTCATCCTCTTTGGTATGTTGGTGATGGGTGGCTTTACCATGTTAGCTGGTGCAGCCGACAAAGAATCTCAAGAAAAAGGCAAAAAAATGATCACCAGCGCTCTCGTCGGTTTCTTTGTCATCTTCCTTGCCTACTGGATCGCCCAGATCCTCCAGGTCATCTTCAAAATCAACATTTTATCCTAGCTATTGTCCGTATCGCCGTTCTCTCCCCTGATACTCCTCAATCGCCTTATCAAATTCGTTGTTATCAAATTCGGGAAATAGTTTGTCGGTAAAATAGAGTTCGCTATACGCTCCGCTCCACATCAAAAATCCAGATGTCCTCTGCTCCCCTCCCGTTCGTATAATCAAATCAGGATCGCTCATCCCCGCCGTATCCAAATATTTCTCTAGTTCCCCAACCCCCAGTTCCGAACCTTGCGTTAGAAAGTGTTCGGAACTTTGTAGCTTATTGATTGCCCTAATTATCTCGTCCCTCCCCCCATAATTCAGTGCAAAAGTCACGGTAATTTTTGTATTCTTTGCACTATTTACCTCGGCTTTTTTCATCCCCGCTTGTATATCGGGCGAAAATTTACTCATATCTCCTATCATTTTTAACCTAGCCCCTTTAGCGATAAACTTCTCTACTTTGGTCATCAAAGCTTTGCGAAACAAATTCATCAGTCCACTCACTTCTTCACTATCTCTATTCCAATTTTCCGTACTAAATGCCCAGAGAGTCAGATATTGGATCCCTAGATCTCCCGCGTGTTCAATCAGTTGTTCCACAACTTTGTCGACCGCATAAGCATGTCCTGCAATTACCGCCAGTCCCTGTTTCTTCGCCCATCGCCTATTGCCATCCATAATAATCCCCACATGCTTTGGAATTTTATTTTTATCTAGCATATTTTTAAAACAAATGGTCTTCTACCAATTTTGTCCCCTCTCCAATTGCACAATCAATAATTGTTTTTATTTCAGACAATTTCTCTAGCTCTGTTTTGACAGAGCTCACGTCTTTCCCTTGACATATCACATGAACATGGGGACCAGCATCAACGGTAAAAAATGCCTCAATTCCACTTTCACGTATTTTAAGTAGTTTTTGAAAAACTTCGACCGTTATTCCTCTCCAATACAAAATGTTTGGCGTGGTTGTCATACAAAGCATATGTAGTCGAAAACATTCGTCTTCAATAACCCGACCAAATCCAGCAAAATCATTTTGTCTCATCGACACCTTTAATCTCTCAATATTTGCCTCGGCTTCTTCAATTGCAATTTTAAAATATGGGCTCGTTGGAGCTAGTGCCATTCCCTCAGTACTCCCCACTTTCTTGACTGAAGTGTCAGTTGCCATCACGAGAAGTACGTGTAGATCCCAATCCTTAGGATAATCAATTCTCTGGGCATATGATGTTTCACTACTTGTACCAGCATGCCATACTGACACTCCACCAGGTACAGATCTACTCGCCGATCCAGATCCTTGTCTTGCAAGGATCGATAATTCTTTTTCAGAAAGATTCAGCCCCGTCGCCACAGCTGCAGCTACCGAAAGCGCTGCAAAACCAGATGCCGAAGATGCCATCCCAGCGGCCTTGGGAAAGCTATTTTGGGATATTACCTTAGCTTTCAAACTAATTTTTGCGATCTCTCGCACTCTATCTAAATGTTTTGAAACTTTCTCTACTTCCCCAGCCTCAAATCCCTCCCCCACCAGTTCCACTTGATCTTCTTTCAAATCCTCGCGAAATTCTACGGTCGTTGTAGTCGTTAGATTATCAAGCGCTATCGCCGCCGACGAGTTGACTGGCAATCGGAGTTTCTCATCACCCTTACCCCAATACTTCACGAGTGCAATGTTGGCATGTGCTTGTGCTGTCGATTTTTTCATAAATTTCTCCTAAATAATTTTTAGTATATGTAATATTTCTTTTGCAGCTGGAGTAAGTTTATCTACGACTTCTTCCACTGTCTCTTTATTAAACAATTTTACCTCATCGATTTCTTCTTGATTAATTATTATCTTCCCCAAATATTCCGCTACAATTATTCCAGACATTGCTCTATTAACATCAGTCTCTATTAAATTAACTCCAACTAATTGTTGGTTAATAATTTCTACTCCCAACTCCTCTCTTCCTTCTCGTGCTCCTGCAGTTAAATATCCCAGCTTGTCCTTTGGCAAAATATCCTCTGGATTTACATGACAAGTCACTGATAACGTCCAAAAGCCAGGATATTGATCTTTTTTAGGTGATCTTTTCTGTAGCCAGAATGTTGTGTGTGTTTTATCTGCAAAAAGAAGTTCCATCGTTTCGCGGTGAATCAATAATTTATTTTCATCATGCGCCTCAACTCGAGATACAACTCCCAATTCCTTATCTTGTTCATCAACCCAAATTACTTTTTCATGTGTGTCCATAGTATTTTCAAACTAGTGACATCATGATTTAATTCATGATATCAATTACATATTAAATAATAATTACTCTTTTCGCACACCCTCTGCTCCAGTTTTAACCTTCATCCACACGCCACCAGCTTTCTCGATCTCCTTACCCACTTCCTCCCGCTTTTCAGCAACAGTAAATGCAATCATGCAATCGCCCCCGCCCGCCCCCGACAGTTTCGCTCCATATGCTCCCGCAACTTTTGCCGCTTTAATTAGTTTGTCGAGTTCTTTTGAGCTTACGTTCAGCGTTGACAGTAGTTCTTGGTTACGATTCATCACCTTTCCAAGATGTTCAAACTTATTCTGCTTAAACAACTCTTTAGCTTGATTCACCAATTTAGCAATGTCTGCAAAAACCGACTCTACCCATCCTTCTTTTCGCTTCATTTCAGCGACTTGCCGAATTAGCGTTGGCGTATCCGCCTTCACTCCCGTATACCCTACCACCATCGGCAAATCACCCGTATAAATATTCTCAATCACTGTCCCTGGAGTCACATAATAAAGTGTCCCCCCGTAAACCGATGCCGCCACATCAAATCCACTTCCCACTCCCTGTACATCCAGTACTGCCTGGTAGGCAATTTCAAACATCTCTCTCTTTGTCATCTTCAAGTTAAAGTATTCGGATAACGCTAGGGCCAAAGCTACAACAACTGCCGCACTAGATCCAAATCCAAACTGCGTCGAAAAATCCGACTCCGTAGAAATCCTTACCCCATCCTTCAAGTTGTACTTTTCATACACTCTCTTCACGAGCATCTCTACAAACGCCATCGACTTTGGTAGGTCATCCTTCCCGAGTCTTTCTATTTTCTTATGATATTCGTCGAGTCCCACATTAGGAGAGCAAACATGGATTTCTCCCTCCCCATTAGGCTCAACTGTCACTCTAACTCTCTGGTCTACCGCAGTCACAATACACGGTGATCCATACACTACTGCATGCTCTCCGTACAACATTAGTTTTCCTGGGGCCGACGCAGTTACCTTCATATGCCTCCAATTATTGTTTCAAAATATGTGAGATTATTTTGCTCGAGCAATTTTATCGCATTTACGAAATTATCTCCCATTACCATCATCATTCCCGATCCACTCCTCACTCCTCCAGCCCCAACAATCTTTACCCCATAGCCCAAACTTCTTAAGTTGTTACACAATTCGATCGCTCTCTTCCCAACCACTCCCAATTTTTCAAGCGACAACCCATTCTTATTTATTAATTCACTAACATTCTCGCCTATCAATAACATATTCTTAATTTTTTGACTAATCTCCCCAATCTCATCAATATATTTTTCTTTCCCCGCAATAGAAGCTACAAGTTCCACCATTTCTTTGGTTGTCTCCTCTGGTTTCCCCGTATTTACCAGCAATATTTTCAATGGTTTTTTGATCACCAATTTCTCAATCGACTTTCCTTTGGCAAATGCAATCAGTCCACCATATACCACGGCCGCAGGATCGATTCCCGATGGATTACCGTGAGCAATTTTTTCGCACTCCATCACTAGTTTAAATAGTTCGTCATTTTCAATTGGCTTCCCCAAATACTCTCTCACCCCCCGAATCACCGCCGCGGCTACCGCCGCCGAAGACCCTAGTCCAGACCCAACTGGCAATTCGCTTTGAATATTCAACTCCAGCGTCTCGTCTCCCCCCGCTACTTCCACCGCTTTCGTCACTATCTCATTCCATTCTTGCGGTTTATCAGTCAGGAAGATTTCTACTGTTACTCCCTTATCAATACTCGCCGCCAGCGCCATTTTCCCATACACAACAGCGTGCTCGCCCGACAAAATTATCTTACCTTGTACAAGCACGCTCATTTGCCAAATTCCTCCACAAATCGTGGATCATTAATAATCATTTTGTGCCAAGGCGCATAAATCTCCGGTCTCGCGATCAGATCTCTTTTCAACTCTTCCCACTCAATCCACTTATAATCACTCGCCTCGCTAGGATTTAGCTTGATAGCTCCATCCCACTCACCAACTATCACTGTATCCACCTCATTCTCACACCACCCCGACCGATTAGCGTCGGGAGCCTCGTAACTAAATTTGTAAAGAATTCTTAAATCCTCTGCATTTATCTTAATTCCCATTTCTTCGTATAATCTCGAGACAGCACGTGGGATATATTCATCCCCTGGTCGCAAATTGGTGCAACAAGTATTACTCCACAAAAGTTTAAATACTGGTTTGGATTCAGCTCTCAGTTGATGAAGTAACTCAAGCTTTCCCTCGCGGTGTCGATATAGGATCACCGACAAAGCACGATGTTTCAATCCCACTCCCTGGTGTGCTTCATAAATTTCCGCCGTCCCCAGCTCCTTATCCTGCTCATCTACTAGCACCACCATTCTTTTCATACAACACTGTCGTTTTTCTCCTCCAAATCATTCGAACTTATCACAACTTGCTTCAATCTATATATTATTGCACCACAAAAAAGACACACATCTCTCGGCGGGAACATCTTCTGGTTACAATTTGGACACATATCCCCAACCAATGCATATCTCTGCTTCTTTAGTCTCCAATGTCGCGGTATCTCCGGTCCATTCATACCCGCTTAGTCGCAAAGAAGCTCACAATCATTCTCGGTGATATCATGATTTAAATCATGATATCACCGAGCTCTCCAAAACCTAGCAACAAGGAGTATCAATAACCCCTGCCAAAGCAAAAGTCCAATCAGCGTACTCCCCAGAACTAACGCTACTAGCTCTCTACCAATATTACCTAGTGTAAAAAAGCTACTACCAGCTCTACCCACCACAAACAATCCAACCAGTCCAAACACAGGAGATAGCGTGACAGGCAAAAGTATTGGCTTACCCAATACCATTCTTCTCACCGACTGGTAGGGGTGTATTGCCAGTCCAGCCAGTGTCACTCCCCACACATAGCTCATCCAAATTATTAACGCTTTCATTAAAATCCCCCAAAAATACTCAAAATGAAATCTCTCAATCCAAGACCGTACCCTATACGCGCTACGCTATAAACTACCGCACTCATTGGCACAATTACCCTCCATGGATTCACGACCAACCAGTCCCCCACACCTTTCGCCCAGACAGGCATCATCTCAGTCTCTACCAATTTCTTTTGGATGATAGCTCGCGCTTCAAGCTCAGCAATAAAACTAGTTTCTCTCATAAGCTTCTCTAAAAGCACCCCTAGCTCTAAATAGTAATGACTCCGTCGCCTTGAAACTGAGATTCATTTTCTCTGCAATTTCCCTCACACTCATTGAAAGTTCATATTTATACGACAATACATCTTGATATTGTTTGTTAAGTACATGGTAAACTGCAAAAAATTTCTTTTCAATTTTTTTCTTTTCATACACAAATTCTGGGGAGAGAACTTCTGACACCATGTTTTCAAACAGGGGCGTTGTTTTCTCCACTGCTGATCTCACATATCTTTTTCTATAATAATCAGCCACTTCATGTCTGGCAATAGATATCAACCAAGTAGTCACGCTCGAGTCGCCTCGGTACAAAGATAGAGAGTCAAACGCTGAGAGAAAAGTGTCTTGTAGAACCTCTTCCAACTCTTGTTCAGGTAGCTTTGCAATCAAATATCTCCTGAGTTTTGGGGCAAATTCACGGTAAAACCTGGTGGCTGCTCCATTTTCTCCATCTAACACGGCTTTTACTAAATTCTCCATTTGCATATTCTACCAAATAGCAAAGTGCTATAATTTTCTCATGGCTACAGGTTTTAATCTCGGAGATCGATTGAAATTTCAGGGAAAATCTACCGCCAACTCAGAATATTCTGGCGTTGGCTCCCTCATCAACAACATCCTCCCCAATGTGTACATAGCTGGGGGTGTCATCATTTTCTTCATGATCATGTTTGGCGGATTTACCATCATAGCCAATGCTGGTAGCCCCGATAAAATCAAAGACGGGACCAAAACCATTACCTCTGCTATAATGGGTCTATTAGTCCTCTTTGGTTCCTACTGGATTATCCAGATAATTCAAGTAATTACCGGAGTATCAATTCTAAATTAAACATATGCCAAATAACTTATTAAATGAAACCATCAAATCTCCAGTCACTAGTTACGGTTCGGTTGAAAGCTCTCTGGGAATTACTGCCTTTATTACCAATATTATAACGATCATTTTTGTTGTTGCTGGTCTTTTTGCCTTCTTTAATCTTATGATCGCTGGTTTTACATATATAACCTCAGCCGGTGATACTAAAAAAATTGAGTCAGCCACTTCCTCTATCAATATGTCTCTCATAGGTTTAGTTATCATGGTTGGGGCAGCTGCCGTAACTGGTATTATTTCCTATCTTTTATTTGGAAATGCCGCAGCTATACTTTCTCCATCAATAAGCGGACCAGGGAGTTTTAACTAAATAAATGACAAAATTACTTGCACAAAAATCACTCGGCAATATTACTACTCCTGGTGGTTATCAGCCTGGGAATGATCTTCCCGGGGCAACTGGTGCCGTCGAAAAGCTCATCAGCAATGTTTTAGTTGTTTTGACCGTCGTAGCCGGCATTTCCTTTACACTTTTTTTTCTCCTTGGCGGACTCAACTGGATTACAGCCGGAGGTGACAAAGGCAAGATCGACAAAGCCAAGGGGATGATGACCAGCGGCGCTATCGGCATGATCATCATCGCACTTTCTTATACTATCGTCTGGATAGTAGGCAAAGCGCTTGGTATCGACATCCTCAATCCAGGTACCATTATTAATGGGATTAAGGTCAACTAACTATGAAAAAATTTACGCTCCCACAGTTCCGATCTTTGCGCGATTTTAGGCGAATGATCGCAACTTTTGTGTTTATGCTTACTCTCTCTCCCTCTCTCGTCCACGCTGCCATCACCAATAGCGCAATCCCCGGGGGTAACAACCCCGCCGAATCCCCCAAGCAATTCGCCATAACCATCGCCACGCTCTGGCAGACCATCATTCTCGTCGGTGGATTAGCCTTTCTCCTCTATTTCCTCATGGGTGGAATCACCTGGATTACAGCCGGTGGCGACAAAGGTAAAATTGATGAAGCTCGCAGTAAAATTACCCAAGGGTTAGTCGGACTCGCCATCCTCGCCGCTTCATACGTCATTATCAAGTTTATCGAAACAGCGATTGGCATGAATATCTTAAATATTAGTTGGCCCACCGCAGGATAAATTATTATGGCAAATGGATCTTTTTCAGTCAACATTGGTGACGAGACCAAATCTCGCGTTGCAATAAATACCGATCTCGGCTCTTTTGTCAGCAAAGGGTTTTCTGCTCTTATCTTGGTCGCTGGCCTTGCCACCTTTGGCTATTTAATCTACGGAGGCCTCCAGTGGATCATGTCGGGTGGTGACAAAGGCAAACTTGAAGAGGCCAGGAGCAAAATTACCAATGGCATCATCGGCCTCGCAATTGTCGCCTCTGCTTGGGCTGTCTATTTACTCATAGACTATTTCTTTGGGATAGGTCTTGCCAAATGATAAAATAAAACATAAACTATATATAACAAAGGAGAACACATATGTTTACATCATTCATAGGTAAAGTAGAAGCCGCCATGCCAGGTGCCCCTGATCTCTCTATCGGCAAACCAGAAAACGTTGCCATCACCAACATCGGCACCCTCATTCAGGGAGCAGTCCAGGGCGCCATCGTCGTTTCTGCCCTACTTGTTTTTATGTTTCTTATTTGGGGTGGTATCCAATGGATTACATCCGGTGGTGACAAAGGCAAAACTCAAGAGGCACGTGACCGCATCACTGCCGCCCTCGTTGGACTTGCAGTTGTGGCCTCTGCTTGGGCTATCATGTTGATCATCTCTTACTTCTTCGGTATCAACATCCTAGATGGCAATATCACTCCACCCAAGGCCTACTAAGGATGTTATAATTGCTGCATATGGCAGTCGATGATCCAGCCGAACTATCCGATCTTTCGATATATTTTGGCAATATTCTTGAGGCCATGATTCCTTTGATCGGCATCCTTTCTTTTGTCATGATTATCGCTGGTGGTTTTAAAATCTTAACCAGTGGTGGGGATCCCAAGGGTATGGCTGGTGGCAAACAAACCATTACCCTTGCAGTTGCAGGCATTGCCCTTTCCATCGTCTCCTGGCTTATCTTGGTAGTCATCAAAAACATCACTGGAGTTGATGTCACGCAGTTCAAATTTGGCTTTAAATAGCTATGAAAAAGTTCTTTTCAAATATTGCTTTCATTTTCATTGTCTTATTCACACTATTTTTCCGCTATGTTCCTCAAATTCAAGCCATTTGGACCTCTCCTTTTCCTCCGTTTTCCGTAGAAGGCAACCCAGATGAAGATTATTTCTTTGGAATTTTTCAATTATTTAAATATGTCAATCCTCCAGATTTAGAAATCTACGAAAATCGTGAAGTTGCGCGCAACTACGAAGCTCTGGAGGTGTGTAGTGGAGGAGATCATCGCGACATGGAGTGTGATGATGCTGGCGACGGATGTGATGGTGGTGACGTAGAACTCTGTCATCGCGGGGGGGGTGGATCCGCTCGAACTGCTCATTCTGGGAATGGAAGCTGTAAAATTCCCAAAAATGGAACTGTTGGGATTTGCGAGTACAATCAACGACCTAACGTCAAAAACTCGGTGGGGGGAACAGATTTTTCCTCAAACAATTCCCTCGCTTTTCCCAAAATACAAAGTGAACAGCTTGCTTACGACAACGTAGGGACCGACAATCCTATCACCTGGGGTTCGCAACAAAACGCACTCGATCAAAGTACAAAATATCTCTATCGCCTCATGGTTTTATCCAGAGCTGCACAAACCAAAAAAACCGTTGATTCAACTAGGGAGTGGCCTCTTGGGTGGGTAGACTGGGGATATATCACTCCCAACGGCAAAACTTTACTTGAGATTCACGCCGAAATCCCCCAAGAAATTATGTCTGCCACCGAAAAAATAGTTGAATCCAAAGACGAATTCTACCTTTCTGGTGGCGATCTATCCAAAATGAAAAATACTTCAAAAGAATCCACCATAATTATTAATGCAATCTCTAGGGTGGGATATCATATTCCAAGCCCAATGTGGATTGTTGATCTAAATCAAACCCCTCTTTTCCCCCCTTCCTATCGTCAGGGTTATATCAGACCCTCAATTTGTGTCTGGGATCAGTGTTGCTTGACTCCTAGGTGTCCAGTTCCAGAGGAGTTATTGGTCGGGAACAAGCGAGGACTATATTACGACACCTCAATTTCCCAAACCTACAGTGCTGCTCTGCAGAACATGTTTAATCTTTTCCCTCTCGACACTGGCATCAAAATGTATCAAGAAATTATCAAGAAAAATCCTCTAGTTAGGTATTTAAATACCTCCTCACCAAGAGCCATTCCTCCCAATATTAAAATTGATCTCAACATCATCACTAAAGATACCTGCATCGACTACGTCTACTGGCGTACGTGGCTTCATTTTGGCAATTTAATGGACTATTTAGATGAAAACGAGCCCATGGGTCCCAATTTAACTTGTCCTACTTATCACATTATGTCGCAAGAATTGAAAAAGGAAACAGCCGGCGCTACAGCAGTATCTGGCCTCCAATATCTCATGGGATTGTTATGGAATAAAAAGGTCGATCAGGTCGATGATATTACTTATCATCTAATTACGATTCCAGATGCTATGGGTCAATCAATCCAAGAAATTCAACAAACTGTGTATGATTCACGCGACACACTCAACGAGTTGGATGCAGTCAAAGAATACAACGAAAGTCTTTCAAATACGGTACAGGACGACGGCACAGGGTTGTGGGGTGGTAAATCATTGGGGCCAGCTGACGCCAAGCGCCGAATCGCCAACTATAGCTGCGACGATGAGATGTTTTCCGCCCAAACCAGCACGGGGATTGAAGCCTACGCGCTGGGTACTCGTATCGGATGCTACGACACAACACAAGTGCCCACGGGCAAATGTGATGGCCAACTCTTTGGCAAGCTGATTGCAGGGAGCAAATACGAGAACTCTAGTGCCAAAGGAACACAGTATTTTGATTCGTTTATCAAGGGAAATCTTACCCCCGAGCTCATGAATACCTATGCCGCCGCCGAAAAAGAAACAGGCGTTCCCTGCGAAATATTAGCTGGTATCCACTTCGTCGAAGCAAATAATAACCTCAATGGCTCTCTCGTATCTGGTAGAAAAATTGGTACACCAGAACCTGATGCTGGTGGAAAAGTTTTCCACTCTCTACTAGAGACTGCAACCTACGCCGGGAATCATCTTAAAGGCAAGGTTGGAGGTAATTTAAAAGACGTTAAATCTATCATTACTGCTCTCTCTCGCTATAACGGTGGTGGAAATAGTAACTGCCAATCAGGATATCCTTACAAAATTCCATATAGTGGATGTCCGAGAGCTTTTGAAGGAGAAGATGATCCCTACCCCACAAATTTTTTGGATAATAAACATAATAATATGTATCTGTTGTATTGTGCCGATTACACTGCCTGTGCACCGCAAGTTTTTGAAAGGCCTGGCTCATTTACGGTCGCGCTAAATGTGTATAACGCACTAACTAAAGGGGGCTACGAAGCTACCCAGCTTCCGCCCAATCAGTTAAATCCCACCCCAGCACCCATTGTTACCAGCGCTGGCAACTCAAATTCATCTGGATTCTTCCCCAAAAGTTGCGGCCCGCAGTCCCTCTCCACAGCCCTTGGTTGTCTTCCCTACACTAGAGACGCTTTTGTTTCCACGCTCCTTACCTTCATTGTTGGTCTATCTGGCGGAGTTGCTTTGGTAATTATGCTCATTGCCACAATTCAAATTATGACTGCGGGTGGTAACGCAGAACAATTAAAGAAAGGTAAAGAGCTTTTCACTTCTGCGGTAGTCGGCCTCCTCTTCCTTATCTTCTCTGTCTCATTATTACGAATCATTGCTGGTGATATTATTAAATTGCCTGGATTCTAATATGAATAAAAAATTTCTACTCACAGCTTCAGCGATCTCGATATCTATTTTAATTTTAGTTCTACTTTTGTCTCCCAAGAAAAAAACTTCAACTTCAATTGCCGAACCATCTACCCCATCTTCTCGAATTGAGTTAACAGATTTAAGCAAAGGAAAACGCAACGAAACTATGATTTATGTAGATTCAATCGAATCCAAGCTTCCAATTTACCTAGAAGACTTTGAGACGTCAGTGGGCATTACCACCTCTATTAATCTCTATCGTATAGACGATGATCCCGCCGAAATTGTTAGATTAGAAGTCTATGGACTATCCTATCTCAACCAAGAGTCAGACGAAAAGAAAAATCCCAACGTCACCGCTTTTAAAGAAAGCTACGCCAAAGCCATTGAAATGCTCGAAAGTCAGAACATTGATCCCAAAAAACTCATTTTTATCTACGGTGACAAAGAATACGTCCGCACCACCTCAAAACACTGGATCGAGAAGCTCAAGCTGTAGCCTGAGCAAAAACAACAACTCTTCATTCATCTTTTCCTTTGCTCAACCATTGTAGTAAAT
>Ga0105047_10003116_pt1 | contig 29365 bp, 21 predicted proteins | sample MAT04_FD_78384 | JGI IMG/M metagenome (GOLD analysis project Ga0105047, IMG submission 78384) | Freshwater microbial communities from Lake Fryxell liftoff mats and glacier meltwater in Antarctica - MAT-04 (megahit assembly) | ecosystem: Environmental > Aquatic > Freshwater > Ice > Liftoff... | reverse complement strand
TTCGCGCTTTACCCACATAGATGACCCGGGACTCGGAATCGCGAAATCTATAAACCCCCGGAGCATCGGGGATGCTTCCGGGCTCAGGTCGGTAGGTCAACGATGAGTTCATGGCGGTGACGCCAGCCTAACTCCGAAAGGCCCGTGGCGTGCCTCACACCCTGGTGGGTGAACGCATCGACGCTCTGTCACGGGCCCCTACGGCCTGTAGAAGCAAGTGGGTGAGTTGCTGTGGGTTGGCTCACGGCTAGGCGCGCAGTCCCCAAAAGGGGGCATCACAACACCATGGATATGAACAAGAATCGCGTTTTCACTTATCTCGCTGCCTTCATGGCTGGTGCATTCCTGTCAACCCTGACCCCGAGCGTCGCTGCCGCCGCGGTGCCCTCGGTGGCTGGAGCGAAGAGGCCCTCGGGTTCAGTGTTCGTCGTAGGAGACTCACTGACAGTCGGGTCTAAGGCATCCCTGAAGCGCAACCTGCATAAGCAGTTCAAGAAGGTCACTGTCGATGCACGCGTCGGGCGCTTCACCCCGGAGGGCATCTCGAAGTTGAACTCCCCCGCCGCGCGCAAGGCCAGAGTCTGGGTCGTTGCCCTCGGAACGAACGACGGCCCAAGTGCTGCGCGAACCAAAGCCAATGTCAACAAGGTCATGAAGAAGGCCGGCAAAAAGCGCACCGTGGTGTGGGTCAATGTCGTGCGCCCTGGTGGCTATGGCACGGTCAACAAAGCTCTCAGCCAACAAGCCAGAAAGTACGACAACCTATTCGTCTTGAATTGGGCATCGCACATTGCAAGCAACCGGTCCCAGCTCACTGGCGACCGAGTGCACCTGACTGCCAAGGGCTACTCAGTGCGGGGGCGCATGATCGCGAACTATGTTCGTTCAGTGAGCCAATAGCTTGCGTCAAGCAAGTGGCTTAGGCGATCGTGACCTAGGCGATCGTTACCTGACCGTTCGCTACTTTGACGTCGATCTTGGCCAGTGGTTGATTCGCTGGTGGATTCGTCACATCGCCGGTGAAGATATTGAAGCTGCTGCCATGGCACGGGCAGATCAGATTCTCGCCAATGATTCTGTTGCAGGTACAACCCTGGTGAGTGCAAATTGCACTGAAACAATCGATCTTGCCCTTCTCCGGTTGCGAGATCAAGTAGGGCTTATCACCTGCAGTCTTGAGCACCGCTGCGCCAACGGGCACGTCCGCTACCGCAACCACCACGGTGCCCGACGGTGATGCTGAAGGGCTGGTGCCGCCGGAGTTCTGGGCGGGAGTAGCCGGGGCCGAACTTGCCTGAGAAGCAGAACTCCCAGACGAACACGCGGCAGCAGTGACGCCCACCGCCCCCAAGGCACCCACAGCAAGAATTCCGCGGCGAGTAAAACCGCTTCCTGTCCGTTGCTGTTGCTGATCGTCTGCTGGGCGCTGTGTCGGTTCGGTCATGACTTCGCTCCTGTTGATCTCGTTGGCTTGGCGGTCCCGCTGGCAACAGTTTTGCGCGCGGGTGATTTCTTAGCTACTGCCTTCTTGGCGGGTGACTTCTTCGCTGCGGATTTCTTTGCTGGTGACTTCTTAGTTGCTGGCTCTTTGGCCAGTGCCTTGGCAGCTTCAGACTTCACCGCGGCGGCCTTGCGGGTGGCGGCCTTCTTTGGTTTGGCTTTCATTGCGGCTCGAAGCGCGGCAATGCTCGGCGGGCTTACAACTGGCACAGCCCCAGGTGCGGGCTTGCCGGCAAGAAGCTCGCGCAGGAATGCCCCGGTATGACTACCCGAAGCCTCACTGACCTGCTCGGGGGTTCCAGTAGCAACCACCATGCCTCCGCCGGAGCCTCCCTCTGGACCCATATCGATGACCCAGTCGGCCGTCTTGATCACATCGAGGTTGTGCTCGATCACCAGAACCGTATTCCCTTGATCGACAAGTCGACCGAGCACGATCAGCAGTTTACGGATGTCTTCAAAATGAAGTCCGGTCGTAGGCTCGTCCAAGACGTAGATGGTGCGCCCAGTCGAACGCTTCTGCAATTCTGCGCTGAGTTTGACGCGCTGCGCCTCGCCGCCTGACAGCGTTGGCGCGGGTTGACCGAGGCGCACGTAACCGAGGCCCACGTCAACAAGCGTCGCCAGGTGTCGAGATATGGCCGGGACCGCTGCGAAGAACTCGAGGCCTTCCTCGATCGGCATGTCCAGCACCTCGGAAATGCTCTTGCCCTTGTAATGAACTTCGAGGGTCTCACGGTTGTACCGCGCGCCCTTACAAACTTCACAAGGAACGTAGACATCCGGTAAGAAGTTCATCTCGATGCGGAGCGTGCCGTCGCCTGAACAGGACTCGCAGCGCCCACCTTTGACGTTGAATGAGAAGCGACCTGGTTGGTAGCCCCGAACCTTCGCTTCTTCTGTCGCGGCGAACAACTTGCGCACATGGTCGAACACGCCCGTGTAGGTCGCGGGATTCGATCTTGGGGTGCGCCCGATTGGCCCCTGATCAACGTGAACGACCTTGTCCACCAAGTCGGTTCCGGTGACTTTGAGGTGACGACCTGGGACGGTTCGAGCGAGGTGTAGGTCACGAGAAAGCGCTCGGTAGAGAACGTCGTTGACCAAGGTGGACTTGCCCGACCCCGACACTCCCGTCACGGCGACCAGGCAACCGAGGGGGAACGCGGCTGTGACGTCCTGCAGGTTGTGTTCACGAGCACCGTGAATGACGATCTCGCGCCCAATCTCCGGGACGCGTCGCGCAGCAGGAATCGCGATGGACATGCGGCCCGAGACGTACGCGCCAGTCAGCGACTCTTCGCTTGCTTCTAGCTCGGCCAGAGTCCCGGAGACGACGACCTTTCCCCCGTGCTCGCCCGCCCCTGGACCAATGTCTACGATCCAATCGGCCGCCCGGATCGTGTCTTCGTCGTGCTCGACCACGATGAGGGTATTGCCCATGTCGCGCAGTCGAACCAGGGTGTCAATCAGGCGACGGTTATCTCGCTGATGCAGCCCGATACTGGGCTCGTCCAACACATACAAAACACCCACAAGACCGGACCCGATCTGGGTCGCGAGTCGAATGCGCTGCGCTTCGCCACCGGCAAGGGTCGCCGACGCGCGGTCGAGGGTGAGGTAGTGCAGGCCAACGTCGACTAAGAACGCGAGCCGCTCGTTAACTTCTTTGACGACTCGCTCAGCGATCGTGAGGTCGCGCGCACTCAAACTGAGGTTGGCGAGGAAATCAGCACACTGCCCAATGGGCATTGCGGCGATCTCTGAGATGGACTTGTCGGCGATCGTGACTGCCAGGCTGAGCGGCTTAAGCCTCGCGCCTTTGCATGACAGACATGGGACTTCCCGCATAAAACCGGCGAAGCGTTCGCGGCCTGATTCGCTTTCAGTCTCCCGATGGCGGCGCTCGACGAACGGGATCACACCCTCGAAGCCGGTGGTGTAGCTGCGGTCACGGCCGTAGCGGTTGCGGTACTTCACAGTGACCGAATCACCCTGCCCGGTGAGCACGAGCGAGCGCGCCTCATCGCTGAGATCTTCCCAGGGGGTCTTCATATCGAAGTCAGCCTTGGCAGCCAGTGCCTTGAGTAGTCGCTGGTAGTAGCCGCTCATGGCGGCATGCGACCAAGGCGCAATCGCATTCTCAGACAAGGATTTCGAGGGGTCAGGGACGATCAGTTCCGGATCAACTTCCATCCGCGTGCCCAAGCCGGTGCAGTCTGGACAAGCACCAAAAGGTGAATTGAAGGAGAACGATCTAGGTTCAAGTTCGCTAAATGACAGGCCATCATCGAGGCACGCAAGATGCTCGCTGAACTGCTTCTCACGCTCTGGATCATCTTCAGAGAGATCCACGAAGTCGAGGGTGACGATTCCTTGAGACAGGCGCAAAGCGGTTTCGATCGAGTCGGTCAATCGCCGTTGAGCTTCTGGTTTGACGGCGAGCCGATCGATGACCACGTCGATCGAGTGCTTCTCCTGCTTCTTGAGGGTCGGCGGTTGCGCAAGACTGTGAATGACGCCATCCACCCGAGCACGGGAGAAACCTTGCGTCTGCAGCGACCTGAAGAGATCGGCATATTCTCCCTTCCGCTCACGAATGATCGGAGCAAGGATCTGGAAGCGGGTGCCCTCGTCGAGTACCAGAATCTGGTCGACGATTTGCTGTGGGGTCTGCCGCGAGATGGGCTTGCCGCACTCCGGACAATGTGGCTTGCCGATACGGGCAAAGAGCAACCGAAGGTAGTCATAGACCTCGGTGATAGTTCCCACCGTCGATCGAGGGTTGCGCGAGGTCGATTTCTGGTCGATCGCGACCGCCGGAGAAAGGCCCTCGATGAAGTCGACGTCAGGCTTGTCCATCTGGCCGAGGAACTGACGCGCGTAGGCTGACAGACTCTCAACGTAGCGACGCTGACCCTCGGCAAAAATCGTGTCAAATGCCAGACTCGACTTACCAGATCCCGACAAGCCAGTGAATACAATGAGCGAGTCCCGGGGTAGGTCCAACGAGACATCGCAGAGGTTATGCTCGCGAGCACCCCGCACGATTAGCCGATCCGACACCCTAGAAGGCTAACCCGCCGCCCCGACCAGCGTGCGGGCACTATTAGCGTCAGCCCTGTGACCTACGACGGCAAGACAGCAGTGGATCTTCCACCACAAACTCGAACGACCGATCAACTCGAGATCACCAAGATCGCTGTTGGCCCGATGGACAACAACGCATACCTCCTGCGTTGCCGAGCAACAGGGCGATCTCTGCTGATCGATGCTGCCAATGATTCAGAGCGACTACTGGCTTTGACAGGGGTAAACCTTGACGGGGTCCTCACCACCCATTCGCATCTGGACCATTGGCTGGCACTCGAACCGGTTGTATCCGCCAGCGGCGCAACTACCTACGCCAGCAGCGAAGAAGCCGGTGAGATCTCTATTCCTACTGACGTGATCTTGGCCGACGGCGACGAACTGGTTCTCGGCGACGTGACGCTGCAGATTGTCGGGCTGGCTGGGCATCGCGCCCACTACACCGACCACATCTGCATGTCGCTGGCGGTCGTGCACCGAGATACCGACGGCGCGACCCATGCCTTCACGGGCGACAGTCTTTTCCCTGGCGGAATCGGAAACACCTGCGAGGACCCGGCTGCCTACTCAACGCTTCTCAACGATGTCACCTCAAAGATCTTCGGGCGATTACCCGACGACACCTGGGTGTACCCGGGGCATGGCTGGGATACAACCCTCGGGATCGAGCGGCCTCAGCTTCAAGATTGGCTGCGACCAGGCTGGTGATCCATGCCCACCAGCAGGATTGGGCAAACCCGCCAGATATGGCCGACCTGCCGAATCCTCTGCAAATTGGCCAGCTGAAATACGCTGTGGACATATTCTGATCACGTGGAACAACTCACTACGCAAGAGGCGCTCGGTCTTCGTCAGCAAGCTCTACTCCTTCGCGAGCATGACCACACCGACCCTGCCGGCGTGGTCGAGTGGTTTGGCGCGATGCAGGCCCAAGACGTGGCCTCAGGCCACTGGTCATTCGGCGCACGGCTTCCCGGGCTGACCGATGCCGATATCGATCAAGCCACACATGACCGGCAAATCATTCGCACGTGGCCCATGCGCGGCACTATTCACTTCGTACCACCCAAAGACGTCGCGTGGATGTTGGGACTTACCGGCTCAGTGATGCTCAAGGGAGTCACCAAGAGATGGGAGTATCTCGGGCTGGATCAGGCGAAGGTAGATGCGGCTCAAGTAGCTCTCACGAAAGCCTTGGCAGTTGATGAACTGCTCACCAGATCCCAATGCCTTGAGGTCCTCGCAGGTGCCGGGCTAGAAACAGCTGGCCAGCGCGGCTACCACTACCTATGGCACACGGCTCAGATAGGTGCAATCGTCATCGGGCCACAAGTCAGCAAGGAACAGACGTTCGCTAGCGCGCAACGGTGGTTGCCTTCCCAAGTGACGCTCGATCGCGATGAGGCTCTCAAGACTCTTGCGTGGCGATACTTTCGCAGCCACGGACCAGCGACCCGCAAGGACTTCGCTGGGTGGACATCGTTACCAGCAGCCGACGTCAAAGCAGCGATCACCGCATTGGACTCAAAACTCACCGAAGTCAGTGTCAACAACACGCCTATGTACTGCCCAACTGCGCTCCTTGACCAGCTTTCGGCGAAAGGGTCGAACACACAGCAAACGCTGAACTTGAATGTCCTCCCCGGATTCGATGAATACCTGCTTGGGTACAAGGATCGGACTCTAATGGCTGACAGCGAAGTGATGGCAGCAGTAATACCCGGGGGCAACGGGATGTTCCGCAGCACCGTTGTCATCGATGGAACCGTCCGCGCAACGTGGAAGCGAACTGTCAAAGCCAAGGTAATTGATGTCTCGGTCCACACACTCGGTGGTTGGGCTCCGAGTAGAATTGAGCACTCGGAAATGCAAAAAGCGTTCGATAGCTACGGCTCGTACTACTCACTACCAGTGAGGGTTGACGTCGAATCGGCGAACAAAACCCCAGCACCCTCTAGGCTCAACTAATGGCCAGCACAGTCGTCACCGCTGCCGACGACGCAATGGTCCAGGAGCAGCCTGTCACCAACCACAACCCAGCCCTCGATGGACTCAGGGCAGTCGCTGTTTTGGCTGTCATCGGATTCCACGCGAACTTCGGCTTTCTCGCCGGTGGCTACCTGGGCGTCGACATCTTCTTCGTCCTTTCCGGGTTCCTGATCACCAGGCTTCTGATCACGCAACGCGAACGCAATGGTGCGCTCTCGCTACAACAGTTCTGGTCAGCTCGCGCCCGGCGCCTCTTCCCCGCCCTAGCCGTCGTGCTCGTTGCCGTTGCCACCGTCGGATCTGGCGCCGCTGCGCTTGAGCAACATACGATTTTCAATCAGGGACTCGCCACTCTCACCTACTCGAACAACTGGCTTGAGATGGCAACCGCGGGCGGATATTTCGAGCAATTTCAGCACCCATCACCGCTAATGCACACCTGGTCGCTCGGGGTTGAAGAACAGTGGTACGTGATCTTCCCGTTCATCGTGATCGCGATCGCGGCGGCAAAGCGAACCAACCCTCGATCAATGATGTGGTGGTTCGCGGGGCTCGCCGTCACCTCAGCGCTGTGGAGTAGTTACCTCTGCGCGACTGGGGCCTCAATGAATCGCTTGTTTTTCGGAACGGACGTACGGGCTCAAGAACTTCTCATTGGCGCAACAGTGGCATGCCTGTCGTCTGTGCAACCACAGCGACGACCTGGCAAGGGATCAAACCGCTGGCCCCACTACTCGGCGGGAGCGGCCTTGGCCCTCGTCGTGGCGATGCTCGCCTTGGTTCCTGGCGATAGCCGGTGGCTGTTCGCCGGCGGCACCACTGTTTTCTGCATTGCTGTGGCCGTAGTTATTTGGTTCGTCGTTGATACCCAGGACGAGCCCAGATCGCTCGGGCGGGCTTTGGGCTGGCGACCTCTTGCCTGGGTTGGTCTCATCAGCTACGGACTTTACCTATGGCATTGGCCTTTGATCGTTTGGATACGGGGATCCTCCGACCGCCTCACCCTGGCGCAAGCGCTCCTGGCAGTCTGCGCCACCTTCGCGTTCGCATTCTTATCGTTCCATCTACTGGAGCAACCAGTCCGCCGGCGTCAAATCCCCTTGCTGCGAGGTCGCGGCGGCTGGATAGCGCTACTAGTTGCGCCAATCCTGATGATTGCGCTGCTGGCTGCGACCACGCTCGACCGCCCTCTGGCTAACACGCGGGCACCTAACGGCTTCACACAGGCAAGCTCGACGCGTCACGCGACCGCTCACTCATCCAAAGACATGCCGCGAGTGTTTTTCGTTGGGGACTCCCAATCGTTGGATCTGCGGCGGGTCTTTCCGGCATTGAAGACTCCGAACTTCGAACTAGCTGGCTCGAGCTGGTATGGCTGCGGCCTGACCCCAGCTCTTCGCGTATACAAGGGCACAATCATCCCCAAGCCAGTCGACTGCTCCGTATGGGCACGGCAATGGCCAGAAGACCTCGCGGCGTATCGACCTGATCTGAGCCTGGCCTTCATCTCCGTGCAATTCCACTACGACCAATTGACTTCTACTGGGGCGGTTGTTAAGTACGGAACACCGGAGTATCGGGCTTGGTTTACGGGACAACTCGACGAGATCACAGCGACGCTGCGGGAGAGCTCCCAGAAAGTTGGCCTAGTCAACAGCACGTGCAATCGGATGACAGTAGGCGAGGGCCCAGAGGAGTCTAACAGCGATCAACGAACTCGGGAAGTCAACCAGTTTGTCGCCAACTACGTCGCGGCCCACCCAGACCTACACCTGCTCGACTTGGCGAAGTGGGACTGCGGAAACAGCCCCGGCGAGGCAACTCAGCTGGCGAAGGCTCGCAAACTCGATGGGCTGCACTACACAACTGTGGGCGCGATGGCGGAGTGGCAATGGCTCGCGCCGCTGGTTCGTTCGACAGCCGCGAACTAGCGGTTGTCATCTCTATCGCGCCGAGGCAGCATCGATCTGGCCGAAGAACGAATCCGTGAGGTAGTCAATGAGAGCGCTTCGCTGGACGTTGGTGTTCACGCAAGACAGCGCGATCTCCTCTAGCGAAGCAAGCCAGCCACGAACGGCCAATTCCATGATCGGCGATGCCTGTACGCCTGCGGCGTCCAACCAGCGCGGTACCAAAGCCGCCCGAATCCCATCCAACAACTCGACCACTTCCGGGTCACCGCCGGAGCCGCTGCGAATCAGTGCTTGATAACCATCGCGGGAGTTGTCGACGAAGTTGAGGAAGCCCTCGATCAGCGCCCTGGCACGTTGCTGCGGTGTCGCATCGGCGGGCTGGACAACCGGTGGGCGCAGCAGCGAGTTAGCCGCTGTCTTGATCACCTCGGAATAGAAGTCACGCTTTGACGGGAAGTAGTGGAACAGCAGCGTCCGGGAGATTCCCGCTTGCACTGCAACCTCGTCTAAGGCCAAGTCATGAATCGGGCGCGTCTTGAGCAGCTGCACACCGATTGCAACGATCTGTGCACGCCGATCCTCGGCACTCATTCGTCCTCGCAGATCCGGGGTCACGGCCTCACTATCGGCCATGACCACCGGACCCGCGAGCTTGTCGCGGCGCGTGGGCGCCATCTGAACTCTTTACTGCCCGGCGCTACTCGTAGGTGTTGCCGGCGGCGGCCATCTCGACCAACGACGCGGGCGGGCTGAAGCGGTCGCCATACGTGTCCGCTAACTCCCTCGCGCGAACTACGAACGCCTCGGGACCACCTTCGTAGCCGTTGATGAACTGCAACACCCCGCCGGTCCAGGCCGGGTAACCGATGCCGAAGATCGAACCGATGTTGGCTTCAGGCACTGAACGCAGCACACCCTCGTCCAGGCAGCGGACCGATTCGATTGCTTCAATGAAGAGCATGCGATCCTTCATATCTCCGAACGCTAGGTCAGTGTTGTCGCCACCGAATTGCTCTGGCAGACCCTCCCATAGGCCCAGACGCTTGCCGTCCTCGGCGTAGTTGTAGAAACCGGCACCATAGGCACGACCGCCGCGATCAAACTCGGTGACGAGCTTGTCCAAGACCGCGTTGCCTGGGTGCTCTGGGTACTCCTGCCCGGCAGCTTGCGCAGCTTGCTTGGCCTGGTCCCGAATACGACGGAACAGCACCAGTGCGACCTCGTCGAGCAGCGCAAGAGGACCGGTCGGGTAACCCGATTGCAGACCGGCTTGCTCAATCGATGCAGCCGGGGCCCCCTCGGCCAGCATCGCGGCTGCCTCGGTGAGAACGGTGCCGATGACCCGCGATGTGAAGAACCCACGTGAGTCGTTGACCACGATTGGCGTCTTCTTGATCTGCAGGCCGATATCGATGGCCTTGGCAAGCGTCGCATCCGACGTCTGCTCTCCGACGACGATCTCCAGCAGCGGCATCTTGTCAACGGGCGAGAAGAAGTGCAGCCCGATGAAGTCCTTGGGACGTGAAACCGCTGTGGACAGGTCAGAGATCGGAAGGGTTGAGGTGTTAGATGCCAACACTGCATCTTGAGCGAGGTAGGGCTCGATCTCGCCGAATACCTTCTTCTTAAGGTCGACGTCTTCGAAGACAGCTTCGATGACCAGATCGGCGCCCTTAGCTTCGACTGGGTTGTCAGTCGCAATGATCCGGCCCAGGATTTCGTCACGCTGGGTCTCGGTCATCTTACCCCGAGACACGGCCTTGTCGAGGATCTTCTGGCTGTACGACTTGCCCTTCTCTGCGCCTTCGATCGATACATCCTTCAAGACGACATCGAGACCGCTGCGAGCACATTGGTAGGCAATACCAGCACCCATCATTCCCGCACCGAGAACAACGACCTTGCGGGCTGTGTACTTCTCGAAGCCTTCTGGGCGAGCGCCACCCTTGGTGATGTGCTGCAGGTCGTTGAAGAACGCCTTGATCATGTTTTTGCTTACTTGACCGGTGGCGAGGTTGACGAAGTACTGCGTCTCAATCTTGATGGCGCTGTCGAAGTCCACCTGGCTACCCTCGACCGCCGCCGACATGATGTGGTGCGGGGCGGGCATGGGCGCTCCCTTGAGCTGCTTGCGCAGGTTCGCTGGGAACGCTGGCAACATCGCTGCAAATGCTGGGCTCTTGGGCGTGCCGCCTGGGATCTTGTAGCCCTTGGCGTCCCATGGCTGAGCGGACTCGGGGTTAGCTTTGATCCATTCGCGCGCTGACTCGAGACCTGCATCGGTGGTCTCGACGAGCTCGTCAACCAGGCCGACCTCCAGGGCAGCTGCTGGCTTGCGACGCTGCCCCTGCAAAAGGACCTCCATGAGCGCCTTCTGGATACCGAACATCCGCACGGTGCGAGCAACTCCGCCGCCACCTGGCAACAGGCCGAGGGTTACCTCAGGCAGCCCGATCTCCGAGCCCTTGACATCAACCGCGATGCGGCGATGACATGCGAGCGCGATCTCTAGGCCACCGCCAAGCGCTGCGCCATTGATGACTGCAACGACAGGTTTGCCGAGGGTTTCGATCGCCCGCAGCTGCGCCTTCATGTCGTTGGTCTCTTGTTCCATTCGCTGCGCATCGGCCGGTGTCGCTTGGCTGATCAGGTGCAGATCGCCACCGGCAAAGAAGGTCTTCTTGCCGCTGGTGATGATCACACCAGTGATCGAATCCTTCTCCGCAGCAAGTCGCTGCGTTGTCTCTTTGATCGACACCATGAAGGTGGCGTTCATCGTGTTGGCGCCTTGGCTTGAGTCGTCCATGGTCAGGGTCACGATGCCGTCGGCGTCGGACTCCCACTTGATCATGTTTTCAGTCATGTCTCTTCCTTGGTCTACGAAAGTGGTTGGGTGGACGCGAGTAGCTAGACGCGCTCGATGATGGTGGCGATGCCCATACCGCCGCCGATGCAAAGGGAGATGACGCCGTAACGGCCGCCTGTGCGTTCGAGCTCGTCGAGCACGGTTCCCAGAATCATCGCTCCAGTCGCTCCGAGCGGGTGGCCCATCGAAATAGCGCCACCGTTGACATTGACCTTATCCATCGGCAGGTCGAGGTCCTTGACCCACTTCATGACAACCGCAGCGAAGGCCTCGTTGAGCTCCCACAGGTCGATATCGTCCTTGGTAAGACCAGCGGTCTTGAGCGCCTTGAGCGTGGCCGGAGTCGGACCGGTGAGCATGATCGTGGGATCTGCTCCGCTGACAGCGGTTGCGACGATGCGTCCGCGTGGTGCCAGACCCATCTGCTTACCGACCTCTTCGCTGCCGACGACGACCAGTGCCGCACCGTCAACGAGGCCCGAGGAGTTACCTGGGGTGTGGACGTGGTTGATCTCTTCGATCCAGTGGTACTTCTGCAATGCGACAGCGTCGAAGCCACCCATCGCACCGAGGCCAGCGAACGACGGCTTGAGACCTGCCAGTGACTCCATCGTGGTGCTTGCCCGCATGTGCTCGTCTTGCTCAAGCAGGATGACGCCATTGCGATCCTTGACCGGAACGACCGACTTGGAGAAGTACCCGCCGGTCCACGCCGCAGCGGTGCGCTGCTGGGACTGCACTGCGTACGCGTCGACATCCTCGCGAGTGAAGCCCTCAGTGGTGGCGATGAGGTCTGCGCTGATGCCCTGGGGAACGAAGAAGGTGTCGTAGGCGGTCTCGGGGTCCATTGCCCACGGTCCACCATCGGAACCCATCGGCACACGGCTCATGGACTCGACACCACCGGCGATGATTAGTTGATCCCAACCGGAGCGGACCTTCTGAGCGGCGGTATTGACGGCTTCCAGGCCAGAGGCGCAGAAGCGGTTGAGCTGAACACCGGCGACAGTGTCTGGCAGGCCAGCAGCGATCGCAGCGGTCTTGGCGATGTCGGCACCCTGATCGCCAACGGGGCTGACGCAGCCAAGGATGAGGTCATCGACCTGGTTGGTGTCTAGGCCCGGGTGACGGCTACGAAGCTCGTCGATCAAGCCGGTAACAAGAGTGACTGGCTTAACGGTGTGAAGTGCACCGGTGGCCTTGCCCTTGCCGCGAGGCGTGCGAATCGCCTCGTAGATAAATGCCTCGGTCATGCCGCTCTCCTCTGAGAAATAGCGCGCCCAGTTGGGTGCTGGTGACTTGTTGAGCAAGTGTCAAGAGGAAGTTTAGCAAGTGTCAACAGCCCGGGCCAGCACCCCTCCGAAATTCGGCGAGGCGCAAACCCGCGAGTGCGGGATTGTGGCTGCTTATTTGGCTCAGAAGCCCGCCGTCAGCGACCACAATCCCGCAGTCGCCGGGCGCAGGACCTAGTTCGAGCTTTCGGGGCGGTCCTCTTCGGGTTGCGACGGGTGCTTTGGTTTGGTCACGGTTCCGGCGTGGGCGACCGCTGACTTGTCGCGACTCGACTTGATCAGGCTCGCAATTGTGGTCACGGTCAGGATCAGGGCTATCACCAACAGCGACACGCCCGTCTCGATCTTCGGGACTGAGGGCCACGTCTCGTGGGCGAACGTCAGGATGAGCTTCACCCCGATGAAGATGAGGATGAGGGCCAGCCCGATGGACAGGTACACGAGCCGATCGAGAAGTCCCTTGAGCAGGAAGAACAACGCGCGCAGCCCGAGCAAAGCGAACGCATTGGCTGCGAAAACGAGATATGGGACCTGGGTCACACCGAACGTCGCCGGAATTGAGTCGAGTGCGAAGAGCAGGTCTGTCGAACCGATGGCAACGATCACCAGAAACAGTGGCGTAGCACTGCGAACCCCGTTCTCCCGCACGAACATCTTCGTACCCTGGAAGTCCTCAGTCACATGCATCCGTTTGCGCACGAGTTTCATCGCGAAATTCTCGGACGGCTCAGGGTCCTCGTTCCTGTGTCGCGCCAACTGAACGCCGGTCCAGATCAAGAGGACACCGAAGATCACAAAAGTGAAAGCAAACGCCTGGATCGCTGCTGCACCGATCAAGATGAACACGGTGCGGAAGACCAAAGCAATGATGATACCGAACAGCAGCACCCGCTGTTGCAGACCGTCGGGTACGGCGAATTTTGCCAGAATGATGGCGAAGACGAACAGGTTGTCGACCGACAAGCTCTTCTCGACCAGGTAAGCAGCAAAGAACTGAGTGCCATAGTCGCCGCCCGCCAGATACCAGACGAAGGCTCCGAAGATGATCGCCGTGACGATGTAGAAAACCGACCACTTCGCGGCTTCACCGATGCCAACATGATGGGGGTTATGACTGACCGAGAAGTCCAACACAATCAGGGCGAGGACGCCCACGACAGTGAGACCCCACACCCATAGCTCGACCTGCACCAAGACTCCATCTCATGTGACGTGGGTGAGTCACTGCTTAGGAAAATTCGTCGCCAGGGGGCTGACGGGTTGCCACCAAGGACAACGCAGCCGTGACCATCAGAACTCCCACAATGACGGCCAACGACAAGGCCACACTAACGGTGGGGACCGTTAGATTTGTGGTGGCATGCAGGGCTTCAAGCACCAGTTTGACCCCAATGAACACGAGGATCACGGCTAGGCCCTTATTCAGATAGACCAATCGGCTCAACAAGCCCCCGAGCAGGAAGTACAACTGGCGCAGCCCCATCAGCGCGAAGGCGTTGACTGTAAACACGATGTAGGTCTCGTTCGTAAGGCCGAACACAGCGGGTATCGAATCGAGGGCGAACAGTAGGTCAGCAGCACCGATAGAAACCACAACCAGCGCCATCGGCGTTATTAGCTTCTTGCCGTCAACCTTCGTGACGAAGTGGTGACCGTCGTATTCGGTGGCGGTGGGTAGGAATCGCTTGACCAAACGCACCACAGCGTTGTCCCCGACGCTGTGCTTCTCTTCGGCCACCTCGTTCCACACCTTGTAGCCGGTGTAAAGCAGGAAAGCACCGAAGATGTAGAACGCACCGCTAAACCGAGCCAGGACGGCTGCTCCAACAATGATCAAGATGGTTCGCAGTATCAACGCGATGACAACCCCAAGCAGCAGCACTCGGTGCTGGAGGTACTTGGGAACAGCGAAGCTGCTCATCAGCACCATGAAAACGAAGAGGTTGTCGATACTCAGGGAGTACTCGGTGACGTAGCCGGCGAAGAACTGCCCCGCGTAACTAGCTCCCTGCCAGAAATACAGCATGACTCCGAAAGCCACCGCGACACCGATGTAGAAGCTGACCCACCGCACGGCATCACGAGCTTGGAACTCGTTGTCTCTTCGGTCAACGAGCAGCAGGTCACCAACGATCACTCCGGCCAGGCCAGCCACGGTGGCTAGCCAGGCCCAGACTGGAACGCTCACCCGTGACCGGCTTCGCGCATCTGGCGCAATTCTTTCTTGAGGTCGGAGATTTCGTCGCGGTAGCGAGCCGCTAACTCAAACTGCAGCTCGGCTGCGGCCGTGTGCATTTGCTCAGTCAGACGGGTAATGAGGTCGACGAGGTCGCGAGCGGGCAAACCGTCGGAATCGATGCGGATCTTCTCATCGGCGGACTTGGACTTCGACCGCATGTCGGCACCGGCGACCCGTCCACGCGACCGACTTCTGCCCGAGCCGCCGAGTAGATCCTCGGTGTCGGCATCCTCCTTGGCGATGAGGTCAGTAATGTCGGCGATCTTCTTCCGAAGTGGCTGTGGGTCGACACCGCGTTCAAGGTTGTAGGCGATCTGCCTTTCGCGACGGCGATTGGTCTCATCGATCGCCTTGGCCATCGACTTGGTAATGGTGTCGGCATACATATGGACCTGGCCCGAGACGTTACGGGCTGCGCGCCCAATCGTCTGAACGAGGCTTCGATCGGACCGCAGGAAGCCTTCCTTATCGGCATCCAGGATCGCGACGAGGCTGACTTCAGGTAGGTCGAGACCCTCACGGAGCAGGTTGATACCGACGAGCACGTCGTACACGCCCTGGCGTAGTTCGCGAAGCAATTCGACCCGGCGCAGGGTGTCGACCTCGCTGTGAAGGTAACGCGCTCGGACCTGGTTCTCCAGCAAGTAGTCGGTCAGGTCTTCGGACATCTTCTTGGTCAGGGTGGTGACGAGTACGCGCTCGTTCTTGGCTGTTCGATCCTGAATCTCAGCGAGTAGATCGTCGATTTGACCCTTGGTCGGCTTGACGATCACTTCTGGATCGAGCAGCCCCGTCGGCCGGATAACTTGCTCGACCACATCGTTGTTGACGCGTGCCAGCTCGTACGGCCCCGGGGTAGCGGACAGATAGACGGTCTGCCCGATCCGTTCGACGAATTCATCCCAGCGCAGCGGGCGGTTGTCCATGGCACTGGGCAGTCGGAAGCCGTGCTCAACCAACATCCGCTTGCGCGACATGTCGCCCTCATACATGCCGCCGATCTGCGGCACCGTGACGTGTGACTCGTCGAGCACGATGAGGAAGTCTTCGGGGAAGTAGTCGAGCAGGCAGTTAGGCGCCGTGCCCGGGTCACGACCATCAATATGGCGTGAGTAGTTCTCGATTCCCGAACAGAATCCGACCTGCTGCATCATCTCGATGTCGTACTCGGTGCGCATGCGAAGACGCTGAGCTTCTAGCAGGTGGTTGCCCTTCTCTAGCTCATCAAGGCGAGCTGTGAGTTCATCCTTGATGCCGATTATCGCTCGGTTCATGCGCTCTGGACCGGCGACGTAATGCGAGGCTGGGAAGACGTAGAGCTCAGTGTCTTCAGTGAGAATCTCGCCGGTGACAGGGTGCAGAGTCATCAGCGCCTCGACCTCATCACCGAAGAACTGAATCCTTACGGGATGCTCTTCGTAGACGGGGAAGACCTCGAGGGTGTCGCCGCGAACACGAAACGTTCCGCGGGTGAATGCCAGGTCATTGCGAGCGTATTGAATCTGGACAAGGCGACGAAGGATGGCATCACGGTCGTATTCCTCCCCCACTCGGAGTCGAACCATGCGGTCGATGTACTCCTGTGGGGTGCCCAGTCCGTAGATCGCACTGACCGTGGCGACGACGACGCAATCGCGACGCGTAAGCAGGCTGTTGGTGGCGCTGTGCCGGAGCCGCTCGACCTCCTCGTTGATCGAGGAATCCTTCTCGATGTAGGTGTCAGACTGCGGTATGTAGGCCTCGGGTTGGTAGTAGTCGTAGTAGGAGACGAAGTATTCGACGGCATTGTTGGGCAGCAACTCGCGAAATTCGTTGGCTAACTGCGCTGCGAGGGTCTTGTTTGGGGCCATCACCAGGGTTGGGCGCTGCAGTTTCTCGATCAGCCAGGCCGTGGTGGCGCTCTTGCCTGTTCCGGTGGCTCCGAGCAAGACGATGTTCTTTTCGCCGGCCTCGATCCTTTTGGTGATCTCGGCGATGGCTGCGGGTTGGTCACCGGCCGGCTCGTAGTCGCTGATGACTTCGAAGGGCGCGACGGTCCGCTGTAAGTCAGTAATGGGTCTGGCCATAGGACCACTCTACGTCCCCTCCTCCCGCGCCCCTATCCCCACTTTGCCACCCGCCGGGCGGTCGTTTTGGCCAAAAATGGCCAATTTCACCGCCCGGTGGGTGGCAAAGTCGGTCGTTCCACAGGCAGAAAGCGCGACTTAGCTATCCACACTTCCCAACGACGAAACTCTGCTGGCTACCAATGGCGAGTTCTCTTGTGGCATGCCGACTTTCGATCGACCCGAAATCAACTCTGCTGAGCTTTCTCGGACGTTTTCTCAACGACACTTCAGCACCGCGCAAGCCTACGAGCTTGGCTTCACCAAGCATGAATTGACCGCTGCGATCACCCGAGGCCTACTCGTCCGCGATCGTAGGGGACAGCTTCGAGTGCCCGACGACGCCGAGATTGACCGGGCTACCCGTGCGTTGCGAGCTGGTCAACAAGCAGTGCTGGCCATGCCCGGAGCGGTCGTCAGCCACGAGACTGCCGCCGACATTCTTGGCATCTCGTATCTCCGCTCGTATACGCGTCGAAATGATCACGAATTAACTACGCTGACGACTCCCGACGGTTCACACCAGGGCCGAGATGGTTGGCGCACAGTTAGCGCCGACGTACCCGCCGATCAGATCGTGTTCTGCGATGGGACACCCATAACGTCGCCAGAGCGAACGGCCATCGACCTGGCACGTGGCACCTCATTTCGCGAATCCCTTGCAGCGATGGACTCTGCGATCCGAATGCTCATGATCAACCACCCTGCGCTGATCGGACTCGATCCTCGGATAGCTGTACACAACAACGAAGTCGTCAACGAAATCAAGGAACGGATGCTCGAGATCACCTACCGGATGCGCCGCTGGCCCGGGGTCCGGACGGCTCGGCATGCGATCAAACATGCCAATCCTGCATCCGAGTCCCCCTTGGAGTCGGTCTCTCGGGGAACGATGATTGACGCCAGAGTCCCGGGCCCTCTGGTCGGCCAACCAATCGACACCGAACTCGGTCGATTTTGGGCAGACTTCCTGTGGCGCGAAGAGCGACTGATCGGTGAGGCCGATGGCGCCCTGAAATACCTGTCCCGAGCAGATGCCGTCCAGGAGAAACGACGACAAAACGCGCTCGAACATGCGGGCTTCACTGTCATCCGCTGGATGTGGGACGACGCCGTCACCCACCCCGAGCGCCTGACGACACTCCTACACCACTCACTCGACCGCTAACGCTTTCGACTTTGCCACCGTGCGGGCGGTGATTTTGGGCATTTTGGGCCAAAATCACCGCCCGAACGGTGGCAAAGTGGGGAAGGTCGTAGCCTGCTTGAATGCTTCGCCTCACCGCTGTAAGCGCGCAGGAGATGGCTCAGTCGTGCGCCGCTGCGCTGACTGCGGCCGGCCAAGATCGCCCTGGTCTGGTCGCCGGCGAGCGGTTCGCTATCGATGTCGCCATCACCGGGCCTTTCGCCGACATGCAGCGCACGCAGTCGCTCGTCCTGGCTGCCTGTTGGGGGGCTCTACGCGTCGGGATTATTCCGGTCATGATCAACCCTGCACTCCCCCGACAGGATCGCCTCGCCCAACTCGCAGACTGCCAGCCCGCAGCCGTCGCAACGTCGACCGCCGAATTGGAATACCTGCTGCAGATCGGTAGTGGACTGCCCTCGCCGGAGCTCAGTGGCGTTCCTTTAGGCCGACCGATGCATTACACCTCTGGAACCACAGGCCAAGCAAAAGGCGTGTGGTCCGGGGTGCTCAGCGGCGACTTTGCCGAGCACCTGTGGGGCGAAGAACAAGAGCAGTGGCAGCTTGACCCAAGCGACCTGACTCTGGTCCACGGCCCATTGGCACACTCCGGGCCTCTGCGGTTCGCTATGCTCACCCTGCTTGCAGGGGGCGATGTCCTACTGCCCGGGATCTTCGACGCCGACCTCATCGCGCAGTCAATGCATGAGGACAAGCCAACGCATGCATTCGTTGTCCCGAGCCACCTGCAGCGACTGTTCGCCTTGCCAAGTCCTCTGCCATCGTCGCCCTACCGACTACTGACCCACGCTGGTGCAGCGTGCCCCGAGCGGCTCAAACGCGCGATTCACGACTGGAACGGCGCAGCACGAACCTGGGAATTCTACGGAGCGACCGAAGGCCAGTTCTCGGCGTGTAGCGGCGAAGAATGGGAGCAACGACCAGGCACTGTCGGGAAAGCTCGGGCAGGACGTACCCTGCGGATCGATGACGGCGTGATCTGGTGTGAGGCCCCGCGGTGGTCCAGCTTCGAGTACTGGCGCGACCCAACCAAAACGACCGCTGCTTGGCGTGACACAAGTAGCGGTCGCGAATTCTCGGTCGGGGACCTCGGCGAACTCGACTCCGACGGATATCTGTACATCGACGGCCGACGCGAGGACCTCATCATCACCGGTGGTGTCAACGTGTATCCAGCTCGCATCGAGAGTGTCCTGTCTGGATGCCCGAGAGTGAACGAGGTCGTGGTATTCGGGGAGCCCGACGCACGGTGGGGGACCGCGGTTTGTGCCGTAGTCGTCGGGGACACCAACAAAGCAGACTTGCTCGAATTCGCCCGCCAACACCTCGCGAAATACGAGGTGCCCAAGTCCGTCTACTTTGTAGAGGACCTCCCGCGAACCGCGTCGGGCAAGGTCCGCCGTGTAGAGCTACGCGACGCCTTCGCGTCGGGCCCGCTCGACTAACTGCGTCCAGGCGGCGTCGACTTGAGACTGCAGGCCCGAGGTCGAACCCGAGTTGTCGAGAACTATGTCCGCGATCTCCTCTCGCTGCTCTCGCGTTGCTTGTGCGGCGATTCGAGCGAGCGCATCTTCGCGAGTGAGACCACGACTTAGCAACCGATCGAGGCGAACCTCATCGGGTGCATCGACAACAACCACCACGTTGTAGGCAGGAGCTAATTTCAGCTCCGCGAGCAACGGTATGTCGTGAACGATGATCTTGCCCGGACCTGCGGCAGCAAAGAGTTCGCCCGTTCGCTGTTGAATTAGCGGGTGGGTAATCCCATTAAGTTGTTGCCGCGAAGACTCGTCAGCGAATGCAAGTGCCGCCAGCCGCGCCCTGTCTAGATCGCCGGAGGGCATCACGATTTCGGACCCGAACGCTGCTACAAGACGCGCCAACCCGGGTGATCCGGCCGCAACAACCTCACGGGCGATCTTATCGGCGTCGATGACGTAGGCGCCATGCGTTGCGAACATCGTTGAGACCGTTGACTTGCCAGACCCAATACCACCAGTGAGCCCGACGCGAAGGTTTCCCATTGCTCAGCCCTTGGAGGCGCGCTTAGTGACAGCACGGAATACGGGCCGCGGCAGGTGGCGCAGTGTCGACATCAGCGGACGCACGGCTGCGGGCGCCCAGACCAGCGACGAGCCGCGGCGCAGGGCGTTCACGGTCTGTTTGGCAACTAGATCAGGAGTCGTGGCCAACGGTGCAACAGCCAGGCCAGCGGTCATCTTGGTGTGGACGAAGCCTGGGCGAACCACCAGTACCTGTATCCCCGTTCCGGCAAGCGCATCAGCCAGACCGCTGGCCCATGAGTCCAGTCCGGCCTTGGTCGAGGCGTACACGTAGTTGTCTAGCCGTGACCGCTCAGCGGCCACTGATGAGAGCACGACGAGGCTGCCGTATCCCTGGTCTTCGAACTTCTTGATCACCAGGGTGCCTGTGGTCACAGCTGCCACGTAGTTGACCTCTAGCAATTCGCGAACGCCTTCAACATCGCGCTGCTGGTCAAGGTCGGCTCCGAGTAGACCGAATGCACTGATCACGCAATCCACCGGCGCTTGCGCAAATGTCGCATCGATCAGCTGCTGGTGATCATCGGTGCGAAGGGCATCGAAATCGAACACCTCCACTTCCATCCCGACGTAATCACGCTCTAGGTCTTCTTTAACCGTGACAGCCTTTTCGAGAGATCTGACTGCCAGGCCCACCCACTGCAGGCGACCAGCAGCACCGAGCTCCCGCACAATGGCCAAACCAATCTCGCTGGTCCCTCCGAGTAGGAGTACTCGCTGTACCGCTCCTAAACCGTCACGCATGTGAAGATGTCCGTTCTGTCGTTGTCAGACCATTGCCTCGAGTCTTGCCGTGCCTCGTAGCGAAGTTCCTGCCTGCTATATGCCAAGTCGCAGCGCCAAGTTGGAAGTGAACTTCTCGTTGGGGTCCAGGCGTTGCCGCACCTCGCGCCATTCATCGAGGCGTGGATACATCGCAGGCAACACGTCCGGGCGCATTCGTGAGTCCTTGCTTAGGTAGACCCTCCCGCCAGCCTGCACTACCTGCTGGTCAAGTTCGTCGAGAACACGTCCAAGACCGGCAAGTCTGGCCGGTACATCGAGTGCGAGAGTCCAACCTTCGATAGGGAACGAAAGGTGGCCCGAGTTCCCCGAACCGAATCTCTTCAACACGGTCAGAAACGCCGAACCGCCTACATCTGTGATTCGTTCGATCGCAATACGAATCAGGTCGGCCCGAGAATCGGGCACCACGAATTGATACTGGATGAACCCAGCTCGACCGTAGATTCTGTTCCAATCGCCGATCATGTCTAGCGGGTGGAAGAAATCAGCAAACGAGACCAGCCCCCTCGTTGGGCGCTTCGGGACTTTGCGAAACCACAACTCGTTGAACGCCGCGATCGTGACGCGGTTGAGGCTCAACGACGGCAAATCAATAGGGACAGTCCCCGCGGACGGAAGGTCGACATCCAGCGGCTCCCATCCAGCGGGGATCTGATTGAGGCGCGCGTGATCCCCATAGGTGATCAGCCCCCTACCAAATCGGGCCCCGCGCGCAACGCAGTCAATCCAAGCCACCGTGTATGGGTTCACCGGGTCCAGCTCGATCATCCGAGTCATCACGGCGTCGAGGTTCTTGGCCCGTTCGGTGGTTGCCACCATCATCGCTGTCTCAACCGGGCGCATCGCTACCTTTGCCGTGAGGATGAGCCCTGTCAAACCCATCCCTCCAACCGTCGCCCAGAATACGTCGGCGTTGAGTTCAGGGCTCGCTGTAACAACCTCGCCTGACCCGGTGAGCAGCGTCAATTCCCGAACATGCGAACCGAAGCTAGCGACCCGGTGGTGGTTCTTGCCGTGCACATCAGAACCGATCGCTCCCCCGACGGTCACGAATCTGGTTCCCGGTGTCACCGGAACAAACCAGCTTTGTGGAACCAGGGTTTCGATTAGGTGCTCGATAGAAGTGCCCGCTTCGACGTTCACGATCCCGCTATCGGCGTCGAACTCGAGGATCCGGTTCAGACCAGTCATGTCGATCACTTGGCCACCACTGACTTGGGCAGCATCGCCGTACGAGCGGCCGAGCCCGCGTCCCACGACGCGGTCCGCTTCACTCACCACAAACACGGCCGAGTCAACCGATTCGGGTCGCGCGATGTTCGCCCTGATCGGGGACGTTTTACCCCAACCCGTTACGACCTTCCTGGATCGACCAACGATGCTCACCTGCACATCATGCCTGCAGAACTTGGCCAACGAACAGCAAGAACCACACGATCCCAAGCGCGGCCAGAATCGGATCACCGAGCAAGACATCTTCGGGTGCCTCAGCCTTGGCTTCCTCAATGTTCTTCGCGTACCGCATCATCGCTAGGGTGAACGGGATGACTGACAAGGCAGCAAACGCAATGCTTCCCTCGTCGGCGTTGTCAATTTCGAATGCCCATAGCACGTATGCCACAAGGGTGACTGCGGCCGAGATTGTCATTATCGTGCGCAAGTATCCGGGCGTGTAGTTGGCTAATGATTTGCGTGTTAAGGCGGCACCCTGATCATGCGAGACAATCTCGGAATAACGCTTGCCGATTGCCATAAACAGCGAGCCGAATCCGACGACGATCAGGAATGCGTGTGAGATCGGCACATTAGCCGCGGTGCCACCGGCAATGGCTCGAAGCAGAAAACCGCCAGCGATGCAGGCGACGTCCAAGACCGCTTCGTGTTTCAAACGCAGCACGTAGGCGGCTTGCAGAACAAGGTAGCCGAAGATGACGAACATGAGGGGGATGTTGCCGAGGACGGCAGGCAGGAATGTCGCGACCAAAGCTAGGAGAACAGCAACACCGATCGCGGCACGTGAAGATATCGCCCGCGACGCCACGGGTCGGGTGCGCTTGGTGGGATGCGCCCGGTCACCGTCGACATCTAGGACATCGTTGACCATGTAGGTCGCAGAGGCGGCCAGGCAGAAACAAACCAAGGCCAGGATCGTCCACCCCAACACCCGAGGTTCGAGGATGACACCAGCAGCAATCGGAGCGGCCGCGACCAAAAGGTTCTTGACCCATTGTTTGGGTCTGGCCAACTTGAGCCACTCACCGAACTCGAGACCGTTGGCCCGTGTCGCAGGCGTGGGCGAGTGCACGAAAGTAGACTCTCATAAATCGTAGATGCTCCGGCCTCGTTTGAGTACGTGCCAGGCGTGGAGTCCGGCGTCGTGCGCGACACCGGACAGATTTCGCTTCCAAATCAGGCAAACTCAACTAGTCTCGCCCACGTTGGTCCAGGATGAGTCAGCCACTAGGCGGGAGGCATGCATTGCGTCGCCCATCATCGCTAGCGGCAGGGCTGACTTGCGTGATTCTTGCGCTCTTGTGCGGTTTTGCGCTCGCAGCGGCGCCTGTCAAGGGTGAGCAATCGACTTTCAGTTGGGACCCCAAGCCGACCGAATCCGCCGAGCTCGCTCTCGTCCTGCCAGCCACGCCGGCTTCACTTTCCGTCGAGATTCCGTGTCAAGCGCTTCGCGTAGGTGGCTTTGGTCGTCCGGCCTCGTGGGTTCCATTTGCTACCGGCACCCCGAACGCCGATTCCACCCTGATGCTGGAAATGTTGGGCAACGACCTCAGTGTGAAATTCGGTTCCCGTTACCTAACTGGTTTGAACGCGCAAGTGGGACAAGGAAAGGACTGCACCACAAGGCTGCGCTACAGCAACGCGACCGGACTAGTTGACTTCGAACCTGGGATCGGCGTGCGCAGCGTGAGTGCCCCCCTGCAATCACCAAACAGCAACGCTGGCCGGATCTTGCCGACCCCCGAGTTCTACGTCTCGGCATTACGGACGGATCCAGTGCTTCGCGGATTCATCTCGACTCAAGTAACAGCGCAGCCATCGACGATTGAGTCCGGTTGGTGGCGCTGGCTGATCAGTGCCCTTGGGCTGGCATCGGTCCTATCCGCCGTGATGCTGGCCCGCGGAGTCTTTCCCCAACGCCAGGAGGCATCGAGCCAAAATGACGGCTCTGCTCGTGCGACACCCCGATGGACAGGCTCGGACACATTCATCGCGATCTCGGGGACTCTGGCACTAGTACTGATACCCCCGCTGTACGACGATGGCTGGGTACTGACAACCGTTCGGGCATTCCCGAATTTGGGATTCTTCTCGAACTACTACACAGCGCAGGCAGCGGCTCAACCACAAGGCTTTTGGTGGAATTGGCTAGAGCAATTTTGGCTCACGCCGCTCCCGACTCCTGTTTTGATGCTGCGACTACCGTCAGTCCTCATCGTAGTGGTGACGTGGTGGTTTCTTCGTCGACGCGTCATCGACCAGATCACCGAACCCCGGCGGCGCGTGCTCGTCAGGGGCCTTGTTGCCATGCTCGCGTCGATCACGTTGATCGCCTGGGCCCCGACCCTGCGCCCGGAGCCGCTGATCGGCCTGCTGCTTGCCGTCAGCATCGCGATGGTCCTCGAGTACACCCGCCAGCCCCGACCGTGGCTGCTCTACGCCGCAGGGGTGGTCAGCGCGTTAGCGATGACCACCCACCAGACAGGTTGGCTGGTGCTTTGCGCCAACCTTGCGATGGTGCCAAAGATCGCTAGCGAGTTCAGAACGTCCAGGCAACCACGACCTTTGACTTGGCACTTGTGTCTAGCGGCGGGCAGTTCGCTGGCAATGGTATTGCTACTGACATTTGTTGTGGTCGACTTCTCGGTCTGGAACGAGGCGCGGATCGCATTTACGTCCGGCGGTCTCCACGACTCCACTTTCAACGAGGGGAAGCGCATCGGTGACCTCGTCGCTGGGGAAACTGCCAGCAGCCCACGGTTGCTGAGTGCAGCTTTGCTCTATTTGGGTGCCATTGCCTTTCTTGCCAGGCCACGTCGTGTCGCCATGTCCCTGCAGAGCTCCGCCGGTTGGGCGGCTCTTGCTGGATTTGCCGGGCTCGCGCTGACATCCAGCAAGTGGCTTTGGCACTTCGGTGCGACTGGACCAATGATCGTCGTACTCGCAGCGATCGGAATCAATGGACTCTTGGACAAGACCGGCTGGCGATCCGTGCGCATTGGGATCGGATCGGCAGCACTCCTAATCGTCGGAATGATCGCGACCCATACCCCCGCGGCCTGGGGAAACTTCGATCTAGTGTCTATCGACTGGTTCTCACCCAGCACTTCCCTGCCCGGGTTCCTTAGATGGACGAGTGTGAGCTACTGGGTAATAGCCGGAGCAGCCATCGCTTGGTTCACCTGGCGACTGCGCAAACAAGGCCGCGGAACAACCTTCCCGCTCATAGCCGCAACGACCATCACTTGTGCCACGGTTGCTGGGGTTTCAGTAATACCGCTGGTCATCGACGGAATCAATGAACCGAACGTCTCTTGGGCAGGGATCAGTGGCCACAGCTTCGCTACCGGCGCCTGCGGAATCGCCGGGCCGCAAGGACTGCTCATCCCCACCAAGACCGAACCGCTGGCTTTGGGCTTCGGTCCCGATGATGCTCCCGTGAAGCCCACTGCAAGCTTTGTCGGAGTGGGCCGCGTCGGTGCCGTGTCACCTTTGCCCGGCAACCCTATTTGGGTTCCCGGACCCGGACTTCTGGGCACTGCGTCCACACCCTGGTACGCGGTCAGACCTCGAAGTACTATGCAGACCTGGTTCCAAGGTCGTGGTGGCGCGACTAGCGTCGACATTGATTGGGCAACCCCAACCGGCCCACAAGTCCAAACAATCAACCGGAACGACGTCATTGAGAGCTGGGACCTCCTGCAATTCATACCCCCAGAGGGCGCAACTGCGTTTCGAGTCAGTTGGCGCACTCAAGATGGCCCCTACGCCGTAGCCGCACCGGTGGCAGTGACTGCCGGAGCACCATTAACTGAGGTCGTCGGCAAGTCCGCCGTCTGGAATGGCCCGGAAAACCACCTTCTGGCCACCTGCCTGCCCATGCCAAGCATCCGGGAAGGCCGAGTCGCCCAGTTCGCGTACTCGGTGGATACCCCGCAAATAGACGGAATCAACGCATGGTCTGCAGTTGATGTGCTGACCGAAGTCGCGTGCTACGACTTAGCCGCTCGTCGGCGAATGTGCATCTATCGAGTGGACCAACCAGGTCCCTCCACGATCGCAGTTACAACCCCTACGGTGACACGATGACAACTTCCGTTGCAGGGCAGAATTTGGAGCCCTCGTCTCCCGCAGGAGAGCGGGACAGCAGGCAGCCCACGATCCTGGTGACTTTGCTCAAAATCGCCATAGCCATCGCCTTGTTTCGCATGCTTATGGCTGGGCTTCATGGCATCGACATCCTGGGTGATTCAGCTCGGTATCGCCCCGACCAACCCGGAGAGAGTGCGCTTAGCCTCATGGGCTGGTGGGATGGGCGAAGTCCAGGGTTCACCGTGCAGTTAGTAAACGCGCTGCCTGGTTGGCTTACAGCCTCAATTCAGGGACTAGTCGCTGGCATCGCTTGGGGATTGTGTGCATTGACGGCTGCCGCGAGCGCACGGGGACGAGCCGGTTCGATTGCCCTCTTCACATTGATCTCACTTTGGGGTATTGCCCCGTGGTTTGAAGCGTGGGACACAGCCGCGATGACCGAGTCTCTGACCTACAGCGGCGCGGCGGTCGCTGTAGGTGGCGCATTTCTCGTCGTCGCACCTCGTGCCGACCAGCGGCTCAACTCGTTGTTTGCCTTGAACCACTGCGGGGAGCTATTCCTGTTCGGCGGGGTAATCCTCTTAATGTGCACGAGGTCTTCTGCTGTCACGCTGTGGGCACCGTTCGTTTTGGGGGTGTGGTGGCTAGCACGCAAATGCAAGACCAGCACGGTCTCCAGTCCCGTAGCCAAGCGCCTATCGATAGCGTTGGTCGCTGTCTTCGCAGCGGCGGCGGTGTTCACAGGGTTGCAAGCGCAACAATCAGCGGCTTGGTGGGCCCAGAACAGGATGGGCCTGCGAGGCAACAATGTTGAGTACCAGCAGTTGGCTAGCCGCTCAGGTATGCCTGACTGTCCAGACCTCACACAGCTGATGAACAACCCAGACTGGTCGCAGCGGATGAACCAGATCCGAACTGTGCAATGCCCAGGGCTGGAGCAATGGTGGGATGGTGGTGGAGTAGGCGCGCTCGCCGAGTTGACGAGTCTGCCTAATCTCACGATTAGCCGCTATCTCGATGACATCAAGGCCCAATGGACGCCCTCGATTGACGCCAACAGTTGGACCTTCTGGAGCGGGTGGATCGATCCGCACATCGGGCCGGAACTCAACGACCTCCTCGGCCTTAATGGAGCACTGGCGCTGTTATGCATCTCGGGAAGCCTCTGCTATGCCGGGTTCGTTGTTGTTCGCTTGAAGGGTCGCAGAGGGGATCGCATCGGTGCGCTCGCACCGCTTGCGGTGTTGGGCTGGTTCTATCTGGCGGTAGCCGTCTACAGCGTGGGCACCTACCTGGAGAACGCCGACGACGTGCGCCGTGTGTCAATGCCCGCGACAGCACTCGTCCCCGTCGCCACGCTCCTCGCCTTGGCAATGTCGTGGGCTAGCTTGCGTACGCGAACCCCCACCCTGAGCGGCACAGCAGATCTGCCGGGCTCCGCTACCACGGAATTGACTCAACCCGTTCCACGATGACGTTGCTTCGTCCGACGTACTCCCGAAGTTCGCGCAGCATCTGAGACTGTCCAGCCTCGGTCCATTGACTTCCCGGTACCAAAGCGACTACGAGCGAACCATCGTGAACGTGGCGTACTTGAAAAGCCTTCACCAGATACCCGTAGTCGCCAAAGAAGTGAGCAAAGAAGTCCCCGGCAATCGCTCGGCCGTGCTCGTCAAGTACCGGCGCGTGCGTTGGTGCTTGAATGCGCCCGATTCTGGATAGACCTCTCCCACACGGACACGGCTCACCGTTGTCTACTGCAATCGCCTGATCGCCAATGCGGTACCGAATCAGTGGAACTGAGAAGTTATTCAGGTCAGTGATCACCACATCACCCAGCTCGCCAGGCGCGGCCGCCCGCCCATCCACGACGATCTCAACCACAAACGACTCATCCATCACATGATGGTCGAGCCCAAACTCACACTGGTAGGCCACATCTCCAAGCTCCGCGCAGCCATAGGCATCCACTACTGCTCCGTCGATCAAATCTTCGACGGTCTCACCATCACTCGAGGTCCACTCACTGGCCCTCAAGATCGCTGCGCTCGCCAGGTTTCCCGATGGATTGTCGACCCTGACACCAAGATTCTTGAGTGATTGCGCATAACCGTCAATGAGGACAGGCCGCCATTTCTCAATCTCCTCCACATGCCCTTGCGCACCGCCATCTTCCAATTCGATCGCAGGCACGTCGAGCCGACGCATAAGCCATGCGTCGATTTTGAATCGAGCCGAATCCAGCGCTGTGGAACCTACTTGGGAATCCCCAATGCGAACTTGGCGATCTCCGAATCTCCAGCCAGACCATTCAGCAGCACGGATCGCCGTAGCAAGGCGTGCCTCAAGTTGGTAGCGGTCGACATAGGTGACTAGCGGCTCTCCAGTAGAACCACTAGTCGCAATTTTCGCCATATCCTTCTTGCGGTGCGTGTCGGAAAAGAGGTCGAAATACAACCGTTCCCGGAGTTGTTGGCGCTCCAGTATCGGCAACGAGGCTAGATCCTTAACGGTGCTTACAGCCTCCGCCCCCACTCCCACCTCAGCGAAGGTCTCGCGGTAGTACGGCACATGGACGCTGGCATGTTGAATCAAGCGCTGGAGCTTGCGGGACTGAAGGTCAGCCAGTTCCTCGCGTGGGAGCCATTCAGTCTGTTTGAGTTCCAGGTAGATGGAACGCACTCGCCGTCGGGTGAGTCGATGATGAATCGGAGCCGTGGCGAAATAAGCCTCGAACAGCGCCCAACGCCAGCCGGTGTATGAGTGTTCGGCTTTGGGCACTGGACGTGATCGAGGTGCGACAGTTCCATCGATCGGCTCGCGTCGACTCCGTCCAAATTCCTTCAAGGCTCGTGGGAAGTCGGCAAACGTGGCAGCCGAGACCTTCCACGCACGCGACCCCGCCAAGAACGACTCCCCCGCATTGCGTGGCAGGAATAGCGTCTCAACTTCGACAATCGTGTAGCCCTTTGCCCGAGCAGCGACTCGGA
>Ga0105047_10003115_pt1 | contig 29370 bp, 23 predicted proteins | sample MAT04_FD_78384 | JGI IMG/M metagenome (GOLD analysis project Ga0105047, IMG submission 78384) | Freshwater microbial communities from Lake Fryxell liftoff mats and glacier meltwater in Antarctica - MAT-04 (megahit assembly) | ecosystem: Environmental > Aquatic > Freshwater > Ice > Liftoff... | reverse complement strand
TTTGTTTGGGTAGCCAACATCCCTATTGCCCCGTTTTCAACATAGATTCATCCAGTTGCTCTTGACAAAGATGCATTGGTAAGATAGTGAAGATCTCTCTCTCCTCCAGCGGGGCGCCATTTAACGATGGTGCCCTGCTCTGTTGATGGGGCCGCAGCTTTCGGCCATTTTCTCGCTGTAGACATCGGTATTCCCGGGTTCGATGCGGGCCTTTGACGCCGATCCCGCCTATTCCTTATTCCTTATGGACGACCAGACCGTGCTCGTGACGGGTGCCGCGGGGTTCATTGGGTCGCACGCTGCGGCGGCGTTGCTGCGGCGCGGCGCCCGCGTGGTGGGCCTGGACAACTTCGACCCGTTCTATCCGCGCGAACTCAAGCTCGCCAACCTGCGCGCGATCGAGGCCGGCGGCGGTGGCGCGGGGGCCGGGCGTTTCGAGCTGGTGACGGGCGATTTCACCGACGCCGCGGCGACGCGGGCGCTGTTCGATCGGGTCAAGCCGACAGGCGTCATCCACCTCGGGGCCAAGGCGGGCGTGCGGCCCAGTTTGGCCGATCCGCTCGGCTATCTGCACACCAATGTGATGGGGACGCAATCAGTCCTCGACGCGGCGGCCGCGGCAGGGTGCGGACGCGTCATCATCGCGTCGTCGAGCTCGGTCTATGGCAACACGCCCAACGCGCCGTTCCGTGAGGATGATCGATCGATCGTGCCCATTAGCCCGTATGCCGCCAGCAAGCTCGCCTGCGAGCTGATCGCGCAGACGCACCACCACCTCACCGGGCGGCCCGTGGCGTGTCTGCGGTTCTTCACCGTCTTTGGCCCACGGCAGCGGCCCGACCTGGCCATCGCGCTGTTCCTGGACAAGATCGCGAGCGGCCAGCCCATCACCATGTTCGGCGACGGCTCCATGTCGCGCGACTTCACGTTTGTCGATGACATCGTTGCCGGCGTGCTGGCGGCCTACGACCGCATCGACCGCCACGGCTTCCGCGTGTGGAACCTGGGCCACAGCGAGCCGGTGCGGCTGGACGCGATGATCGCGACGATCGCCGACGTCGTTGGCCGGGCGCCGGTGATCGAGCGGAAGCCGATGCAGCCGGGGGACGTGGACCGAACGTTTGCCGATCTGACGCGCAGCCGGGCAGAGCTCGACTATCAACCCGCCACCGAGTTTGTGGAGGGCGTTCGGCGTCAGTGGCTGGAGCGAACGGCCGTGGCGTGAATCTGCGGGCCCGCTCACCGGGCCAACTGCCTCGATCCTGTCCGATTTTCGAGTATTCAACTGGCCAACGGCTGGGCATGGGTTATCGTCCTCTCGTCGTGTCGTTCCGTGCCCGGAAAGGCGAGGAGGGTTCATGTCTATTCGCGTGATGAGTGCGTCCATTCTGTTGGCCGTCGGTGCGTCGTCGGCTCTGGCTGACTTTGTGCCGGTGTCGCTGGCGCCAAACGTCAACTTCGATATCCGCACTTACAGCAACGGCGTCAACTACCCCGTCGGGGGTTCGACCGTGGACTTCGCGGGCGTGCCGTTTGCCTTGGAGCTGCTGAATGAGAACCCCGACACGTTCGGTGTGACGCAGCTGCCGATCTTCGCGGGGCCGGCGACGTTCAGCTATACGGTGAGCATCCCCGGGGCCGTGCGGCTCTATACGCTGATCAACTCGGCGTTCGGCGCGTTCGGCGCCAACAACGGCACGATCGAGGTCTTCGGCACCGGCGGCGCGTTCGCCAGCTTCGATCTGATCCAAGGCACCAACATCCGCGACCACTTCAACAGCAGCTTCGTCAATACCCTCAGCGATCCGACGGTCGTTCCGACCAACTTCTCCGGCGACGTGCGGCTTGATCGCCAGGTGTTGGAACTGCCCGCGGCGTTCCTGGATGACACCGTCAACCTGATCCGCTTCAGCGGCGACGCGACGGGCGCAGGGGCCGCGTTCCTCGCTGCCGCGACGATCGAGACCATCCCGACGCCGGGGGCGATGGCGCTACTGGGCGTGGCGGGGCTGGTGGCGCTGCGGCGGCGACGCTGAGGTAGGCAGTTGGCATCGAACCAATCCAGACCCGCGGGGCTCGCAGCCCCGAGGCTTTCAATGGTGCTGCGATTGATCAGTATGCCTTGCGCAGGCGGCCCGTCGGGATGCCCAACTGGCCGCGGTACTTGGCGACGGTGCGGCGGGCGATCTCGACGCCGCGCTTCTTCAACTCGTCGGCGAGTTGGTCGTCACTGAGCGGGTTGTGCTTGTCTTCCTTCTCGATGACGTCCGACAGGGCCGCCTTGATGGCCTCCCACGAGACTTCTTCGCCTTCTTCGTTGACGGTGCCGCCGGTGAAGAACTTGCGGAGCGGGACGATGCCGCGGGGTGTTTGGAGGTACTTCTCGGCCACGGCGCGGCTCACCGTGGCGACGTGGATTCCCAGTTGCTCGGCGACCTTGGTCATGGGGAGGGGCTTGATCGACTGCGGGCCGTAGTCAAAGAAGTCGCGCTGGGCCGCGACCACGGCCTCGGCGACGCGGAGGACAGTCCGCTTGCGCTGCTCGATCGCTTCGAGCAGGAACTGGGCGTTGCCCAGGTTGGTCTTGATGAACTCGCGCGTGGGCTTGGGCACGGCGCGGTCCTTGGCCATCATGGCGTATTCCTGGTTGAGCCGCAGGTTGGGCAGGCGGCGATCGTTGAGATAGGCGTAATAGCGGTCGCGTTCGGCGTCGTACTCGACGAAGACATCCGGCACGATGGCCGCCTCGGAAGTCTGGATCAGCTCGCGGCCCGGGGCCAGGCGGAGCGTCTTGAGCCGATCAAGGGCGGCGTTGAGCTCGTCCATCGTCGCCCCGGTCTTCTGCGCGATCTTCGGGCGGCGGTTCTGGGTCAGGTCGTCGAGGTGCTCCGCGACAATCTTGCGGACCAGGGCCCAGGCCATGTCGTCCTCGGTCTCGACTTCCTTGGCGTCGATCTGGAGCAGCAGGCACTCGCGCATGTCGCGGGCACCGATGCCGGGCGGCTCCAGCAAGAGCTGCACGGCCTTGAGGGCCCGCTCCATCTGCTCGATGCTGGGCGTCCCGCCGTCGAGCCCGGAGCCGGGCGGCGACTTCTCGATGATGGTGGGGAGCGGCGTGCGGAGGTAGCCGTCGTCTTCGATGTACCCGATGATCAGCTCGCCCAGCGGGCGGAGCTTGGGGTCGACCTCGGTGAGGAGCCACTGCTCGCGGAGTTGTTCGCTGGGTGAATCCGGACGCGAGGCGGTGTTGGCCATCGCCTCGCTCTTGGCGTCGACCTCGCCATCGCCGGAGGGGCGGCGGTCTTCGTACTCGCGCTCGCGCTGGCGGTCGGGGGGGTCGCGGCGGTCTTCGTATTCGTTCTCGGCCGCCTCGGGGTTGTTCTGCCCGAAGTCTTCGAGGCGTTCGAAGTCTTCAGAGTTGGTGCCCACGGCGCCGCCCGAGGGGTCGGTGGGCGTGGCCCCGTCATCAGGGGCGATGGCGGCCAGGCCGTCGCCCTCGGCGAGTTCGAGGGTGGCGTTGCTTTCGAGTTCCTGCTCGATGCGTTCTTCCAGTTGCCCCAGCGGCATCTGGAGGATCTCCATGGACTGGATCATGTGCGGCGCCAGCTTCATCTGCTGGCTCAGCCGCATGTGTTGGGATTGATCAAATCGCATGGTGCACGACGGGAAGCCGCTGGATCCCTTGCCGCGGGCGCGGCACGGAACTTGCTTCAACAATAGCCCATCGGCTGATTCCAGCCCCGGCATGCTCTTTGCTTGGGAGTCGGAACCCGGCGGGGCCGTGTGTGCGGATCGAAGGCCCTTCACATCGACTGGCGACCCTGGATGGCGTCGGCGAGCACGGCCTTGTTGGCGTATTCGAGCGTGGAGCCGGTGGGCAGGCCGCGGGCCAGGCGGGTGACGGTGACCGGGCGGGTCTTGAGTTGATCGGCGAGGAAGAGAGCCGTGCCGTCGCCTTCGAGCGTCGGGTTGAGGCCCATGATGATCTCGCGGATCGGCTCGGTCCAGCCTTGACGGTCGGGATGGTCGATGCGTTCGAGCAGGGCGGCGATGGTGATGTCGCTGGCGTGGACGCCGTCGAGCGGGCTGAGTCGGCCCATGAGGACGTGGTAGAGGCCTTTGTAGATGCCGGTTTGTTCGAGGGCCAAGAGGTCGCGTGGCTGCTCGACGATGAGGACGGTGCCGCGTTGCCGGCGCGGGTCGGCGCAGATGGCGCAGAGGTCGCCGTCGGCGAGGTTGTAGCAGAGGCGGCAGTGGCGGACCTTCTCCTTGACGTCGCGGATGGCCTGCGCGAGCGCCAAGGCGGCGGGCGTCTCGGCCTTGAGCAGGAAGAGAGCCACGCGCTCGGCAGAGCGGCGGCCGATCCCGGGGAGCCGAGCGAGCTCGGCGATCAAGCGGTCGACGGGCTCGGGGTAGGAGGAGGGGCGGGCGTCACGCTGGGGGCCGGGGGATGACGCCGAGGTGGACGCGCGGTTGGGCACGGGGGATGGTACGGCTGCGATGCGATCGGGCCTCGCGTCTACCGATCCAGTTCCGCCGCGACCACGTTGATCGAGCCGATGATGGCGACCACGTCGCTGACCATGTGGCCTTCGGTGAGCTTGGCCATGGCGGCGTAGTTGAGGAAGACGGGCGGGCGGACTTTGACGCGCCAGGGGCGGGGCCCGCCGTCGGAGACGATGGTGTAGCCGAGTTCGCCGTTGGGGCTTTCGACGCTGGCGTAGCACTCGGCGATGGGGGCTTTCCAGCCGCGGTTGGACATGATGAGTTCGAAGTGCTGGATGAGTCCTTCGATGGAGCCGTAGACCTCGTTCTTGGGCGGCTTGACCATTTTGCCGTCGCTGAAGGTGTCGACGGGGCCGCCGGGGATGGTGTCGATGAGTTGATCGATGATCTTGACGGACTGGCGGATCTCTTCCATGCGGACGAGGAAGCGGGCGTAGACGTCGCCGTCGGTGGCGATGGGGACGGCGAACTTGACGGCGGGGGCGCCTTGCCCGTCCCAGTTGTCGGCGTAGCAGAGGTAGGGGAAGTCTTTGCGGACGTCACGGGCGACGCCGCTGGCGCGGGCGCAGGGGCCCGACCAACCCCAGGAGATGGCGTCTTCTTTGGACATGACGCCGATGCCTTGGGCGCGGTCCATGAAGAGGCGGTTGCGGAGGATCAGCTTTTCCATGTCCTCGAGCGTGCGCGGGAGGTCGTCGTGGATGACGCGCTTGACGAGCTTTTTGAAGACTCCCTCGTCGAGGAGGTCCTGCATGAGCCCGCCCACGCGGGTCCAGTCGGGGTGGAAGCGTTGGCCCGAAATGTAGTCGCAGATGTCGTAGATGCCCTCGCGGCAGTTGAAGCCGTAGATGAAGGCGGTGAACCCGCCGAGGTCGAGGGCGGCGGCGCCGCAGCAGAGCAAGTGGTTCTGGATGCGGCCGATCTCGAACATGATCGTGCGGAGCGACTTGCAGCGCGGCGTCAGCTCGATGTTAAAGAGCTTCTCGACGGCGTGGTGCCAGGCGATGTCGTTGCAGACGGGCGAGAGATAATCCATCCGGCTCACGACAGTGACGTACTGGTTGTAGTCCTGGTGCTCGGCGAGCTTCTCGAAGCCAGAGTGGAGGTAGCCGATGTGCGGGACGCATCGGGCGACGCGTTCGCCGTCGAGCTCGAGGACCAGGCGCAGGGTCGTGTGCGTGGCGGGGTGCTGGGGGCCGAAGTTGAGTACCCACCGTTCGCCGGTGTCGACGGACTTTTGGAGGTACTCGGTCGTCTCGATGTCGACGTCGTAACCCTCGTATGGCTTGAGCGTAAACGGCACGAAGAACCTCCTCTAACAAGGACCAGACCGACCCGCGGGCCAATGCTAGGGCCTGCGGCGGGGAGAGGTCCGACGAGGTGAAGTGGGGGATCTCTGGGGCGCGGTCGTCGCACCCGGACAGGGTGGTTTGGGCCGGTGCTGAGGTGCGGCCACAAGGGTCCGAGCCAGAGCGTCGTTCTCGGACGGCCGGCGTGCGAGGCCCGTGCCAGATCCGGCAAAACCGTTCAAGTGTGGAACGGGCCAGTACGATCGACTCGACAAGCGAAACGGGATGTAAACCATGAGCTATCTGAGACCCTTGTCGATCCTGGTGGTCCTGGCGTTGATCGCCGGCGTGGCGATCCCGTTGGTCGGGATCGATCCTGTATGGAAGATGGCGGCACAGGCGGCCATCGTGTCGCTGGTGGTTGGGTTATTGGTCGTTATGTTTGTGCTGGTGAACCGCGAGGTGATCCGCCCGGCGGCCCAGATCAGCGCTCGGCTGAGCGACACGGGGGATGAAGCCGTCGATCTGGTGACGCTGGTCGACAATGGCGGCGCGATCGGCGCGGCGTTCAACCGCCACCTGGAGCAGGTGCACTCGTTGGCGCAGCGGTCATCGGAGATGGGGGCCCAACTGTCGTCGTCGGCCGTGGGCTTGAAGATCGGGTGCGACCAGATCGCGCTGGGCGCCAAGCAGCAGGACACGGCGGCCTCGGCGATCAACACGTCGATCCAGAAGATGATCGGGCAGATCGAGATGAGCCACTCGGCCCTCGACGAGTCGACGCAGGCCTACCAAGCGGCGGCCAGCGCCATCGAGCGCGGCGCGACGGTCGTCCTCGGGATGCAGCAGGCCGCGGCCCAGGTAGGGCGGGCGGTGGAAGCGGCCCACGAGCGGGCGTCGACCATGGCCCGCTTCGGCGAGCAGATCCGCGGGATGCTGGGGGTCATCAAGGATGTTTCGGACCAGACCGGCCTACTGGCGCTCAACGCGGCGATCGAGGCCGCCCGGGCGGGCGAGGCCGGACGCGGGTTTTCGGTGGTCGCCGACGAGGTACGCAAGCTGGCGGCACGGACTGAAAAGGCCGCCCGCGACATCGGTGTGACTCTGACGGAGATCCAGACGACGGCGGAGCAGACGGCCGGGCACATGGGCGAGTGCAGCGAACAGTCGCAGTTGACCAGTGCGGCGATCAACCAGACCAGCGCCGCGTTCGAGGAGATTCGCCGGGCGATCGGCACGACCAACTCGACGTTTAGCGAACTCGAAAGCGCCATCATGACTCAGGCCAGCGAGGCCAAAGCCGTCACGAGCCAGCTGGCGACGATCCGCCAGGCGGCGGGCGAAGCGGGCGAGCAGGTGGAGTATCTCACCAGCGGAACGCAGCAGGTGATGGACGAGCTGTCGAACTTTGCCAAGACGATGGGGAGCTTTGTGATCAATCGGCGGGTCGCCGATCGCCTGCATGTACCGGAGCTGATGTGGGACCTGGGCGGGGTGATCGACCTCTCGGCGGGCGGGGCCAAACTGTCGACGGTCCGGCCAACCCAGACGCAGCCGGGGGCGACGATGAAGCTGAAGCTGTGCCCCAAAGCAGGGCCGGCGATCGAGCTGCAGGCCCGGGTTGTGCGGGTGGAGCCGCAGCGGGTGGGGTCGTTCTTGGGCGTGGCCTTCGAGGGCCTCGACGCGAAGGCCGAGCGGGCGCTGGCGGGAATTTTGGCCGCAGCCGCGTGAAGGCGGGGCTTGGCCTCGCGTGCGGACCGAGCGGCAAGTGGCGGCGAAGGATCGCGCGAGCTCTTCCCCTTAATTAGTGTATTCTGTAGGCAAAAAAAGTGTTCTTTACTGTGCGCAGGTTGGGTAACCCCTTGCATTTGAGGTATGCTCAAGAACCGGCGTCGGCATGGCCGAGCGCTGTCACTGTCTTCTTGAGGGGCCCCCACATGATCAGTCTGAGCCGCTTTCTTCCTGCGGTGATCCTTGCCGCGACCGCTTTGCCAGCGTTGGCTCAGACCGTCGACCTGCTCCCCGACATCGTCATCCGCGAGAGCGACCTCTACGACAACCAGATCGTCATCAGCGGCGGTCGCACGCAACTGCGGCTCTCCAACGCCACGCCCAACATCGGCAAGGGCAAGCTGCACCTGTACGGCGGGACCGTCAACCCCAACGGCACGCAGAACGTCATCCAGCGCGTCTTCCGCTCCAACGGCACGTTCTTTGAACGCACCGCCGGCACCTTCACCTATCACGCCTCGCACAACCACATCCACTTCGACGGCTGGTGCGAGTACCGGCTGCGGACCATCCTCGTCAACGATGGCGTGGGCCCCGTCGTCGCCACCGGCGGCAAGACCAGCTTCTGCATCCTCGACCTGGGCGTTCACGACTCCACCCTGCCCGGCTACAACCCCAATGGCGAGTTCCGCTCCTGCGGCACCACCACGCAGGGCCTCTCCGTCGGCTGGCTGGACATCTACTCCAAGAACCTCGACGGACAGTTCATCGACATCACCGGCGTTCCCAACGGGACGTATTGGCTGGAGTCCGAGGCCGACCCGGATCGCTTGCTGCTCGAATCCAATACGGCCAACAACGCCACGCGGATCAAGGTGACGATCGGCCAGCCCCTCCCGCTGGTGGCCGATGCGTACGAGCCGAGCAACTCTGTCGCCGCCGTCGCCGCCCGCAGCGTGGGGACGGTCAACAGCCCCAACCTCGGCCCTTGCAACCCGCTCAAGACGATCAGCAACCTGTCGGTTCACACCAGCACCGACGCGGACTACTTCCGCTTCTATCTGCCCGCCACGGGGACGACGGCCGATTCGATGCGGATCACCTTCACACATTCGACCGGCGATATCGACCTACGGCTGCTCACCTCGACGGGCACCCAGGCCGCCATCTCGCAGGGGACAACCAACGAAGAAGTAATCTCCCTCAACAGCCGGACCGCGGGCTGGTACTACGCACACATCTATGGCTACAACGGAGCCACGGGCGGGAACATCACGCTGACGATCGACCCCTCGGCCAACGCCGCCCCGGTGATCACGACGCTCTCGCCCCCGGCGGGCGACACGGTGGTGCGCCACGCGCTGGAGACCTACACCGTCAACTGGGCCGTGAGCGACCCGAACGCAAACCCGACGTGGGTAAGCGTGTATCTCAACACCCAGCCGATGCTCGATGGGCGCGAGGTCCTGATCCCCGACTCGCTCAACGTACCGGGGACGAACCAGTTCCATGTGGTGAACTCGGCGAATGTGCCGCCGGGCCGGTATTACGTCTATTGCCGGGCCACCGACGGCGGTACCAACGCCGGCTCGTGGTCGCCCGGCACCGTCAGCTTCGTCGTCGCCCGGCTCTGCCCGGTCGATTACAACAACGATAACACGCTCAATCAGGAAGACTTGTCGGGTTATTTGACGGCCTTCCTGGCCGAGCCCGCGGCACCTGGGCCCGGCGGCTTCGCCATCAACTGCACCGGCGCCCCCGCGGGCTACGACCAGGGCTATCAGGCCGACTACAACCAGGATTGCGTGGCCAATCAAGAAGACCTCTCGGCCTTCATCACCGAGTATCTCACGCAGGTCGAGAACCCCACGACCTGCAACCCGGGCTAAGAACCGCGACGGCCACTACGATCGTCCGTGCCAGATCCGCACCCTCATCCGCTGGGGCTCCCTGCCCTCGCCTACGCCGATCGCTGCGTCCAGTTGGGCGTGCGCGGCGGCCGCGTGGGGGCGCTGGATCGCTACGCCCGCCTCTATCGCGAGGGGCGGCCGGATCCGCTCTTGCCGCCGCTCTGCGCGCCGGTGACGCGCCGGCACGCCTCTGAATCCGGCGAGGGAACGGTCCTCAAGTTCACGCAGACCGTGCGGCGGGCGCTCACCTCCAGCGCGGTCAGCGCAATCGACGGCTCCGGCGGGCTTCTGGCGGTGCTCGGGGCCGCGCCCGCGGTCGACACGGTTGAGATTGAATCGGTGCTGATCCCCATGATCGGGAAGAAGCGCGGTCGGTCGTACACGCTGTGCGTTTCGTCTCAGGTGGGTTGCGCCATGGGATGCACGTTCTGCCAGACGGCGCAGATGGGGCTCATCCGCTCGCTGAGCACCGAGGAGATCGTGGGGCAGTGGTTCGCCGCCCGACACATCATCGAGCGGCCCGACCCCGACGCCGAGATCCGCAACATCGTCTTCATGGGCATGGGCGAGCCGATGGACAACTTGGACGCGGTGATGGGCGCGATCGAGGTCTTCACCGATCGCCGCGGGCCGGGCTTGGCGATGAGCAAGATCACCGTCTCCACCGTGGGCCGGACCGACGGCATCGCGCGGCTGGCGCAACGGATCCCCGACCCCGGCTGGCACCGCCTGGGCCTGGCCATCTCGCTCAACGCGCCAACCGACGAGATCCGCTCGCGGATCATGCCCGTAAACCGGGCCATGCCGCTGGCGCAGCTGCGGGCGCAGCTGGAGGCCTGGCCGATCTTCGGCGGGGCCCACATGTGCGTCGAGTACGTGCTCATCCCGGGCGTCAACGACCAGCCCGAGCACGTCGAGCAACTGGCGGCGTTCATGCAGGGCTCGGCATATGGCGGGCCCGCGCAGCCGCGCTATCCGGGGCCGCCGCTGCAGGGGCTGGTGAACCTGATCCCGTACAACCCGCGCGACGCTTCGCCCTGGCCCGCGCCGACGGAAGAGTCAGTTGAAGCGTTCATGGCGGCGTTGTCGGCCACGCGCGTGTATGTGAAACGCCGCCGGACCAAGGGCCGCGACCAGATGGCCGCCTGCGGCCAGTTGGGCAATCCCCAGACACGCCGCACCCGCTCTGTTCCCGTTTGAACCATCGGCGCTTGCCGACCAAGGACCACGCCATGGCCCGCACACCCGCACGACCCGCGCAGAAGAAGGTGGCCAAGCCCGCCGCTAGCGGCACACGTAACGGCACGCACGCGGCGGCCAGCGCCATGCCCCGCGCGAGCGCGCGACCGGCCACCCGCCCGAGCCCGCGCGTCGACCCGATCTCCATCGACGGCGTCTGGGACTACGCCCCCGCGCCCGAGACGGTCAAGGTCAAGATCAACGAGCGTTACGGGCTGTTCATCAATGGCCGATTCGTCGAGCCCGCCTCGGGGGCGCACTTCGACGCGACCAACCCGGCCACCGAACAGACGCTCAGCCGCATCGCCGACGGCGGCGCGGCGGACGTCGACGCGGCCGTGCGGGCGGCGCGGGTAGCCCAGCCCAAGTGGGCCGCGCTCCCGGCCCGGGAGCGCGGGAAGTATCTCTATCGGCTGGCGCGGCGGATCCAGGAACGCGCCCGCGAGCTGGCGATCCTCGAAACGCTCGACGGCGGGAAGCCGATCAAGGAATCACGCGACATCGATATCCCGCTGGCCGCCCAGCACTTCTTCTATCACGCCGGCTGGGCCGACAAACTGGCGTACGCGTTCCACGGCCGCACGCCCCGACCCGTGGGCGTCTGCGGGCAGATCATCCCGTGGAACTTCCCGCTGCTGATGGCCGCGTGGAAGCTCGCGCCAGCGCTGGCCTGCGGCAACACCTGCGTGCTCAAGCCGGCCGAGACGACCTCGCTGACGGCCCTGCGCCTGGCGGAGATCTGCCAGGAGATCGACCTGCCGCCGGGAGTCGTTAACGTCGTGACCGGCGCTGGCGGCACCGGCGCGGCGCTCGTGAACCACGCCGACGTAGACAAGATCGCGTTCACCGGCTCAACAGAAGTCGGGAAGAGGATCGCGGCGGTTGTCGCCGGGACCGACAAGAAGCTCACGCTGGAACTGGGCGGAAAATCGGCCCACATCATCTTTGATGACGCGAGCCTCGATCAGGCCGTCGAGGGGATCGTGCAGGGGATCTACTTCAATCAGGGCCACGTCTGCTGTGCCGGCAGCCGGCTATATGTGCAGGAGGGCGTGGCCGACCAGGTGGCACGGCGACTCAAGCTGCGTCTGGCCAGCCTGCGCGTGGGCGACCCGATGGACAAGAACACCGACCTCGGTGCGATCAACTCGCGCGAGCAGCTCGTCAAGATCAACCGCTATCTCGCGCTGGGCGCGGAAGAAGGAGCCGAGCTGCACAGCCCCAACGGCTCGCGGCTGCCAGCAAAGGGCTTCTTCTGCCGGCCAGCGTTCTTCACGGGCGTGCAGCCGTCGCACCTGATCGCGCGCGAAGAGATCTTCGGCCCGGTGCTGGCGGTGATGACGTTCCGCACGCCGGAGGAGGCGATCCTGCGTGCCAACAACTCTCCATATGGCCTGGCGGCGGGCGTGTGGACCGACAAGGGCTCGAAGATCCTGCAGATCGCCAAACAGCTCGAGGCGGGCGTGGTGTGGCTGAACACGTACAACCAGTTTGACGCCGCGTCGCCGTTTGGTGGTTACAAGGAAAGCGGGTTCGGCCGCGAGGGCGGCGTGCACGGGCTGCGGGGTTATGTGGATCTCTGATACGGATTCTCTTTGATTCTCGCGCTTTGAAGTAGTTCGACCCAGGGCTCCCGCCCCGGGGCTCCGACGTGCTCCGAGCCCCCGGCTTTCGCCGCAGGTCTGGCGTGCTTGGGGTTCCCTCCGGATGGACTCCTTTCCCCTCTCCCAACGTGCGAGGGTCAAAGAGAATCCGTCTGAGACCTGGCCCGCGGTGAGCTGTCGTAAAAGCGGGGTGCCGGGGTGTCTCGGGGTGACTGACGCCCGCCGCGATACGCTCAACATTCATGACGCCGCGCCAGATCCTCTTTCTCGTCCTTGCCGCGGCCTGCCTGCTGCCGGGGGTCGCGGCCCCGGTCGCCCTGGGCGTGGGCGTGGTCGTCGCGCTCCTCGGGCTCGCGGCGTTCGAGAAGCCCGCCAAACAGTTCAGCCGGCTCATCATCCAGTGCGCCATCGTCTTGCTGGGATTCTCGATCGATCTGCATCAGGTGGTGCAGGCGGGCACGTCGGGCCTGGCGTTTGCCGCGGGGACGATCGTGCTCACCTTCGGCCTGGGCTGGTTGCTGGGCCGGTCTCTCGGGACGGATCCGAAAGTGAGCACGCTGCTCTGCGCGGGCACGGCCATCTGCGGCGGCTCGGCCATCGCCGCGACGGGCGCCGTGATCCGCGCCAGCGACGCTCAGATGTCGGTGGCGCTCGCGGCCGTGTTCGTGCTCAACGCCATCGCGCTCTATCTCTTCCCGCCCATCGGGCACGCGCTGGAGCTCTCACAGGCGCAGTTCGGCGCGTGGGCCGCCGTCGCGATTCATGACATGTCCTCCGTCGTCGCTGCGGGCAAGGTCTATGGCGACGAGGCCCTGCAGCAGGCCACGGTCATCAAGCTGGCGCGAGTGCTGTGGATCGTGCCGGTCTCGCTTCTGGCGGGGTGGATCCTCGCGCGACAAGCCGCCGACCCGGCAACCCCCGCTACCCCCGCAGGTGCCGCGGCCCCGCCGCCGCGCACGCTATTGGCGCGCGTCGGCACCATCATCCCGTGGTTCATCGCGCTGTTCGTGCTGGCCAGCGTGATCCGCACCTACGCGGGCGTGCCGGCGGGGCTGGCCGACGGGCTCAAGGCCGCGGCCAAGCAGGGGATGGTGCTGGCGCTGTTCTTGATCGGCTCGGGCCTGTCACGCAGAGCGCTCACGCAAGTCGGCTGGCGACCCTTCGCGCAGGCGGCGGTCCTGTGGTTGGTCGTGAGCGTCGTGGCGCTGCTGGTGATCCGCAGAGTGGTCTAAGGGCACCAAGACACGAACAAAGTTGAACGCGAAGATGCGAAGCTGGAGCGGAGCTGGGCAGATGGCTCGTGGCCCTCTTGACGCCGTGACCTCTATCTCGTCGATGGCGAGACACGCCAAGAAGAGGCGAAGAGAACAATCGCAAGGACGCGCGTCTAGAACAAGTACCCTGGCTTTCTTCGCGTGAGGGCGTGATGTCGGCATCTCGCCCAAGATGCCGCGGGGATCATCGGCACTCGGCCCCGCCCCCGCACCAACTTCGCATCCTCGCGTTCAACCCCTCCTGGCTCTCTGCGCGGGCTTCCGCGGAAGCTACACCGACGCACCCCACACCACCACCTCCGGCTCCAGCGTCACCTTGAACGCCGCCTGCACCTTCTCGCGCACCAGACGCATCAGCGTGATCACATCGCCCGCCGTGCAGCCCTTCTCGGCCACGATGAAGTTGGCGTGCTGATCGCTCACCGCGGCCCCGCCGCTGCGTAGGCCCTTGCACCCGGCCTTGTCGATGAGCATGCCCGCCGAGACGCGCGTGCCGGATGTGCCGATCTCGCGCACGTGATCGCTCAGCGTCGGGTTCTTGAAGCAGCAACCCGCCGAGTTGGCGTTCATCGGCTGGGTAGATTTCTTGAACTCTGTCACTTCCTTCAGCTTGGCCTTCACCCCCGCGGGCCCGCCCTCGGCGCGGCGCAGGCGGAACTCGGCCGCCGTCACGATGTGCCCCGCGCGGGTCAGCGATGAATGCCGGTACGTGAACTCGATCTGGGCCCGCTTGAGCGTGTGTGCTTGCCCCTGGCGGTCCATCACCTCGACGCTGGCGATGTAGTCGCTGGTCGAGCCAAACTTCCCGCCGGCGTTCATCACCACCGCGCCGCCCACGCACGCGGGGATCCCGGCCAGGTTCTCAAGTCCCGTCAGCCCCGCCTCAACCGTGGCGTTGATGAGCTTGAACAGGTGCACGCCCGCGCCGGCGCGGACGTTGGCGTAGCCGCGGGCGTCGATCGCGCCGATGGTGAACGTCCCGAAGTCGCCCTCACTCAGCGACACAACGAGTTCCTTCACACCCTCGTCGGCGATCAGCAGGTTGGCCCCATCGCCCAGGATGCGCAGGGTCGGGTCGAGCTCCAAGCACCCGCGCAGCTCGTCGGCGTTCCGCGGCTTGGCCATTCGGGCCGCCTTCCCGCCCAGGTTGAACCACGTGGCGATCGGCTGGTCGGTCAGGATTTCTAGCTTGCTGGCCGTCATGTTTGTCGGGCTTGCCAGGGTCGTCGCACTCACGCTCTTCGCTCCTCGCCCCACCCTACTCCCACCCCGCGGGGCCGCGTTCAGCGCGGCTTCGTCTTCAAGAACCCAAGCCCCACCTGGTTCACCGGGCCTGCCCCCATCACCACCAGCACGTCGCCGGGCCGCGTGAGGTTTTCGAGCTGCTCGACGATGGCGTCGAACGGGTACAGGTGCATCGCGATAACGCCCCTGGCCCGCAGGCGATCCACCAAATCGGCGGCCGAGACCATCTGCTTCTCCGTCTCGCTATCGCGGACGAAGTAGATATCGGGGACGATCACCACGTCGGCTGCGGAGAACGCCGAGGCAAACTCTTCCAGCAGGTGCCGCGTCCGGCTGTGCTGGTGCGGCTGGAAGACGCAGACTAGCCGCCCGTTGTGCTTCTCGGGGCGTTCGAACTGCCGCAGCGCCCGCAGCGTCGCGTCGACCTCCGTCGGATGGTGGCCGTAGTCGTCGTAGACCTTGACAGTCCCGCCGAGTCGGTGGGCTCGCGTGCCTAGCAACTGCGTCCGCCGATCGACCCCGCCGAAGTTCGACAAGCTCCGCGACACGGCCGCGGGCTGGGCCCCCAGCAGCATCGCCAGCGCCGCCGCCGTCGCGCCGTTCATTGCGTTGTGCTGCCCCGGCACGGTCACGAGCCAGTCGACCACATGCTCGCCCTGATATGACAAGCTCGCCCGGCGCGTCTCGGGGTCGAACGTCACATGGTGGTCGGCGGCGGGCGACCAGCCGATGGTCTCAACCTTGCAGACGACCCCCGCCGTCACCTCGCGGCGATGGGCCCCGTCGTGGGCGATGATGAGCCGGCCGCCCTCGTCGGCGGGCGCGATCTGCCGCGCGAAGACCCCGAACGCCTCCACCACCGCATCGAGCGAGCCGTACACGTCCAGATGGTCGGCCTCGACAGCGTTGATGGCCGCCAGCTTGGGATAAAAGTGGTGGAACGAGCGGTTGAACTCGCAGCTCTCCGCCACCAGCAGCCCCGGCTCGCCCGCCAAGGGCCCCGTCGGCACCAGCTCTGCCCCCACGCGGAAGCCCCCGCCAAGCTGCGTGCAAGTTGCCCCGAGGATCACCGTCGGATCGAGCCCCGCGTCGGTGAGGACGCAACCCGTCATCGCGGTCGTTGTTGATTTGCCGTGCGTCCCGGCCACGCACACGCCTGTCCGTCCGGCCATACACCGGCCCAAGGCCTGGGCGTAGTTGAGCGTGCGGATCCCGCGGCGGGCCGCCTCACGCATCTGCGGGTGTTCGGGCTTGATGGCCGCCGACGCGACCACCAGGTCGCAGGCTTCCGGCAACCAGGCCCGCGTCTGGTCGGCGTGTACATCAAACCCCTGGGCCTGCAGCGACGTCGTGGCGGATGACGCCTCCGCGTCCGACCCGCTCACCAGCGCCCCGCGCCCGCGCAGCAGCCGGGCCATGCCCGACATGCCCGACCCGCCGATCCCAATCAGGTAGATGTGCTGCCCCTTCGCCTCCATGGGTTCGGGCGGCGTCGGGTTGGGAAACGGCACGCGCATCAGGCTGTCCGCCGCGGCACACGCCGCCGCCAGTGAAGGACCAAACGTTGCAGGCAGAATCATCGCAAGGGTATCGGCTCGACCGGCGCCAACGCCGCAGACTTAAAATGTACCATTCAACACCCGCTGTGCCGATCCCAACTACCCTCCTTCCCCCATGCTTCCCTACAAAATCGCCACCCTCTGCGACCTGCGCGACCAGCACGGCCGCGTCCTCCTCCTCCGCCGCACCAAAGCCCCCAACCTCGGGCTCCACTCGCCCATCGGCGGCAAGCTCGACATGGCCAGCGGCGAGTCCCCCGCCCAGTCCGCCGCCCGCGAAATCGCCGAAGAAGCCGGGCTTGATATCCCCATCGAGCGGCTCCATCTCTCCGGTCTCATCAGCGAGGCCGGCTACGAGGGCAAGACCCACTGGCTCATGTTCTACTACCGCGTGCTGGGTCACGTCTGGGTCGAGCCCCACGACATGCGCGAAGGCCGCCTTGACTGGCACCACCCCGCCGACATCCCCGCCCTCGACCTCCCAGAGACCGACCGCAAGATCATCTGGCCCCTCGTCCAGCGTCACCAAGCCCTCACGCCCGACCGCCGGCCCGGCTTCTTCGCCGTTCACATTGATTGCACCGGCTCCGAGATCCGCTGGAGCGTCGAGCAGAGCGAGCCACCATCCGCCGGTTGAGGGCTCCCCTTCCGGCCCGCCCCTCTATAGTTCCATCGGCATGAGAATCACCCTTCATTCATGGAGACCACACCGCTGGGCGACCTTCGCCCGCCGGCTCACCACCCTCACCGCCGCCCTGCTCCTGGCCCTGTCCTTGCCCGCCGCGGCCCCAGGTCAGCCGCCTACGTCCGCGCCATCACCCGCCCCCGTCCCGGCCTATCGCCAAGCCAAGAACGTCGCCGTGGTCACGATCAAGGGCCCCATCGACACCGAAACGGCCCGGTCCTTCAAGCGCCGCCTCGACGACGCCGCCGCCGGCGGAGCCGAAGCCTTGGTCGTCGAACTCGACACGCCCGGAGGCGAGGTCGGGGCCGCCCGCGACATCTGCGAGGCCATCAAGGCCTCACCCATCCCCAACACTGTCGCCTGGGTCCGCCCCAACGCCATCTCCGCCGGGGCCATTATCGCCCTGGCCTGCCGCGAGATCGTCGTCGCCGACCGCCCCACCTTCGGCGACGCCGGCGTCATCGCCTTCAACCCGCTCCTCGGCATCCAGTCTCTCCCCGAGCTCGAACGCCAGAAGCTCACCGCCCCACTCCTCGTCGAGGTCGTCAACTCCGCCCGCGTCAACGGCTACGACGAAAAACTCGTCCAGGGCTTCGTCACCCTCGGCGTCGAACTCTGGGCCGTCGAAAACACCAAAACACCCGGCCAACTCCTCTTCATCGACCGCGCCGAGTTCAAGATGCTCTTCGGTACCGAACCCACCCAAGGCGAGCCCACCACCGCCCTGGCCGCCCCACCCATCCCCGAGGGCGCCAAGCCCGAACAACTCGGCGACTCCGAACTCCTCAAGCGGCTCACCGGCGGCGACCAGAACAAGTCCGGCAAATCCGGCTTCCGCCGCGGCCGCAACGAACCTCCCCCGACCCCGGGCCCCATCCCCACCACTCCCGAGGATCCCGCCGCATCCCCGTTCATCCCCGCCAGCCCAAACCTCGCCCCCGAAACCGCCGGCCAGATCACCAACGCCATGCGCCAGCCCAGCGCCCGCCCCGTCCTCACCGCCGCCGATCAGGGCCAGTGGAAGCTCATCGAGAAAGTCAGCGACGGCCGCGCCTTCTTCACCTTCCGTGAACCCGAACTCTTCCGCTACGGCCTCGCCACCCGCGCCGCCACCAAGGCCGGCACCATCAACACCGACCAGGAACTCAAAGCCCATTTCGGGGCCACCAACCTCGCCCGACTCGAACCCTCCCTCTGGGAAAACCTCGCCGGCTGGCTCGGAAACTCCATCGTCAAAGGCATCCTTATCGTCATCTTCCTGCTGGGGCTCTTTGTCGAGATGACCAACCCCGGCACCATCCTGCCCGGCACCGTCGCCGCAGCGGCGCTCCTGCTCATCCTCGCCCCGCCCCTACTCCTCGGCCTCGCCAACTGGTGGACCGTCGTCGCCGTCCTCGCCGGGATCACCCTCATCGCCCTGGAAATCTTCGTCCTCCCAAGCTTCGGCGTCTTCGGTATCCTCGGCCTCCTCCTCCTCTTCGGCGGGCTCGTCGGAACCTTCATCCCCTCCGGCGGCCAGAGCCTCTTCCCCAACACCCCCGAGGCCACCCGCGGCCTCATCCACGGCCTCACCACCGTCGTCCTCTCCACCGCCACCGCCGGCGTCGGGATGTACTTCCTCTCCAAAAATATCGGCTCTATCCCTCTCTTCGGGAAGCTCGTCCTCAGGGAACAGTCCCCCGGACCCGACGACGCCCACTCCATCCTGGGGGCCGTCGGCTACCAGAACGACCTGCTCGCCGTGGGCCGCGAGGGCGTCGCGGTGACCACGCTTCGCCCCTCGGGCCGGGCCCGCTTCGGGGAGCATCTCGCCGACGTCGTCGCCGAGATGGGCATCATCGAAGCGGGCCAAACAATCCGCATTGTCTCCAGCTCCCCCTTCCGTATCTCGGTTGAACCCACCCCCGGCTCGGACCCCGCACCCCGCGCCCAACCCAACCCACCCGGCCCCGACGGCCCCGTCGGAGGAGTCGTCGCCTGATGGAAACCATGCTCGTCTGGGGCCTCGCACTCCTCGCCATCGCCGCCCTGTTGGCCGTCGTCGAACTCTTCCTCCCCACCGCCGGGATCCTGGCCCTAGTCTCCCTCACTGTCGCCGGCGCCGGCGTCTTCTGCCTCTTCCGCTACGACACCACGTGGGGACTCATCGGCACCCTCATCGTCATCGTCGGCGGGCCCGTCGCCGCAATCCTGGGCCTCCAGATCATGCCCAACACACCTCTGGGCAGACGCCTGGTCCTGGGCAACCCCAACGACGAAGACCTGGGCCCGAACCCCGTCGACGCCTCCGCCAACCAGCTCAACGCCCTCATGGGCCAGGAGGGAATCGTCATCTCCGACCTCCGCCCCATCGGCGTCATCCGCATCAACGATCGCCACTACGACGCCCTGGCCGAATCAACCCTCATCCGCGCCGGCACCAAGATCCGCGTCACCATCATCGAAGGCAACCAGCTCAAAGTCCGCGCCGTGGTCTGATACGGCTTCTCACTCAAGCTCCGGCCTGTCTTGGGTACCCTTTTTCTCCTGCAGGGCTTCGTTCTCGACTATTTCTACAGTCCCTCGCCTGAGTTTCAGCAGGAGCCGCAGGAGACACCCGCGGAAAATCGGCGTCGAACACCCTGAACCCTGAAAGGGTTGAACCCGTCCAACGGTCGCGACCCGCGCACCGCCGCAACGCCTCACCAACGCCCTCGATCGGCGGCCCGGCACGAGGAGCCACCCGGGGGGGCTGACGCCGCGAACCGTTCGCATATACTCCGCCCTCGTACGGGTCGGACTTTCATTGGAGCTTCCTGAATGAATATGCAAGCGGTCCTCATCGCCGTCGGCGTCGTCGTCTTCCTGATCGTCGTCGTCGGCATCTTCGTCGTCGGCCAGTTCATCAACCTCTACATCCAGGCGAGCTTCAGCGGCGCCAAGGTGACGATGATCGAACTGATCGGTATGAGGCTCCGCAAAGTCGACCTCAAGACCGTCGTCTACAGCCGCATCCGCGCCGTCAAGTCGGGCCTCGACATCTCCGCCAACCAGCTCGAAACCCACTATCTCGCTGGCGGGCGCGTGCCGCAGGTCATCTCGGCCCTCATCGCCGCCAAGGGTGCCCGCATCCCGCTCGATTGGTCGATCGCCACCGCCATCGACCTCGCCGGCCGCGACCTGTTCGAAGCCGTGCAGACGTCGGTAAACCCCAAGGTCATCGACTGCCCCAGCCAAGGCGGCCCGCGCAGCACCATCGACGCCGTCGCCAAGGACGGCATCCAGCTCAAGGCCAAGGCCCGCGTCACCGTCCGCACCAACATCCAGCGGCTCGTCGGCGGCGCCACCGAAGAAACCATCATCGCCCGCGTCGGCGAAGGCATCGTCACCACCATCGGTTCCGCCAACACGCACAAAGAAGTCCTCGAGAACCCCGACCGCATCTCCAAAACCGTCATGGAAAAAGGCCTCGACGCCGGCACGGCGTTCGAGATCCTCTCCATCGACATCGCCGACATCGACGTGGGCGAGAACATCGGCGCCCAGCTCCAGGCCGCCCAGGCCGAAGCCGACAAGAAACGCTTCCAGGCCGAAGCCGAGAAGCGACGCGCGTTGGCCTTCGCACTCGAACAAGAGAACAAGGCCAAGATCGAAGAGAACAAGGCTCTGGTGGTGCTGGCCGAGGCCGAGATCCCCCGCGCCATCGCCGAGAGCTTCCGCGCCGGCAACCTGGGCATCATGGACTACTACCGCCTCAAGAACGTGCAAGCCGACACGCAAATGCGCTCCGCCATCGCCGGCGGCGGCAACCAGTCCGCAGGCGAACGCGGCCCGCTGACCTGAGCAAGTAGCCCGACTATGAGGGACGGTTTTCCTCTGGCTTTGTCTCTGCCTCTTGTTTTTCTCTCAAGGCGAAAGCCGCGGGGCACCCAGCTTCGCGGTGTTGCTTAATCATGCAGCCCGCCGACATTTAGCAAAAGCAAGCAGTCCGACGGTCAAGTACGACGTGGGCCTGTTCACAGGCCGTGCAGCGCCGGCCTCACTCCGTTGCCTGCCAGCTCTTCCGCACCGTGCCGGCATTGTCAAACTCCACATACGTCGCCCCGGTCTTCGACTCGACCGTCGAGCCGGCGAAGATGAACAGGACAAAGCCGCTGCTCATTTCTTTACGGGTGTGGGTGTACTTCCAGATCTCGCCCCCGTCGTCAAGGGCCACTTTGCTCGTCGGCTCGCCCATGGCGGCCACGACCCAGTCTCGCCGCGTCTTGCCCGACTCGATCTGGTTCAGCGTCGCCGAGGTCACCTGATTGCCCTCGTTGCTCACGGACTTTCTCGACCCGACTAGGCACCCGCCCAGCACGAGCAACGCGCCGGTCGCGACGCCGGTCAGGGTCATGTTCCTGGCAATGCTGTTCAGTCGCATGTAATTCTCCCGTACCCAACCACCTATGCCGTGTTCGCCGCCGCCACACTGGCGGATTCCGGCCGCGCAAGCTCGTCGCCTCTGCTTTGGACTTGGCCCCCTCCAATTTCAGCCTCTTGCCTTCATTTCACTTACGCCTGCGCCGGCAAGATCACCAGCGCGATCAGGTCGTAGATCGCGTGCGTCGCCACCACGATCCCGAACCCGCGCCACAGGTAGATCGCCCCGAAGTACAGCCCCGCCACCACGAAGAAGATCAGCGCTGGCCAGGCCACCCCGCCCCCCGGCAGCGAGACGTCGTGATAGAACCCGAACGCGACCGCCGAGCCCACCACGGCCACCACCTGCGCCAGCCGCTTGCCCGCCTGCAAAACATCCGCCACCAAAAAGTGCAACAGCGCGATCCCGACGAGCCGGAAGAGCAGTTCCTCGTAGATCCCCGCGCCGATCGCCACCGTCGCCCGCGCCTGCCAGCCGAACGTCCACAGATCGCCCCCACCGCTGGCCACGCACACCGGCAACGATGCCGGCCCCATCGCCAGGCTCGCCGCGGGGTCGAGCATGAACGTCGCTCGCTGGAAGATGGCGCCGAACACCACCAGCGGGATGGCCCACAACGCCGCCTCCAACGCCATCCCCACCAACACCAGCGGCCTCACCTGCCACCGATCCCGCGACAGGATGTGCCACATCAACAGCACCACCAGCATCGCGATGCCCGTGGCGAGCATCCCCGCCACACCGAAGGTCGAAAAGAAGACGTCCAACAGCTTCTTGGCACGGATCGTCTGCTGCATCCCGGCCTTCACGTCCGTCAGATACAGCAGCGAGCCCAGCTCATAAAGCAGCACCAGCGGCAACAAAAACACCAGCCCGTGCAGAGGCCGCGACGACAGCCACCAATAGTCCTCGCGCCGCGGCCGCACGCCCAGGAGCGCTCGCGACCGCCCGCTGGATGAACGTTCTCGCTTGGCCATGGGGCGCCCGTCGTAGTCTCATCGCGGCGCGCTCCGCGCCCGATCCGCGCCGCCGGGCGATCACGCCCGCCGCGCGGCCAACCGTAGGCCTCGCCCCACACTGCCCTCGCCCTTCACACCACTACATCCGTCGCCCAAAAATAAACCGCCCCGCTCGACACACTCAGCGTGCGTCGGCGGGGGTAGGCGATTCGATCAGCTTCAAGCGGCCGCCGGGCTCACTTGGTCGCGAACTTGGCTTTGATGCGGGCTGCCAGACGGCTCTTCCGCCGCGCGGCCTGATTCTTGTGGATCGTCCCCTTCTGGGCCGTCCGGTCGATCAGCCGGCTCACCTTCTTGAAGGCTTCCAGAGCCTCGACCTCGGTCCCGTGCACGATCTTCTCCATGCACTCCTTGGTCTCGTCCTTCATCACCGTCTTCCGCCAGCGGTTGAGCGCGTTGAGCTTGATGTTCTGACGGATCCGCTTGTTGGCCGAGAGCGAGTGAGCCATGGGAGGTGAACCGATCAACAGAGAGAAACAACCAAACCCGGGCGTGGACACCCACGCCGCGAACGGCCTCAACGATAGGAGGCCCGCCACCTTCCGACAACCCAACCGCGTACCGACCCCCGCGAGATCAACGGCGGTAGCGGTCGCGGGAGTTCCGCTCGTTCTGATCGCCCAGCACCGCGCCACCCAGGCCGCCGGCCACAGCGCCGATCGCCGCGCCACGGCCTCCCGAGCCCGTCAGGCTGCCTATGGCCAAGCCACCCAACGCGCCCAGGGCCGCGCCGCTCAGGGCACCCTCGCCGGCGTTGTTGCAGCCGGTCGCAAAGACCATCGACCCGGCACAGGCCACGCCAGCCAGCAGCGAGACAATACGGGAGGGGCGGAAAACGCGACGTTCAGCACGAATCAGCACGGTCAAGCTCCTTTGGTCGACAGGTGAAACCACCATCGGCCGCTTCGGTCCATCAAGATCTTCGGCCCGGAGCCCGCCGTCGATTCAACTTGGAGCATAAACACTGGTCACTCTATTGGGTGCCAATCAACCCAACCGGTGTCATCCGCAGCCGCCGCGGAGATTGGGTTATGTTCGGAAAACGCAGTGGCCACAGATTTTCATGGCGGGACACAGTCCGATCCACCCCCGCACCTCACCCGCCCCAAGTCCTAGTTCGGCCCTCTGGCAATCTAGGCTTTTAGCAGATTCCCCCGCGCCCTCCGCTTCAGTTCCAACTCACGCCCTTGGGCGCCTCCTGCCTCCGCTGCGGCTCCGCCCGCCGCAAGAGCGCCGCCAGGCTGGCCAATTCATTCTCGATCGTCGCCGCCCGCATGGCCACGTCGCCCTCGGCCAGCAGGCGGTAGTGCAGCTCGTTGTAGTACTTGTTTTCCGCGTCGCGCAGTAGCGAGACCGTGACCAGTTCGAGCACCGCCGACATCGGCACCGGCTCCTCGTCGCGCCGCAGCAGCTTGACGATCTCTTCCGCCGCCCGCAGGTCGGCCAGCGGGGCCGAGTCGAGCGCTTCGACCAGCCGCTCGCGCGCCAGCTGCAGCACCGTCTCGTCGCCGTCGCTCAGGCCCACCGGCTCCAGGAGCGCCAGCCGATAAGGCCTCTCTCCGTCCGGCGGCAACTCCTGCAAAATCTTGGCCCGGCACACCCCGTGCAACGCCACGTTGTACCGACCATCCGGCAACTTCTGGTGCTGCACGATCTGCCCCACGCACACCGCCGGCCTCACCGGCGGCTGGCCGTGACACTCCTCCACCCCGCGCTCGCCTTCAAACACCGCCATCGCGATTTGGCCCGGGCCATCCAGCGCCTCGGCCACCATCTGCCGATATCGCGGCTCAAAGATGTGCACCGGCAAGACCGCGTGCGGCATCAACGTCACCGATGCCAGCGGAAACACCGGCATCGGTCGCCCAAAGTTCACACGAATCTCCGTCGCTTCGTCCGACATGTACAACTCTAGCCGGGCCAAGTCCGCACCGGGCAGCCGCCTCACTCCCCCAGCGGATCGGGCCGGAACAGCTTCGTCTCGAGCGCCCACTGCTTCTCGGTGAAGTTCCCGCCCAGTTCCAGCGCGTTCTCACGCTCGGGTCGGGCCGCCGACAACGCCATCGTCGTCTTCGCGTCCATGTTGTCCAGCATCGACACCAAAATCGCCTCGGGCGTCATCGGCACCTTGGCCGCGCCAAACTCGGGCTCGCCGTGGTGCGAGATAATAATGTGCTGCAGCACCAGCACGGCGTGCTTGGGCAGCCGCTGTCCCGTCAGCCGGATCACCTGCTGCGCCCGGTCGTGCAGCATGATCGCCCCATCGACCAGGTGCCCCAAGAGCTCGCCGCGGTCGGTGTAGCTGAAGCTGCGGTCGTACACCAGCTCGCGCGTCTTGCCCAGGTCATGCAGGAACAGCCCCATCAGCACGATGTCGCGGCTGATCCGCGGATACAGCGGGCACACGCGGTCCGCAAGCTGCATCAGCGTCAGCGTGTGCTCCAGCAACCCGCCCAGGTACGCGTGGTGCATCGCCTTGGCCGCCGGGCAGATCGTGAACGCGTCCATCAGCGCCTTGTCGTCGAGATACACCTTCGCCAGGGCCTTCATCCCCGCGTGCTCCAGCGTCTCCAGGAGCGCCACCACCTCCGCGAACATCTCCGCCGTGTCGCGCTTCGACACCGGCAACAGCTCGCCCAACTGCTCCCGCGTCGGCTCGATCGGATCCACCAAACGGATGATCATCTGCAACTCGCCCTGATACGGCTGCGTCTCCCCCTCCACAAACACAAACCCGTCCGTCGGCAGCCGCTTGAACTGCTCCGGCTCGATCGACCACATCCGCCCCGGCATCTCCCCCGTCTTGTCGCGCAACAGGCACTTCAAGTACGGCTTGTCGTTCTTAGTCCGCCCCAGCTGCGCATTGGCAATGCAGAACACCCCCGAGACAAACTCCGAGGCGTCAAAGTCCTTCACATAACGACGTGCTTTCGCGGCTTGCGGCATAGGGGTCAAGCATAGCGGCCAGCACGCCCCACACCCGCTCCAACCGCCGAACACCCCGCAAAGACCCCGCCAAACCGCCCAATTCGGCACCCGCACACCCCGGCAACAGGCGAATAACCCACATCGCCAATGATCCACTCGCCGCGAGCAGTCGGTTTGCGAGTGCACCGTCGGCCGGTTTTCCTTTAGCCCGACGGGCTGCCATGAGACAGCCGGGGGTAGCGTCGGCCCCGCGACGACACCAACGGTTTGCCAGCGTCGAACGTCTTGAACCCTGAAAAGCTTCTATCCACCCACCGCTCGCGCTCGCGGCCCGCGTCTCGGCGTCCGCACAATCCTCACCGCAACGCCTCACGCAGGCCGATGATCGACGATCCGTATCACACGGTGCGTCAGCGATTGACCTCCACAAAGTTCACCTGAAAATCCTCCGCCCTGTTCGCCTCGATCAGCGCCTGAAAGCGATTGTTGGCCGTTCCAAACTTCCCGCCGTTGTCCTTCGCATCCGCCGCCACCGACCACAACAGATAGCGCCAACCCGCCGCGTCCTCGCCCGCCCCCAGCCGCTTATACATCAGCGGCTTACCCGAATACGGATCGATCGGCACCGTCCCGATCGTTGCGCTCCCTGTCGCTCCCTCCTCGCGCAGGCCCTCGATGCTCGCTGGATACTCACCGCTCGCCAGCCGCGCCCGCTCCAGCGCGATCATCGTCCGCGTCCCGACCAGGTCCACTGCTAGCTGATCCGCGCTCCGCACAAAGTTGGTCAGGGCCGGCAAAAGTACCTGTAAAACCGGGTTGCGCGACTCGCTCCCGACCACAGCTTTCGCCGACACACCCTTCGGGCTCATGCGCTCCAGCGTCGTCATCTCCGCCACCGCCTTGCTCTTGGCGTAAAACTCCTCAAGCTCGCGCATCGTCTTCCTGCGCCCGGACATTTCCAAACCGATCGCCGCACTCCCGAACACGCCACCGCTCAGGCCCTGCAACTGCTCCAGCTTCCGCCGAAGCGATGGCCCGTCCGTCGAATAGATCCACCGCACAGAGTCCAACGTCCCGATCCGTTCCCCCTCGAACGCCACCGTTAACGGCGGCCAGCCCGCCGGATCGCGCATCACCCCCGACAGCTCCATCAAGAACCCGTCGTCCGCTGGCGTAAATGTCCACTCCAAAAGCATCTCGCGCGTCCGCGACAGCGCCAGCGCCACAATCGCTTGCGCCACTTTCCGATCAAACGTCATCGGCTGCCTGGCGATCACCCGCGCGATCCCGAACATTTGCCGCTGCGCCCGCAAGAAACCCGCCCGATCACCCGCCAGCGCCGCCCCCCGCGCCCTGTCGTTGGCGACCCGCGCCAGGTACCGCGCATGCCCAAGGTCCGGCAAAAGCAAGTTCCACAACAACCGATCCGGCTCGGCCTTATCAAACTCCACGCCCCGCACCGCCCGCTCCGCCGCCCACATCGCATCAAGCTTCTCAAACAACCCGCCCTGCACATACTCCCCCAGCACCTCCCGCGCCAGCGCCCGATCAGCCAGTGTGTTCGCCTTTTCCTTCCCCGACGCCGCCACAAACGCCTCCCCAAACAGCGGTAAGCTGCTGTGGGGCGGCAAAGGCCTGACCTTCCACCCCGCATCGTCGATCTGTGTCCTCAGCGCATGCGCCTCGCGGAAGATCGCGTAGCCATCCGCCACGCCCTCCTTGGCCGCCGGCTGCCCGCGCTCCATCAACGCGATCAGTCCCGCCCGCGACTGATCCGCTCGATTCGGATCAGGCCTTAACCCCAGCGCCATCTCCGGATACATCACCCACACGCCCACCCAGAGCAGCGACCCGCCACCCAAAACGACCACCGCCACCACCGCCAAGACAATCCGCGAGCTACCCCAACCGCCGCCCTTGCCGCTCGCCCCGCGCGAACCACCGGCTTGCTTTTCAACCGTCATCGAAGTGCTCCTTGTGCCGCGAACCATCCATTGCCGCCAACGATTGTTCGCCAACTCTGCCAGCCGCACTCTGTTCTAGAAACTCACATTGATGCTCGCGAGCCCGCGAGTGAGAAGTATTGCCACGCCGGGCTTCCGCCCAAGGCTCTGAAAACACGCCCAGCACCTCCGGGGCCGACCGCTCAGACTCCCCCGTCTACTTGACCTGCTCATCTATTTCCGCAAGCATCCGCATGCATCCGCATGCATCCACATCACCCACCCGGCTTCGCTGCCGCTCCACCGGCCGCCGGCTCCAACTCGATCACATAACCCCGGCCCAACATTTCGAACTTCGGATCCACAGCCCGAATCTTCAGCTTCAACCCCTTCGTCACATCCACCGGGAGCTCCGCCAGATATTCCGGCACCAGCTCCCCCAAGGTCGCCGGCAGCCGCCCCTTCGCCAGCCGGAACCACTCCACCGCGATCGTCACCCGCAACAGGTCCCGGTCCCCCTCCGCCCGATCCATCGACATCACCGCGCGCGGCAAGTGGCTCCACATGGACGCCAGAGTCACGCGGTTGGCAAGCGGTTCCGCCACCTTCGCTCGCTCCACCGAAGAGAGCCCCGCATACATCGCGAGCTCTCGACTAAACACCTCCACCGCCTCCCGGTTCTCTTGATAACGCCCCAGCCGCCACCCGGGCATCCACAAATCCACGCCCTCCGCCCCGACGTTCTTCTCGACATCCTCAAACACCCACGCCACCGTGTCCAGCATCTCCAGCCGCGCCGCCTCTAACCACTGCCCCGAGCTTGGCCGCTGCTGCCGGTCCATCGCGCCCGCAATCCCCGCGAGCCACTCCGCGTCTACGCCGCGATCCAGCGCTGCCCACGTGCGCTCACCCGCCAAAGCCCCGATCCGCCTCGCGTCGAACTGCCTAATCGGAGTCGGATGCAGCCTCAGCAGCCGCCCCAGCGCCAAACACGCCTCGAACGATTCCAACCACGCCGCCCGATCGCCGCGCTCCAGCGCCAAATCCATCAAGCCGCCCATGAACCGCGCCAGCCGCCCCGCTTCGCTCAAGCTGTCGTAGTTCCCCAAGAACACCGGCTTCCCCGCCGGCAAATCCAGCCCCCCCACCGCCCGACGGAACCCGATCAACTCGCGCATCAGCCCCAACACCTCCGTGGAACCGATCATCTCCACCAACACCCGCGCCGCCTCGCGGTTCGCACGCCAGTATTGACGCTGCCCGGCCTCCTGCGGCTCCACCCGCGACAACTCCTCATACTCAATCTCACGCCGCCCGTCCGACCACGGCACGAATACGTCCGGCTCCTTCAACCCCGGGATCACCAAATCGATCGCCCGGACACTGGCCTGTTTCTCCGCGACCCCCAACGCCTCCAAGATCACCCACCCATCCCGCTCCCCCGGCCCAAGCTCCGGCTGCCCCCGCGCCGCCAGTTCCACCAGCGCCGCCACGTTCGCGACCGACTCGGCCCGATCCGCCCGCGCCGCCGCCGCGTCCATCCGCACCATCAGCGTCTGCCAGCCCCACCACCCGCCGACGCCCAACGCCGCCAAGAGCACCACCGTCACGATCCCGCGGCTGATCCACCGCCGCCACACCGGCGTAAACCACGTCGGCAACTCCCCCACATCCTCCGCCGCCTGATACATCGCCCGCCCGCGCTCGTCGCTCACGAGCTCCCCCAGCGCCCGGTCCACCACCGTCTCGCACCCGCACTCGGGACACCTGACCCGCAACCCCTCCGACACCGGCAACCCCAGCAACCCATAACCACACTTGACGCACGACCCCCGCGCCGCGATCAACACCCGGATCCGCCGACGCAGCCGCCAGTCCTTGAACAGCAGCAGCGGCACAAACGTGATCCCCAGCGACAGGCTCGCCACCACCGCGAGCACACACACGAACCCCGCGTCGCCCAGCGTCAAGCGCCGCGTCAAAGACTCACTCGCCCACATCGCCAATCCCATGGCGGGAACAGCCATCACCAACCA
>Ga0105047_10003112_pt1 | contig 29374 bp, 26 predicted proteins | sample MAT04_FD_78384 | JGI IMG/M metagenome (GOLD analysis project Ga0105047, IMG submission 78384) | Freshwater microbial communities from Lake Fryxell liftoff mats and glacier meltwater in Antarctica - MAT-04 (megahit assembly) | ecosystem: Environmental > Aquatic > Freshwater > Ice > Liftoff... | reverse complement strand
TGCGACCGGAGCCGGCGCTCTGGGCTGCGGCGGCCACGGTGCTGTTCCTGCCCGTGTTCGACAGCCTCTGGAAGGGCAATGTCTCGGGGTTCCTGGCACTGCTCGTCGTCCTGGCGGCCCGGGGCGGAGCGACCGGCGGCGCCGCGGTCGGATGGGCGACACTGCTGAAGATCGCGCCGGTCACCTTCGTGCCGGCCTGGCTCGCTCTGGACCGCCGGTCGCGTTGGGGGATGGTGCTGGTGACCCTGGGCACGGTCGCCGTGAGCGCCCTCCTCGCACCGACTGCCTGGCGCGACTACCTGTCCGTGCTACCGAACCTGGTAGCCGGGAGCGCGGATCAGGCCACGAACGTCGCGCCGTGGGCGATGGTGGCTCGATCGGGTGCGCCGGCGCCGGTCGGGGACATCGTCCGAGTCATCAGTCTCGCGGCTGCCGTGGCCGCCACCGTGGCCTCGGTCGTGGTCATCCGCCGCCCCGGTGGGCTGCCCGCGGCGGCCACGCTCGCGACCGCCGCGATGCTGTTGCTGCCCGCGGCGCTCTGGTACCACTATCTCGTGGTGTTGCTGCCACTCGCGATCCTTGCCTGGCCGACGGCCACCCGCTCCGAGCGGGTCGCGCTGGTCACGTCAGGAGCGTTCGTCACGGCCGGCGTCGCCGTGCTGCCGCTCGCGACGATCGGCGGGACAGCCCTGCTCCTCATCACCCTTCGGGCCCAGTCGAGGCGCATCCCCGTCGGGCCCTGAGGGCGGGGCTTGGCCAGCTCGGGTCTCTGCGCGAGGGCCACGGCCCCCACGAGCAATGACAGGGTGGCGTGCCAGATCGCCGGCGCGGCGATGAGGGCACTGAGCGGCACTGTCCACGCGCGGTCGGTCCTGCCGCCCCACCAGGCGATGGCGATGGCGATGGGCAGCCGTATGGACAGCGGTATCGCGAGGCTGTTCGTTGGCTGAACGCCTCCCGTCTGTGCGGCCAGGAATCGGACCCACTCGATCCAGGCGCTGGGTGCGATGACGAAGGACAGCGTGGCGATGAGCACCGTCGCTCCCAGGGCGACAGCGAGCGACCGCCACTCCCGTCGCGCGACGAACCAGGTGAGCCCGACCCCCGGCGTGACCTTGCTGAGCAGCACGAACGCCCAGGTCCAGGGATAGCGGAATCCGAGCACGATCGCGGCAGCGAGCAAGAGGTTGATGTTGCCGTAGGCGATCTCGAGCACGACAGGCGGGAACGCCAACAGCCACAGCGCCGAGGAGCGGGCGAGCCAGAGATAGGCAGCGACGAGGACCGTCGTCCAGACCGCCAGGAATGCAGGCCAGGACAGCCAGCCCAGGATCCCGAATACCTGAGCGAAGACGGGCGAGTAGAGGAAGGCGCCGTAGCGGCCGAGTCCGGCGGCGTATGGATGCGCCGGGTCGACCGCCCAGTACGCGATCGAGTCGAAGCCCCAGGCCGTGGCCAGGGCCCGGATACCGATGGTGCCGCCGATCAGCAGGCCAGCCAGGGCCGCCCCATGGGTCAGCGCCCGACGCAGGTCGCGCGGGCGTCCAGACAGGGAAGGCGGGCGCTCGATCCAGCCCGCCCTTGCTCGGTCAAGGAACGACATCCACCAGAGCATGTCGTCGGGCAGCGCGCGCCGCTAGGCGACCTTGGGGGCAGTACCTGCTGCCGCAAGTCGGCCGCCAGTTCGCTGCCGAGCGGGTCGTGGTGTCTCACCTGCAGGCCGTGGCTCCCGGACGATGGCAGCCAGCACCGCGAGCCCTGCGAACCAGATGACGGGCAGGGCCAGCGCGACCGACACTGCGACCGTCCAGCGCCGGTCGGTCCGTGCGCCCCAGACGACGAGCGCCGCCGCCGCCGGCAGACGGACCCAGACGGGCACCGCGAGCCAGGCGCCTGCTGGTTGGCCGGCCGCGCTATCCGACAGGAACGCGAACCACTCAGCCCACAGTCCGGGTGCGATGACGAACGAGCCGATGACGATGATCCCGGTGACAGCCAGGGCGGTTGCCAGCCTGCGCCACTCGCCGCGCGCGGCGAACCAGAGCAGGCCGACGCCGCAGGTCGGCTTGGTCAGCAGCACGAAGGCCCAGGTCCAGGGGTGCGCGAAGCCCAGGAGGACGGCGGCGGCGATGAGCAGGTTGACATTGCCGTAGTAGAGCTCCATCGCGACGGGCGGGAACGCAAGCACGAGCAGGGCACGCCGACCACCCAGCCACACGGCGGTACCCAACTGGATGGCCAGCCAGAGCCACAGGAAGACCCACCACGGCACCTCGTCCACGAGGTGGAACAGCATGGCCATGGGCGGGCTGTACGTGAACGCACCAAGGTCGCCCACCGGCAGCGAATACGGATGTGGCAGCTGGACGCTCCAGTACGCATACGCGTCGGCACCGACCGTGCCTTGGCTGGGCGCCGTGACCAGGAAGCAGTACCCGAGGAAGGCGAGTCCCAGGACGACCCACGCGATCACCATCGTCCGGGTCAGGACACGCAGCGGTCGAGCTTCCGCAGAGAGCCGGTAGCGGCGGGCGTCCATGGACGCAGGGTAGCCCTCGCCGGCCGCTGGGACCTGCCCTGACGTCGGCCGGAACTTGCGGATGCCGCGGCCCCCGGTGGCCGTACCATGCACCGATGCCTGACGAGCCGAAGTCGACCCTGACCTTGGTGCTGCCTGCCTACAACGAGGAGGCACGGTTGGGTTCGGCCCTGGACGAGCTGTTCGGCTACCTCGACCGGTCCGGACCGGCCCGATCAGGCGGTCGCGCCGCGACCGACCTCGGGCCACTGGAGGTGCTGCTGGTCGACGACGGCTCCACGGACGGCACGGTCGCCCTGGTGGAGGCGCGACCGGAGGCCCAGCCTGGGCTCGACGGCTCGGCGCCCAGACTCCGTGTGTTGCGTTGCCCGCATGGCGGCAAGGGAGCCGCTGTCCGGGCGGGCATCCTCGCCGCGACCAGTGACCTGGTGGTGTTCGCGGACTCGGACATGGCCACGCCGCCTGACCAGCTGCCACTGCTGTGTGATGCCCTCGCGGACCACGATGTCGCGCTCGGCAGCCGGGTGCAGTCCGACGGCAGCGACCGCCGGTCCAGCCAGCCCTTCCATCGTCGTGTGCTGGGCAAGGTGTTCCACGCGCTCGCGGGTGCCTGGGTGACCGGCTCGGTGCCGGATTCGCAATGCGGCTTCAAAGGCTTCCGACGTGCCGTCGGCCGGGACCTGTTCGAGCAGCAGCAGGTCACGAGCATCGTGTTCGACGCCGAGATCGTGCACCTGGCGCGTCGTCGGGGTTACTCCATCGCCATCGTGCCCGTGCAGTGGACGGACCAGCGTGGGTCTCGGATGCGCGTCAGCCCGACGCTCGCGTTGCGCGTCACGTGGGACCTCATCCGGATCCCCATCATCCACCGCAAGGTCAGCCGGGTGACCGCACCGGATTCGGGTCCTACACGCGCGTAGTCGCGAACGTGATCACGCCACTGGTACGGGGTCACGGTCGAGCGCACTGACATACACTGCAAGTCGCCTGATGACCGCACCCTCCGCACCGCATCCCACACCGACGTCCGTCGGTCCGCTCACCGTCCGCCGGACACCGCTCGCCGACATCCCGCGCGACACCTGGGACCGGCTGCTGGCGGTCACGGCGCGACCCACGCCGTTCTCGCGCTGGACCATGCATCGAGCGTGGTGGGATGCATATGGCGCGACCGCCCATGAGCAATACCTCGTGTGCAGCCGCACGACGCCCGGCGACGTCGCCGCTCGCGAGGCGGACATCATCGCCATCGTGCCCCTCATGCATCGTCACGAGGTCGAGCCGGAGGACGCGGCGTCCTTCACGACCCTCCGCCGGCCCGCCGATGGGACGGCCGTGCGGCCGGATGCCACGGCGGTGTTCATGGCCGCCAGCTATCACGCGGACTACGCAACGCTGTTGTGCCACCCGGACGACCTGGCGGAGGTGTGTGCGGCGATCGTGCAGTCACTGGGCACGCTGGTGCGGGCATCCGACCCGTGGGACGTCATCGACCTGCGCCGATTGCGCGCCGACGACCCCGCCCGTCCCGCGCTCATGGCCGCATTCGCCGGCGGCCCCGCCGACTGGACGGTGGTCCAGGAACAGGAAGAGGTGTGTCCGGTGGTGACGCTGCCGGACGGTGACTGGGACGACTATCTCGCGACCCTGGACAAGAAGGCCCGCCACGAGATCCGGCGCAAGCTCCGCCGTGCGGAGTCGGTGGGCGAGGTCACCTTCCGGCAGATGCCCCTGGATGCCGCGTCCGTGGACGCCTTCATCGCGCTGCACCAGAAGCGCTGGGGCGAGGATGGCCTGTTCCCGTCCAACGAGGGTGGTGAGCGGAGTCGTCGATTCCTGCATCGGGTGACCGAGCTGGAGGCCGCCGAGGGCGACAGCGCACAGCTCCAGCTGGGCCAGGCACTCGTGGGCGACCGGGTCATCTTCGCTGGGGTCGGCTTCGATGACGGCCAGACCTGCTATTTCTACAACGCCGGCTCGGACACCGATGCCCGGGAGCTGTCGCCGGGCGTCACCGGCGCAGGCGCCTACATCCGCGACCGGATCGCCGCGGGCAGGACGCGCTTCGACTTCCTGCGCGGCAACGAGCCCTACAAGTACGAATGGGGCGCCGTCGACGAGCCCATCTACCGCATCGTGGTCAGTCGGGACCCCGCGTGAACGCACCCGCCGTCGGCGATCCCTGCCTGGACCTGCCGGACCATCTGCCACTGCCGGACGGGGAGCGGGTGCGGGTCGTCCAACTCGTCGCCACGGGCACCAACGGCGGTGCCCAGGAGCATGTCGCGACGTTGCTGGCGCGCATCGACCAGACCCGCTATGACACCCGCGTCATCTCATTGTCGGATGGCAGCGCGGTCAAGCGCTGGCGCTCCCTGGGGTTCTGCGTGGAGGTCGTCGACGCGGTCGCTGACACGGATGCCGCCACGGCCGTCGCGGACCTGCTGGCCCGCTGGCAGACCCAGGTCGTGCACGGTCACATGTACCGCGCAGAGGTGGTGGGGGTCCTGGCCGCCGAGCGGCTCACGGAGCGCGGGCTGGCCCGGCCCTATCTCATCGACACCATCCACTCCTCACGCATCCGGGTGCAGGAGGACAGGGACCTGCTGGTCTCGCTGACGCCGTCCATCGACCGGCTCATCGCTGTGAGCAAGGCGGTCGTGGCCAAGCTGGAGCGGGAGGGTCGTACCGGTATCACGCCCGTGGAGCTCATCTACAACGGCGTGGACATGGCGCGTTACGACCACACCGAGGCGTGTTGCACCCTGCCGGAGGAGTACGGCTTCCCGGACGGTACCCCGATGGTGGGTGTCGTGGCACGCCTGGAGCCAGAGAAGGGACACACGACCCTGCTGGAGGCGTGGCCGGCCGTGCTGTCGGCCGTGCCTGCCGCACGCCTGCTCATCGTGGGTGAGGGATCGCTCGCGGCACAGCTCGAGGATCAGGCCGAAGCGCTCGGCCTGCTGGGCGAGCCGTGCATCGGGGATGCGTGCGTGGGTACCCGCCACGCCCGGCCTGGAGCCGCCGTCGTGTTCACGGGTCGTCGGGAGGATGTACCGGCAGTGACCGCCGCGCTGGATGTGGCTGTGCTGCCGTCGTACCGGGAGGCGCAGGGTCTCGTGATCCTGGAGGCCATGGCCCTCGCGCGGCCCGTCGTGGCCACCGACGTGGGCGGTATCCCGGAGATGATCGAGGATGGCGTGACTGGCCTACTGGTGCCGCCTCACGATGCAGCTGCGCTCGCGGCTGCCATCACCCGCCTGCTGACCGATCATCCACTGGCGGACATGATCGGGCGTGCAGGGCATCGCCTGGTCCACGAACGATTCTGTGTGGAGCGGATGGTCGCTTCCATCGAAGGTGTCTACGATCAGGGCTGGGTCGCGTGGCGTGGCCGGAACGCTGGCCCGTCCGAGGGTGCAGCGACAGCTGCCGGCGGTGTCGCGGCATAGGAGCCCCCGCGCCGGGACGGCGGGCACCATCGTCGGCCGAGTCGTCCGCCGGACGCACTCGCGGACACATAGAATCGCCGGACCCCCATCCCCGGCAGGAGACCAGTCATGCGCCACCACGCCATCACGATGCTCGGCACCGGGCTCATCAGCGACTTCTACACCCAGACGCTCCACGGGCATCGCGGCGCGGACCGGGTCCGGGTCGTGTATTCCCGCACGGCAGAGCGCGGCGCGGCGTTCAGCGAGCGGTGGGGTATCCCGGAGCACACCACGGACATGGAAGCGGCCATCCGGCACGCCGACACGGACGTGGTGGTGGTGGCACTCCCCAACCAGCTGCACGAGCAGGCCGTGAGCGCGGCCGCGGCAGCCGGCAAGGCCGTGCTGTGCACCAAGCCCCTGGGCCGGACCGCGGCAGAGGCAGCCCGGATGCTGGCCACGGTCGAGGCCGCAGGCGTCTTCGGCGGTTACCTGGAGGACCTGTGCTACACGCCCAAGACGCTCAAGGCGATCGCGGCGGTGGAAGGGGGCGCCCTTGGTGACGTGACCTGGGTCCGCTCCCGCGAGACGCATCCGGGTCCCCACTCGGCATGGTTCTGGGATGGTCGGCTGACCGGCGGCGGCGCCATCATCGACCTCGGCTGCCACTGCATCGAGATCATCCGCAACTTCGTGGGCAAGGGCAACCGACCCCTGGAGGTGCTGTGCCACACGGACACGCTGGTGCACCCCATCGCAGATGAGGACAATGCCATCGCGCTCATCCGCTTCGAGTCGGGTGCCATCGGCCAGTTCGAGGTCTCGTGGACCTTTCGGGGTGGCATGGACCTGCGGGACGAGGTGGCCGGAACCCACGGCACCATCTGGCTCAACCACTTCCTGCGCACCGGCTTCGAGATGTTCACGGCGGGTGGCAGCAGCGGCTACGTGGCGGAAAAGGCGGAGACGGCCGCCGGCTGGCTGTTCCCGGTCGGCGACGAGGTCTCCGAGCTGGGCTACGTGGACATGTTCTCGGACATGCTCGATTCGATCGATTCCGGCGGCGCTCCCCGCGAGACCTTCTACGACGGTTATGTCGTGAACTCCATCATGGACGCCGCGTATCGCTCGGCGAAGAGCCGCGCATGGGAGCCCGTGACCCTCGATTGGCGCGGCGGTGCCACCCCGCGCATCGCCTCCACCCCAGAGGAGTTCGAGGGCCAGGTGGTCATCAAGCGGGAGCTGCTGCCGGACGGGCGCACCAAGCTCATCCTCAAGGACCCGGTGACCGGCGACTTCAGCGATCGCGTCGTGGCCATCGCCTGATCCGGCGCCACCGGTCTGGGGTTCGGTGGTCGGGTGGGTGGCCACGCTCGGCTGAGGGCTGCGGGCCCATTCCGTGGCCGGCCCCACCCGCGCGTCCCCCGTCGGAGCCTTTCTGTGCTGGTTCAGGCGCTCCCCATCACATACACTCCGGCGACGACGGGACGAGGAGAGGCGTTGGGAAACGGCGCTGCCCGCGAACCCGACAACGCATCGAGGAGGGTGTGGCGTCCATGAACATCACGACCGCGTGGCGGCGCGTACTTGCCCTGGGGGCGATGACGGCGATCACCGTCAGCGCCATCGGGCCGAGTGCCGCGTTGGGCCAGTCGCCCGGCACACCGACGCCGGGGGGATCGATCGTGGCTGCCATCGAGGGCGAACCGGCCTCGATGGATCCGGCCTTCGACTACGACTTCGTGTCCGGCCTGGCGACGTCCAGCATCACGGAGCCCCTGCTCGTCTTCTGCGAGCAAGACACGCAGCTGTGCCCCAACCTGGCCACCTCCTGGAAGGTCAGCCCGGACGGCCTGACGTACACCCTCAAGATCCGCCAGGGTGTCCAGTTCCACGACGGCACCACGATGACCGTGGATGACGTCGTCTATAGCCTGGACCGCATCCGCGACCCAGCCCTTGGCTCGTACGTCGGCTGGATGCTCGCGAACGTGGCGGATGTCACCGCGCCCGATGCGGAGACCGTGGTCATCACCCTCAGCCAGCCCGATGCGCTGCTGGAGTACGCCCTGGCATCGACCGCAGCGCACGTCGTCAACAAGGCGTTCGTGGAGGCCAACGGCGACAAGTACGGCACGCCCGCCGTGGGCTCCATCGGCACTGGCCCCTTCACGTTCGTGGAGTGGGTCAGCGGCGACCACCAGACGCTCGGCCGCTTCGACGGCTATTGGAACGCGGCGAACGGTGGTCCCTACCTGGACACCGTGACCATCAAGATCCTGCCCGAGCCGACCACCCGCGTGGCGGGCCTGGACACGGGTGAGATCGACTACCTGGTCAACAACGTGCCCTCCGACCAGTACGCCACCGTGGCGGCCATGGACAACGTTGGCCTCTCGTTCTCGCCGTCGTACTACGGTGAGTGGATCACGTTCGATACCGCGCAGCCGCCGTTCGACAACGTCAAGATCCGACAGGCGCTCAACTACGCCCTGGACAAGCAGGGCCTCCGTCAGCTGTACTACGGCCCCGATACCCCGGACACCAAGGCGACCCTCGTGTATCCCACGTTGTGGACGTTCGAGGAGCCCAAGTGGCAGGCTGCCTGGGAGACCCTCCCGGCCTATGACCAGGACCTCGTCAAGGCGAAGCAGCTGCTGGACGAGTCCGGCGTTGCAGACCAGCTGAACGGCAAGACCATCGCGTACTACGAGTCGACGCCGTCCATCAAGGGCATCGGCGAGTCGTTCATCGATGCCATGTCCCAGCTGGGCATCCAGATCGAGGCCCAGAAGGTCACGTACCAGGAGGCCGTCTCGCTCCAGTTCGGCCCGCACGATGACTACGACATGATCGTTGGCTCGTGGGGCTCCGACTTCCCCGACCCGTCGGGCAACCTGCGACCCAACTTCGCGTCCGAGAACATCGTCGCTGGTGGCGCCAACTCGTCCGCATACAGCAACCCCGCGGTGGATGCGCTGCTCTCGGAGCAGAACATCCTGGTGGACAAGGCCGCCAGGACGGACCTGCTCATCCAGGCCCAGGCACTCATCGCCGAAGACTCCCCGGTCATCTCGGTCACCAATCCCGGCTGGCCACTCGCGGTCAACAAGCGGGTGCAGGGCGCCGGTATCGGTGCGCTCTGGTACTGGGGCTCCCTGTTCAAGGACCTGTGGGTCACCCAGTAGCGGGCGACACACCGCTGCTCCCCGGTCGGACCGGGGAGCAGCATCCACGCTGAACCCAGGGAGATCGCACGATGGCGGGCTATGCCGCACGCAGGGTGCTGTCCGCCATCCCGGTCCTGCTGTTCGTCTCGTTCGTCACGTTCGCGCTCATCCGTCTGGCACCGGGCGACCCGGTGCTCATCGTGCTGGGCGGCAAGCGCATCAGCCCCCAGCTCATCGAGCAACTGCGGGTCCAGTTCGGGCTCACGGGTGATCCCATCACGCAGTACTTCGCGTGGATGGGGCGGCTGTTCCAGGGTGACTTCGGTGAGAGCTACAAGCTCAAGCAGGATGTCAGCGACCTGATCCTGGCGCGATTGCCGGTGACCCTCGAGCTCATCCTGTTCTCAGTGCTCATCGCGGTCGCGGTGGCCATCCCGCTGGGTGTCTACCAGGCGCATCGGCGGGACAGCCGGGGTGACTATGCCGGATCGCTGTTCGCACTCATCGCGGTCAGCTCCCCGGTCTACTTCACGGCCATCCTGGGTGTGCTCGTCTTCGCCGTATGGCTGGGTGTGCTGCCCGCGTTCGGTCGCGGCGGACCAGACCTGCTGGACCAGGCGCGGCACCTGCTGCTGCCGGCCGTCACCCTCGCCCTGGGCATGATCGCGCTCACCTCGCGCATGACCCGCAGCGCCATGATCGAGGTGCTGTCCTCCGACTTCATCGAGGCGGCTCGCGCCAAGGGGCTGCCGGAACGGACCATCGTGGTCAAGCACGGCCTGCGCAACGCGCTCATCCCGGTGCTCACCGTGACCTCGCTCCAGGTCGGCTTCCTGCTGGTGGGCACGGTGCTGGTGGAGAGCACCCTTGGCCTGGGCGGCCTGGGGTCGCTTATCACGGACTCCATCCAGAACCGTGACTACCCGGTCATCCAGGCGTCCGTGCTGCTGCTGGCAGTGGCGTTCACGCTGCTCAACCTGGTCACGGACCTGCTGTACGCGGCCATCGACCCCCGGATCCGGTACGCATGACCAGCGTCGCGGCCACCACGCCCTCGTTCCGCCGACGAGTGGGTGCCAGTGCGCTGGTGCGCAACAGGGCAGCGGTCGTGGGCCTCGTCATCCTGGTGCCACTGCTGCTGGCGACCATCGTGCCGTGGCTGCTGACCAGCGCGGATCCCAATGCGCAAGACCTCACCCGATCGCTGCAGGGTCCCAGCTGGCAACACCTGCTGGGCACCGACAAGCCGGGTCGCGACGTGCTTGCCCGGGTCATCCATGGCGCGGCCCCGACGCTCCTGGGGGCCATCGTGGTGGTGGTCATCAGCGGCGCCATCGGTATCCCCGCCGGGCTGTTCGCGGGCTACTACGGCGGCCGGACCGAGTCCATCATCATGCGCATCCTGGATGCGCTGCTGGCCTTCCCGGCGCTGCTCCTGGCCATCCTGGTGGTGGCCACGATCGGGCGCGGCCTGACGACCGCAGTGCTGGCGCTGGGCGTCATCTATATCCCGGCCATGGCCCGACTCGTGCGCAGCGTGACCCTCGTCCAGCGCAACCAGGCGTATGTCGACGCGGGCATCGCCCTCGGCTACTCCGACAAGCGGATCATGTTCCGGCACATCCTGCCCAACCTGGTGGCCGCCATCGTGGTCCAGTCGAGCATCGACCTGGCGTATGCGATCCTGGACATCGCGGCACTGAGCTTCCTGGGCCTGGGCCAGCAGCCGCCCGACCCGGACTGGGGATCGATGCTGTCCGACGGTCGGTCGTACCTGCTCCAGAATCCGTTGCCGGCCATGTCCGCGGGTATCGCGATCATGCTCGCGGTCATCGCCTTCAACCTCGTCGGTGACGGCCTGCGGGCGCAGCTCGACCCCAGGGAGCGGCAACGGTGAGCCCGGCATTGCTGGAAGCGCGCGGTCTGACCGTGTCGTTCCGGACCCTCGCAGGGTCTGTGCATGCCGTGAACGGCCTGGACCTCGACCTGCGCGCCGGTGAGATCGTGGGCCTGGTGGGTGAGTCGGGTTCCGGCAAGAGCGTCACCAGTCGAGCGATCATGGGACTCCTGCCGCGACGCTCGGCGGAGGTCAGCGGCAGCGTCCGGCTCGATGGCAGGGAGCTGGTCGGGCTGCCGGAGTCGGACTACCGACGGGTCCGGGGCGAGCAGGTCGCGATGATCTTCCAGGACCCGCTGACCGCGCTCGATCCGCTGTACCGCGCCGGGGAGCAGGTGGCGGAAGCGCTGCGGTTCCACAAGGGCCTGTCGCGTCGTGCCGCACGCGAGCGCGTCGTGGATCTGCTGGCGTCGGTCGGCCTGACTGACCCCGCAGGCACCGCGGAGAAGTATCCCCACGAGCTATCGGGCGGCATGCGCCAGCGGGTGATGATCGCGATGGCGCTCGCCTGCGAACCGTCGCTGCTCATCGCCGACGAGCCCACGACCGCGCTTGATGTCACCGTCCAGGCCCAGATCCTGGACCTGCTGCGAGGCCTCGTTCGCGACCGGGGTATGGCGCTGCTGTTCATCACCCACGACCTGGGTGTGGTGCGGGAGCTGTGCGAGCGGGCCATCGTGCTGTATGCCGGCCGGGTGGCGGAGGAGGCGCCCGTGGCTGACCTGCTGCGGATGCCGTACCACCCCTACACCAGCGGGCTCGCGGCGAGCATCCCGTCCATCACCGAGCGCCGCCGTCGGCTGCCCCAGATCTCGGGCATGCCGCCGGACCCCGCCGCCCTGCCGCCAGGCTGTGCCTTCGCCGCACGCTGCCCGGCTGCCCTGGACATCTGCCGCTTCGACCAGCCGCAGCTCACCGAGCTGTCGCCCGGTCGACGATCCGCCTGCCATCGCAGCACCGAGCTGCGCGACCAGACCCTGCGTCTCGAATGGGAGCGTTCCGCATGACCGAGCAGCACTTCGTGACCATCGATCCGGCGTTCGAGGCGAGAGAGTCGTTCATCGACTTCGATGGCGGCCGCACCTGGGTGGCCGTGGTCGGCAGTGGGGCCGATGCGCAACGGACCGGCAATGCACCGCTGCTGCTGCTCCACGGTGGACCGGGCGCGTGCCATGACTACCTGGAGTCGATGGCCGCGTTCTCGGCGACGGGTCGGCAGGTGATCTTCTACGACCAGCAGGGCTGCGGCAACTCCGACCAGCCGGACGACCCGACACGCTGGACCATCGACTTCTACCTGCGCGAGATCGACGCCGTGCGTGCGGCGCTGGGCCTGGATCGGGTCCACATCCTGGGCCAGAGCTGGGGAGGCATGCTGCTCATGGAGTACCTCGTCAGGCGTCCAGAGGGACTCGTCTCGGCGGTCGTGGCCAGCTCGCCTGCGAGCATGCCGCTGTGGATGTCGGAGACCGCGAAGCAGCGTGCGGCACTGCCGCCTGAGGTCATCGAGGTGCTGGACCGACACGAGGCTGCGGGAACCTGGGACGACCCGGAGTACGAGGCCGCGGTCCAGGTCTTCTACGACCGGCATCTGTGTCGGGTCGTCCCGGCACCCGAGTTCGACCAGCGTTCGTTCGCCAAGTTGGCGCGCAACCCGCAGGTCTATCGAACGATGAACGGGCCGACCGAGTTCCACGTCGTTGGCACGCTCCAGGACTGGGAGATCCTGTCTCGGCTGGACGCGGTCGACGGGCCGGTACTGCTGACCAGCGGGCGCCACGATGAGGCCACGCCGATGCAGATGGAGCGCATCGCCGATCGCATCCCGCAGGCCGAATGGGTGCTGTTCGAGCAGTCCGGGCACCTGTCGCACGCAGAGGAGCCCGATCGCTACATGGCGGCCGTGGCCGACTTCCTGGCCCGCTGCGAGGCTGGTCGAGGCACGACCCGCGCCACGGCTCGACGCGACGTGGGTCCCGGTATGGGTGCCGCGGCGCTCCGGAGTGCCGGTGTTGGATCCCTGACCGGCCGTCCCGGACCCGCGCAGCTGTGATCGAGATGTGCCCGTGACCACCGCATCCATGCCGCCTGCGGAACCATTGCTTCGGGTCGAGGACCTCGAAGTGGTATTCCGCAAGCCGCGCAGCTTCCGGGACCAGATGCGGCGTCGGCCTGCGCCGGCATTCGCGGCCGTCCGGGGCGTCAGCCTGTCCATCGGTCGGGGCGAGACGCTCGCGCTGGTGGGCGAATCGGGCAGCGGCAAGACGACGACGGGACGCGCGATCCTGCGACTGGTGCGGGCTGAGGCCGGGCGTATCGTGTTCGATGGCGTGGATGTCCTGGCCGCGGATCCCAGGACCCTGCGTCGACTCCGGGAGCGCGTCCAGATCGTGTTCCAGGATCCGTATTCCTCGCTCAACCCGCGGATCACCGTGGCGGACACGGTCGCGGAGGTGCTCACGGTGCACCGGATCGGCGCCACGGACGCAGACCGGCGTGAGCGGGTGGCGTCGCTGCTCAAGGATGTCGGCCTGGGCCCCGAGCACGGCAAGCGGTATCCCCACGAGCTGTCCGGAGGCCAACGCCAGCGGGTGGGCATCGCGCGGGCACTCGCGGTCGACCCGGAGTTGCTGGTGCTCGACGAGCCCGTCTCTGCGCTGGACGTCTCGGTCCAGGCCCAGATCATCAACCTGCTGGAGGATCTCCAGGAGGAGCACGGGCTCGCGTACCTGTTCGTGGCCCACGACCTGTCCGTGGTCCACCACACTGCCGATCGGGTCGCGGTCATGTACCTGGGCCAGATCGTGGAGCAGGGACCCGTGGATGCCATCTTCGACGATCCCCAGCACCCCTATACCCGGGCACTGCTGGCATCCATCCCGGGCGAGGACGCCCGACGCGCGGCACAGCTGCACGCGGAGCGTGCCGCGGGGGAGATCCGGCCGGGTGCCGCCACCGGGGTGGGCTGCTCCTTCCGGGATCGATGCGCCCATCGCTACGAGCCGTGTGACACCACGCCACCATTCGTGGAGCTGGGTCGTGGCCGCGCCAGTCGGTGCTGGCTCGCGGACACGCACACTGGACCCGGTCCGCAGCCCCAGGCGTGAGGAGATCCGATATGGCGTCACACATCGGCCGTGATACCTGGCACATGGCCTGGGACTCGACCATCCCGCCGGTGCTGGAGGTGGGCTCGGGCGAGGTCGTGACGTTCGATGTCCTGGACGCCTCCTGCGGCCAGATCACCGCGGACTCCACGCTGGATGACCTGCTGGCGCTCGACTTCTCCCGCGTCGACCAGGTCGCGGGCCCCATCGCGGTCTCGGGTGCGCAGCCGGGGGACACGCTGGAGGTCGAGCTGCTGGACATCGTGCCCGCCGATTGGGGCTGGACGGCAGCGATCCCGGGCTTTGGCCTGCTGGCGGACGAGTTCCCGGATGCCGCGCTGCGCATCTCCCGCCTCGCTGATGGCCTGGCGGAGTTCCTGCCGGGCGTACGCATCCCGTTGGCGCCGTTCTGTGGCGAGCTGGGGGTCGCGCCGATGGGTCCCGCGCGGAGCACCATCCCGCCGACCGAGACGGGCGGCAACATGGATACCCGTCACCTGACCGCCGGGTCGCGGCTATGGCTGCCGGTCCAGGTCCCGGATGCGTTGTTCAGCCTGGGCGACGGACACGCCGCGCAGGGCGATGGCGAGGTGTGTGGCACGGCCATCGAGACGCCCGTGCGCGTGAGCGTCCGGCTGACCGTTCGCCGCGACGTCAGCGTGACGGCGCCGGAGTTCGAGACCGTGGGTCCCCTGGGCGTGTCCACCAACAGCGCGGGATGGTTCGCTGCGGACGGCGTCGGGCCGGACCTGTTCGTGGCGGCTCGTGATGCCGTCCGGCGCATGATCGACCGACTCGGCATCCGCCACGGCCTCAGCCCGGTGGACGCCTACATGCTCGTCTCGGTGGCGGGCGACCTGCGCATCAGCGAGATCGTCGACCAGCCCAACTGGATCGTGACCTGCTACATGCCGACCTCGATCTTCCGCGACTGACGCGGATCAGGCCGTGCGGATACCGAGGACGGCTGCGGACCAGCCCGACGCGTCAACGGTTGGGCGCTCGATGACCTCCCACGCGGCCGCGACCTGCCGTGCCGCAAGTGGCGGCGACACTGCCGTGACCTGCGCCGGTGTGAGGATGTCACCCTGAACGGGCGTCATGCCCATCCCGCTCGCGACGCGGACGACGGTGCCACGCGCCATCGAGCCGTTGGCCAGCCCGGCGCGGATATCCGCCACCAGCACGACTGGCCGGTGGTGTCGTCCAACGTGTCCCCGGTCGATGCTCCGAACCATCCCCGCCCCCAGCTGTGTGCCTCTGACACAGGGACGGTCGTCGCGATGTGCGGCAGGTTTAGTGTCACGCGATGGGGTCAGCCCTCCGCTTGCACCGGCACGAACACCCACCTGTAGGTCCACGTCCAGCGACTCGCTGGCTCCGGGTGGCGGAGGTATCGACCACCCAGCGGATCGACCACCGACAGCAGCTCCTCGGGGGGCACGGGACTCTTGCCCGCTGCGATGTTGACGACCAGCCCGTCATCCGGGCCGCCCTCCATCAGCAGCGTCAGCGTCGGCCACGGCTCGATGCCCATGGTGGCAGGGTAGCCGCGCCCGATCATCGCCGCCTTATGCGTCACATCCCCGGGAGTGGCAGCGAGTCGGGTCAGGGGCAGCAGGTCGCGCTCGTCGTCGAACGAGGACGCCCTCTCATCCGGCTGCCGCGACCGCCACTTCCGGCATCCCTGACGGCTCTCCGACTTCCATCCAGGTCGCCAGTGAATCGCGCAGGAACAGTTGGTCCACCACCATCGAGGAGGCGCCGATGACGCCCGCAAGCCCGCCCAGGGACGAGCGCTGGATGAGGAGGTCCCGGGTCGCCAGAGGCAACGAGCGGTGGTAGACGGTCTGCCGGATGGCAGCCAGGAGATGATCGCCACTCTGGGCCACGCCACCTCCGATGACGACCAGCGACGGGTTGAAGAAGTTGACCACGCTGGCCAGCATCAGTCCGACGTGTCGGCCAGCGGCCTGCAGCAGACCCATGGCGATGGGGTCGCCAAAGGACGCCGCCCGGGCCACATCCTCGGCGCTGACGATCCCGTGCAGGTCGAGCGCCGCCGCCAGTCGTTCGCTGCGGCCGGCGCGTGCCGCGGTCTCGCCGTCCCTCGCGAGGGCGGCACCTCCCGACAGTGCCTCGAGACAACCGAGGTTGCCACAGCGGCAGACAACGGACTCGTCCTCGACCACCTGGATATGGCCAACGTCACCGGCGCTTCCCTGGGCGCCGCGGTGGATATGTCCGTCCGAGATGATGCCTGCGCCGATGCCCGTGCCGATCTTGACCACGACCACGTCCTGGTGGCCGACGGCGATGCCCGAGCGCCACTCGCCGAGCGCCAGGACGTTCACATCGTTGTCCACCCAGACCGGCGCATCGTAGCGAGATGCGAATCGCTCTCGGATCGGGTATCCATCCCAGCCGGGCATGATCGGCGGGGAGGTCGGTCGTCCACTCCGGAACTCGACCGGACCCGGAACTGCGATGCCGACCCCCCACGTCCGGCCCGGCAGCACCCGGGTCGTGGCGCGCAACTGGCTGAAGAGCTCATCCACGCGCGCCAGGCAACGCTCTGGTCCCTCGGCGATGTCCGCTGGCTCATCGTGATGCGCGAGGATCCGGCCATCGAGCGTGGTGAGGGCGACGTCGATGCTGGTCGCGCCGAGGTCAGCGACCAACACATGCCCGGCATCGGCACGGAATCCCAGTTGCCGCGGCGGTCTGCCACCCGTGCTGGGACCCGGTTTGCCCTCGACCAGCAGGCCCCGATCGATGAGCTCACCGACGCGCTGCGCCACGACACCCCTGCTGAGCCCGGTGCGATCGACGAGTTCCGCCCTCGACCGCGACCGTCCCAGTCGCACCTCGTCGAGGACGAGCACCAGTGCATCCAGCGCTTCGGTCGGGATGGGCGGCGGCATCCCAGCAGGATGACATGCGTGGGGTCATTCTGCCGCCGATGGCGGCACTTTTGCACTTGACAGACAGATGTGGGCTGGGCACAGTGTCGGCAACTCAACGGAGCGGCGAGACCTGCGTCCACGCCGGCTGATTGAGCTCGACTCTTAGGCGGAGGAGAACGCGATGGCGATCGGTCGTCGGCGGTGGTTGGGCGTGTTGCCTGCCCTTGCCCTGGTGGTTGGAGCGACTGGCGTCGCTGCTCAGAGCCCCTCGACGGGTGAATACGACGGCGTGACCGTCAACGTGGTGACGTTCAGCGGTCCGCCCATCGCGGAGCCGCTCGAACGCTACGCAGTCGAGTTCGAGGCGGCTACGGGCGCCACGATCAACATCACCAAGTACCCATTCAGCGATCTGTACTCGAAGGCCCTCGCCGACGTGGCCACCGGGACCAACAGCTTCCAGCTGATGACCCTTGCCGCCCCCTGGGTGGCTGACTTCGCATCCGCCGGTTACGCAGCGGACCTCACCGACAAGATCGCCAACGACCCCGAGATCGCCTGGGACGACATCATGCCGTTCTTCCGCGACATCGTGGCCCAGTACGCGGGGAAGGTCGTGGGCGTGCCCATCGACGGCGACTTCACGATGACCTACTACCGCACCGACATCCTGGGTGCCGACGGCGTCGCACCGCCGAAGACCTGGGACGAGTATCTCCAGATCGCCGAGAAGTACGACGGCAAGGACCTCAATGGTGACGGCGTCCCGGACTACGGTTCGTGCATCTCCAAGGCCCGCAGCGGCGTCGGCACCTGGCTCTTCAATGGTGTCCTCAGCTCATTCGTGCAGACGATGGGCACGGGTCAGGGGACCTTCTTCGGCGACGACATGACGCCACTCATCAACAACGAGGCAATGGGCGCCGCGCTTGATTTCTGGAAGACCTCGATGGAATTCGGGCCCCCGGACGAGAACAACCTCGACCAGCAGGGCGGACGCGACATGTTCACATCCGGCCGTTGCGCCTTGGCCATCGATTGGGGTGACACCGGAGTCCTGGCCATCGATCCGGCCACGTCCAAGGTCATCGACAAGGTCGGCGCAGTCCAGATGCCCGGCTCGACCAACGTGCTCGATCGGGCAACCGGCAAGCTGGTCCCGTGTGACGCGACCATCTGCCCCAACGCCATCGACGGTGTCAACCACGCCCCATTCGCAGCCTTCGGCGGCTGGTCAGCGGTAGTCAATGCCGCCGCAGACGAAAAGACCCAGGCAGCTGCCTATGACTTCGCGGCATATGTGTCGAACCCGACGCGCTCGAATATCGACGTGACACACGGTGTGACGGGTATGAACCCCTATCGTCTCTCCCAGTTCGGTGACAACATGGCGAACTGGGTGGCCGCGGGCTTCAGTGAGGCCGCTGCCTCGAGCTATCTGGGGGCCATGAAGGACAGCCTCGACAATCCGAACATGGCGGTCGACCTCCGGATCCTGCAGTCCAACAACTACACCAACGTGGCCGAAGACCAGGCCATCTCGCAGTTCCTGGCCGGCGAGCTGACCAAGGAAGAGGCGATGCAGCAACTGTTCGACAAGTGGCAGGAGCTCACAGACTCGATCGGGCGTGAGGTCCAGGCAGCGGCGTACGCCGCGAGCCTCGGTGTCCAGCGCTAGTCAAGACACGCGTCTCGAATCCCAGGGTCCGGTCCTCTCGGGACCGGACCCTGTTTCGACTGTGCGCGTGGATGCACCAGCCAAGAGCGATTGGAACAACCCTCGTCTCGCGCGGAACCTCTTCCTGTGGCCTGCGCTCATCGTGGTCCTCATCCTCGCGATCTTCCCGCTCATCGCATCGCTCGTGCTGGCGCTCTCCAAGGTGTCGCTCGTCAAGGGCGGCTTCAAGATCGACTTCGTGGGGCTCACCAACTTCCGGACGCTGTTCCTGGGCTCCGAGCGCACCCACGTCCTGGGTCAGGCAGGCACGCCGACCCTGGTCGGCTGGCTGGTGTTCCTCGGCGGCACCGCGCTCCTGCTCGTGGCGTTCGTGCGCACGGTGCGCAGCCGCAAGATCCGGCCACTGGGACTGATCGGTCGCGCGGTCGGTGGCCTGTTGCTCGTCCTACTGTTGTGGTCCGTCGCCACGACCGTGCTCGGCAGTGGCGGCCGCCCAGGGACCCTCATGGTCACCATCGTCTACGCCTTCTCCGGGACCCTGCTGACGTATCTGCTGGGCTTGGGGCTCGCTGTCCTGACGACCCAGCGTCTGCGCGGGCAGCGGTTCTTTCGGATCGTGTTCCTGGTGCCACTCATGATCACTCCCGTCGGCGTTGCCTACATGTTCCGGATGCTCACGGACACCGAGAAGGGCCCCATCACCCCCTTGTGGCGCGCCGCAGGTCTCTCCGACTTCACACTTCTCGGTGACCCATGGGGAGCCCGGCTCGCCGTGATCATCAGTGACGTCTGGCAATGGACGCCGTTCATGTTCATCGTGCTGCTGGCCGCCCTCGAGGGCCGGGACCTCGAGACGGAAGAGGCCGCCACCGTGGATGGAGCAAGCAAGGCGCGGATCTTCCTGAATATCACCATGCCAGCATTGATCCCGGTCAGTGCCACCGTGATCCTCATCCGGCTGATCGAGGCGTTCAAGATCATCGACCTGCCGAATGTCCTCACCAACGGGGGGCCAGGCACGGCAACGGAGTCACTGACCCTGCAATCGTTCATCTCGTGGCGCGGCTTCGATCTGGGCTCGTCGGCGGCCATCGCGTACACGCTGCTGGTCGTGGTCACGATGGTCGGCATCGGCTATGCGACGTTCATCATCCGACGCACCCATTCGATGGTCTGAGACATGACTGTTTGCGCCGGGATCCAGGCGTGAAGAATCCGCTCCGGAAGCGCACTGCGCTGGACCTGTCGCCGCCGGCCAAGGTCGCTGGATATGCGTCCCTGATCGTGTGGGCGATCATCGTGCTGTTCCCGATCTACTGGCTCGTCATCACGTCCCTGAAGCTGCCCATCCAGGTGGCTGCCGGTCCGTTCTACATCCCGGGGATCGACTTCACGCCGACATTCGACAACTGGCACTACATCCTGGTCGATCGCTTCAGCGATACCGTGAGGCCGTTCGCCAATACCATCATCGTCGCGCTCTGCAGCTCGACCCTCGCGCTCATCCTCGGGTCATCCGGTGCGTATGCGCTGGTGCGGTTCCACTACCGACCCCGCATCGGCGTCATCGCCATCTGGATCGTGGTCATCCTTGGCACGTTCGTCGCCGTGGCCCTGGGAGCGCCGTGGCCGCTGGCGGTGGTAGCGGCCATCGCTGTGCTCCTGATCCTGCTCCAGACGGTCGGCAAGCGGTTCAAGCGGACTCTCGCCAACAGCGATGTGTCGTTCTGGCTCATCTCGCAGCGGATGATGCCGCCGGTCGCGGTGGTCATCCCCATCTACGTGCTGTTCCAGACGATCGGCATGCTGGACACCCTGCCGGCGCTCATCGTGACCTATACGGCAGCCAACCTGGCCATCGTCGTGTGGCTCATGCGTGACTACTTCCTGTCGATCCCCCTCGATCTGGAGGAGTCGGCGAGCGTCGATGGCGCCTCGTCGTTCCGGACCTTCCGGTCCATCATCCTGCCCATCTCGCGGCCGGGACTGGTCGCGACCTGGATCCTGGTCCTGGTGTTCTCGTGGAACGAGTACCTGCTCGCCCTGTTCCTGTCGTCAGCCAATGCGCAGACGATGCCCGTGATGGTGGCGGCCCAGAACTCGACCCGAGGCCCGGAGTGGTGGTACATGTCGGTGCTCATCCTGTTGATGATCATCCCGGTCATCATCCTGGCCGTCGTCCTGGAGCGCTTCATCGCCAGCGGAGCTCTCAGGGGGGCCGTGAAGGGCTAGCGATGCAACCTCGTCAGCGATCGGCTATCACAATGGATCACATCGGAGGTCAGCATGAGTGAACGCGCCGGTTGGGGCATCCTGGGCACAGGCGGCATCGCGCGAACCTTCGCGGCGGCCGTGCAGGTGTCGGCGTCAGGGCGCCTGGCAGCCGTCGGCAGCCGCGATCCCGCACGGGCGGAGGCGTTCAGCCGAGAGTTCGGTGTCACGCGGAGTCACGGCTCGTACGAGTCACTCCTCGCCGACCCGGCCGTCCAGTTCGTCTATGTGGGGACGCCACACACGACCCATGTGGAGCTGTCGGTCGCGGCACTGGAGGCGGGCAAGCACGTGCTGTGCGAGAAGCCGATAGCGGTGACGCAGCAAGGTGCCCAGCGCATCGTGGACGCGGCTCGTCGCGCCGGGGTGTTCATGATGGAGGCGTTCGCATTTCGGGTGCACCCGCAGACCAGCCGGCTCATCGAGCTGCTGGACGCGGACGAGATCGGCGAGGTTCGCTCGGTGCGGGCCACATTCGGCTTCGATGCAGGTCCATCGCCCACCAACTACCTGTTGCGGCCGGATCTGGCTGGTGGCGCGATGCTGGACAACGGCTGCTACACCGTGGCATTGACGCGACGGATCGCGGGCCAGGTCATGGGTCGCCCGTTCGCCAACCCCGACAGGGTCATCGGAGCGGGTCTGTTGCATAGCCCCACGGGTGTCGACCTGGATGCCTCCGCCGTCACCTGGTATGAGGGCGGGTTCAGCGCCCAGCTCCAGAGCACCATCCGGACCGAGGTGGACAAGACGGTCGTCATCACCGGTTCCAAGGGGTTCATCCGTCTGCCGGCGGCGTACCTGCCTGGTCGTCCGGACCGGTTCGGCGGCACGCCGCGGATCATCATCGAGCGGCACGACGAGACGCCCAAGGAGATCGTGGTGCCCGCGGACGGCGCACTCTATACGGTCGAGGCGGACGCGGTCGTAGCACGCGCTCGTGAGGGCCGCACGGAGGCGCCCGAGATGACCTGGGACGATTCACTCGGCAACATGGGGGTGTTGGACCGCTGGCGAGCCGAGGTCGGCGTGCACTACGAGGAGGCGGTAGAACGATGTTGATCCGATCGCAGACCATCAGTCGCGAGCTCGCTCGTATCGGGGTGGACCGGGCGGTCGAGACGGCCGTCGCGCTGGGCTGTCGTGTCTGTATCGCGATCATGGACACCAGCGGCCAGCTTGTCAGCTACGACCGCATGGACGGCGCGCCATTCCAGTCCGCGCAGCATGCCCAGGACAAGGCCTACTCCAGCGCCGGGAACCACACCGCGACCCACGAGTTCTGGGACATGATCAAGGGTGACCCGTGGCTGGTGAGCGGAGTCGCCAAGATCCAGGGTCTCTCCTGGTTGGGCGGAGGTCGACCCGTGCTGCTTGACGGCGAGCTCATCGGGTCGGTGGGCGTCTCTGGCAGCTGCGGCATGCCGCAGGACCAGGCCATCTCGGAGGCGGCCATCCAGGCCATGCTCGAGACTATCGCCGGCGGGGCGCCAGGGTGATGACCCCGGCTGGTCGCGCGGCATATCCGCTGTTGCTGTCGCCGTTCCGGATCGGAACGGTCGAGCTGCAGAACCGGTTCGTGTTCCAGCCGCACTTCACGGCGCTGCTCGCCGATGACAGCATGCCCAACGACGTCCTCAAGGCGTACTTCATGGAACGCGCGCTGGGTGGCGCGGGTCTCATCGTCGATGGACACATGACCGTGATGGTCGAAGGGATGATGGCGCCGCACTACATCCGTGCCTGGGAGGAGGACTTCATCCCTGCCTATCGCATGATGACGGACGAGATCCACGCCACTGGGACGAAGATCTTCGGGCAAGTGACGCACGCCGGCCACACCAGCTTGACCGAGCCGCCGCAGACACTGTGGGCGCCCACCCAGATGCCCGAGCCATCCAGCCCCCACACCACGAGGGCGATGGACCTCACGGACATCCGGCGCACCATCCGCGGGTTCGGCGAGGCGAGCCGCAACGTCATCCAGGCCGGCGCGGATGGCATCGAGGTCAAGATCGCTCACGACGGGCTCCTCCGGAGCTTCGCGTCGCCCTTCTTCAATCATCGGACAGACGGATACGGCGGCTCATTCGAGAAGCGGATGCGCCTGCCGCTGGAGGTCCTGGAGTCGATCCGTGTGGCGATCGGACCTGACCACCCCATCGGCATCAGGCTGTGTCTGCACGAGTACACGCCCTTCGGCTACGAGCTCGACTACGGACTCCGAATGGCCGAGCGCTTCGAGCAGAGTGGCCTGGTCGACTACTTCAACTGCGATGCCGGAACATTCTCCAGCTTCTGGATGGAGATCCCGCCCGCAGCCATCGCGCAGGGCTTCTTCCGGCCGCTCAACCGGGAGCTCAAGAAGGTCAGCAGCCTGCCGGTCGTGGCATTCGGCCGTATCAAGGATGCGGACATGGCGGAACGCATCCTTGATCTGGGCGAGGCCGACCTCATCGGCATGGCCAGGGCGCTCATCGCCGACCCCGATCTGCCCCTCAAGCTGATGGAGGGCCGGCCGGATCAGATCAGGGCATGCATCGGCTGCAACGACGGCTGCATCCACCAGGTCATGCAGGTGAAGCCGATCCGTTGCATCCAGAACCCGGGTGCCGGACAGGAGCAGGTGTACAGCGAGCGGTTGCTCCTCCGGGCCAGTCAGCCCCGGAACGTGGTCGTCATCGGTGGCGGCCCGGCCGGCCTGAAGGTGGCCGAGATCGCGCGAAGACGGGGCCATGATGTCACCCTGTTCGAGCGGGCGCCGATGTTGGGCGGCCAGGTCCGACTCGCAGCCCGGCAGCCGTTCCACGAGGAGGTGGCCGAGGTGACCGCCTACCTCGAGGCGTCGGTCCAACGCCTCGGCGTCGATGTGTGGCTGAACGCCGAGGCCAGCGTGGATGGCCTCATGGACCTGCGACCGGACGCGATCATCGTGGCCACGGGCTCGCAGCCGGACATGCCCCCCCACCGACGGGGCGCGACGGATCCCGACGCAGGCGCGATCGCGCGATCGCGCGGCCTGCAGGTGACGAATCCCGTGCCCGGGCTTGACCGGGACCTCGTCCGCTCCGTGGATGACGTGCTGGCCGCTCCGCCGGCTCCGGCGACTCGCGTCCTCGTGATCGACGCGCACGGTCATTGGGAGGCCTCGGGTACCGCCGAGTTCCTGGCCGACCAAGGCTGCCACGTTCAGGTCGTCACGTCGCGGGTAGAGGTGGGATTCGGCCTGGAGGCCACGAACAAGGTGATGTTCCACCAGCGTGCGAGGGACAAGCGCATCGTGCTCTCGCCGTCCGTTGAGGTGCTTGCCATCGAGGAGGCGGGCGTTGCGGTGGAGGACCTGCTATCGGGTGCACGTCGCCGGATCGATGGTGTCGACCTGGTCGTGCCGGTCTATCCGCGCGTCTCCCGCGACGACCTCTACTTCATGCTGTTGGACCGACTTGGCGAAGACAGCGACGTCTACATCGCGAGGGTCGGCGACGCGTCATCCCCCCGTCTGCTGCAGACCATCCTCCTTGAGGCCCAACACGTCGGGATGACCCTGTGATGGGCGCCAAGATCTGCGTCTGCCTGAAGGTCGTGCCGCGTGCCGAGGTGCAGCTGCGTATCGAGGAGGCGACCCACCGTCTCGATCGGTCGGGCGCCAGCGAGCTCAACCCCGCCGACGAGTACGCCATCGAGGAAGCGCTGAGCATCGCGGCCAGCCTGGACGCGGAGGTCGTGGCGGTATCCATGGTCCCCTTGTCCGGGGTGGAGACACTGCGGCACGCGCTGGCCCTTGGCGTCGATCGCGTCGTCGCCATCAGTGATGTGTCCCTCGCAGGTGCGGACATGGTCGTCACGAGCAGAGTGCTAGCGAAGTTCCTGGAACGGGAGGCGCCTGACGTGATCGTGCTTGGATCGCAGGCCATGGATGGCCGCGGCGCGATGCTGGGCGGCGCCATCGGACAACACATGGACTTGCCGGTCATGTCGGGCGTCCGCAGTGCCCGCGTCGAGGGCGGCCGACTTCGGGCGACGCGTCTGAGTGCCGACGGAGAGGTCGTGCTGGAGACGACGATGCCCTGCGTCGTGGCACTCTCGGGATCGGCCAATGTGCCGCGCTATCCCTCGTTCCGCGACATCGTGACGTCGAAGCGAAAGGACATCAGCGTGATATCGGCCGCCGACCTGGGGCTGGTGCCGTCCGAGTCGGGACCGGCAGGCAGCCGCACGCACGTGATCGGCATCGCCCCTCGACCCGTCCGCCAGGCAGACGCGGAGATCTTCGTGGGTGAGGATGGTGCAGCCGCATTCCTCGTCGATGTCCTTGACCGTGCGGGCTTGACATGAGCGGCGCTGACATGAGCGGCTCTGGGTCGGACGCCCCACTGGTATTCATCGAGGTCCGTCGTGGCGCAGCCACGCCCGGATCACTCGCCTTGTTGGCAACGGCGCGCCGGTTGGCGGGCGCAGCTGCCGCGGTCGTCTGCGGGCCTGACTCCGAGCACGTTGCCAGGACACTGCCTGGCTACGGTGCGGACGAGGTTTGGTTCGCGGATCAACCCACCTTCGATGCGGAGCTGCCGGGGCCCATCATCGACGCCGTGGCTGGGCTGATCGTCGCGCGCGGGTTCGCGACAGTGCTTCTGGAGACGTCCGTGGCCGCCGTGGAGGTCGCGGCGAGTCTGTCCGCACGGTTCGACGCCGGCGTCAACTGGGACCTCCAGGATGTCGAGATGCGCGACGGCCAGATGGTCGGCACTCGTCTGGCGCTGGGTGACACGGTGGTCGTTGACGTTGGCTGGACTGGCGAACTGCGACTTGCATCGTTCCGACTCGGCGTGGGCGAACCGGTGGAGCAGCAGGTGCCCGGATCGGTCCAGCGTCTGGAGCCCAGCATCAGCAGCCGCGCGTTGCGCACTACCATCCACGAGCGCCGCGATTCGACGCACGAGGGGGCGCAGCTCGTCGATGCAGCGGTCATCGTGGCTGGTGGTCGCGGGGTCCGTGACGCGGCGAGTCTGCAGCTGCTGGAAGCGTTGGCGTCGGCTCTGGGTGGCATGGTGGCCGTCTCGATGCCGCTCGTCGACCGCGGCTGGTACCCGGTCAGTGCCCAGGTCGGGCAGACCGGCCAGAAGGTCAGACCCCGTCTCTATATCGCCTGTGGTATCTCCGGGTCGCTGGCGCATCGCGTGGGCATGGAGAAGTCGGGCACCATCATCGCCATCAACTCCGACCCGAGCGCCTCGATATTCGGGCTCTGTGATGCGGGTGTCGTGGGCGACCTGCACGAGGTCGTGCCCGAACTCACGCGACTCATCCGGGCTCGTCGAGCAGCCGAAGCCTCAGCCGCCGGGTGAAGGCCGCGGTGACCAACTCCCCGCGACCGTGCCCAGGAGACTGATCATCCCCAGGTCGTCGGGCAGGAAGTCCTGGAACACGACCCGATCCGCACCCGCGTCGGCGAACTGCCTGATGCGCCCGGCCACTTCATCCGGAGTCCCGACCAGCCACACGTCGCCGTGCTCAGCGGCCCATTCGGCTGCTCCGCCGGGGTACTCGAACGTTGCCCGGATGGATGTCAGCCGAGCATCGGTCGCTGCTCGATCCTCGCCCACGACGGTGCCCAGCAGCACTGATCGTGTGACCGAGCGTGGATCACGTCCGATCGCCGCGCATTCGGCGTCGAGCATCTGGAAGGCGCGTCGGGCTGCCTCTGCGCCGCAGTAGTAGAGATTGAGCTCGTCTGCCAGACGCGCGGCCATGCGTACCCCTCGGGCAGCGCCGCGGGTGCCGACGATGAGCGGCGGCCTTGGACGCTGCACAGGCGGCAGCACGAAGAGGGCATCCTCCACGGTGTAATGGTGACCTCGGAAGGACCAGCCCGCGGGTCGTGCCCAGAGGCCCGAGACGACCTCGAGCTGTTCCTCGAGCAGGTCCAGGCGGGTGGCCAGATCCGGAAACGCGAAGCCATGTCGACGATGCTCGTCCGCGTGCCACCCGGCACCCAGACCAAGCTCCACCCGTCCGTCGCTCATGTGGTCGATCGTCGCCACGACCTTGGCCAGGTTGCCGGGATGGCGGAAGGTCACGGGCGACACCAGCGTCCCATGACGGATGGTGCCTGTCTCCCGTACCAGACCAGCGATCACCGCCCAGCCATCACTCGTCTCACGGCCACTCGGGCCGGGAAAGCTCTCGTAGTGGTCTGACCGGAACAACGTGTCGAATCCAGCGCCTTCCGCGCGCTGGGCCAGGATCACCTGCTGCCTCCATGAGATCCCCTGCTGTGGCTCGATCATCAGGGCAAAACGCATGACAGACGCCTCTATGCAGGCTGTTGGGGCCGTTGGGCCGGCATGCAGCCCCGGAGGTACTCGCTGGAGGCGCGGAGTTGGGCGGTGACGTACTCCAGTGGCCAGTCATGCGTGCCGTGGCACTTCATGCTGGCGACACCCTCGTAGCCGACGGTAGCGAGGTTGGCCAGCAGGACCTTGAAGTCGAGCGTGCCATCCGGGCGTGGCAGTTGCTGCTCGCCGGGACCGAAATCCAGGCCGTCCTTGCCGCGCTCATAGGCGTGGTCGATGTCCCACAGGTAGTAGAAGAACAGCTTCTTGCGCTCCATCAGGAAGGCAACGACCTCACTGATGGTCTCCTGCATCACCCACAGATGGGGAGGCGCCACGCACACGCCCAGGTAGGGCGAGTCGATGTCCGTGATCAGTCGCTTGATCTGGGCGAGTGAATCGACTCCCTCATCCCAGCGTTCGGCTTCGTGTCCGCCACTCTCGAAGTCTGCCGTGAAGGGCACCGTCAGGTGATTCTCCACGGCGATCTTCACGCCTGTCCGCTCGCACACCTTAAGCAGTCCCGGCAGGAACCGCGTCACGAAGTTCGGATAGTGCTCCTCGCAGTCGAAGACCACGTACGGGATGTCCAACTCGGCGGCCATCTCGATGCGCTGGCGCATCTCGTCCTGGGTCTTGCCGTACATGGTGAAGCCTGTGGGCGTGATGGAATACTTGCGGAGGAGGCGCTTGATCTCGGCGATGTCGTCGCCGGGATTGATGTGATGCGCCAAAGGAGCGGCCGATGTCCACAGGTTGACATGGCTGAAGCCGAGGTCGGCCAACTCCCGCAGCGACACATCGAGCGAGAAGTCGTGATAGGGCAGGATCTCCGCGCCTAGCGTGAACATCGTGATATCTCCCGGTTGCTCAGGGGTTGAAGATGGCCTTTTCGGTCTCTCGGGCATGGAACATGCGGAACGCCTCGGCGGCCTGGTCGAGCGAGAACCGGTGCGTGATCAACTGCTCGACCGGCAGATCGTGGGCGATGATGAAGTCGGCGATCTCGGGATACTCCCAGCTCGCGAAGTACCAGGCGCCGATCACGGTCAGCAACTTGCGGATGAACTGGTTCGAGGGATCGATGGTCGTCGACCTGGATTCCCCGATGAACGCCACGGATCCGAATCGTCGTGCAGCATCCAGTGCGGCGTTCTGGCCCGCCGGACTGCCGGAGCATTCGAGTCCCATATCTGCACCCTCGCCACCCGTCAGCTCCCGTATCTGACTGGCCGGATCCACGACGCGGGAGTCGATGAGTGCGTCGGCGCCGAGCTTGGCGGCCATGGCAAGTCGCGTATCAAGGATATCCACCGCGAGCACTCGCGCGCCGCGCGCCTTGGCCACCAGGATCGCCGCCGCACCCATCGGACCGATGCCGAACACTGCCACGGTGTCGTTGCCGGACACACCCAGCCGCTTCTGGGTGCTGTACTGGGTGCCGATCATGTCCGTGGACAGCGCCGCCGTGTCGAAGCTCATGGCATCCAGGATGGGCAGACAGTTCACGGCTGGCACGACCAGATACTCCGCGTCGCCGCCATCGACGTCGAAGCCGACGCATCGCCACGCCGCGCACAGCATCCGGTAACCCCGCAGGCACCATCGGCAGTGGCCGCAGCCGAGGGCCAGGTGGACCGCCACCCGATCGCCGGGCGCCAGACCCACGACGCCGGAGCCGACTGCAGCGATCTCGCCTGCGGCCTCGTGTCCCGGGACGATGGCGCCCTTGCCGGCCGCCGCACCGCCCACGATCGGGGTGCCGTCGTAGAGTGTCATGTCGCTGCGACACAGTGCTGATGCGCGCACACGCACCAGCGCCTCGCCTGGTCCGGGGACGGGATCCTGGCGCTCCACGACATCGACGCGACCCGAGCCTGGGAGGAGCACCGCTTTCATGGATGAACCCCCCTCGCCCGCGTGCAGGACGTGCCGACGCAGCCAGTCAGGTCACGGCAGTCGACGTGTCCACGAAGCCAAGGTCCCCACATCAGGTCGGTCCGCCCGATCGGCCTGCGGATCACCTCGCGGATCACCTCG
>Ga0105047_10003111_pt1 | contig 29386 bp, 27 predicted proteins | sample MAT04_FD_78384 | JGI IMG/M metagenome (GOLD analysis project Ga0105047, IMG submission 78384) | Freshwater microbial communities from Lake Fryxell liftoff mats and glacier meltwater in Antarctica - MAT-04 (megahit assembly) | ecosystem: Environmental > Aquatic > Freshwater > Ice > Liftoff... | reverse complement strand
CGGCCAGCTTCTGGGCTAGACGTTACGGTGCTGGTCGTGGCTGCGGACGGTGCGGCCACGGGAGCTGCGCAACCAGCCACAACCAGGCCAATTACCAACAAAATGAGTAGCCGACTCGTTCGATTCCTTTTGCCTGTGCTATCTCCTGCCTGATATACCATCGCTAATCTTCTCCCGATTGATTTTTGTACAGCAAAGACTATTGCGACAATTTGCAATAGCAAACTATAGCAATTATATAGAATTTGCTCGATATGTCAATGTACAAAAAGTGATCAGTTTTCGTGTAACAGATGGGGAAAGGACGAATCGGCCTGACAATGGGCGCAGAGACCGGTCAGGACAAGATGATTGGCATCAATCGTAAATCCGTAGCGCTGTTGGATCTCGATCTGTAAAGCAGCCAGCGCGTGGGAATCGATCTCGATCTCTTGATGGCAGGCGCGGCAAAGCAAATGATGATGGGGTGATCGCCCGGCAATTTCATAGAAGACCTCGCCCGGCGCGACTTCGGCTTTGACGATCAAGCCGGTATTGAGCAGAAAATGCAGCGACCGATAGACCGTAGCCTGGTTGATCGCAGGCGCTTTGTGTTGGACGCGTTCCATAATTTCGGGCAAGGTTGTATGGCCCTCACCTTCGCAAATCGCATCCATCATGATCTGGCGCTGTGGGGTCATGCGATAACCCCGTTCGCGCAAAAATGCGACGTAATCCCAAGTGTTATGACTCATAAACAAGCTCCTGTTTTCTAGATACGCCCAAAGTGTAGCGCAAAGAGAGACAGGGGTCAAAGAAACCAGGAAACGGTCAGTCGCTAGTACAGTTGGGCGTAAATAGACCAATGGTAGTTCAGTGAGACAGTGAGACAGTGAGACAGTGAGACAGTGAGACAGTAGACAGTGAGACAGTAGACAGTGAGACAGTAGACAGTGAGACAGCCACTGACTCACTGACTCACTGTCCTACTGTCCTACTGAACTACTGAACTACTGTCCTACTGTCCTACTGAACTACTGTCCTACTGTCCTACCGTCTCACTGTCTTACTTAGGCCGCTCTGTACTAGGCATTACCTAGGCTAGCGATGTTCTTGCCAATAATGACAGGTTTTGGCTAGCGCGGTAATCACGTTTTTAATCTCATGCTCCAGGCGGAAAGCCGGGCCAGCGGGCAAGTAGAGCACACTGCCTTCGCGACGCACGCTGATATTTTCCACCACAATGGCGCGCAGTAGCCAAAGCGCCATTGCCTCGCTATGACACTGCACACCAATCCAGCCCAATGCCGAACTCAATTGAGTGCGCAGGCCGGTCGTCAGGCTAATCCCGCGGGTCAACTCGGCCAGGACACGACTATAGCCAACCCAATCGGCCTGTACCGCGGCGGGCGTGACGGGTTCCAAGAGCACATCGCGATGGGGTGGTCCACCGGCTAAGGCCAATTCGCAAAACGGGCTAGCGGGGTCATCACTACCCCACATTCGATCCCACGCAACCCGCCCCTCCTCATCATAAACCAAGGGGGCGGCACTCATGGGGGCGGCACTGACCGGCGGCCCACCCCGATAGCGCGGCGGCAGCAGCGACTCTACCAATGGGCGGCGATGGCGATGGCTCCCGCCCGCCCCATGTTGATGGTCAACGCGCCGCGGTTGGTTGCCAGTCAGCGCCGCACCTACTTGCTGCACAAGCGCGTCGATTACCCCAGCATGATCGCCTAGGGACGCGGCAACATGGATCGGCACATGCGGATGGTGCGCCTGTACCGCCATTGTCTGCGCCAGGATGTGCGGACCGCTACGCCCTGTGTGCAGCCAATAGGGCACCACGACAATCTGGCGTGCACCCAGGCATATACAGCGCGCAAGGGCCGTCGCAATATCCGGCTGAGTTTGGCAGTAGTAGCCCGTTTCTACCCAGCCATAGGGGCGGCCCTCCCACAGCAGGCGCGCAACTTTGGCCAGCGCCGCGTTATTTTCTGGATCATTGCCACCGCGCCCGACCACGAGCAGCGCCGTTTCGGCGGCAGCGATGCCCCGGTCATCCGCGGCCAGGGCTTCGGCGGCACGGGCAGCCAACGCCGCAATCAGCGATGGCTGCCCGCCCAGGCCCCGTGCATAGCGCATATCCAGCCCAAGGTTGCGCGCCCGCTCCCAATCCAGCGCGCCAAAGATCGCCGTGTGCTGATTATCATCGTATTCGAGAGCCAAGGGCAGCACTAGCAAACGGCGATAGCCAGCGTCGATCAACTGTTGGAAAGCGCCGAGGATCGGTTGCTCGCGGAATTCCAGCAGACAGGCAGTTGCCGGTAGGCGCAGGCGCATTTGCAGCGCAGGCAGGAGCGCACGATAAGCCGCCTCGGTTGCCCCTGGTTGACCCGCAGGGCCAAGGAGCAACAGGCCATCAAGCAAGGGGACGGCAGGAAAATCTGGCGTGGAACGTGGTAAAGGTTGAATCGACATTAATTTCTTTCACATGATCAGTTAGCTGGTAAACCAAGAGAGGAACAAGCTATCCCTTGCGTGCCCAATACCAAACCGCGGGCAAGGCCAGCAAAGCAAGCAACACGCCCGCACCGACCACAACACCCGGCAGTGTGGTAATTGGATTTTGCCACACATTGGGCGCCGTAGCGACCTGGCTGCTGGGCGCGGTGACATCCACAGTCGTTTGGGCTAAGAGATCATCCAAACCGCGCCGCCGCACATAGAGCGATACATCCCACAGCCCCGCCAAATTCTGGTACGCGCCTTCAGCAGCAAAGAGGCCACCCCCTAGGTCTGCCAAATCCAGCGTAGCCTGTCCCAATTCGGCAGTTTGATGCACAAATCGCAAACGCGCCAATTGCACCTCACCAATCGGCGAACCATCGACATGGGACAGATGAATGGCATAGCGATTCACGCCCACCTGATTGGGCGTGATCTGCAAATGAATCGAAAGATCATCGGCGGTGAGCACAGTCTGGAACAAACCTGGGGGCGCGTCAGCAGACGCGGCGAGAGGGACAGCAGGCACAGGCGTTTGAACCAGCATGGCTACGACCCCCATCAACCCCAACCCGACAAGCGATTCACCGCCAACTTGACGCAAGAAACGACCATAGTGGGTACCCACCCAGCCCGGCGCGGCGGGCATATTGGATGGGTTGCGCGCCAATTGGTGATTACGCAGCGCAATCAGCATGGCCAGCCCGACAAAGCCAAGCTTGGTCAGCAACAACCAGCCATAGGTGCTATCCCACAGCGAACGCCAAGTGCGCAATTGTACCAAGGTACTAAAGACCCCGGTACAGAGCAACACAAAAACAGCAATACTAGCCAGCAAGGAAAATGCGTGGATCACCTGGCGGAGCAGGGCTTGCTCGGTGCCGGTCGATTGTTTACGCAATTGCCAGAGCAGCCAAAGCAGCGCCAACAATCCACCAAACCAAATAGCCGCAGCAACGAGATGCACAAAGTCCACTAGGATCGCCCAGACGCTGCCTGGCACCGCGGCGGCATGGCTTACCAGTGGAAAGGTGAGCAGGACGCCCAGGCTCAACAACAGCGCGCCGCGCTGCACCAGAGTGCGCCGCTGATAGAGATGCAGTGTGGTGGCAATTGCCAAGAGCAGTAAAAGCACGGTCAGCATTTGCCGGACAAGGATGAGGCTGCCCAGGCGTGTGCGAAAGAAGAGGTCCATGGAAGCACCGCCTGCGCCACTCCCCCCCAGCGTCATCACCTGCGCCACGACCTGAAGCCAGCCGCCGATAAACAGCACACCAATCCCAACTATCAAGCCAATTCGTACGCTGTGTTCTACGGCAGCAATGAAACTTGCATTTGTGGACACACCACTGGCCGGGCCAGTTTGTGCCGCAAGTGCAAGTTGTTGAAAGGCCAACAGCCCGGTCAAAAACATAGCGCCCAACAAGACGAGCAAGCGACTGACAGTTTTGAGCGGGGTAGGCAACTCGTTGCGCGCGGCACCCTCCACGGTGCCCGCTACCGTAGCCGCAGCCCCACTGGGACGCGAACCATCTGTGTTGAGGATTGTCAACGGAAAGGAACCGATCCATTCATGGCCATCGGCGCGGGAAAGCGTACGCCAAACCACAGTATAAATACCAGAAGGTAAGTCATTGACGGTAAGCGTCAGGTGCATGGGATCGGTTGGATCTACGACAGCAGGACCACGGCCAACGATATCGCCTTGGGCATCCAGCAGGTGTGCCGTACTAAATTGCGATTCAAGCGGTTCGCTAAACCACATTTCGATCGTGGCGGGTGCGGTTGTCAATTCCTCACCGGCGGCGGGCAGAGAACGCACAAGCAGCGCATGGGCTTGCACCCCGCCAGCCGAGGAAACCAAGCCAAGCCAGAGGCCAAGAGAGAGTAGCCACATACGCCAGCGTGCTAGCCGGCGGAAAGTGCGATAGGTGTCCATTGATTTTCCTTCGATGCCTACTTGCACATGTGATGGCGGCAGGAATGAGTAAGGTGCAGGGTACAACCAATACGCTTGGCTATACGCTGCACCCTCAGTTAACGACCAATGAGCCGTACATCTACCCCATTATCTAACCCATTAAAGATGGCGGCGCCGCCTTACCACAACGGCACCCAACACCAGTGCCAACGGCATTGCTGTACCGAAACATTGCAGGTTGGATGAGGGCGCTGGTGCTGACGTGGGTGATACCGTTGCGACTGGCCCAGCAGAAATCGGCACAGTAGAAGTCGGCCCAGCAGTTGGCGGGAGCAATGTGCTGGTTGGCGAAACCGCTGTCTCTACCGTGACGCTCACGACAGCCGTCGCAGTCTCTGTTACTGTCGTCGTATTTGTCGTATTGATTGTATCGGTTAGGGTGCCAGTCGCCGCGGGTGCCGGCATAGCAGCGGTTTCGATAGTAAAGCGAAACTCACCCTGTCCTTCATGCCCATCTTCGGCGGAAAGCGCGCGCCAACGCACGGTATAGACACCTGCCGCCAGATCCGACGCGAGCGACACGTTCATGAGTTTGCGATCATCGTCGTCGATGGCAGTGTCGTCGAGATCAACTCGTGTGCCATCGGCACTGGCGACCTCGATACTGTTGACACCCTGTCGCCGGAAGATTTCCTGGGTAAACCAGATCTGCACTTGGGTTGGCGCGATGTCTACGACAGCATCGGCAGCCGGTACCGAACGATCATATTCGGCATGACCAACAGCGATACGCATTTCAGCAGGCAGGGCCAAACCCAGTGCGGTGACGAACAGTAGGGCCAGGGTGAGTTTACGCATGGATCAGCTTAGCCTCCAGAGCTATCAGTACCATTTTCATCTGCGCCATGATCGTCAGCACCTTCGCCACCGTGATCATCAGCCTCTGCCGCCCCATGATCGTCAGCGCCTTCAGCATGGCCAGCGCCCAGCATCTCGCCCGACCAATGTTCGGCAGCATGGGAGAGGCCATGTTGCACTTCATGGGTTTGGGTCGCCAGCGGGGCGGCGGTTGCCACATCATCATTGGTCAAGGCGGTTGCCAGTTCGGTCAACACGTTGGTCAAGGTCAGCGCGTCGGTCGCCATGCTTTCCGGCCAATCCACCGTCGAGAGCAAGCGCGCCACCCGCGCCACACGGCCCGCGTCACCCGCCTCGATCACCCCTTCCTCGTTGAGGCGTACATCCAGATCGTGCAGTCCCGCTGTGTCCAACAGATAAATCGCGGTTGTTACGCGATTGAGTTGACCGGCCGTCTCATGCTCTTCAGTGGCAATCGCAACTTCACCCAGCCAATATTCGGCGGCATGAGAGAGGCCATGCTGCACTTCATGGACTTGAGTGGCCAGCGGCGCAGCAGTTGCTACATCATCATTGGTCAAGGCGGTTGCTAGTTCAGTCAACACGTTGGTTAGGCTAATCGCGTCGGTCGCGATGGCTTCGGGCCAATCCACCGTCGAGAGTAGACGCGCCACACGGTTGACCGTACCCGCGTCACCCGCTTCGATGACGCCTTCTTCATTGAGGCGTACATCCAGATCGTGCAAGCCCGCCGTGTCCAGCAGATAAATCGCGGTGGTCACTTGGTTGGCGAGCGCAGCCGGAACAGTGCCATGCTGGTCAGCGTCTGTGGCGGCGACCAATTCGTCAACCTGAGCCTGTAGTGCGTCGATACGGGCTTGCAGATCTTGCAGGGTTGGCGCAGTAGCGTCGGTTGCCGCTTCGGTTTCGGCAGGCGTTTCTTCGGCGGGAGTAGGCGTCGCAGTCTGGGCAAGCGGCACAGCAAGGACAAGCGGTGGCTGAAAGAATAGGCAGCTACCGAATAGCAAAATCAAGGCAAAGGAAAGTCTCTTTGTCATCAGGTTTCTCCATGATGTTTCTTCTGTAGCGTTTCTTTTGAACAAGAAACGACAGACTTGTCGGGTATGGTTGTGCTAGGAACCATAGCTAGCCAATGGCTAGCTAGCGCACGGCATAGTCAGCTGAACGCAACCATCCAGGGTGTGAATAAAACGCCAACAGACCCACGGCGCGATCAAGCAAAGGGACAACTGAGATCGACGACGCAGCGCGTGGGATGAAGATGCATCACACCGAATGATATATTGGTTATGTGTAGCGGTGAAACGTTTACAGCGCAGCTAGGCGGGGCGGTCGTATGGGCACAGCAAGCAAAATCGATTCAGGGAAATGATGACGAAGCGCAATGGCAAAATGATGTAAGTCGAATTGTCTCGCCAGTCCGGCGCAGAGGAAGACGAGCAACAAAATCGAGAAGATCAGCAACTTGGGGGTGGACCGGCCCGGAATCGGCGCATCGGCGGGCAGACGCTCTGCGGGTATTGCCTTGCCATCCATCGGAGCAGTGCCGTGGCTTGCACCATGCTGTTCGTCATGAATTTGTACAACGGGCGTCGCAAGCACAGGGGTCGCAAAAATGAAATGGGGCAACCGGTGCGGATGGCTGGGTTCAGCCGCCGCGCCCCAACAGATGAAGGGCAGCACCAAAGCGAATAGGATCACATACAAGCCCAACAGCGCGCGCTGCCAGTTGCGTAAACAACCTGACAGGCAACGGCCCGTTCTAGACTTGACTGCATATCCTATGCGCATCTTCATCGGCTTATTTTAATAATAGAACAGAAAGTTCGGCAATATAATCGCAAGCATATCGCTAATTGCCGGTGTGATCATGTTCAGTTTCTGTTGGCATAGGCATATCCATCGTACCGTGATCCATAGTATCAGGTTCCGTCTCGGCACCGCCAAGTGGCAGAACCGGCACGGTGATCACGAATGTCTCGGCGTTGTCAAAGGTCAGGGTTAGCGTAAATGGCGTGTCGGGCTTGAGCGGAGCCCGCAGATTTTCCAGCATCAAATGCTTTTCCCCAGGCACAAGGATAAGGCTTGCGCCAGCCTCGATAGCAAAGCCCGCGGTGGGCTGCGTCATGCGCATGACACCATTATCGTTGATCGTTTCATGAAATGTAATCTGCTCTGCAATGTCGGACTGTGCCGCAACTAGGTGCACAGTCTGCGCGGTGCCATTCAGAACCGTTAGATAAACGGCACCATTGACGGCAACTACGGGTACTTCGTTGGCCATTGCCCCCACAACGGTAAGCTTGTTCGGAGTGACGGTCGGAATTGACGCCATGGAGCCCGCAACCGGTGATGGCGATTTGCCACAGCCCGCCAACAGCACAAGGGCGAATAGACTGGCCAGCCAAGGATTATATTTTTTCATAGGTCCGTCTCATTTTTCTTCTAATTCAAAGCGAAGCGCGGTATATTCACCCTGTGGAATGGTTCCGCGCAGGACATTATTGAGTTCAGGATTACCACTATCGGCACAGCCAGCCGTGCCATCTTCAAAATCTAATAAGGCGGTGTTGGCGTGCTGCCAGATGCCATCTTGTTCCAACATTACAGCGACTGCTTCCCCAACCGGCTTGATCGATTGCGGGTTAGAAATATAGAAACGTAGATCGTTCATCTGGGCTGTGCTTTGGGCAGTTCCCAAGGCGGCGACAGGTTGACTACAGGAAACCGCTTGTTCGCCAGCTTGCAGGGCAAACCGAATTTCCACTGGTTCTGGCGCCGCGGGGCCGTTGTGATGGTAGGTAGCGGCCAGGATTGGCAGCCAGCTAGGGCAAGTATACCCGCCAGCAAAGGCGGTACCCATAGACGGAAGTTCATCATTTAGTCATCCTTTACAGGTCTGATGCTTAGCATGTTCGGGCAAACTGATAGATACTCCGCTTAGGCGCGCATGTTGGATAGCACAAACTCAGTGGTATTTTCCATACACACGGGCACAAACTGTATCTGATTTTTCAATTAGGTTTTCGGTTGAATTGCAGTGCAGTGGTAGCGTGGCAACAATCATAAACCACCCTACGCACAAGATCGCTATGCGCGCGGTGGTGGCGTGGGAATGAGGGTAGCAACAAACGTGGCACCTGGTGGGGCCAGCCGATACGCGAGCCCAGGGCCATCGGCATTCATGGGTTGGGCAATGGCTGCCAGCCCAATCAGCGTGAGCAAGGTAGCGCCCATCTGCGCAGGGACCGAACGCCCCGCTGGCACTTGTGTTGATTCGGCGGCAGGCAACGGTCGCTTGTCCGTATGGGTGGTACAGAGTGTGGTACGCCCCAATTCCGTCAGCCATTGGCTCACATCCGTAATAGTGCCGGAAATGGTGCGGTCAACATGTTCATGCATGGGTGGATTCGCAAAAACAAAGTGAGCGCGGGCGTGTGGGTGTCCTGGTGTTGCTTGCGCGCCCCAGCAGATCAATGGCAAAACAAAGGCAAAAAGTCCTACATAGAAGATATGCAAGAAGTACAGCAAACGGTTGCAAGGAACATTGCTCACAGGAGCCCAGGTACACATAGGAGAAAAATATCATACGTCATAGCAAACAGCAATTTTTATATCATCTGATCACCAAAGTGGATGATCTACGTTTTTTGGTGTATTGACGCACGATCCGAAGCAAACTATACTCCCAACGATTTCAAAAATTTACGTAAGTATGGTGATGATAGCGATATATATAACCCAAGTTGTGACCTTAGATTTTTGCGTATAGAAATCATTTTTTGATCAACTACCAGAGAGAAATCGAAAAACGATGCATATTTACCTTGATGAAACCGTTACTACTTACTCAGCTATTGATCTAGATTTTAAGACGATAGAGCACTAAGTGGCATGTAGCTTGCCATTTTTGCTTCAAATCATCAATGCAACATAATCGAAACACACGCTGGTGAGTTCAAAAAATCGATGATTACGCGCAGTATTTCAAGGTCACAACTTGGGTTATATACCATAGATAGCGTAATATATATATCGTACCCTATCTATATGCAGAAGGCTTTGCGATATATTATTCATTAGCCATTCGTGGCAAAATTGGTTCATCCTAAGGAGGAAATCATGTCCAAGAAACTGGTAGCAGAGTTCATTGGCACTTTTTGGTTGGTGCTAGGGGGGTGTGGCAGCGCAGTGCTCGCAGCCGCATTTCCCGATGTTGGGATTGGATTACTCGGCGTTTCACTGGCCTTTGGTTTGACGGTACTGACGATGGCCTATGCCATTGGGCACATTTCTGGCTGCCACCTGAATCCGGCAGTCTCGATTGGCCTGTGGATGGGTGGACGTTTCCCCGCCAAAGATCTACCGGCCTATATTGTGACGCAAGTGATTGGCGGCATTGTGGGCGCGGGCGTACTCTACTTGATCGCCAGCGGCCAAGCCGGTTTTGATCTGGCAGGTGGTTTTGCCTCGAATGGCTACGGCGCACATTCGCCGGGTGGCTATACCATGGTCGCGGCACTGGTCACAGAAATTGTGATGACGATGATGTTTCTCTTGATTATTCTGGGGACAACCGACAAACGCGCGCCCCAAGGATTTGCGCCGATTGCGATTGGCTTGGGCTTGACCTTGATTCACCTGATTAGCATTCCGGTCACCAACACCTCGGTCAACCCAGCGCGCAGCACGGGTGTGGCGCTGTTCGTCGGTGATTGGGCCGTTGGTCAACTCTGGCTCTTCTGGGTTGCGCCGATCATCGGAGCACTCATTGGTGGGCTGATCTACCGCTTCTTGGAAGATGAGCAGAAAGTAGAAATCACTGGCAAGAAAGTGGAAGCCAAGAGACGCTAATAGATAAAACCCTTAAAAGTCATAGATAGCGTCTCGTGTATTATCGAGTTTATGGGTATGACTTTTAAATGGTTTGTCCATAAGCAAGCCCCACGCACGACCGGTCCACGAAGGTTCGCAACAGAAAACTTCGTGGACCGCCACGGCAACGATTTCAACGCAATTTTGCGCCAATCGCGGCCGCAAAATCTACAGCACATTCGGGTGCATAATGAAAATAAAGCCCCGGCTCATTCACCTCTAGTTCAATCAGACAGAAGGTCTCATCCGCTGTTACAACGCCATCGATGCGGGCATAGAGCGGCAGTTCCGGCAACTTGGCCAACAGCTCTTGTGCTTGCGCCAAGACAGCGACAGATGGCGACGTACGCACAATCTGGCCTTGATATTGGCTGTTGATGCGAAACTCGCCCTGCTGCGGTCGCTTGGCAACACCATGGGAAAAATGACCATCGACAAAGATCAACGACAACTCACCCGCGGCTTGAATCTCTGGCCGAAATTCCTGAATCAGCCATTTATCCGCTGCCCTTTGCGCGCGAATATTGGCCTGCCACGCCGCCAAATCCGCATACGCCACGTGTTCCACCAAGTGACCACTCGCGCCGCTGATCGGCTTTATGACGGCGCTCGTCCAACCCTGTTGCGCATAAATCAAGGTGGGGGTCTCGCCGGGCAGCAACACACGCGACACAGGCATAGGAACCCCGTGGGCTTGCAACTCTACCAAGTAACTTTTGTCGAGATTCCACTGCACCAATGTTGTGCTGTTGTAACAAGGCACGGCTAGAGTCGTCAACGCAGCCAGCCATGTGCTAAACGCTTGTGGATGATGATGATAATTCCAGTGGGCACGAAAAATGACCAAATCAGCGGCCTGAAAAACGGCCAGTTCGCTCTCCCAAGGCACAGGTGTCACTTGATGCCCCTGCTGGATCAGCGCCGTCGCCACCAACCTATCGCTTTGCGAAAAATCAGGATAGGCTTGATAGGTTGTAAAGATAATCTTTGCCATATTACCTCAACTCCCTCTACAGTGGAAGGGCGACACGCGATCAACCGAGTCAGCCCTGGGGCAAGTTCGCACACCTTTATTATACAGCTTCTTCCTTACCGCGCCCAACGTTTGCCAACACATCCTCGACAGTCAGCCAGGAGGTATGCGGAAAGAGGCGGGCAATTTGCGCAGCAAAGAGTGGCGACGCACGCAGCAGATCCGCCGGGGGGCCATCGGCAATGATTTCGCCCTGGCTCATTAGCAGAACGCGATCGGCCAAAGCCGCCACCAATTCCACATCATGGCTGACCAACAGCATTGCTTTGCCTTCCATGCGCCACATTTTGAGCAGCGCCATCAACTGTACCTTGGCCAGATAATCTAGCCCGCGGGTTGGTTCATCGAGCAAAATTACCGCGGGTTTGGTCACCAAGATCGCGGCCAACGCCACGCGTTGGCGCTCGCCCACACTCAGGTCACGTGGGTAGCACTCGGCTTTATCGGCCAATCCCAACTGTGTCAACAGGGTTTCCACCACCCCAAGCGCGGGGTGCAGCCCATGATTACGCAGGGTGATCAGGAGTTCTTCGCGCACGGTATCGGCAAAGAGCAAAGCGTTGGGGTCTTGGGGCAAATAGGCCACTTGGCGACAAATTTCGGCCACGCTCAACCCTTGGGTAGTGCGCCCATGGATCGTCACCGCACCGCGCGCCACGCGTACCAAGCTGACCAGACTTTTCAGCAAGGTCGATTTACCCGCGCCATTACGCCCTAGCAACGCCACAATCTCGCCTGGGGCAAGCGCCAGATTCACCCCATGCAGAATCCGTTGTGCGCCATAAGCCACTTCCAGATTGCGCGCCTGGAGCAGCGGCGGCTTGCCCTGGGTCACAACAGCCGGGGGCACAGGGTGATCCGCAAGCGACGCGACAATCTGACGGTTAAAGGATAAGCCTTCTTTCACGGTCAATGGCAGGGGATGCCAACCCAGCGCTTTAGCGAGTTGCACCAGCGGTGGTCCCAAGTCGATCGCCGCCAAAACATCGCGCGGCGTCCCACTGATCGGCGCGCCACCCTTTCCTGGCAGATAGACCACCCGATCGACAAAAGGCAGAACCCGTTCCAGGCGATGCTCGGCCAGAACAACCGTCAAGCCGTGATCCTGATTAAGACGCACCAGCGCTTGCAGCACCTCTTCTGCCGACTGCGGATCGAGTTGCGAGGTCGGCTCATCAAGCACTAGGATAGTCGGACGCAAGGCCAGCGCCGCGGCAATTGCCACGCGTTGGCGTTCGCCGCCCGATAGTGTGGCAATCGGACGCTGGCGCAACGCGGCCAAGTCCAGCAGATCAAGCGTCTCTTCGACGCGCAGGCGCATGGCTTGGGCCGGCGTGGCCGCATTTTCCAGGGCAAAGGCGATCTCTTCCTCCACCCGCTCCATGACAAATTGCGCTTCTGGATCTTGAAAGACAAATCCCACATGACGGCTCATTACGCGCGGGGTAGCCAACACGGGGTCCAGACCATTGACGCGCAGCTTCCCTGTTAATGTACCACCGCTAAAGTGAGGCACGAGCCCATTGAGCAGCCGTAGCAGTGTCGATTTGCCCGCGCCCGATGGCCCTACCAGCAGCGTAAATTCACCGGCATGAAAATGCAGGTTGAGCTTGTGCAAAACGGGGATAGTAGGGGTCGCGGTGTCGGTCGGATAGCAATAGGTAACTTGGTCGAAGGTGATCATCGGCGGGCCTCTACCATTTCCGTTGGGCGTTCGTTGGGGCGCGGGGCAGGCGGTTTGGGCAACCCATCCAGCAACAGCGCAAGGACGGGCATGAGCAAGCCCCAGGTTGCCAGCCCAAGTGGTATAGCAAAAGCTGGCAGCGTTAGGGTGGGATAAGGATAGTAAAAAAGGCTGACCCGGTCTACACCTGGCACGGGCAGCAGAAAACACACAATCACCAACAGCGCGCCGCACAGCACCAGCCAATCGCGCCCACGCCAGGGCGCAGGACGATAGCGCGTATGGGGTTGACTACGCCCGGCACCCCACAGCGCAGCAATCAGCACGGCACTGCCACCTACCAGCAACCCCATACTCAACAACGTCCGAACCGTCAACATCTGGACCAGCAGCCCACCCAATACACCCACCAAACCCAGCAATACCATCACTTGTGTTGGCAGCGTGTAGACGACGGCAGCTTGGCTGGCGAATCCACGCGCCATCATAGCTTCGGCCAGTTGAAATGCATGTTCCAGGCCCCCCGTAAGCAAGGGCAGCAATAAGGGTAACCAACAGCGCAGGCCGCGCACCTGATGACCGCGAATGGCTTGGGCTTCCTGAATTTGTTGCAGCCGCCGTACGGTGACCGGCGCAAAGGTAACTGCAATCGCCACCACCACCGCCACAGGGTAATAGGCCCGCGGGATCAAACCAACCAATGCCCACACCGGCAGCACGCCATTGACCACGCCAAAGGCCAGCAACAAAGCTAGCAACACCAGACCATTCAACGCGCCATAGAGCAACGCTTCTAGCGTAATCGGGCCGCCGAATAAGGGCAGCCAAGCTGGCAAATGCAACAAGCTATGCGTGCCGACATGCACATTCAGCGCGTTGAAGAGGGCGGTGCTCAGAATCATCACCGATCCCCACCGCCAGGGCGACAACGGGGGACGCGTGAAATGCTGCCCTAGCACCAAGCGCGCCGTCACCATGACAGCCGCCAACCACAGCAAAATCAAACCCAGATAGAGTGGGTTGCGCGTGGTCGTTACGCCGATCAAGATAGCCAAGAGCCAACTCACCCAGGCAACCGGATGCAGACGCAACGAAGTCAAGCGTCACCACTTACCAATATGGCGGGGGTCTCACTAGTCATTGCACCGGGCGCGGCAACCGCATCATAGTGAAATTCGAACCTTTGCTGAAAGCGCTGGAGCACGCGCAGAACGGGTGCCCCAGCAATCAGGATCAATGTCATGTTACCCACCAAGCACAGAAAATCCCACAGCAGCGAAGTAACCAGATAAAACAGGACATAGCGACGTAGCGTTTCCACCAGTTGAATGCCTGGTTGCCAAGATTGCTCCACTGCGCCCACGGCAAAAGGCCAAAACCAGAGATTCATAATCGCGCCATAGAGCAAGCCCCACAACCCGCCAAAGCCGGCCAACACCCACAAGGTAACCCGTGCTTCGTCGCCACCCAAGCGGCGCAACCAGCGGATCAGTGGGCGACACAGCGGTGCGCTTATGCCCACCCAGCCCGCGGTAAACATCTGATAGGGCAGCCAAGGCCCAACACCACCAGTGATCAGCGCAGATACCAACAGGGTCAATACACCCATGAGAAAGCCAAAGCGACTTCCATAGACATAACCCGTCAAGACAATCAGCAGAAAAATAGGGCTAAAGCCACCTGGACCGGGGATAATCGTTTCGGCATAGCGCAGCGTCGCGTTGATCGCCACTAGCACGCCCAATAGTGCCACCGTTTTGGTATTTACCATCTGGCTTTGTACCTCTAGCAGCAGCACGCCCAAACAGAGCAACACCAGCAAGGTTGTCAACAACGGCGCATCTGTCGCATGGGCCATGGCACTATCGGTTGTTTGAAGAGTGGCCGGCCACCAGAAGGGGTAGAGAAAGGCCAATACGCCAATCAGGTTGGTCAAACTGTAGAGCAGCACTGGATAGAGTAACCGGACGCCAGATCGAGGAATCATACGCTGTTAGCCTCCACGGCGGACCAACCAGAGCAGGCCAATGACCGAAAAGATAGCTACAGGAATCACCACTACCAGCGCCACCCCACCCAGCAGTAGCAACAACTGGCGTTGTCCACTGGCGGCGGGCGGCGGCATCACCCGCTCGATGGGGGCCAGGGTAAGCGTTGCAATCGATACAAGATTGCTCGGCGTTGTCGCAGTTGGCGTAGCAGAGACTGCAGCAGCCAGCAGCGACCCAGGTACTTGGCTAGTAGACGTGACTCCCGATGGTTGAGCAACCTGGGCAGACAGGTTCGCCGCCGACAGTGGCATACTAGGCGTGATCACAAGCGTTGCACTCAGTGTTGCAGTAAAAGTGGGCAGCGGTGGCGTGGTGGCGGTAGGCAAGGGGGTTACAGTCCAAACGGCGCTGGATGGCACTAACATAGTGGTCGCCACGCCAGCCACACTGGTCGGCGGGGCAAGCGTGGGGATCGGCGCTGCGGTGGGTAATGGCGTGACCGTGGGCAGTGGCGTTATTGTCACCGTGGGCCAGGGCGTCTGTGTGGCGGCGGGCACAGGTGGCAGGGTAGCAGTCGGCCAGGGTGTCTCGGTCGCCGTCGGGATCAGGGTTTCTGTCGCCGTGGGCAATGGCGTTTCAGTCATGGTGGCAGGGGGCGTGACCGAAGGGGTTGCTGTCGCCATCGGTGGAGGCGCGCAAATATCACCAAAAGCCAGGATCGGCGGCGGGCTAGCCTTGTCCACCGTGCCCGCGCCCCACGCCCACCCCTCGACTGCGCCGGGTAGCACGGTGCTACCCGCGGCGCCCAAGCTTGAATAGCGCCAACTGTCATTCACCCATTGCCAATACGACCAATAGATACAAGTTGCGCCCTCACACTGGCAAAAACAGCCCTGCTGGGGAAAGGTACACCCTTCTTGATCAATGCTACAGATTGCCGTACCCACGCCGCCACCAGCATCAACATTTAATGCCAGCCCAGAGCGCGCCAAGAGATCATAGCCACTAATCTGCGGCTCGGCGAAATCGACACAGCGTGTTACCACCGTACCATTGCCATGCATCACGATCAGACCCGCTTGATTCGTTACCTGGGCGGAGACAGGGCCAGGGAGCAACACCCCCCAGCCCCAGAGACCAATCAAGAGCAGTAGACCGCGCAGGGATAGCCCTACAACCCTAGCAACTTTGCCACAATCGAGCTGCTTGCTTGGTGAATCGTACATACTTAGCGCTGCACCACAGGCAAGTAGAGGCCTGGGCAAGCCAGCGGCACAGCCTGGGCAAGTGGATGCGTGCGGCCCAAGAGGGCAGGAATCGCCTGTTGTGTCGCCAACAGATTCGCTCCACTACCGGGTTGCCATTCAAACGCGCCTTCGGACAGTTGCATCCCTAGCAGATAGGTGATGGGGTTGGTGTCACTGATCGTCCAGCGCGCAGCAGTTGGATCTTCACCAGTGGCCAACAAGGCCTGGATCACATAGGCCGTCGAGTTGACATCGCTCTGGGCCTCCTCGGACACTGGATCATAGGGAAAGCCACCGTCGCTGTTTTGCGCAAGGTCCAAGAAGGCAACACCGCTTATGACGACTGATGAAGAGATCGATTCGCCCGTTGCGATCAACGTTTGCAAGGCCAGGGCCGTACTATTGGTATCGGCACCCCACCCGGGGGCCCATTCCCAGCCACCGCTGGGCAAGGCTTGGCTTGGCAAAGACTCGACCGCGGTCATGGGGATTGGCTCGCTAATGGCTTGTGCGCCCAAAATAGCCCAGGCATTAGGGCCACTCTGCGCACTATAGGTGCCGAGCGTGGGGCTGAAATGCCCTTGCGGAGTCAGCGCGCCCAGGGGCAGACAAGCATCTGTTGCAGCAATAGCGGCAGCCAATTTGCCTGCACCACCAGCACTATTACGTGTGTAAGTGCTGCCGTTGACAGCAATAAAATCAGCCAGTGACGGTTGATCAGCCGCTTGTCGCCAATCGGCGGCGGATAAATTGTTGGCACCAATCGCCAGCATGGTTTCAACAGTCGAGCCCACGCCGCCGTAGCCGCCAGTTGTGATGGTCTGGCGCGCCGCCAACCAAGTTAAGGCGTTGTCTGCGGCCAGGGTTTGGGTCAACGGCGTTTGGGCTGCGCCAAATTCGCCCCAGCGCCAGCCTTCAGCCGCCCCCGTTTGGCTGATCACCGAGGAGGACGCGCCGACTGGATAGCTCTGCCACGCGCCGTCATGCCAGTAGGTGTAATTCCAGAACTTAGTATTGTTACAGAAACAATCGGTGGCAAGGCAACCCACACCTTCAATGCTACAAACCGCGTCGCCAAAGCTGGTCGAGGTGGTCACAATCTCTAAGCCAGTGAGTTGCAGCGCGCGAAGGCCAGAAATCGGCTGGGTAAATTCGATGGTACGCAACACATGGGCATGATCATCCACTTGCACCACAATATGGGCTTCAGCACGATCTTGGGCCAGTGTGGGTTGCGTGGTAACTACCAGCATACTCAACAAAAACAAGGTGGTGAGGCTGACAAAAAAGAGCAACAGAGGAATGGTTTGGCGGCCAACTGGGCGGGGGCGCTGGCAGAGCAAGTCACGGTCGATCGGGCACATACGAGAAATCCTTTCCCTGAATGAGTGTAAGATAGCTAGATATAACCAGGGAAAGGCTGAGACAGATCATTGCCAACGCCATAAAAAAACCCGCCATTTTGGGCGGGTTACAGGTGCGGAAAGATTCAGCACTTGCCCCCTTTTTCCACGAAGGTGGTACGCAAGTCCAAAGTTCAGCCGGGTAGTCGGACTTAGTAATAATCAATGGTCAATTGCTAATGTTTAATGGTCAATGAAGCTCCGCCCACGTGGACAGCTCTTCGGTTAGCCATTGTCAATTAGCCATTGGGTATTGAGTATTGTTTACCGTTGCGGGACAGTGCAGGAATGGCCTTTGCGGGCTTCACCTAGCTTCCCCCGTTTTGCGCCGATCGGTAGAACAGCGCAGCTAAACTGGAATTATTTAGTTATGCAGCATAGTGTAGCATAGGTTGCTAGTAATGCCAACCGGATCAAGCCGAAAATTACACTTCACTACAACGAAATCCGTACATCTACCAAATTGAGATTAATTCTCAATAACAGGTGTTGTACCTGTTACTCCGCCAATCTGTCAAACTTTGCGCTGCATAGAGGGGCAGCGAGAAGAATCGCGCGGTGAAGTGCGCAGATTTCTGGCGACAGCTGATTTGACAGTGCCTTTTTGTTGCGTTAGGCTTATGGGCTATTTTGGGTTGTTACACAATAGCAGTTGCTATTCTTCCTATTGAAGAAATGGTTGATTATTCATGCTCGACTCAAGTCGTCTTTTACCAATCCGCACCCAGTGGCTCGGCAATGTGCGCGGCGATCTACTCGCGGCAACTGTCGTGGCCCTGACCCTGATCCCCGAAGCAATTGCCTTTAGTATTATTGCTGGGGTTGATCCCAAAATTGGCTTGTAGGCCAGCTTCAGCATCGCGATTATCACCGCCTTTACCGGTGGTCGACCTGCCATGATCAGCGCCGCAACCGGCGCAATGGCAATTCTCATGGTCGGGCTGGTCCGCGATCATGGCATCGAATATCTTTTTGCGGCCACAATTCTAACCGGTATCATTCAATTCATTTTTGGGGCGTTACGCTTGGGGCGCTATTTGCGCTTTGTACCCAAAGCCGTGATGGTGGGCTTTGTCAACTCGTTGGCCATTGTGATTTTCCAAGCGCAGCTCACGCAATTTACCAATACCCATTGGAGCATCTATCCGCTGGGTATTGGTCGGTCTGGCCATTATCTACCTGTTGCCGCGTGTGACAAAAGCAATCCCGTCGCCCCTGGTCGCGATCGGGGTGCTCACCCTCTTTACGATCTTTACCGACAGCCCATTGCGCACCGTGGGCGATATGGGCGAACTGCCCACTTCACTGCCGCTTTTATGCTACCAAATGTACCCTTCACCTGGGAGACAATGCTCATCATTTTGCCCTATGCGCTGCCGTTGGCGTTGGTCGGGTTGATCGAGTCGCTGTTGACCGCCAACATTGTCGATGATATGACGGACACGACTAGTGACAAAAACCGCGAAGCGCGCGGCCAGGGAATTGCCAATTTTATTACGGGTTTCTTTGGTGGCATGGCGGGCTGTGCCATGATTGGCCAATCTGTGAGCAATGTAAGCAGTGATGGCCGCAGTCGGTTAAGTAAAAGCGATAAAGTCATTAGAAACCACGACACCCAGTGGGTTCCCGACGAATTTCACTGACAGAGAAGTATAAATCTGTGTTATCCGTGACATCCGTGGCTAAGATTTTTAAATACGTTCCGTGTTTCACTTAAGTACATTAGCCGCCGGCATTTTTCTGTCAATTTTTATCTTAGTGTTGGGCAATGCCATCAGTGTGATCCCCATGGCGGCTTTGGTAGCAGTCATGATTATGGTCTCCATCAATACCTTCGACTGGAAGAGCATCCCCCAATTGCGCATCAACTCGATCCCATACACTGGTGCTGTTGGGGATCATGGCAACGGTGCTCTATACGCACAATTTGGCACTTGGCGTTTTGGTGGGTATTTTGCTCAGTTGTGTCTTCTTTGCCCGCGAAATCGCACGCTCATTGACCATTACAAGCCAGCTCGACAAAGGGGCCAAGCATCGTACGTATCTGATTCATGGCCAATTATTCTTTGTCAGCACCGAGATCTTCCGGCAAGCGTTCAACACCAGTGAGGCAGTCGATAGTGTCATTATCGATCTGACCACGCCCATCTATGGGATGCCACAGCCATTGCCCCGATTGACAAGGTTGTGCTTCGCTTTAAGAAGAATCAGATTCCCGTTACCCTTGTGGGGATGAATGAAGCCAGCGCTACCATCCTTGGCAAATTAGCAACCCACGATCGGCCCAACGCTTCAATCTCTTCGCACTAAACTGCATTACCCAACTGCGCCAGCAACGCTCAGGCGGATAGTGCAGTTGGGCTTCTCAAAATGGATTGCAATGCAACGTGTCCTATGCTATAATCAAGCCAGCCGCGTGGCACTGATTGCCAACTACGCGCGGCCCGCCGTGTGCCATACGTTTATCCCACTTCGTTTTATCCTTGGTCTTATTGTTCACTGGATCGGCAGGGATTGTCCTGCTGCCAGCTGATCACATCTGTCGCTTCCCCAAAGCGATTGGTGTGCGTTGTCTCGCCTCCCCAAAGCGAGCAGTGTATGTTGTCCGCGTTCACCCGTCATCGTTTCCGTAGGACATACTCAAGTTGACCACAAAGGAGAAACCACCGATGTCTCAAGTAGAAGCCACGAATCACATGCAGAATGGCCTGCTGTCGCGCCGCACCTTGATGCAAGCGGCAGCAGCTGTTGCCGGGATGACCGCCCTGATGCCAGGGTTCGTCCAGGCCCAAGACCGCGATTACGGCACCGATGCCCCGCCCTCGCCCTACCCCGAGCCCGATGTCGTCGCGCTCGACGCAGAACGATTTACCGCGAAAATTGGCAACACCCCGATCAAGCGCTTGTATACGGGCTTGTTATGGGCAGAAGGACCGGCCTGGAATAGCGTGGGGAAATATTTTCTCTGGAGCGACATTCCCAATAATGTGCAAATGCGCTGGCTCGATGATGACGGCCATGTGAGCGTCTTCCGCAATCCTTCGGGCAACAGCAATGGCAACACCTTTGACTGGCAGGGGCGACAGATCTCTTGTGAACATGGCGGTCGCCGCGTCGTGCGCTATGAGCATGATGGTAGTGTCACCGTGCTGGCCGAAGAATTTGAGGGCAAGCCCTTCAACTCGCCGAATGATGCCGTCGTTCACCCCAATGGCAGCATCTGGTTCACCGATCCGCCTTATGGCAGTTGGGGCTACTATGAGGGCAACAAAGGCGAGATCGAACTGAAAGAAGCGGTCTATCGCATTGACCCAACCAGCGGCAATGTGGAGATGGTAACCGACGAGATCGATAAACCCAACGGCCTTTGTTTCTCGCACGATTACAAGCGGCTTTTCGTGGCCGATACAGGGCCCGGCGACATCAAAGTATGGGACTTGGTCGACGAAAACACGCTCGAGAATGGTACCGTCTTTAGCGACATGGTCTTCGACGACATCCATCCTGGGCCGGATGGTCTGCGTGCCGATATTGACGGCAACATCTGGTCATCGGGTGGGTGGGTCGGTTCCCCAGGCAATGGCGTCCACATCTTTGCGCCCAATGGCGATCGCATTGGTCACATTATGCTGCCCGAAACCACCTCGAATCTTTGCTTTGGCGGGCCGAAGCGCAACCGGCTCTTTATGACCGCCAGCCAGTCGATCTACGCCGTGTACGTGAATACCCAGGGCGCGCACATCAGCTAACGAGCGCGGCTGTAACCTTGCCAGCAAGGATGATGCCAGTTCGGCACTTGTTGGCAAGGGAACTCCGCTTACAGGGGATTCCCCTGGTCTACGTGCAGCGATTATAGCATCATTTGTCATTTTGCGCCTATCGGTACAAAATACCCTTATTCCGATCATCCCTATGAAAAGTGAAAGGGTATCAACAGCATGGACAATTCAGCGTCGCAAAGCGCAGAAACGAATATCGACGGCCTCATTATCCGCGAAAAAACACCGGAAAATTTAGAGTTTTCCTTTCAGTCGCTCGCGACCTTTATTACGCCAACCGAACACTTCTTTGTGCGCAATCACTTTGCAATCCCATCCTTGACGGTACAGTCCTGGCGTTTGCAGATCGAAGGCGCGGTCGAGCAACCGTTGACCTTTACCCTGGCGGACTTGATGCAATTGCCGGCGTGCACTCTGGTAGCTACTCTGGAATGCGCGGGCAATGGTCGCACCTTTCTCGCACCACAGCCGCCAGGAGTCGCCTGGGCCTTGGGTGCCGTCGGCACTGCCGAATGGACGGGCGTACCGCTGACAACAATTTTGGAACTGGCTGGGCTACAGGCCACAGCAATCGACGTTGTGCTAGAAGGGGCAGATCAGGGCGAACTCAAAGAGGAACCGAAACCACCGGGGCAAATTCACTATGCGCGCAGTTTGCCACTGGCCCAAGCCCAACAACCAACCGTATTGCTCGCCTATGCCATGAACGGGGCAGCGTTGACCCCGGCCCACGGCTTTCCTTTGCGTGTGCTCGTGCCTGGCTGGTATGGCATGGCGTCGGTAAAATGGCTCACGCGCATTATCGTTACCACACAGCCTTTCCATGGTTATTTTCAGACCACCGATTATTCTTACTGGCAACAGAAATCACATTTGCCACCCCAAATGGTGCCCATTACCGCAATGGGCGTCAAAGCGGAGATCGCGCGCCCGGCAATGCACGAGGTTGTGCCGGCGCATACGGCCTATCGAGTCTATGGTGCAGCGTGGGCGGGCGATGCGCAGATTGCAACGGTGGATGTCAGTACCGATGGCGGCATGACATGGCAAGCCGCCCAGTTACTAGATACGCCAGTCCGCCTAGCTTGGCGCTTATGGGAATTCGTCTGGCAAACGCCAGGCATAGCGGGCTCCTATACACTACTGGCACGCGCCACAGATGAGACGGGGCGCACCCAACCCCTAACGCACGATCCAGCGCATGGTCGCTATTTGATCAGCCATGTGCTGCCGATCCCAGTTGAAGTGCGCTAGCCTATGCTGATTTGATTGGATCAATGCTGCATGTTGGGTTGGTGTAAAAACAATCAATCCGCTCCAGAACTGGAGCGGATTGATGCATAACACGATACTTGGGCAAGCAAAGACAAGGGCAACGTTTACGCCTTGGCACCGAGAATAACAATTTTCCCAGTGGGTGCAGGGCTACCGCTAGCCGGCTCGACACTGATACCAATGGCGTTATAGGCAAGGCCATCGGCTGGCAAAGGGATTTGTTGGCGATTAATGTCACCAGATTGTGCATCCAATAAACCAGCGGAAACCGGAGCAGCATCAGCCGGAATGAGCCACAATTGGTAACTTTGGCCGGCTGGCAACTGTTCTAGGCCATGGACAACCAAAAGAGCACGTTCATTGTGCTGATAAAAGACGCCACCAGCATCGGGCGCACCTTCGGTACCCCGGAGCGTAACGATCTGGGTAGGAGCCGCAAAAAAGGCGAGATGCAAGTGATTCTGCTCGATCTCCGAGTCTTTTACCTGTAGCTGTTGACTCAGCTCGGTAATGGTTGTCTCGCGATTGGCCAATTCTGTTTGCAATTGGCTCACCTGGCGTTGCACCCCAATATCGATCCAGATAATAAAAAGGGCAGCGACCGCGATAGCCGCCGCGGCGGCCCAACCGAAGTTGAATCGCCGGGTGGGGGCTGGCGCGGGCAAGGGTGGCTGCACGGCACGCGGCAATGTGCGGAGCTGTTGTGTGCGGCCAAGAGCTAACGCACGTTCTTGCCGGCCGTCCGGTGTGCGTTCGGGCGGGCGCTGGCCCAGCAAAGAATGCCTGGGTGTGGGCGTAGGCGTGCTATCAGCAGATCTGGCCAAGCCCGGCAAACGCGGCGCGTTGTCGCCTTCGGCGGCGGAGGCACGCACCTGGGCCATCAGGTTTCGTTTTACAGTGGCCGACAGCGGTACAGTGGGTGCAGCATGGGCCAGCTGTGCGGTAGCAAGATCCAGTTGCTCCACGCGTGCCAACAACGTTTGCTGGCGTTGCAAATAGGCAGCCACAGCCGACATTTCATCTGGCTTCAGCGCCCCCATCGCATAGGCGGGCAGCAGTTCAACAACTGTTTCATAGGTTACTTGGTTATCCATTATAGATCACCTCTGCGCAACCCTGTTGCCCCGAGTAGCCGTTCCAATTTTTCAACACCCAGCCGAACCCTGCTCTTAATTGTACCAATAGGCAGGGACAGATAATCCGCAATTTCACTTTGCGTCATTCCTTCAAAATACGCTAACTCAAGAATTACTCGTTGTTCCTCCGGGATGGAAGCGAGACTTTGACGCACTTGCTGTTGTTCCCAGCTTCGCTCGACTGTCGTCTCTACCGAAGGCAATTGACCATACTGTGCAAACACTCTGGGCGCCTCTTCCATCTCTAGCGCCACAGTCTGCGGACGTGCATTGCGCTGCCGCAGCCGATCCAACCCACGATTGCGTGCGATCCGATAGATCCACGCTGCGCCGGCACCCGCGCCGCGATAGTCGCTGGCCTTTTGCCATACCTGCCAAAAACATTCCTGCACCAGTTCTTCCGCTATGCTCGCTTCGCCGATAATCCGCAGCACCAAATTGTAGATGATCTGCGCGTGCCGATCATAGAGCGCCTCGAAAGCGTCTGCATTGCGTTTGGCAATGAGTTGTAAGAGTTCTTCGTCAGATGGCTTTGATAAATTCACGCTGGGATTCCATTTTGACAGCCAGGGAAAAGGTGCTTTGCAAAAGCAGATTACCAATAACCCGCGTTTCTGTCAAAACCATCCTACGCTTTCAAGGTAAGAGCCCATGCATTTAAATTTTTAGGCGGCAGAATTATCCTTAGGCGCAACCGCTTTGGTTCAGCAGTTGATCGCACCTTTTTAGCTTATTATCACCCGCCATCATCGCGCGGTGCTATAGCATAGATTGACGTAAAATTACACCCTTTGGATCACACGGCGTTGGGCACACCGCGATGAACTGACCCAGGTGGCGTAAACATGTTCAACTGGCCGCAATGAAGATCACACCCAGTGTAATCATAGCAGCCGCGGTGATGCGCAAATGGCGCGCCGGCTCGCGAAAGAGCAGTGAGCCAACCACGGCCCCGATCACAATACTAAATTGCCGCATAGCAACAATATAGCTGGCCTGGGCATTGATCTGATAGGCCCACAGAATGAGCCAATAGGAAGTAAAGACGCCAATGGCCGCCAACGCCGACCAACGCCAATCGGTCCGCAACTGTTCAAGCCCCGTGGGCAAGCCCAGCAAGCGCAGCGTACCGCCCAACATGATAAAGGTTAGCGCCGATTCATAAATATAGTAGCGGGCCGCCATCGACGCGCCCGGGGCCATATCCTCAGCGGCTAATTTATCGACAACCGAGTAGCCAACCGTACCGATGGCTGCCAGCAGCACCCATAACATGGTCCGGTTGCGATAAACCGCCAACTGGAAATTGCGAAAGGAGGTGTGCGGAATTACCAGGCAGCCCAGCGAGACCAAGATCATGCCCGCCCAGGCCAACGGAGCAGGTTGGTTGCCACGCACGGCATCAAAAAGCGCAATAAAGAGGACAGGCAGGGCGCGCACAATGGGATAGACCATGGTAAAATCGCCATGTTCATAGCCACGCAAGAGGCCCATATAGTAAAAGCTCTGAAAAACACTGGTCAAAAGCAACATTGCCCAGACAAAGAGCGAAAAGGGTTCGCCCACCCATTCTGTCCATAATGCCAGGGGCGCGCCCAGGATGGCAATGAGCAGCGGCACGCGCAGCAACATCCCATTTGCCCCGCGTGAACGCACAATAAGATTCCAACTGGCATGAATGATCGCCGAGGTAAAGACCAGAATAACGGAAAAGATCGCCATGGTTGCTATCGATTTCTAGTATAGGTAGGCGTAGATACTACGGCAGCAACGAAGGCAGATTGCCTGTAGAGTCGGTAGTCAAAACGGGTGCCTGCTTGCTGCGATCTACTAGGATTGGCTACATTTGATGCATGGTTATCGCTTAACCTATGATTATACCCTGCCCCCTTGCGAAAGGGCACTTTGCCAACCACCGATCCGCAGCTGAACCCTATAACGACCAATAACGACACAAACAAGGACATGTATGCCACTCGCGTCGCGCCCCCTTTATTTTATCCTAATCGGCACAACTTGGGCAGCAGATCTGCTGGTGAGCACCATGTTGGCTGTCTATTACATCCGCGCCGCCGGACTGACGCCTTTGCAGTTGGCTGTCGTGGGCATTGCGCTGGCAGGCTCGAAATTCATCTTTGAAATTCCCACAGGGGTGGTGGCCGATAGCTACAGTCGCCGCCTATCGATTATTATTGGCGCTTTGCTGACGGGGGGCGCACATCTGCTTTTGGGGGGCTTTCCCCAGTTTTCCCTGATCATCATTGCCCAACTGCTTTGGGGGTTGGGCAGTGCCTTTACAAGCGGGGCCACAACGGCGTGGATTGCCGATGAGTTGGGCAGCGAAGATGTGACCACGATTTTGGTGCGCGGCGTGCAAATTGGTCAATTATGTGGTATGGTTTCGATCATTGCCAGCGGCTTCCTCGTCAACTTGGGGTTGGGTGTACCGATTCTGCTGGGCGGCGGGCTGATGGTTGGCCTGGGTCTTTTTTTGATGATCAGTATGACCGAGCACAATTTCACACCGGCCCAGCGCGCCCAACGGCAAACCTGGCAGACATTGGGTGCGACAACCCGCGCCGGGATCAGTTTGTTGCAAGCTCAGCCCGCGCTCTGGTTTCTCTTTGGCGCAACGGTCGCTTATACGGTGCAGGGTGAAGGCATTGAACGCTTCTGGGAAGCCCATTTTCTGGCGAACTTCCGCTTGCCACCGCTTTTTGGCCTAACCGATGTAACCTGGTTTAGCGCGTTGAGTATTGGTGCTATGCTCTGTAGCATGGCGGCCACCGGTCTCACAGCACGTTGGCTACAGCAGACACGCTGTGCGGTAACGACTTTATTATTCTGGCTCTATCCACTGGTAAGCGCCTGTATCCTAGCCCTGGCGCTGGCGCGTACCTTTGGCTGGGGTGTCGCGGCCTTCTGGGCGATGGTCTTTGTTGCCAGCCCGATCACACCGCTTTTTGAGGCGCATCTCAACCGTCAACTGGATAGCGCGACCCGTGCGACCATGCTCTCCTTCAATAGCCAGATGGGCGCGCTCGGCGGCTTGGCGGGCGGGCTGGTGTTGGGGATAATTGCCGATGTATCGTTGCGCGGTGCGCTGGTGGTGAGTGCAGCAGCGTTGCTGCCAGCCATGGTCTTTATGCAACAAGCAGTGCGTAACCGCACATAAGATCACACAAGATAATGGTAGTTAAGCTATGGTATACTGAGCAAAGCGAAAACGTGCAAGCAGGGAGGATTGATGACAGAGGCAGCAACAGGCTATGACGTGGCAATTATCGGCTCGGGAATTGGCGGCTCGACCCTGGCGGCGGTCCTGGCGCGCCAGGGCTTGTCGGTGATCGTCTTTGAAGGTGGCACTCATCCGCGCTTTACGATTGGCGAATCGATGATCCTGGAAACGTCCGAAGCCATGCGCGCCCTGGCTGAATTTTACGATGTGCCGGAACTGGCCTACTTTAGTTCAGAGAATTTCTATCCCTACATTGGCCTGTCACACGGCGTGAAACGGCATTTTAGTTTTGTGCATCACAGTGCGGGACAAAAACAGGATGTAGCCCAGAGCTTGCAAGCAGTGATTCCCAAATTGCCCTATGGTCACGAAATTCATATCAATCGCCAGGATTCCGATTATTTTCTGACATCGATTGCTATCTCCTATGGGGCGACGGTCTTCCAGGGGACGTTGATTCAGGAGATCGAGATTGATGACACAGGGGTAGAGATTGTTACCAGCAAAGGCACAACCTATCGCGCCAACTATGTGGTTGATGCCGGTGGTATGCGTTCGCTGCTCGCCAACAAATTTGCCTGGCGCCATCACGATTTGTTATCGCACTCGCGCACCATCTTTACACACATGATCGATGTACCGTGCTTTAATAATGTCGGTCCTTCACAAGCCGCCTACGGCTTTCCCTATCCCATATCGCAGGGTACATTGCACCATGTCTTTCATGGTGGCTGGCTTTGGATTATCCCCTTTAACAATCACCCTGCGGCCACGAATCCCTTGTGCAGTGTGGGGCTACAACTCGACCCGCGCATCTATCCCCAGCGTGACGATCTGAGCCCCGAAGCCGAGTTCTATGACTTTATCCAGCAATTTCCGGATCTGTACGCGCAGTTGCAACAGGCCCACCCCGTACGCGGCTGGCAACGGGTTGATCGCTTGCAATATTCGGCGCAGCACATTGTCGGTGACCGCTGTGCCTTGCTCGCCCATGCCGCGGGTTTTATCGATCCGCTCTATTCCAAAGGGTTGTACCTGACCCACATGAGCATCTTTTGGCTGGCCGATCTGCTGCTCAAAGCCAAAGGAAGTGGCGACTATTCGGCAGCAACCTTTGCCCCACTCGAAGCGATGACGCTGGGTTACATCAACATGCATGATCGATTGGTGGCGAGTTCTTTCAAATCGTGGAGCAATTACAAGCTTTGGCAGGTCTATTCGGTGTTGTGGCTGTTGGGAGCGTATCTGGAGTATTTGCGGCTGGTGATCAACCGCATGCGGGCACGCAATCGCGCAGAATATCTAGAGCTGATGCGCCCACACCGGCTGGCGGGTGGTGGCTTTGCGCGCTTTTTTGTGCTACAGGAAGCGATTGACGCACTCATGGATCAGGTCGATCTGGCAGATGAAGCAGATGTAGATCGTACGGTCGCCGCCATCAAAGCGCAGCTCTTTGCCTTTCCCTGGCTACCCTCGACCTTTCGCAATCTGCTCAACGGCAAGAATCATCTGCCCGACAACAAACTGCGCTTCAACTTACTCAACCGCCGTGACGGCTTCATGGGTAGTGGCGACTATCGCCAGCACTTTTTTGGCGACAAAGCGTTGGTCACACTCCTGCGCAAAGCCGTTGCTGATCAGCTCCGCTACTCAACCCAAGGCGTGAAACGGCAGCGGCGCATACGGGCACGCTTAGCCAGCCAATAGCCAATGCCCTTGTCTCACTCAATGCGGTGTTCGACCAAGGTACTGTTCAGCGTGTGCTTGCCAATGGTGACATACAGTTGGCGATCCGTAATCGAGAGTGAGAGGGTAGCACGCCGGTCGAGCAAATTGGCGGCTTCTTCGACAAAGCGCCGATCAAGCGCGTAGACCGGAATCGCGCTGGCTTGATGAATCTTTTTGCTGGCATATTGCTGCAACAACTGATCCACATCGCGATGGGTATAGACGGCGGCGCGGCCTGCCCGCTTGCTGCCGCGATGGAGCCGTTCGGCATCGGGCAGCCCCACCTCGATCCACGCCGTCACCTGGCCGGTGAGATCCAGCACATAGACCGCCGGTTCATCGCCCGCCGCCACGCCTTGGGTAAAGGTAATCCCCTCGGTATACTCCAAACAATAGGCCACCAAGCGCACAAACATATATTCAAGCGATTCCGACGGCTGGCGCGCCATGCGCAACTCCAGCGTCTCGTAGACACCGCGGTCAATATCGGCTAGTTCGACGGTTAGATTATAAATAGTTGCGCTTAAGGCCATAAAGGTTCACGACAATGGGTTGATTGGGTTGATTTTGGGTTGGCTGGCAAAAGGTTGCTTTTCTAGCCGACCTAGTTTATCACAGGTCAGCTAGAAAAGTGCAACCCTCGGCCATTACGTCTGCTTGCTCAATGGCCGAGGGTTATGGCCGGACCACGTACACATGCCCGATTT
>Ga0105047_10003110_pt1 | contig 29391 bp, 24 predicted proteins | sample MAT04_FD_78384 | JGI IMG/M metagenome (GOLD analysis project Ga0105047, IMG submission 78384) | Freshwater microbial communities from Lake Fryxell liftoff mats and glacier meltwater in Antarctica - MAT-04 (megahit assembly) | ecosystem: Environmental > Aquatic > Freshwater > Ice > Liftoff... | reverse complement strand
GGACGCGCGCCGGCGAGCATCTCGAAGAGCATCGCGCCGATGGCGAAGACGTCCACCTTCGTCGAGAGGGCGCGGCCCTCGATGAACTGCTCGGGGGCCGCATACGTGCACGTGCCCGCCGGCGCCGCGTACTCGCCTTCGGTCTCCAGATGCGCGATGCCGTAGTCGATGATCTTGAGGACGAGGCGACCGTCGGGCTCGCGATGGAGGATGATGTTGTCCGGCTTGAGATCGCGATGAATCACGCCGCGCTCGTGGAGCGCGGCGGCTCCGAAGCACATCGCCAGCCCGAGGTTGAGCGCCTGATCCGCTGGGAGACCGGGGCTCCGTCGCTCGCGGCGGGCGACGGACGACGCCGCCTTCAGATGCGCCTTCAGCGTACCCCCGTGGAGGTGGTCCATCGCGTAATACGGCCGGTATTCCCCCTCGAGGGTTCCCAGGTAGTGGACGCGAACGAAGCTCGTGTGGGGTTGACCCGAGAGGAGCAAGCGGGCCGGGATGCGTGCCTCGCGGCCGAAGCGCCGGTCGATCGAGCCGCGCGACCGCGCGTGCTCGAGGTGCAGGACCTTCAGCGCCAGGCGCGCGCCCACGCTGCGCTCGATCACCTCGTAGACGACGCCCATGCCGCCCTCACCGAGGATCCGCACCGATTCGTAGACGTGGCCGACCGCCCTGATGAGATCGCCTGGTTTGAAGCGGTCGTTTTCGTCGCCCACCGTGAGCCCCTGGTGCGAAGAGTGGAGAGGGTAGCCCCGCCGCTCGGCCAGCGGGGCAGGGAGTTGCGCGAAATCGGAACGGGCGAATCACCTGCCCGCGAAGGCGAGATAGACGAGCGCCGCGACGGCGGCCAGGACCACCGCACACAAAGCGAGGGCTTGAAGCGATCGTAGGTCTCTCGCGAGAGCGGCGAGGCCGCGCGTGGGGGACGGACGAGCGACGAACGGAACCGGGGCCGTCGGTCCGTGGACCGATGTGACGGGGGCCGGAGAGACGGGGGCGCTACTCTCGGCGTCCGGAGGAGGAGACGACGCCTCGCTCGTCATCTCGGGTGAAAGCCGAGGCAACTCCTCCGGAGAATGTGACGGCGACGCGGGCTCGGCGGCGGAGGAAGGAAGACGATGTTGGAGCTTCCTCGGAGCAGCCTCGGCGAGCCTCGGAGGGGGCACGAGCGCGATGACCGTCGCGCCGATCCGCAACATGCGCTGGCTCGGCCATTCCGCCTTGCGTCCGGCGTCGAGGCGCCGTCGGCCCAGCCACGTACCTCCGAGCGAGTCGAGGTCGCGCACGAGGATCTCGTCGGAGCGCCGCAGGATCTCGAGATGCTCGCGTGACGCTTCAGGATCGTCCACGACGAGGTCGCAGGACGGACCGCGCCCGACGCGGTACGTGCGCTCTTCGCGAAGGACGAGCGTTCTGCCGAGCGACGCTCCCTCGACGACGACGGCATACGGCCAGAGCGATCCCGGTCCTTCGAGCGCAAGCATCGCGAGCTCGCGCGTCGGGATCTCGGCCGACGCCTCGGCATGCACGATCTCGACGGTGCTCGTTCCGAGCGTGATGGTGCACGGGACGAGGGCGCGCCTGCCCCCGCGCTTCAGCGGGACGCCACCGACCTCGCAGTCCGCGAGGGCTTCGATGCCGTCGACGTCCACGCGCAGATGAAGGGCTTCGACGCCGTCGGCGGCAAGCCTCAGGTCCGCCGTCTCCGCCGCACCGACGCGAAGCGACCGCTCCGTGACGAGGAGATCGGCGACGAGGTTGCCTTCACTCCGGATCGCGAAGGACATGGCCGCCCCGATCCTACCAGGCCCCTTCGTGTGCGAAGGGCGCGATCGATCCCACGAAGGTGTTCGCCAACGGTCTCTCGGCCGGCGCGCACATGACGACGGTGATGCTCGCGACGTATCCCGACGCGACACGAGCACGCCGCAGGACTGGAGCAACAGCGCGGGCAGCTGGGGCCCGTACTACTCCGCGAAGTTCTTCGGTTCGATTCCGTAGCCGACTGGTACCTTGCGAGGCGAGGTCACCGACGTGAAATTTCGACTGCACGCGTTCCTCCTCTCGCTCTTCACCGTCCTCGCGTTGCTCGCGGGAGCGATGCCGAGCTGTGCGGAGCCTGTCGAGCCCTCGCTCGACCTGACACCCACGAGCCAGACCCTCATCGTCGGCCAGGCGCTGCAGCTGACCGTCACCCGGCGGTTCCCCGGCGGCCCGCTCGAGGACGTCACCGCCAACGTGACGTACACCTCGAGCAACCGGGTGATCGCGGCGGTGGGCGATCGGGGCGTCCTCACGCCGGGCGGGAGCCAGACGGGGACGGTGGTCATCAAGGTCTTCGACCCGAGCAGCAACGCCACGTCTCTCGCCTCCTTCACGGTCGTCGATGCTCAGATCACGTCGATCGACATCTCTCCCTCGGTGCTCGTCATGACACGCAGCACACCGCCGCGCGCGTTCATCGCCACGGCCCGCTTCAACAACGGCACGACGCGCGAGGTCACCGACGAGGTCCTCTGGAGCTCGACGAACACCGCGGCGGCCATCGTCGGCAACTCGCAGATCGACCGCGGCGTCGTGAGCGCGGTCGCCGACGGCGACACCTCGATCCTCGCGACGGATGCCAAGACGGGCATCGCGGGGCGCGCGACCGTCTTCGTCACGGGCGGCTCGGCCGTCCTCCAGGCCCTCGTCCTCACGCCGAACCCCGCCAAGGTCGCGGTCGGCATGAACCTGGAGATGACGGCCGTGGGCGTCTACAGCGACGGGTCGACGAAGAACCTCACCAAGTCGGTCACGTGGAGCTCGTCCCGCACGGACGCGGCCGTCATCGACAGCAGCGGAGTGGTCACGGGCGTCGCCGTGGGCGACACGACCGTGAGCGCCTCCGGGCCCGAGCCGAGCACGACGGTGAAGGGCTCCGCGGCCGTCAAGGTCGGCCCCTGAGCTCGAAGCTTCGGAGCGACGACCGCGAGCGTTTCTGGTAGGGTCCCGCTCGTGAAGATCCACGAGTATCAAGGCAAGCAAATCTTCGCGAAGTACGGCGTTCCCATCCCCAAGGGATACCCGGCCTTCACGGTCGACGAGGCAGAGGCCGCGGCGAAGCGTCTCGCGACCGAGACCGGTAGCCCGGTCGTCGTCGTCAAGGCGCAGATCCACGCAGGTGGTCGCGGCAAGGGCGGCGGCGTCAAGGTCGCGAAGGGCGGCGCCGCAGAGGCGCGTCAGCTCGCCGAGAAGATCCTCGGCATGCAGCTCGTCACGCACCAGACCGGCCCCGAGGGGCAAAAGGTTCGCCGGCTCTACATCGAGCAGGGTCTCGAGATGGTCACCGAGATGTACCTCGGCATGGTCGTCGACCGCGACAAGCGCCGGATCGCCTTCATGGCGTCCACCGAGGGCGGCGTCGACATCGAGCACGTCGCCGAGCACACGCCGGAGAAGATCCTGACGGTGCACGTCGACCCGACCGTCGGCCTCTCCTCCTACCAGGCTCGCGAGCTCGCGTTCGGCCTCGGCCTGATGAAGTACGGCAAGGAGACGGTCGCCAAGTTCGTCCGCCTCATGGCCCAGCTCTACGAGGCCTTCGTGAAGGAGGACTGCTCGCTCCTCGAGGTGAACCCGCTCGTCGTCCTCAAGAACGGCGACGTGATGGCCCTCGATGCAAAGATCAACTTCGACGACAACGCCGAGTTCCGTCACAAGAACTGGAAAGAGCTCCAGGACAAGGACGAGGAAGACCCGATCGAGCTCGAGGCGGCGCAGGCCGGCCTGAACTACGTGTCGCTCGACGGCAACGTCGGCTGCCTCGTCAACGGCGCAGGCCTCGCGATGGCGACGATGGACATCATCAAGCACGCCGGCGAGAAGCACGGCGTCGCGCCCGCGAACTTCCTCGACGTCGGCGGCGGCGCCACGCAGGAGCAGGTCACGAAGGCCTTCAGCATGATCCTGAAGAGCCCCAAGGTGAAGGCGATCTTCGTCAACATCTTCGGCGGCATCATGAAGTGCGACGTCATCGCGAACGGCGTCGTCGCCGCGGCGAAGGAGCTCGGCCTGAAGGTGCCGCTCGTCGTGCGTCTCGAAGGAACGAACGTGGAGCTCGGTCGCAAGATCCTGAGCGAGAGTGGTCTCGCCATCCAGGCGGCGACCACGATGGCCGACGGCGCGAAGAAGATCGTCGACGCGGTGGTTGCGGGAGGTGCGAAGTGAGCATCCTGGTCGGCAAGAACACGAAGCTGCTCGTGCAGGGCATCACCGGCGGCGCCGGCTCCTTCCACGCGAAGCAGATGATCGAGTACGGAACGCAGGTCGTCGGCGGCGTCACGCCGACGCGCGGCGGTGAGAAGTTCGAGGGGGTGCGGGGGGGGAAGGTCGAGGTGCCGGTCTTCGACACCGTCGACGGCGCCGTGAAGGCGACGGGCGCGAACGCGAGCGTCATCTTCGTCCCGCCGCCCGGCGCGGCGGACGCGATCCTCGAGGCGTTCGACGCGGGCCTCGAGCTCGTCATCTGCATCACCGAGGGCATCCCGTCGATGGACATGCTCGGCGTTCGCCGCGTGCTCGAGGCCAAGCAGGCCGAGGCCCGCGTCGCCGGCAAGCCCATCCCCCGCCTCGTCGGACCGAACTGCCCCGGCGTCATCACGCCTGGCGAGTGCAAGATCGGCATCATGCCCGGCCACATCCACAAGGCCGGCCACATCGGTGTCGTGTCGCGCTCCGGTACGCTCACGTACGAGGCCGTCGGTCAGCTCACGGCGCTCGGCATCGGCCAGTCGACGTGTGTCGGCATCGGTGGCGACCCGGTCAGCGGGATGGACTTCGTCGACGTCCTCGAGCTGTTCCAGGCGGACCCGGACACGCACGGCGTCATCATGATCGGCGAGATCGGCGGCGGCGCAGAGGAGCGCGGCGCGCAGTTCATCAAGGAGAAGATGACCAAGCCCGTCGCCGCGTTCATCGCGGGCACCACCGCGCCTCCGGGCAAGCGGATGGGGCATGCCGGCGCGATCATCTCGGGCGGCAAGGGGACGGCGTCGGCCAAGATCGACGCGCTCACCGCAGCGGGCGCGAAGGTCGCGCCTACACCGAGCGACATGGCTTCGACTCTGAAGTCGATGATGAAGTGAGCTACGATCGGGGGGTGTTTCGGCGTGCTTCCCTCGTGCTCGTCGTGGTGTCCGCCGGCGTGGCGGGCACCGTCGTCTCGTGCAGCTCGCTGCCCGATCTGACGTTCGACGACGTCGGTGACGGAGGCGGTGCGGAGGGGGCGGCGGGCGACGGAGGCGTGGGCGCGTCTTGCACCTGCCAGGCTGTTCCCGCCGGCTGGACGCCGGTGATGTTCTCGACCTCGTCACGGAGGTCCTGCCCGGACGGCACGAACGAAAGCGATCTTCGCGTCACGAGCGGAGACGGCACCCCGAGGTGCTCGTGCTCGTGCTCGGACGTCGGCGGTTCGTGCAGGAGCGGTAACTTCACGTTCACGCTCACGGGGGAAGCCACGTGCGGCGTCGGGGCGACGACAGCGAGCATCCCGGTCGACGTCGGCAGCTGCTCTGCGCTCGCAAGCCCGATCAATCTGCCGGCGGTGGCGTTTGCGAAGGTCGCTCATACCGGGCCGACGTCGTGCTCGCCCAAGGCATCGGTGACGAGTCAGCTCTCGGGCGGCCGCGTGTGCCAGGCGCCGCCGTCTGCCGCGTGCGGCGCCGATCAGGTCTGCGTACCTCGGCCCGCGAACGGCTTCGACAGCTGCATCACGAAGAGTGGCATCGACGCGTGTCCGGTCGGTTTTCCTGGGCGGAGCACCGCCGGCACGAGCGCGGACTCGTCCAAGGCATGCCTCGGCTGCGCGTGCGGTACCCCGGGCGCGTGCACGGGGGGCAGCGTGTCGGTCTACGACGGGTCGATGTGCAAGACGACCGGTCAATCCCATGGCGCCACGGGAATCGGCACGACCTGCGCCGCGACGAGCGATTCCAGCTTCACGGGGACCCACTTCCGGTCCACGCCTCCGACGGGCGGCTGCGGGACGACCCCGACCACGCCGCCGACGCCCGGTACGATTGCGTTCGCCGACGCGCGCACCATCTGCTGCAAGTGATCGGACGCGCGCGCATGGGCCTCAGAGCTCGGCGCGCACGAGCGAGAACTCCGAGGCGGCGCGCTCGCCCGCTCGCTTGCGAGCGTCGAGGTGGTTGCGAAGCGGCACGCCGCTCGCGATGAAGAGCGCGACGTTGTTGCCGGTGTAGAAGCTCTCGCCCTTCCAGTTCAGCTGATACGCGACCAGCGGCGCGGTCGAGGCGCCGCGCGACCGGTAGTAGGCCTCGTAGACGCCGCGCTGTCCTCCGTCGGACGAGGCGGCGGCGAGGTAGCGGTCGAGGAGGAGCCCCGTGAAGAGGAGCGCGCCGCCTCCGAGCGCAAGCGCAGCGCGGGCGCGCCATCGCCGCGATGCGAGTGCGACGCAACCAGCAGCGGCCATCACCGCGAACCCGCCGATCACCGGGGCGAAGGCCTCGGCCGAAGGCCATCGTCGATCGTAGCGATACGTCATGAGGTGGACGAATCGCGCCGCCCCGGACGGCGCGTGGCCGTCCGACGGCGCGAGCGCGAGGTCACGCGCCACGAGGAGCACGACGAGCGCCGCGGCCCCGAATGCGACTGCGCTCGCGGCCGCGCGTGGAGCTCCGCGCGCAGGCGAGGAGGCCTCGTCGATGCGCTCGTCGAGCCACATGCCCGCGAGCATCGCGGCACCTGGAAGCACGACGAGCCCGTAGTGATGAAACTTCGTGCCCATGGACGACACGAGCGCGAACGCGACGAGAGCTCCGCCGAAGAGCAGCGCCCGGGCGTGGCTCCTTCGTGACCCGTCGTCGTGCGACGGCGCAGCGAGCGCGGCGACGACCGCGATGCCCGACCACGGGAACGTCGCGTAGCCGAGCACGTGAGCTCGACAGCGAGTGGGGAGTCGAGCGCTCGGAGCGCGTTCGCGAGGGGGCGCTTCGTCGTCGTGACATGCGCGTTCGTCGCGACCGTGCGCTCCGGCGCGGGCTCGTCGTCGCGGGCGGTGCAGGGTTGCTCGTCCTCGCGCTGCTTCGCGCAGCGTCGAGCGCACCGGCCGAGCGCGAGCCCACGGCGTCGACTCCGACGGTCGCGGTTGCGGCGCCGGTCTCCGTGGCGCTCGCGGTGCGCTCGATGTCGGACGCCGGCTACGCGCGCGACTGAGGGAATCGCCGACGACAGCATGTCGCGATCCGCGCCGTGACGTCGCGCTCGTCATGCAGATGTAATTCCTTGTCCAACGTTGGCCGCGGCGGTTGCCGAGGCACCGCGCGGTCGCCAGGATTGGCAGCGAGGAGAAGCGAACATGCGTGCACACCTAAATCGAGCTCTCACACTCTCCGGAGCGCTCTCCGCAGCGATGCTCCTGGCGTCGACGGCGTTTGCAGAGCCCCCGAACGCGGGCGCGCAGGGCAAGGGCCACGGCGCGGAGGAGGCGAAGAAGGACGGCGGCTCGAGCGCGAAGCTCGACGACAAGGCCAAGGACAAGGCCGACAAAGCCGACGACAAGGGGAAATCTGCCTCCGAGCGCGCCTCGCGTATCGCGAAGCAGCACGAGGACCAGAAGGCCAAGCTGCAAGGGATGCTGAAGGGCCCGCTCGACGCCTCGGTGAAGGAGGAGCTGCGCCGCCATGCGGAGCGCGTCGCCCGCATCGAGCGCGTCAAGACCGTGGCCACCGAAGCGAAGGACACCGACGCGACGGACCGCGCTGCGAAGCTCATCGGCAAGGAGAACGCTCGTCACGACAAGTGGATGGAGAAGCACGTCGCGACGACGGCTGCCGCCGCACCGGCCGCGGTTGCCCCCGCTGCCGCCCCCGCTGTGAAGGGAGATGAGAAGTGAAGAACATCATCGCTACCGCGCTCTGCCTCGTTGCGCTCGCCGCGTGTGACAAGCCCGCCGACGAGAAGAAGCCCGAGGACAAGAACACCCCGACCACCACGAACGCGAACGCCACGGTCGCGACGCCTGCACCCGCCGCCGTGCCGGCGACTCCCGTGGCGATCGCCGAAGGCGACCTGTCGACGCCTGCCGACTTCGAGGAGACCGCCGAGAAGGCGATCACCGCGAAGACCTACAAGGCGGAGCTGTCGACCCTCGAGGCCGACGTAGCGAAGGAGTAGGGGCCCCCTAAAGCCGGATCCCGACCTCGGTGCGTTCGAGGCCGAGCTCCATGTCGGCCAGCACGCGCTCGGCGGCGTTGTGCCCGGCGAGCGCGAACACGCCGCCGGCCGGCGAGCATCCGGCGCCGCATGCATAGAGGCCTCCGATGGGCGTCGTGTAGGCGAGGCGGTCGGCGAAGACGAGCGAGTCGTCGACGTGGTGGACGTGGCCGCGTGTCACGCCGAAATGCGACTCGAGCTTCTTCGGTGACATGGCGAACACGTCGACGACGAGCGCGCTCGTACCGGGCGCGAAGGAGTCGAGCACGGCGAGCAGGCCCTTCAGCCAGCGCTCCTCCTCGGCCGCCCACGTCGTGCCGGCGAGATCGTAGGGAGCCCACGGCACGAGGAGCGACGCATGGTGGCGCCCCTCGGCGTCGCGCAGCGAAGGGTCGGTCGCGGTCGGGAGCACGAGCTCGAGCGGCGGCGAGAGGGGAAGCCGACCGGCCGCGGCCTCCGCGAACGACGCCTCGATGCGCGCGATCGCGTCGGTGCCCGCCCCCGGAACGAGATGGATGGTCGCGCGGTGCTGGCCTTCGTCTCCGGGCAGCGCTGCGAAGCGAGGCAGCGCCGACAGCGCGAGGTTCACCTTGGCGACGGAGCCGGCGCGGGCGAAGCCGTCGACACGGCGCTGGTACTCCGGCGGAAGGTGAGCGTCTCCGATCATCGCGCGGAGGCGAGCCGGGTCGGCGCTCGAGATGACCGTCGTTGCCCGCAGGATCTCGCCGTCCGCGAGCATGACGCCCGCGGCGGTGTTGCCCTCGATGACGATGTTCGTCGCGCTCTTGCCCGTCGCGATCGTGGCGCCCGCGGCGAGGGCGGTCTCGGCGAGCATGCGCACGACCGCGCCCATGCCGCCCTCGGGGATCGCGTCCCCGCCGCCCTCGAGGCTCTGCGCGGCGTGGCGAATGAGGAGCGCCGCGCCGGTGCCGGGCGTGCTCCACGCGCCGAACGTGCTGGCGAGCGCGTCTCCGGCGATGGCGGCCTTCACGAGGTCGCTCTCCACGCCGAAGCGGTCGACGTAGGCTCCGATGCTGCCTCGGCAGAGGGCCACGAACGCCTCACGGCGCGGCGCGCGCACGAAGCGTTCGCTGGTCGCCTCGACGTCGAGCGGGCCCGCCATCCAGGCGGGCCTCAGGTCGGCGACGATGGCGTCGAGCTCGGCGTGCATCGCGGTGAGGGCCGCGACGTCACGAGCCGTGGTGGCGCAGCGCGCAACGCCTTCACGGAACGCGGCATGGCCCGGGCCAGCCAGCAGGTACTCCCCGGGGTTCGCCGAGGGAACGAAGGTGCAGGGGTCGCGCGGGCGGAGCGGAAGCTTCAGGCCCAGCTGCCGGACAAGGTCCGCGGGAACGAAGCCGAGCCGGTGCGTACCCGTCGAGGCCGCGAGCCTCGGCGCGGCCGCGAACGGGAACTCCGTGCGACAGCCGCCGCCGACCGCCGGGCGGTCCTCGAGCACGTGCACGCGCAGACCGGAGCGTGCGAGAACGATGGCGCAGACGAGCCCGTTGGCCCCTGCGCCGACAATGATGACGTCGAGCCCGTCCATCGCGTCTCCGTCGATAGCATGAAAACGCGAGCGTGCAGATACCCCGGGCCGGGAAACCTCACCGGGAATCCTTGAGTTTTCGGGCGAGGTCTCCTAAGAGACCGGCACCTCGTACCCCGGAGATTCCCGCACATGGCCATCGAACGCACGCTCTGCATCATCAAGCCCGACGCCGTCGAGAAGAAGCGCGCAGGCGCCATCCTCACCATGCTCGAGGAGGCAGGCTTCACGATCGTCGGCTGCGAGCGCATGCACCTCACGCGTCAGGTCGCCGAGGGCTTCTATGCCGTCCACAAGGCGCGTCCGTTCTTCGGCGAGCTCGTCGAGTTCATGATGCGCTCGCCCGTGTTCGTCGTCGTGCTCGAGCGCGAGGACGCAGTGGCGAAATACCGCGCGGTCATGGGCGCGACCGACCCGGCCAAGGCCGACGCCGGCACCATCCGCAAGGCTCACGGCGGCAGCGTCGGCGAGAACGCCGTCCACGGCTCCGACTCGCTCGAGAACGCCAAGATCGAGATCGGCTACTTCTTCCCCGCGAGCAAGGTCGCGCCCGTCGCCGGCTGAGCGCGACATGACCGAACCCACTGCCGCCGAGGACCAGGCGCTCGTCGAGGCCGCGTTCGCGGACCGCGCGCGCCTGAAGGACGCCGCTTCGGCACCGACCCGCGCGGCCGTGGAGCGGACCATCGCGAAGCTCGATCGGGGAGAGCTTCGCGTCGCGTCCCCGCCCGCCGACCCGAGTGACGACTCGGGCGAGTGGACCACGCATGCGTGGGTCAAGCAGGCCATCCTCCTCTACTTCGCCGTGCGCGGAATGGAGACCATGGAGGTCGGCCCGTTCGAGTTCCACGACAAGATCCCGCTGAAGAAGGGGCTCGCCGCACAGAACGTGCGGCTCGTGCCCCCGGGCGTCATCCGTTACGGCGCGTTCTGCGAGCCGAGCGTGATCGTGATGCCCGGCTACGTGAACATCGGCGCGCGCGTCGGCGCGGGCTCGATGGTCGATACGTGGGCGACCGTCGGCTCCTGCGCGCAGATCGGCAAGGACTGCCACCTCTCGGGCGGCGTCGGCATCGGCGGCGTCCTCGAGCCGCCCGGAGCGCGGCCCGTCATCGTGGAGGACGGCGCGTTCATCGGCTCGCGTGTCGTCATCGTCGAGGGAGTGCACGTCGGCCGCGAGGCGGTCATCGGAACCGGCGTGGTCCTCACGTCGTCGACGGCGATCCTCGACGTGAGCGGCTCCGAGGTGGTCGAGCACCGCGGCCGTGTTCCGGCGCGCTCGGTCGTGATCCCCGGCACGCGCATGAAGAAGTTCCCGGCCGGCGAGTTCGGCGTTCCGTGTGCGCTCATCATCGGCAAGCGATCCGCCAGCACCGACCGCAAGGTGAGCCTCAACGCGGCTCTCCGCGACTTCGCCGTTCCCGTCTGAGCGCGCTCATGTCGAAGCACCTCGAGACCATCTCCGGCCGAACCCCCGTCGCGGTCGCGCTCGACGAGACGCTTCTCTGGCTCTGCTCGATTGCCTCGCCGATCGGCGAGGAGAAGGCCCTCTGCGATGCCGTCGCCGAGCGGCTCTCGCGCTTGTCGCTCGCTGCGCCCATCCGCCGTTACGGCGACTCGATCGTCGTGCCGCTCCTCCGTCGTCGCGAGGCGGGAAGGCCCCACATCGCGCTCGTCGGTCACCTCGACACCGTGCGCACCGAGAACGGCCCCGCACGGATCGAGGAAGGCCGCTGCTTCGGCGCCGGCGCGGCGGACATGAAGGCGGGCCTTGCCGTCATGATCGTCGTCGCCGAGACGCTCGGCCTCGTCCTCGACTGCGACCTCACGCTCGTCTTCTACGCTCGCGAAGAGGGGCCCTACGCCGAGAACGAGCTCGGGCCCGTGCTCGCCGCCGACGAGGACCTGCGGGGCGTCGATCTCGCGGTGTGCCTCGAGCCGTCGGACAACATGCTGCACCTCGGATGCTGCGGCGCGATTCACGCCACGGTGACGTTCGAGGGCAGGACCGCACACAGCGCGCGTCCGTGGGAAGGGGAGAACGCGATCACGAAGGCGGCCGGCCTCCTCGATCGCCTGGCGAAGCTCGCGCCGATCGCGCACCCGATCGACGGCCTCGTCTACCGAACCACGACGACCGTGACGCTCGCGAACGGCGGGCGCGGTCGCAACATCGTGCCCGACACCTTCACGCTGAACCTCAATCATCGCTTCGCGCCGGACACGTCGCTCGAGCAGGCGCAGGCCGACGTTCGCGCGCTCGTGGGGACCGAAGAGGGGGCGCGCATCGAGCTCACCGATCTGTCGCCGGCGGCCATGCCGAGCGCGTCGCACCCGCTCGTGAAGAAGCTGGTCGACGCCGGCGTCCGCGGCGTCGAGCCGAAGCAGGCCTGGACGGACGTGGCTCGTTTTTCATCGCTCGGGATCGCCGCCGTCAACTTCGGGCCGGGCGAGAACAAGCAGGCCCACCAGAAGAACGAATCGACGGATCTCTCACTGCTCTTCCAGGGTTACAAAATCCTATCGACCTGGCTCCGGTCGATCGAGACTGCCGCCGCCGGCGTTCGATAACCGGTTCTCGAACCGCTCGCTGTTAACTGTCGACGGCTCCGGGCTTCCTGTTAGCCTCCGGCGGTCATGACGACTTTTCCCCCGGGAATCAGGCTCGTTTCTTGTGTCGTCGCACTCGCGGCGCTCGTCCCGTTCGTCAGCGGCTGCCCCAAGAAGGGGGGAGACGCGGCGGACGCCGAGGCCGAGGCGGCCGTCGTGGAGGTCGCCGAGGCGGCAGCCCCGGCGGCAGCGGTAGCTGCGGCCACGAACGAGAACGACGTGTCTCGCTTTCCTGACGAGAAGAAGCTCGAGAACGTCGCCGCGACGATCCAGCGCCAGACGAACGTGCGCGAGATCCCGGGCATCGGCAAGGTGGTCGCGACGCTCGCCAAGGGCGGCACGGTCACGGAGATCGCCCAGCGCTCGACCTTCTTCCTGGTCGTCTTCGACAACCCGAAGGACTCGAAGCGCCTCATGGGCTGGATCAGCCAGGACGCCTTCACGGCGCAGGCCGACGCAGGCCTCAAGGTGGTCACGTGCACTGCGCCAGACACGGCGATCGTCAGCGACAGCGTCACGTTGTGCGCAAAGGTCTGCGCGGCTGACGCCGACTGCCCGAGCGGTCAGGCTTGCAAGGGTCGCGCAAACAAGTTCGTCAACGGGAAGACCGGCGACATCGTCGACGTGTGCACCGTGTTCACGCCGGCGACCCCGAAGGCCGTGCTTCCGGTCGCCGCGATCGAAGCCGGCGCTCCGGTGGCGACGGCCGTGGCGGTCGTCCCGACCCCGCCCGGTAACATTGGTGATCCGGTCGGCGGTCGCTGCGCTCCCAACTTCTCGCTGGTGAAGGACGGCAAGTGCCACAAGAACTGCAACCTGATCGGCCAGTGCGGCGCCGACAAGTGCATCCTCTGCGGCGCGGCGAAGGTCTGCTCGGCCAACCCCAACCTCTGCAAGTGACCTCGTGAAGCGTCGACCCTTCTTCCTCGGAGCGACCGCGTCCGCACGACCGGCGCTCGGGTTCTTTCTCGCGTGCACGTTCGTCATCGGCTGCGGGCTCATCAAGAAGAAGAAGGACGCCGGCGACGACGACGAGCCGCCGGCGAATGCGCCGACGGTCACCGTCACCGGCAGCGGCGCCAAGAACGAGAAGGACGTCCTCCGCTACGCGTCCGAGACGAAGCTCGCCAACGAGCCGGCGACCATCGGCAAGGACGCGACGAAGGTGAAGACCTTCCCGGCGAGCGGCGCCGACGTCACCGCGCTCGCGAAGGGCACGGCGGTCGTGAAGATCGCCAAGTTCTTCAGCACCGGTGTGCTCATCACCTTCGACGACCCGGCCGCGGCCGACGGCTCGAAGCTGATGGGATGGATCGCTCCCGAAGCGCTCGCCGCGCCCGGTGCGGCCGCGACGACCGCGACGACCGCGGCGCCCGTCTTCACTGCGGCACCGAAGGTCGCCACCGTCGACGCGGGCGCGAAGGACGCGGGCGTCGTCGTCGACGCCGGAGGCGCAGCCGACGCGGGAAAGCCCGCCGACGCCGGCGGCCCGGTCCAGTCGAGCGGAACGATCACGGCGCTTCCGACCGGCGGCAAGTGCCCGGCTGGGATGATCCTCGTCACTCCGCTGTGTCGCAGGCCCTGCGCGGTCGATACCGATTGCCCGAAGGGTGCATTCTGCACGTCGAGCGGCGGCCGGAAGACCTGCTCCGCCACGAAATAGCTCCCGCGGGACGCACACTCGCGCGTACATCTCGCGCGCACATCTCGCGCCGCAGCTCTCGTCTCGATTGGGCGCCTCGACGCGTGCAGGGACGCCTCGTTGCCTGGTACCTTGGCTGGCCATGAGCAACAACGCGAAGGCGCGCGCGGTCGTCACCGTGCTCGCGACGATGGCGGCGGCGGTGGCGTGCGGTGGTGGTGCGAGCGAGGGAAGTGGTCCTGCGACCCCGGGAGGAGCGAAGCACGAGCTCCTCAACAACCCCGCGCCCGATTTCGCCGGCGACAGCGTGAACGGCAAAGGAAAGGTCTCCCTCGCGCAGTGGAAGGGCAAGGTCGTCCTCGTGGACTTCTGGGCCACCTGGTGCGAGCCCTGCAAGAAGTCGTTCCCGAAGCTCGAGGAGCTCCGCGTGAAGTTCGCGGCGTCGGGCTTCGAGCTCGTTGCGATCAGCGAGGACGACGAGGCGAACGGCGTCAAGGAGTTCGGCGCGAACTACGGCGCCAAGTTCCCGTTGTTGTGGGACAAGGACAAGGCGATCGCGAACAAGTGGCATCCGCCGAACATGCCGTCGTCCTTCATCGTCGACAAAAAAGGGGTCGTCCGCTTCGTGCATTTGGGCTACCACGATGGTGAAGAGAAAGAGATCGAGACGGAGTTGAAGAGCCTCCTCTGATCGATCGTCTATCCCTCCCACGCGCCCCACCACGCGCCCTACAGGCGGCGGCCGGGTCTTCGGTTTCGCTTCGGCGGTTTCCGCCTCACCTTCGCTTCGTCTGCAGCAGGGGAGAATCGCGCGCCTTGCAATCTCGGTGGCTACCGACGTGTGTGTCCCGCGCGCGCCAGCGCGTGCGGGTCGGCGCGCGTCATGTGGCGGGGATGATGCTCGTCCTCGCCGCCGTCACGGTCGCGGGCCACTCGACGGCCGGAGATCGCGAGCTCACCGAGTCGGCCGACTTCCGCGTGCGCGTGCAAGCGGCGCTCCGACTCGGACGCACCGGCGGCGCGGCCTCGCGGGCGGACCTCGAGACGGGGCTGCGTGACGCCCATCCGGCCGTGCGTGTGGCATGCGCCGTGGCGCTCGGTCAGATGGGCGACGGCGCGGCCGCCCCGGCGCTCCTGCAGGCGATGCGCACCGAGTCGTTCCCGAGCGCGAAGACCTCCATGAAGGAGGCCCACGAGAAGCTTCGCGCGAACGCGGGCGTTGCGGCGGCGGAGTCGCGTGTGGGCTTCGCCGCGGCGGCTCCGGACCCGCGAACGGGCGTCGAGAAGGCGCACTACGTCGTGCAGCTCGGCGCGATGCGCAACAACACCGGTCAGCGCGCCGACCTCGAGAGCGCGATGCGCTCGGCCGCGCGGACGAAGGCGGGGTCGATCAAGAACGCCGTCATCCTCGACAACCCGGACGCCGCCATCCTCCGTCGCGCCCACGACCGGAAGATCCCCGTGCTCCTCGTCGACGGCAACCTCTCGCGCCTCTCTCAGTCCACAGGCAAGGACGGCGGAGTCATCGTCTCCGCGCAGGTCGACCTCTCCATCATCCGCGTGCCCGGCCAGACGCTCAAGGGAACGGTGAGCGGGAAGGCCTCCGCGAGCGACGACGCTCGCAACACGAACAAGGGGATCACCGAGCTCCAGAACCGCGCCGTCAACGGCGCGATCGAGAGCGCCATGTCGAGCATGGGCTCGGAGATCGCCGCGCTCGCGAAGTAGCGGCGTCTCCACGAGGGAGCGTCGAGGTTTCGGCAACGTAAGAGGACGTAATGGTCATCGTCTACGGCACGCGCTTCTACGGGAAGGTGAAGGCTTGCGGGAGCTCGTTCCTCGGAACGCAGTTCTTCCACATCTACTACGTGCCCCTCATCCCGATCGCGACGCACCTCATCCTCGAGGAGAACGCGGGCGGTAGCTTCAAGGGGATCAAGTCGGCGATGAGCGGTAAATCGGTCTTCGCCGCATACCTGCGCGTGTGGGGGCCGCTCGCCGTCCTCGTCGCGCTCGGCATCGGCATCAGCGGCATCGACGACCTGAGTGACGACGGAGTCGCGATGGCCATCGTCGGCGTGTTCACCGCCGTCGTCGTCCTCGCGTTGCTCGTCGGAACGATCCTCGGCTTCGCGGTCGTCGGGAAGCTCTCGATGGACGAGAAGCGCAAGCGCGCGGCGTACGCGATGCACCTCGGCTACTACGTCGACCCCGCGGACATGGGCGACGCCCGTCACTCGTTCCGCGACGGGCTGCTCGCGACGATCATCGAGCGTTCGCGCGGCCTCGCCGCGATGGGCTATCGGATGAACGCCGACCCGTCGGTGGCCTGGCCTCACGTCGCGCTCGACCCGACGCACAGCGACGACGCGCTCGTCACCGCGGCGTTCACCCTCGCGCGGATCGACTCCTCGCTCGCCGTGGGCCCGCAGAAGATGCATCTCGAGCAGCTCCACGATCAACTCTGGCAGCGCATCTCGCGCTCGAACGCGCCGTACCTGAACGTGCCCGCGTGATCCCTGCGGGACGATGAGCGGGGCGGCGGGCCGCGAAATCATGAAGCGATGTGGCGGTGGCCGTACGAGGAGCGGTCTGCGACAAAACAAACGGGGGGCGGGTGGCGCCCATGACACCGGAGTCATGGGGCGCTCTTATTGTTGCGGGTTGGGGCAGGCCCCCCTAACCTTCCAGTTGCTTTGCCACCCAGGCGATGTGCCCGGCTTGGCATCCTGTTTGAGCGGCTTCACCAAGGAGAACGCGGATGCGAAATAAGGAATACCTTCGATACGGCCTCGCCTCGATGATCGTGGTGGGCGGAGCGATGGGCGCCGGCCTCGTCGCCTGCGGTGACGACGACGACGGTGTCGTATCGGGCAAGGACGCGGGCGGCACGGATACGAGTCAGCCGGACTCGTCGACGACGGATTCGTCGACGGCGGACGCCGCCGACGGCGCCGTCAAGAAGGCGAACGCCAAGCTCGTCGTCGTGAACGCGGCGACCGACTTCGGGCCGAGCGCCGATTTCTCTCCCGCCAAGTTCCAGGCGATCCGCGTCTGCTTCGCGCTCGCCGCCACGACGGCCGATGCGCTGCTGGCCAACGCCTCGCCGCTCCCGCCGCAGCCCGACAGCCCGCAGCCTGCAGGTCGTCCGGTCGGCATCTACATCGGCACCGGCGGCGTCTTCAAGAGCTTCGGCCTGAACCTCGAGCCGCTCGCGGTCCGTCCGATCATCATGAACGCCAAGACCCTGGCGGAGAAGGGTATCATCAAGCCCGGCCCCGGCAAGACCGGCTCGACGTGCGACGAGATCCTCAAGGCCGGCGCCACGCTCGACGGCTCCACGTTCACCGAGAACGTCGACTACTGGAAGCTACCCCCGATCGAACCGGGCACGTTCAAGACCGAGAAGAGCTTCGCGCTCGTCCTCACCGGCTGCACCGGCGACGCCGTGGTGGCTGCCCCGGAGCAGTGTGGCGACGGCTACACGCCGACCGGCACCCCCGGCCCCGGCAACCTCAAGGCGCGCATCTACGAGCTCTCGCGCCCGACCACGATCCCCGCGACCGAGGTGGCGGCGCAGTTCGCGCACGTCTCCGCTCCCGCGGCGTACTTCCTCAACGGCAACGGTCCGGGCGGCGCGGTCATCCCGGTCGTCCCGGGCTTCGCCGACGACAACGCGGGTACGAACTTCAAGCCGGTTCCCGGCAAGAACGACGGCGGGGTCGTCAACTACGCGGAGCTCACCGACGTGAAGAACGTCACCGGTGTCAACTTCGCCTCGCACTACTTCACGGCAAACCCGCAAGCGCCGCTCGGCGCTCCGATCCCGCTCATCTCGGCGGTCTCGTTTGCGAACAGCGTGCCGGACGGTGGCGAGTACCGCAACGGAGCGGCGTTCACGGTCTTCGCGGTCGGCGATCCGCTGACCCCCGCGGACGCTGGCGGAAACTTCAACCCGCGCACGTTCCACTACCTCGCGTTCCCGAACGACCCGCCCGTCGAGAACTACGTTCCCTGATCAGGGGTTCGTTGCTCGGCTAACGAGAAACGGCGCCGCTCGAGAGAGCCGGCGCCGTTTTGCTTTGTACCGAGTCGAGGGCTCGGATCAGAAGGGACAGGTCGAGGACGCGAAGTCTTCTTCCTTCGTCAGCGCGGGGGTGGGGTCGCCCTCCTTGACGGGAATGAACTGGCAAACGTTGCGCTGCGGCTCGAGATCGAGCGTGACCGGCACGACGACGTTGCCGTTGAGCAGCGCACAGAACTTCTCCTTCGCGAAGAAGCCGGTCAGCTTCACGTTCTCGATCTCGACAGGGCGACCCGTGATCGGGTTCGCGTCGCCGGGGACGGTCACGAGGGCGGGGCGACCCGCGACGTCGGCGAACGTGATCGTGACCTTGGTGGCCGCATCGATGTTGGCGGTCATCGGGACCAGCGAGGTCTGCTCGGGGCCCGTGGTCCCGGCCTTCTCGAACTTGATGGGCGGTCCGTTGGTGGCCGGGTTCAGCTTGAGCGCCTGGAGCGTGATCGTCAGCTTGCCGCCCGCACCGTCCGGCGTGAACTTCGTCTTCGTATAGAAGTTGAAGACCTTGTCCGGCCGGCCGAACGCGAGCTGCGAGAGGCAGGTGCCGTAGTAGAGGCCCTCGGTCGCCTCCGTCTGTACGGTGCCGTCGAACGACCCCGCTTCGGTCGGGACCGTGCGGTACGAAGCCGACCGATCGCCGTAGTCCTCGAAGTCCTTGTCGGGGTGCGGGATGCACGCGACGAGGGCTGCGACGCCAACAACCAGCGAGCCGGTGAAAACGAGCGCGTGTGACCTGGCCATCCATGTTTCTTACCGGCCCCGTCAGGGCCACGCAAGGCCGACATTCGGGCACACCAGCCTGGCCAATTGCTGATAGCTTCCGAGCGACCATGAGATCGTTCTCCCGAAGGCTTTCCTTGGCAATTACCGCTCTCGTCGCCGGGGCCTGTCTGACCGCGACGGGTGACGCGAAGGCGAGCGGCTACCTCACCGCACGCTTCGGTTCGGACCACGGCACGCCGGCCATGCCGAATACGTACGCGGTCTACTTCAACCCCGCCGCGCTCGGCGGCACGACGGGCACCACCATCACCGGTGACGTCGCCGTGCTCCTGCGCTGGGCGCAGTACAAGCGCGGCGCTGACGCGCTCTCGCCGTCGGACCCGAACTCGAAGAACAACCCGGACTACGTCAACGCGAATACGGGAAAGGGCAACCTGCTCAATCTCCTCGCGCTCCCGTTTCTCGGAGTGAACACGGACTTCGGCGGCAGCAAGTACTTCCGCGCGGGGTACGCCGTCTACGTTCCGTTCGGTGGGCTCGCCACGTGGGACCGGCTCGACGCGCCGAACTCGAATGCGCCCGGCACGGTCGACCGCGTGCAGCGTTGGCACAACATCAGCGGTCAGATCCTCGCCATCTACAACACCTTCGCGTTCGCCGTGAAGGTGCACCCGCGGTTGACGATCGGTGCGAACTTCAGCCCGATCTTCCACAGCGTCAGCACCGTGCGCGCCCGCAATCCCGACGGCAGCGACGACACCACGAGCACCGGCAACCTCATCGAAGGTCGCTCGCTCCTCGAGGCGAGCGGCTTCAACGTGAGCGCCGGCCTCGGCGTCTACTGGGAGCCCACGGACTCCCTGCGCCTCGGACTCTCGTACACGTCGCAGCCCGGCTTCGGGCAGACGAAGCTCTCCGGTGACCTCACGACGCAGCTCGGCGCGAGCGCGCCCGGCAAGACCGCGGTCGAGTTCACGCAGACCTACCCGGACGTCATCCGCTTCGGTGCAGCCGGGAAGCTCAACGAGAAGTGGGAGCTCCGCGGGGACTTCGAGTTCGTCCGCTGGAGCGTGTTCGACAAGCAGTGCGTCTACGCGAAGGGCACCACGTGCGACGCCGCGAGTGACGGTCGCGTCCCCGACAACAGCGGCGTCATCCTCAACATCCCGCGCAACTGGGACAACGCCATCGGTCTCCGTATGGGACCCGCGTACCAGCTGAGCGAGGACGTCGAGCTCTTCGGAAGCCTCGGCTTCACGACCCCTGCCGTCCCGAAGGAGACCATCGATGCCTCGACGATCGACGCGTTCCGTCTCTATGGCACGCTCGGTGGGCGCTTCTCGCTGTCCAAGCACATCGCGCTCGGCGCCAGCTACAACCACATCTACTTCGTCGACGTGAACACCGACGGCAAGAGCATCCAGAACATTCCGAACAAGCCCGCGAGCTCCCCCGAGGGGCGCAACTACAACGCCTCACGAAGCCCGAGCGCCGACGGGCGGTATCGCTCGCAGATCGGGTTCGTGAACGTCAACGTCGCCTACACCTTCTGAACGCACCAGGTTCCCCCATGAAGCTCGCCCTCTGCTCGGTCATTCTGACGGCCCTCTGCTCGGCTCTTCTCGTAGCCGCGTGCTCTTCGGACGACCCGGCCGCTGCAGTCCCCGCCGGCGACGCCGGCGCGGAGGCGGGCGGCGGAGGCGACCTCACGACGCCGTCAGTCACGTGCGCGGATAGCCTCGACGCGATCTACGCGAGCCCAGGCACGATACCGACGGAGAAGGGCCAGCTCGTCAAGTGCGCGCGGGACGCCGACGTCGCCAAGGACGCCATGCAGAGCAAGCTCGCGGCGCTCGGCTACGCCGGCAAGCCGCTCACGAGCAGCGCGCGCGTCTACCGCATCTCGTATGCGACGCAGCGCGGAAACGCAGCCGCCACACCGGCGGTTTCGAGCGCCGCGGTGTACATCCCCGACACGCCGCGTGCCGCGAAGCTGCCCATCGTCGTCGCCGCACGCGGAAGCCGCGGACAGGGACCGTCCTGCGCCGTCTCCAAGCTCGATCCGACGCAGGCGGGGATCAACGACGACGCGTTCCGACTCGTCTACCCCCTCGTCGGGCTCGGCTACGCCGTGATCCTCACCGACCTCGCCGGCTACGCGGACTTCAACGCGCCGGGCAACCCCCCGAGTAGCTACGCCCAGGCCGAGGACGTCGCGCGCTCGACCCTCGACTCCGGTCGCGCGTTGAAGAAGCTGTTCCCGGCGCTCGACGACAAGGTCGTGCTCGTGGGCCATTCGCAAGGTGGGCACACCGCGCTGGCGGCGCTCGCGGTCAGCGAGGCGTACGGCTCGGCCGCGCCGATCGTCGGCGCGGCGGTCTACGCGCCGCTCTGGCTCAGTCAGCGCTCGTGGGGCGCCGTCCTCTATCGCCCGCTCGGCAAGGACTTTCCCATCGCGGGCTCGGCCGCAGCCGCGGTCAGCGTCTGGTACCACTACACTCACGCCGAGCTCCTCGACGGTCCCGGTGAAGGCGAGAAGCTCTTCGAGGCGACCAAGCGAGCCGCCATCAAGAAGTTCGTGGAGTCCACGTGCTGGGAGCAGAAGGCCGAGCTCGAGAAGCTCGGCACCTTCGCGGACGAGCTCTTCGACCCCGACTTCGCGTCGGCCGTCGGCTACCCGTCGATCAGCGGCGCGTGCGCCAGCCCTCTCTGCGACAAGTGGCAAGCGCGCTACTCCTCGGATCGCCCTCACCTGACGGGCAAGGCCGCCACGACACCGATCCTCCTCGCGTACGGCGGCAAGGACACGACCATCCCGCCCGGACGGATGAAGTGCGCGCTCGACCGCCTCGGCGAGGACAAGGCCAACCTGACGGTCTGTTACGAGGCCGAGAAGGAGCACGGCACCATCCTCAGCGCGAAGGCCGACTACGTCGCCGACTGGATCGCCAGCGTCGCGCTCGGGGCGCCGGCTCCGGCCGCTTGCGCGGCAAACGCGGCGGCGATCACCGAGCCGTGCGCCACGCCTCCTCCGAACGACTGACGCGCGCGGAGGGCTCGACCGTGGAGCCCGAGACCCAGGTGGCCGAGAAGTGGTAAGAAACTCCTCGCCATGAGCTCGAAGACTGCCTCCGAAGTTCGCGCGTCGTTCCTCTCCTTCTTTGCGGGCAAGGGCCACGAGGTGTGCGCGTCTGCGCCGCTCATCCCGCAGAACGACCCCACGCTCATGTTCACGAACGCGGGCATGGTCCCGTTCAAGGACGTGTTCACCGGGAAGGATCGGCGTCCGTTCACGCGCGCGACGTCGAGCCAGAAGTGCATCCGCATCTCCGGCAAGCACAACGACCTCGAGAACGTCGGCGTCACCGCGCGCCACCACACGTTCTTCGAGATGCTCGGCAACTTCAGCTTCGGCGACTACTTCAAGGACGACGCGATCCCGTTCGCCTGGGAGCTCATCACGAAGGAGTGGGGCATCCCGGCCGAACGGCTCGTCGTGACGGTGTTCGGCGGTGCAGAGGGCATCCCGGCCGACGACGAGGCGCGTTCGATCTGGAAGAAGGTCACCGGCTTCGGTGACGACCGCATCATCGGCATCCCCGGCGTCCCCGGCGACAACTTCTGGCAGATGGGCGAGACGGGCCCGTGCGGCCCCTGCACCGAGCTCCACTTCTTCACCGGCGACGGCGAGGCGACGCCCGGCACGTTCGGCGAGGAGCCGACCGCCGACGGCAAGGGCTGGATGGAGATCTGGAACCTCGTCTTCATGCAGTTCAACCGCACCGAGAAGGAGGGCGGCGGCTACGACCTCTCGCCGCTCCCGAAGCCCTGTGTCGACACGGGCGCGGGCCTCGAGCGCGTCACGAGCGTGCTCCAGGGCAAGACCACGAACTACGACACCGATCTCCTGCGCGCGCTCGTCGACAAGGCCGCGTCGATCTCCGGCAAGCTCTATGGCGGCACGCAGGCCGCCGACGACGTCTCGATGCGCGTCATCGCCGATCACGCGCGCCTCACGGCGTTCCTCATCTCCGAGGGCATCTTCCCGGATCGCGCCGGTCGCCCGTACGTGCTCCGTCGCGTCATGCGCCGCGCGATCCGTCACGGTCACCGCCTCGGCATCGCCAAGCCGTTCCTCCACGAGGTCGCCCTCGAGGTGGTCGGTCAGATGGGCGAGGCCTATCCCGAGCTCCTCGCGCGCAAGGACGTGATCGCCAGCGTCGTCGAGCAGGAAGAGGTGCGCTTCCGCGAGACGATCGACCGCGGTCTCAAGATGCTCGACGAGGAGGTCGGTCGTCTGAAGACCAGCGGCGGCAAGATCATCCCCGGCGACGCCGTCTTCAAGCTCTACGACACCTACGGCTTCCCGATGGACCTCACCGAGGTCATCGCGCGCGAGCGCGATCTCACGATCGACGTCGCCGCCTACGAGCGCGCGATGGCGGAGCAGAAGGCGCGCAGCGAGGGCTTCAAGATGGACGACGCCGTCGTCGACATCTATCGCAAGGCCCTCGACGTGCTCCGTGACGCGAACGGCGGTGACGAGAAGGCGGCCGTGCGCTTCACCGGCTACGAGCGCGAGCAAGGGGAGGGCAAGGTGCTCTTCCTCGCGCACGGCAAGGACCGTACGGACGCGCCGACCCAGACCGCCAAGAAGGGCGACAAAGTGGCCGTCGTCGTCGACGAGACGCCGTTCTACGCCGAGTCCGGCGGACAGGTCGGCGACAAGGGAGAGATCCGCACGCAGGCCGGCGCGCGCATCAGCGTGCAAGATACACAGAAGCCGCTGGCCGGCCTCGTCGTGCATCTCGGCGAGGTGCTCGAAGGCGAGGTCAGCGTCGGCGACACCGTGCAGCTCGAGATCGCTCACGCGCTCCGCACCGCGACGCGCCGCAACCACTCCGCCACGCACCTCCTCCACTGGGCCCTCCGCAAGACGGTCGGCGAGAGCGCGACGCAGAAGGGCTCGCTCGTCGGTCCCGACCGCCTGCGCTTCGACTACTCGGCCGGCAAGCCGCTCACGGCGGACGAGATCCAGCGCATCGAGGACCTCGTGAACGAGAAGATCCTCATCGACGCGCCGATCCTCACCGAGGTGCTCCCGCAGGCCGAGGCGAAGAAGCGCGGCGCGATGGCGATCTTCGAGGAGAAGTACGGCGACGTCGTCCGCGTCCTCACGATGACGAGCGACTCCGTCGAGCTCTGCGGCGGAACGCACGCGCGCTCGCTCGGCGAGATCGGCATGTTCAAGGTGCTCTCCGACAGCGGCATCGCCGCCGGCGTGCGCCGCATCGAGGCGGCGACGGGCATGAACGCGCTCGCGTACGTCCGTCAGCTCGAGGGCGCGATCAAGAACGCCGCGCGCCTCGTGAAGGCAGGCCCCAACGATCTGCCCGAGAAGATCGAGCGCCTCATCGACGACGGCAAGAAGCTCGAGAAGGAGCTCGCCGAGGCGAAGCGGAAGCTCGCGTTCGGCGGTGGCGGCGGTGCCGCGGGGGGCAGCAGCGGCGGCGGTGGTGTCGACGACCTGGCCGCGAAGGCGAGGGAGCTCCCGTTCGGAAAGGTGCTCGCCGCGAAGGTCGACGTGCCCGACGGCGCGATGCTCCGCGAGCTCGCGGAGAAGGTCCGCGACAAGCTGGGGGACGCCGTCGTGCTGCTCGGGTCGATCAACGGACCGAAGGCGCAGCTCGTTTGCACCGTCTCGAAGTCGCTGACCGGCAAGCTCAAAGCCGGCGATCTGATCCGCCCGATCGCGCAGCATCTCGGCGGCTCGGGGGGCGGTCGTCCGGACATGGCGCAGGCCGGCGGTACCGACATCGCGAAGCTCGATGAAGCGCTGGAGTTGCTCTACTCCCTCGTTTCCTGATCTCTGAGACGCCGCGCCGCGCGCAGGATCTCAGCGCCCGGACATCGTACGCGTCACGGTGCAGCAGCTGACGCCGCAGAATATTCGCGGCGCGCGACCCTTTGTCCATCCGACGCTGGCCGCGACTTTCCACCAGATTGGAGCCGTCTGAGGGCGTGCTACCAACTTGGAAGGGCGGGGCCACGCGTTGCCTGCCTGGCAGATCGCTTGGGCATGATCACACCGTGATCGCCTCGGCATGATCCGCAGCAACCGCTGCGGGGCTCGCACAGGGAAAGGTAAGTCGTCGTGAAGAAGATCCTTCCGATTCTCGTTCTCCTCGGCGCGTGCGCCCCGGACATCACGCAGGACCCTGCGCCCCCGGAGACGATCGTCGTCGAGTTCGATCCGGCCGCCGCAGTGCCGGTCGTTCCGCTCCCGAACGACCTCGCGCTCCGCACGGGCGTCATCGTCGTGCCGCCCTCGCCTACGGACTCGCCGGCCCAGAAGGAGTTCAACGAGCAGTACCTCGGCAAGCTCAGTGGCTTCCCGTACGAGAGCACCGCCTCGGTGACCGTCTCGGGTGACCTCGCGCCCGAGAGCGTCAACCCGAAGACGGTCCTCGCGTTCGACGTGACGAACCCGGCCGCGCCCACGCCCATCCCGATCGCCCCGACGTTCGCCAACAAGAAGATCACGATCCCGCCGCCGGCCGGCAACTGGCTCCGCGCGCACAAGTACGCGATCGCCACGATCGGCGGGGCGAACGGCCTCAAGGGCGCGCAAGGGCAGCCGGTCATCGGCTCGGAGACGTGGACGCTCGTGTCGAGCCGCAACACGCTCGTCACCTGCACGGACCTCAAGTCGCCGGACTGCAAGCCCGCCGTCGACGTCATTCCGTCGCACGAGACGGACCCGGAAGCGAAGCTCAAGGAGCAGACGGCGAGCGCCCTCCAGCTCGAGCAGCTCCGCCTCGGCTACAAGCCGCTCCTCGACGCGCTCGCCATTCCGCGCGCCGACGTCCCGATCGTCTGGACGTTCACGATCGTCGACGCCGGCGAGATGACCTTCGATCCCGCGAAGAAGGTGATCCCGTTCCCGAACGACGCCGTGCGCACTGGTCCCGGTGGCACCATCGCGCTGCCCAACCCGACGACGGGCATGCCGCTCACCGCCGCCGACTGCATGACCACCGACGCGGGCATCTTGATCTACTGCGGCTTGAACACGCTCGATGGCTTCTCGACGCTAGTGCCGCCGATCAGCGAGAACTCCGACACGGCGGGCGCGCTCGACCAAGGCCTCATCGACGCGGCCTCGCTCACCCCGATGAGCGTGGGCCTGGCGAAGCTCAAGTCGGACGCGCCGGCCGCGATCCAGACGACGCCCAAGTGGACGCCCTGCCTCAACTGCCAGTCGAGCGCGAAGGCCGACGGCACGCCGCAGACGACGCCGCAGCAGCTCCAGTGGAAGCTCGACGTGCCGCTCGACGAGAAGACGACGTACTTCGCGTACGTCACGAGCGCCGTGAAGGACGCCGCCGGCAAGCCGGTCATCGCGAACCCCGTGTTCGCGCTCGTCCGCTCGAGCGCGCCGCTGCTCGCGGACGGAAAGTCCACGGTCAGCATCATCTCCGATGACCAGGCGAAGCAGCTCGAGCCGCTCCGTGCCGGGTTCGCCGCCGCGTTCGACGGCCTCGCGAAGGCCGGCATCCAGCGCGCCGACATCGCCCTCGCGTTCCCGTTCACGACGGTGTCGATCACGACGGTCCTCGACCAGCTCCACGGGTACCCGGCGAAGATCCCGACGCTGCCGGACTATCCGCTCTCGATCGCCGACGCGACCGCCGCCTTCAAGGCTCTCGCGGGGTCGATCGGGATCACGGACCTCACGAGCGTCGCCGGTATCTTCGCGGGCGCGTACCTGAGCCCGGTCGCCGTGACCGGGCCCGGCGGGACGCTCAACGTCACCGCTCCGGTCGTCCAGCCCGTCACCTTCACGGTGGTCGTGCCGACGGGCACCGCGCCCGCGAACGGCTGGCCGGTGGTCGTCTACAGCCACGGCTTCGGGAACTGGCGCAACGACTTCATCCGTTTCGCGAACGAGGCCGCGAAGAAGGGGCTCATGATGATCGCCGCAGACGCCCTCTTCCATGGCGATCGCGCGACGTGCACGGGCTCCAAGGCGGCGACCAAGCAGGCGACGGACGACGCGTCCTGCGCCGACCCGACGACGATGAAGTGCGACGAGGGCACGCCCCAAGGGCTCTGCGTCCTTCGAGCCGGCGCGCGTGACGCGTGCACGATCGGCGCGCCGGGCGACATCGGCTGCCTCACGGCGGGCCAGGGTCGCTGTGCAGCCGACAGCTTGTGTCAGGGCGCCGGCGCGCGCCTCCTCGGCAATGCGACCACCGGTGCAGCGCCCTACGGCAACACGGCGATCAGCGGCTGGAACTTCCTGAGCCCGACGAACTTCTTCTCCACGCGTGACAACCTCCGGCAGCAGGTCATCGACCTCTCGGCGCTTCTCCGTGTGCTCAACGGCACGGATGTGGCGCAGAGCTTCGCCTTGCAGCTCCAGGGAGCGCCCGCCACCGGCGGGTCGACCGTTCCCGTCGGCTCGAGGCCCTACGACAGGACCAAGATCCACTTCGTCGGCCACAGCCTCGGCGGCATCGCCGGCTCGCTGTTCGCGTCCGTTTCGCCGAGCACGCACAACGTGGGGCTGAACGTCACGGGCGGCGCGTGGACGACGCTCCTCTTCAACAGCGTCACCTACGCATCGCTCCGCGACACGCTCCTCGCTACGCTCGCCACGCAGGGGCTGCTGCCCGGGACGCCGGCGTTCGACCAGTTCATCGGCGTCGTGCAGTGGATCCTCGACCAGGCCGACCCGGCGAACGTCGCCTATCGCCTCACGCACCCCGTCGACATCGGAGGCGGCGTCCTCGCGCCGCCGCAGGATCGGAAGGCGTTCATCTCCTTCATCGAAGGTGATCAGAGCGTCGCGAACCTCGCCTCGTTCGCGCTCGTCGCAAGCGCCAACCGGAGCTTCAGCCCGATGCCGCCGGCCTTCGGCTGCGTGCCGCCGCTCAACTGCTACGAGCTCACGCAGACGGGTGACTCGTTCGACGCGACCTCGGCGACGCTCGCGACGCGCCACCGCTTCTTCCTCGAGGCACCGGCTGGCGCCGCGGGCGCGGGTCTCACGACCAAGGCCCAGACGCAGATGTCCACCTTCCTCGCCACCGGCGCGCTTCCTTGAACAGGGGACTTACGACAATGAAGACCACACGCTTCGTAGCGGTCTCGACCGCGGCTGCACTCGCCACCCTGTTTGCCCGCGACGCCTCCGCCGCCGGTTTCGCGCTCGACGTCCAGTCGGGCCGCGGCACCGGTATGGCCTCGGCACAAACCGCGATGGTCGACGACTCGTCGGCCATCTTCTACAACCCGGCCGGCATCGCGCAGGGCAAGGTTCTCCAGGCCCAGGCGGGTATCACGCTGATCGCGCCGGCGTTCAGCTACACGTCGCCTGGCGGTGAGAAGACGACGCTGCCGTTCTCGATCGTCCCGCCCCTCAACGGCTACGTCTCCGGCGGCATCACCGACGACCTCTCGATCGGCATCGGCCTGTTCACGCCGTACGGCCTCACCCTGAAGTGGCCGGACAGGTGGGCGGGTCGGGGCCTCATCACCGAGGCCACGCTGCAGACGTTCTACGTCAACCCGACCGTCGCCTACAAAATCGGCCCGTTCCGCGTCGGCGCGGGCTTCCAGCTCGTACGCGCGAACGTCGAGCTGAAGCGGGACATCCGCTTCGGTGACCAGGACGGCGGAGTCGAGGTCGGCGCAGCCGCGTGGGGCGTCGGCGCCAACGTCGGCGTTCAGCTCGAGGCCGTGAAGCAATACCTCTCCTTCGGCGCCACCTACCGGAGTGCCGTCGGGCTCGACTTCGACGACGGCAAGGCGCACTTCAACAACGTGCCGCAGGGCCTCGCCCGCACCATCCACGATCAGGCGGCGACGACCTCGTTCACCATGCCGGACCAGCTCGCGGTGGGGGTCGCCACCCACCCGATCAAGAAGCTCGTCATCGATTTCGATGCCGTCTGGCTCGGCTGGAGCAAGGTGCGCGAGATCAACATCCAGTTCCAGGATCCCGCGTCGGCCTCGCTCAACTCGCCGGAGAAGAAGGACTGGAGCAACACGGTCAACTTTCACCTCGGCGCCGAGGGTGAGCTCAGCGACAACTGGCTCCTTCGCGGCGGCGTCCTCATCGACCCGACCCCGTCTCCGTCGAACACGCTCGGGCCCGACATCCCGGACTCGACGCGCGTCAACCTGGCGCTCGGCGGTACCTACCGGCACGACAGCGGCATCCACGTCGACGCCGGCTACCAGTTCATCCTCCTCACCGGACAGACGAGCACGCTGCCGCAGTTCCCTGGCGACTACGGCGGGTTCGTGAATCTTCTCGGGCTCTCGATCGGCTACAGCACGCCGAAGGCGAAGGAGGCTCTGAACCTGCCGCCGCCCGACGCCACGCCCGAAGGCATGACGCCGCCGCCCGACGCAGCCCCGACGCCGCCGCCCGACGCAGCCCCGGTACCTGCGCCGACCACCCCCGAGCCGACACCGGCTCCTGCGCCCGCGCTCTGACGAGCGCCGCGACTTCGACGGACCACACGCTATGCTCGACCGGTGGTCCGTCGTTTCGCGCTC